>ERZ1370068.11187-contig-9823_pt1 | contig 62161 bp, 110 predicted proteins | sample MGYA00561227_ERZ1370068 | MGnify/ENA primary metagenome ERZ1370068 (study PRJEB38410, sample SAMEA6850437) | metagenome | study: Metagenomic assessment of the ecological functions of the soil: analysis of the soil microbiota associated with the...
ATTGTACTTCGTTCAGGTTACGTATTGCTTTGTCCGCCCATCGGGTCGACGTTCTCGATGGAGCACACGATGATGCAGTTGTCGTCCTTGTCGCGGACGACTTCCATCTCGAACTCTTTCCAGCCGGCGACCGATTCCTCGATCAGCACTTCGTTGGTGGGCGAGGCTTCGACCCCGGCGAGCACCAGCTCGTAGAGCTCCTCGATCGTGTAGGCGATGCCGCCGCCGGTGCCGCCGAGCGTGAACGAGGACGCACGACCGCCGGCAGGCCGGCGATGCTGTCGTCGCCTCCAGCGCCTGCATGCGTGGCGCTCAGATGGTATTCTTCGATGAGGCCGCTGCCGGTCGATGCTGCGTCATCGCGCGAAGGCATGCGCCGCGGCGAGGCGCTTCGACATCGTGCATGTTGACGAATGCGGCGCGCGGCGTTGTAGAGGCCGATTCGCGCCATCGCTTCGCGGAAGAGCTGGCGGTCTTCCGCCATGTCGATCGCATGCGCCTTGGCGCCGATCATCTCGACGTCGAACTTTTCCAGCACACCCATCCGGTTCAGCGACAGCGCGCAGTTCAGCGCCGTCTGGCCGCCCATGGTCGGAAGCAGCACCATCTTCTCGTGCGGCCGGGCGCGTGCGCTCCTTCTCGATGATCTTGGCGACGATCTCCGGCGTGATCGGTTCGATGTAGGTGGCGTCGGCGAGATCCGGATCTGTCATGATCGTCGCCGGATTCGAGTTGACCAGCACGATCCGGTAGCCCTCGGCCTTCAGCGCCTTGATCGCCTGCGTTCCCGAATAGTCGAACTCGCAGGCCTGGCCGATGACGATCGGTCCGCGCCGATGACAAGAATTGTGGAGATGTCGGTGCGTTTTGGCGCATGCTTGCGCGCGTTTCCCGTGGGCCGCGGATGGCTGCCCGCTGGTCGACAGGCGGATCGGACGGAAGAGTCGGGGGCTTATAGATGATATGCGGTTCGGCGCAAGACTTCGTGCCCCGCCGGCCGGCGGCCGCGCAAGCCGCCAAGCGCCAGATCCGCGTCACTCCGGACTTGCCGCTGAACTCCCCTCCACACCGGCAGTCAGCGCATAGCACGCCAGTTCCACGGTTTTCGGGATCACCACCTTCTTGCCGCTCCGGCTGCCCGTCTCGTAATATTGGATCATCCGCTTCTTCAGAGCCGAGCTTTTCGGCGGCTTCTTTCTGCTTCAGGCCGAGGGACTTGCGCCAGGCCTTGAACTGCGCGGGACTCATGCGGCGACCCTCCTGGCGCATCCCGGGCGCCGCATTCCCAGGCGCGAGCGGTGGAAGCCAAGAGTTCGGGCGGAGCCGCGTCACAATCAAGAGGGCGGCGCTTCGCCTTCAGTGCATTGGGGTCGCACTCAGGTACTGGATTTCCCTGAGAAGATGTATTGAGCGCACGCCGTGCAACTGCGGCGGGCGCAAAGCGAGGTTCCTGCGCAACCAATCGGCAGGATCGCTGTTTGTCGGCTGACTGTTTGAAATTATCCGGCAAAACGGAGGAATTTGCATGCGCTGGCAGGGGCGGAGGCAGAGCACCAACATCAACGCACATGCGCGACGCTGGCGGCGGCTTCGGCGGCGGCATCGGCGGGATGGGGCGCGGACCATTCGTGGTGCGGCGTGCGGGAGGTGGGAGATCGGCATCATTATCGTGATCCTGATCGCCTCCTACTTTCTTGGCATAAACCCGCTCGACCTCCTCAACGGCAGCATCTCCAGCACGCCGTCCCAGCAAGGTCAGCGGACGCGAACCGGCACGAACGATGAGGAGCGTGCGTTCGTCGCGACGGTGCTTGCCGATACCGAAGACACCCTGGACGGCGATCTTCAAGGCGAGCGGGAATGATTGCCCAGAGCCGACCTGACGCTCTTCACCGGCCAGGTGAACTCGGCCTGCGGGTTCGCAAGCGCGGCGACCGGGCCGTTCTATTGTCCCACAGGACCAGAACCTCTACATCGACCTCGGCTTCTTCGACGAGCTCAAGCAGCGCTTCGGCGCGCCGGGCGATTTCGCCGAGGCCTATGTCATCGCGCACGAGGTCGGCCATCACGTGCAGAAGGTCCTTGGCATCCTCGACAAGGTGCATGGGATGGAAGCCGCAGCAAGCGAGGGGACGCCAACGCGCTCTCGGTGCGAACCGAGTTGCAGGCGGATTGCCTGGCGGGCGTATGGGCGAAGCACACGCAGCAGGGAGGGGCTGCTCGAGGGAAGGCGACATCGGCGAGGCGATGAACGCGGCGGCCGCCGTTGGCGACGACTCGCTGCAGAAGCAGACGCAGGGCTACGTCGTCCCGACAGCTTCACGCACGGCACGTCCGAGCAGCGCGCAGAGCTGGTTCCGCCGAGGCTTCGACAAGGGCGACGTCAAAGGCTGTGACACGTTCAGCGGGGACGCGTAGTCCGCTCGATACGGCGCGGGTGCACTGCGCCGCGCGGGTCAGCACGAACGGCTGCACGAACGGGCGGGCGCTGCTCCTGCAGCGGATCGAAGCGGCGCTCGCGGGTGGAGCAGCTACTTCGCCGCTGATGCGCCCTTCGACCATGCGGCCGCACGGTTTTCGCGGCGGCGATATAATCAGTGACCTGGCTCGCCCATGAGCTGCGCGTCGATCGGGTTGATCAGGTTCTTACGGCGCCGGCGAAAGCCGCGCAACCGTCGCCGCCGCGCGCCATGAAGTCGTTGGTGGCGAGCGTGTGCGGGTCGCGTCCGGATCGAGCGGCCCGGCACCGACCATGACCTCTCCACGCGCGAGCCAGCGGGCTTGGATAAGTCACTTCTACGCTCAGCCCCGAAACCTGCGGGAAGCGCCCCGTGCCTTGTTCGACCTGCGAAACCGTTCTCCAGCGCCTCGCGGAGCGCGCGCCGCTGAGCTCAAGCTTCACCGTCTTGTTGCCGAACGGCAGCTCAGTGAGGACGTCGCCGCGGGTGAGCTTCGCCCCGGCCAGGTATTCCTTGTCACCGCGGATGCCGCCGCCATTTGTGATCGCCACGTCCGGCAGCGGCGCGGACTGCCGGATGCGCGTCCAGTCGCGCGATCAGGGTTGCCGATCGCCGCCTCCTGGCTCCGGACTGTGGCCCGGCGCCGGTCGAGCGCCCGATCACCGCTCGTGCCGATTTCGATCGAGGAAGCTCCTGGTCGAGCTTCTTCCGGTAGCCGTCGACGACCGCCGCAATATCATGAGGGTCCGGCTCGACGCCGATCGTGTCGACGATGTCGAAACCCGGCGTCATTTCACGCTTGACCTTGCCGTCTTTTGCGCTCTTGTCAGAGGCGTGATCGTTGGTGACGACGACGTAGTCGCCACAGCCTCTTCGATTCGGTCACCGTTGTGCGGCCGTTGTAGCAGGCCATCAAGTTGCTCGTCGTGACGCTGGAGAGCACGAGGTCGGCGAGGTTTTCGCGCGCCAGGACCATGTCGACATCGATGCCGCTGTGCACGGCGGCGACGATGAAGCCCGCGCCTTCCTGCTTCAAGTCCGCCCTGCTTCCTCTTCGCGGTCGCCACCTCGTCGGCGAAGGTGATGTCGCCGGGCGAGGAGAGCCTCCGGCGCGTGGTGGTGGTCGTGAGGCCGGCGAAGCCGATCTTGACGCCAGCTCGCCTCGACGATCTTTACTCGTCGGCGGTGTTGGCCGGTCGAGCGTCGCCCGGCTCGCGCACGTTCGAAGTGACGATCCGGGAACTTCGCCTCGCCGATTTCTGCGCGTGCGGAAATTCTCCGGCCCGAAATCGAACTCGTGATTTCCGAAGCGTCATCACATCGACGCTCATGTGGTTCAAGATGTCGATGATATGCGCGCCCTTGTCGATACCGGAGAGCAGCGAAGGGGAGAGCGTGTCGCCGGGAGCTGCGCGCGAAGAAGGTCGGCCCCTCGGCGCGCTCACGCGCTTCACCACCGCCGCGACCTTGGCGGGGCCGCCACGTCCGTCAGCTCTCCTCCATACGGTCGATGTCGTTCGTCTGCGCAAGACGGAGCGTCACCGTTTCCCGCAAAGGCAGGGGGCAGCGAGGGGAGGCGGGGAGAACGAAGGCGAAGAGGGGGTGGATTTCAGCGTCGGGCGCTGACGTTGGGAGCATCTGCGGACTTCCTGCCTGCTGCGGCGTGTCCGCCGGCGCCGCTTCCTCCTCACGGAAATCTGCCGGTTGATTAACGCGACGCTCTGTCATGTCTTGCCGGGCGTGTTAGGGAATGCTGGCGTTCCCTGCAGGATGCCGGGCGGGGAACCGCAGCTTTGGCAGGCTCGTTGAGCGGGCACCGAACCTCAGAGAGGAAACCGGGATGGCGCATGCTGGTCTACACGATCGTCGAGCACGATGGCGGCTGGGCCTACAAGCTCGGCGATGTTTTCTCCGAGCCGTTTCCGAGCCGCGACGCAGTGCAGGCGGCGCACCGCGCCGCCCAGGAAGCGCGCATCCCGGGCCGCACCGAGGCCATCGAGTGGGAGGACAAGGACGGGAACTGGCACGAGGAACTCGCCCGCGGCGACGAGACAGGCCGGAGGCCGACGTGGTTGAGTAGGGTGCGCCGGATTGAGGTCGGTTGCCCCACCACCGCCGTGCAGATTTCGGTCGTTTGAATATCTCGTCTGATGCGCGCCGGCTAAGGCGCGATCTTGCGATGTGGCGCCAGCTCTGGCATTTCTTTCTGCCTCTCGGGGGCCGCCATGGATCTGTTCACCGAGGTACTGCGAGAAGTCGGCGGACCTCCTCTAGACGACGACGTATTCGACGACAGCGGTGGGCGAACATCGAGCCCAGGCTGGGGAGCCTGTTGTTCGCCGCTGGATGGTCCCGAACGCCGCCGAGGCGGGGAGTGCTCGATCTGGTGCGCGAGAGCCCCAAGCAGGCGACGAAAACGGAGGAACATCTCGAAGCGGGAAGCGGTGGCCGAGGCAATCATCGAGCCTCGCCCGCACCAAGGTGCCGGAGTTTTCAGGACCGCGCCGCGCTGATCAAGCTGGTCCAGAATTTCTATTTCACCGTCGAAGCCAAGGGCAATCAGAGCATCTGGGCTGTCGACCATCCTCGCACTACACCAAGTGGTGTTACGACTTCGTCCACAGCATGGGCGAGGAGCGCGCTCAAAGCGGGCGGTGGCGCGCGAGCAGCAGGTATTCGGCGGCAACCAGCGAAGGCTGATGTCGAGACTGCTCTCCAGCTCGCGCGCAAATGGAGCATGGACGTCCAGGTCAAGCTCGGTTCCAAGGACGCGGCTACGAAAGCGTCGGTCAAGCGCTGGTTCCACGGCGATACGGCAACCGATGCCGAGATCACGACCTCGATCTTGGCGCTCAGCACCGGCTTCAAGAAGATCACCGATCTCTGCAATTCCACCAGGTGATCTTCTCCGACCGGCCGCACAAGCGCGCAAATGGCGGTTCGGATACGACGTTTGCTTCGGTGAACAGCTCCGACAAGCTGCCGGTGATTTACATCTTCAACCTGTTCCTCAATCGGGAAGAAGGCCAAGGGCAATGCCGGAAAGCTCTGGCTCTGTGCGCTGACCATCATCCATGAACTGTCGCACGAAGCAGGTAGATACCGACGACCTAAGCTACGACGACGACGGCCTGAAGCCCGGCGGCGTTTCGCTCTCGGTCGCCAATGCCATCAAAAATGCGGATAGCTGGGGTTACTTCGCCGCCGACTTGGTCGGCGCACTGAGCGACGCCTACCTTAACGAGGTATACAAATGGGGACGGAACACCATGTGTGGCTTCTTCCGGCTGCTGTCATGGTCTGCGGCCTCAGCCGCCGCCGTCGGCGACCTGACGCCTTCTCGCGCGGACGAGCCGACGATTGATGATGGAGCAAGAGCTGTGGGATCCTCAGAGACGTGCTCCCAGGGTCGACCCAGTCGTCGCCGACGGGGTGCGCTACGAAGTGACGGCGGGGCCCCGGAACAAGGGCTTCAAACAGAACAGCGGGGGTGATCTCCGCCGTCGAGGAGGCGACCGCCAGATGCAGTCTGGACCATCGTGGTCTACAAAGTGACCTACGAGGCGGGCGAGGAGACCGACGCGCAGGGACGTCTTCATCACGGACCTCAAACTCGGGCCGGACGGCAGGACGTTACTCGTCACCAACGAGGCCGGCAACGCTTCTCCGTCAAGCTTGACGATCAGTCTGTGACCGCGCACTAGCACGCTCCTGCGAGTCCGAGCGCCCTCGATCTGGCCCCTAAGGGCTAGGCTTGTCTGTCAGGAACCTCGCCCTTCCGGCGTTGCATCAGGTCCACGAACCGCTTGAACAGATAATGGCTGTCGCGTCGGGCCGGGCGAAGCCTCCGGGTGGTACTGCACCGAGAACACCGGCTTGTCGGTCAGCGCGATGCCGCAGTTCGAGCCGTCGAACAGCGACACGTGCGTCTCCTCGACATTCTCAGGCAGGCGTCGCCTTGTCGACCGCGAAGCCGTGGTTCATCGAGATGATCTCGACCTTGCCGGTGGTGAGGTCCTTCACCGGGTGGTTGGCGCCGTGGTGGCCCTGACGCATCTTCATCGGTCTTGCCGCCGAGCGCGAGGCCGAGCATCTGGTGGCCGAGGCAGATGCCGAAGGTCGGCATGCCTGGAGTCGATCACGCTCCTGATCACCGGCACCGCGTATTCGCCGGTCGCCGCCGGGTCGCCCGGGCCGTTCGACAGGAACACGCCGTCGGGCTTCAGCGCCAGCATGTCCTCGGCCGACGTCGTCGCCGGCACCACCGTGACCTTGCACGCCGTCGTCGGCGAGCAGGCGCAGGATGTTGCGCTTGATGCCGTAGTCGATGGCGACGACGTGGAACAGAGCGTCGCCGTCCTGGCGGCCGTAGCCGGCGCCGGGATGCCACTGACGTCTCGTCCCAGCCGTAGCTCTGTCCGGCGGTCACGCATCGGGGACGAGGTCCAGTCCGCCAGTCGCCGGCCAGCGCCGCTGCCTCGTGCTTCAGCGCATCGAGGTCGAAGACGCCGTCGGGAGCGTTGCACGACCACGCCGTTCGGCATGCCGCTGCTCGCGGATGCGGGCGGCGAGCGCGCGCGTGTCGACACCGGCGATGCCGACGATGCCGTGCACTCTCAGCCACTCGCCGAGAGCGGCTGCGCGGCGCGCCAGTTCGCGGGCTCGCTGATCTCGGCGCGCAGCACTACGCCGCGCACGCCGGAGCGCGCAGCGGCATTGACCGTCTCCACGTCCTCCTCGTTGGCGCCGACATTGCCGATGTGCGGGAAGGTGAAGGTGATGATCTGACCGGCATAGGACGGGTCGGTCAGGATCTCCTGATAGCCGGTCATGGCGGTGTTGAAGCAGACCTCGCCGGCCGCCTTGCCAGTCGAGCCGAGGCCCACGCCCTCGACCACCGTCCCGTCGTCGAGGACGAGGAGGGCGGTCGCCTTGGGCTCGTTCCAATCGGGGGTGGTCATTGTCGCCTCGCGGGAACCGGCTGCCGCGGCTTGCCGGCCGGGCAGTGAGCGCTTAGGTCGTCTGCGGAACTGCCGCCGCATCTAAGGAACGGCGGCCGAAGGGTCAACGCGGGCAAAGGACAAAGACGTGCGCGAGGCGGTCAGCGAGGCGCTGAAGACGGCCATGAAGAGCCGCGACCCGGCCCGGCGTCGGCGTCTCCGCATGATGAGTGCGGCCCTCATAGGATCGAGATATTCTCGCGCGCGGCCAGGGCGTCCGCCGCGGCCTCCGACGACGAGTTGGTCGCCGTGCTCGCCGAAGATGATCCGGCAGCGCGGAATCCGCCTGCCGCCTTTGAAGCGGGCGGCCGGCCCGAGCTTGCCGGGGAAGGAACGTTCCGAGATCGCTGTGATCCGCGCCTTCATGCCGAAGCAGATGTCGGAGGAGGAGATGCGGTCGCCGCAGTAGAGGCGGCGATCGCAACAGGCGGGCGCCACCTCGATCCGGGACATGGGCAAGGTGATGGCGGGGCACTGAAGCAAAGCCACGCCGGCAAACTGGATTTTCTCGCGCAAGCGCGCTGGTGAGGGCGCGGCTCGGCTGATATAGCGCCGCGAACGCGTGATTTGCACGGCAGGCGCAATCACTGCATAGTCCCGCTGTTCGGGCCGGGTTCGGGCGTAACCCCCGGGAGATCTGCAACATGGCTGCACGCGGCAAGCGGTTCGTCGTGACGCTTCATCAAGCCGTCCCGCTACGACAGGGACGGCTACGTCATCCAGTGGCGGACCTCGTGCGTGCCCTCCAACTCGCTCGGCTGCCTGTTCGCGCTGACCCGCGACTGCGCCGCGCCGGCATGTGCTCGGCGACGACGTGGAGATCGAGTTCACGGCGTTCGACGAGCCGAACATGCTCATCCCGGTGAAGCAGCTCATTGCCGACATGAAGCAGGCTGACGGTGCGCTTCTCTGCCTCGTCGGCGTGCAGTCAGATCAGTTCCCGCGCGCCATGCACGTCGCGCGCCGTTTCGCGCGAGGCGGGCATTGCCGTTGCGATCGGCGGCTTCCACGTGCTCCGGCTGCCTGTCGATGCTGAAATCGATCCCGGCCGACATCCAGGGAGGCGATCGACATCGGCTGTATCATCATCTTCGCCGGCGAGGCGGAGGACGGGCGCTACGAGTTCGCTCCTCGAAGGAAGTCTTGGGCCGGCACGGCGAAGTCCGGTCTACCGATTACATGAAGCGACCTGCCGGACCTTGCCGGCGAGCCGGTGCCGTATCTCCTCGACTACGTCATCGACCGCATCGCCGGGACCTACGCGACGCTCGATCTGGGCCGCGGCTGCCTTACCAGTGCTCGTTCTGCTCCCGATCATCAACGTGCCAGGGTCGCGTCTCGCGCTGGCGCACACCCGGACGACGTGAAGAGGTCATCCGCGAGACTATGCGCGCGGTGGCGGCGCTTCTTTTCACCGACGACAATTTCGCCCGCAACAAGGACTGGGAACACGTCACTCGATCGCCTGATCAAGCTGCGGGAAGTGGACGGCCTGAAGTTCAAGCTCGTCATCCAGGCCGATGCGCTGCGGCGCATCGCAACGAAGGCTTCATCGGAGAAGGCGACGACGCGCCGGCATTGCCACTGGGTCTATCATCGGGCTCGGAAAACATCAACCCGGACAATTTGCTGGCCGCCAAGAAGCGGCAGAACAAGATCACGGGAGTATCGCAAGATGCTGCAGATCTGGAAGAACGCACGGCGTCATGACCTACGCCGGCTACATCACCGGCTTCCCGTTCGACAGCCGCGAATCGATCCTGCGCGATCTCGAGATCCTGAAGCGCGAGTTGCGCGATCGAGGTGGTCGAGATCTTCTACCTGACGCCGCTACCGGGCTCGGAGGATCATCAACGGCTGACCAACACCGGCGTCTGATGGACCCGGACATGCCGAACAACATCGCCTCCGAGCGCGTCACCCACCACACCAAGATGAGCGACGAGGAGTGGGAGCACGCCTACCACGACGCCTGGAAGAGCTACTACAACCCCGAGCACATACGAGACGATCATGCGGCGGGCCGCGGCGAGGCGGTAAGTCGCTCAAGAAGGTGATGTGGCCGATCCTCTGGTTCTGGGCCTGCCATGCGGTCGAAGGCGTGCACCCGGTCGAGGGCGGCTACATCCGCCGCAAGGTGCGCACCGAGCGGCGTCCGGGGTTCCGCATCGAGAGCCCGGTGGAGTTCTATCCGAAGCGCGCCGCGGACTTCCTATGGAAGGCGCGCGCTGGCTTAACCTGTTGTGGACGGTGCGCCATCAGTCAAGAAGATCGAGGCCGACCCGGCCAAGGCCGACTACATGGATGCGGCGCCGCTGACCCCGGTCGTGGACGACCGCGAGGCGGGCGAAGAGCTGGAGATGATCCGCACGCACGCCGCTTCCGGCTAACCGGCTGCAGCGGGCCCATATCCACGTCCACGGCGAGCATGCCGCGGAGCCGCTCGAGCGGCGGAGTGAACCTGCCTTCCGCGTCATCCTCGGCCGAGCGGAGCGAGAGCCGAGGACGACTCGACGCCGACAGCATGCTGGGTTCTCTGTATGTCGGTGTTTACCTTTGGCCTGGAGGCTGAGGGTGGCGGTCGTGGCGCGATGGGTTCTCAGGTTTGGGGCCGCGACCCGGCGAGCGCGCGACCGCCTTTTTGTGGAACCGAACAGTCGCTTGGGCGGGATGCCTGGCATCTTGGCCCGGATACAGGAGCGGACGCCATGACCACCCTGATCGCCGCCGGCATCGATGTCGGCCGGGACAGCCTCGACATTGCCATAGCCCCGAGCGGGCGCAGCTTTCGTGCTCCCAATATCGCGCAGGGGATCGCCGTCGTCGTCGACCGCCTGCAGCGCGTCGGGGTGCGCCGCGTCGTGCTTGAATCGATCGGCAGTTACGCCCAGCGCCTGGTGCGGGCGCTGGCCGATGCCGGCTTCGAGGTTGGCATCGTCGATCCCCGGCGTATCCACGCGCTGCGCCTGGCGGAGGGCAAGCGCGCCAAAACCGACAGGCTGGACGCCAGGCTGATTGCGCGCTTCGCTCTCTTCATGCGCGACACCGTCCGGCCCATCCCCGATACCGATGCCCTGAAACTGCGCGCGCTCTCCACCCGCCGCCGCCAGCTGGTGGAGATGATTGCCATGGAGAAGACGCGCCTGAAGCAGGCGCTCGACCCGGAGATCGTCGAAAGTCTCAAGTCCACGCTCGTCATGCTCACGGCGGAGCGCGCCCGCGTAGAGCGCCAACTCGAAAGCGGGCGCGCGGCTCCAGCCGGAGGGCGAGCGGCGCCGCACGCTCCTCGTCAGCGCACCCGGCGTGGGTCCGGCCGTCGCCATAACTCTGATCGCCGATCTGCCCGAGCTCGGCCGCCTCAACCGCAAGGCCATCGCCAGCCTCGCCGGATTGGCCCCTATACCAGCAGAGCGGCATCCAAAGGCTGACGCCCACATCGCCGGCGGCCGCCCCTGCGTGCGCACCGCCCTCTACATGGCGGCGCTTTCCGCCGTGCGCTGCGACCCCTCCTTCAAGGCCCGCTACCAGGCCATGCGCGATGCCGGCAAGCCTGCCAAGGTCGCCCTCGTCGCTATCGCCCGTCACCTGCTTATCGCCCTCAACGCCATGCTCGCCGCAGACCGCCCTTGGACCAGAAACCCCACATAAATCTTGACAACCCAACACAGTCGCCGGGTCTCCGCTTCGCTCCGCCCGAGAATGACAGGGCCGAAGCTGGTGCGCTGAATTTTTTGGCGCTTGTCAGCCGTCGAGTTCGGGATAGCGGCGGAAAATGCCTTCCTCATTGAAGGGAATCCGCCGTTCGCTTTGCAGATAGGCCTTGATGCGGGGTCGGGCTGGCGACCGCGGTCGCGGAGGGCCGCGACGCGCGAGCGCCTTTGGCAGCTCGCGCTTCATGGCGCGCGGAAAGCGTAGCCTGTGACCTCCACCACCTGAACAGCGACAGGTCGGCATGGCTGACGCGGCCGCCGACCAGGAACTGGTCGCCGCGCGAGGTGCGCTCCAGGATCGCCTCGAACCATCCGAGGGAATTTCGATGCGGTTCTTGCGAAAGCCTCGGCGCGCCGGAGCGCTTCCGGCTTCTGTTCCTCGTAGTAGGCGTCGCCGCCGATCGGGTGGTGCGTGTCGTGCGCCTCGACCACCAGGTCGGCGATGGTGAGCTGGATCTGGTCTGGTCCACAGCCGCCCGCCTCGCTTTTCGGCGCGAGCCCGTGCTTTTCGCCGAGGAAGAGCAGGATGTTGGCGGTCTGCCCGATCAGCCGCTTGCCGACCTTCAGGAACGGCGGGGCGAAGGGCGGCTGCTCGATGCCCTCCGCTTCCCACATCTCGATCAGCGGATCGCTGCCTTCCTGGCGCGCGATGTCGGAATATTCGGCGCCCGCTTCCTCGAGGGCCAAGGCGCACGAACTTCCGCCGCGCCCCCGGATGGTTGGCCAGTAATAGAGTTCATAGGCCATGCGCTGGCTCCGATCTACTCAGCAGCCTCGGACTTCTTCGTCTGGTTCATGAAGTGGCGGAGCACGTTGTTCATGCGAGATTGATAGCCTCTCGCCCTGCTTCTTGAAGAAGTCGACCACGTCCTCGTCGAGCCGGATTGAGATCGCCCTCTTTTTCCTTTTGGGAACCACGACGACGGGCGCTCGACCAGTCGAAGTCGAGAAGATCGGCCCAGGCCGGGTCGTCCCGCATGGCGGCTTCGATCTCGTCCCTCTGGAGCGCGTCCGCGCGCGCCCAGTCGGTCTTGCCTGACCAGACCTACGGAGGCGCGAGGCCGAAACGCGCGTGATATGCTTTTCGCTCATTCTTCTTGCAATCCTTGCGGAGATGATCCGACAGCGCCTGTTCCTCACCACGTAGACCACTGCCGCTAACCGACCCTCGATCGGCAAAACGGCGACCCAACGCTTCTCTCCCTCGCTGCGCGCCGGAGGAACGAGATGGGGCAAGAGTAATTCCCTGGCGGCATCGGTGAAATCGATGCCGTGCTTTTCCAGGTTTGGACTGTCGCTTCCGCTCATCCCATTCGAATTCATCATAGTCGATCCCGGCGGGCATTCTTGTGCTGTCTGGCGGAGAATACAGCCGTATATACGGATCAGAAGGGTGTCCGGTCAACTCACCCCTCAACTCCTGTCCCGGCCCGCACGGCCTGTGATTGTCGGGCGGATTGGGCCTGCGCCCGGCTGCGAACTCCGCCAAACGCGAATCACGTGGTAAACGCTTCGTTAAGATGCGTTTCCCCCGCCTTTCTGATGACATCCGTGCCCGCATCCCGATCTCGCAGGTGGTCGGGCGCAAGGTCACGTGGGACAAGCGGAAAACCAATCCGGGCGCGGCGACTACTGGGCCTGCTGTCCGTTCCATGGCGAGAAGACGCCCTCGTTCCACGCGGAGAATCGGAAGGGCCGCTACCACTGCTTCGGCTGCGGCGTCTCCGGCGATCATTTCACCTTCCTCGTCGAGCAGGAGGGGCTGAGCTTCCCGGATGCCGTCGCGCAGCTCGCCGCCGAGGCCGGCTTCGCCGCTCCCTGAGCGCGACCCCGATCCCGGACAGGCGCGAGGGCGGAGCGCGCCAGCCTGCACGAGGTCGTCGAGAAGGCGGCGAAGTTCTTCGAAGCGGCTTTGCATGACCCGGAAGGGTAGCAAGGCGCGCGCCTATCTCTGCGCGAACGCGGCCTTACGCCGGAAACCCAGAAGCGCGTTCCGCATCGGTTATGCGCCCGCGTCGCGCAATGCGCTGAAGGAGCATCTGGCGGCGGCGCGGCATCCCGCAGGAGCAGATGATCGAGGCGGGCTTGCTCGATCGCAGGCGACGACATCCCTGTCTCCTATGACCGCTTCCGCGACCGAATCATCTTCCCGATCACCGATTTCCGCGGCCGGGTCATCGCCTTCGGCGGCCGCGCGCTCGTCGCCTGACGCGCAGGCGAATTACCTGAACTCGCCGGAGACGCCGCTCTTCCACAAGAGCCATGTTCTCTACAACGGCCAGGCAGCGCGAGCGGCCTCGCGCAGCAATGGCCGCGGTCGTCGCCGTCGAGGGCTATATCGACGTGATCGCCTGCGTCGCCGCGGGCTTTGAGACGACGGTCGCGCCGCTCGGCACGGCGCTTGACCGAAGATCAGCTCCGCATGCTCTGGCAAATGGCCGACGAGCCGATCCTCTGCTTCGACGGGGACGATGCGGGCCTGAAGGCGGCCTTTCGCGCCGTGCGCCTGGCGCCTCGCCGCATCTGAAGCCGGGCAAGAGCGTCCGGTTCGCGCTGATTGCCGGGTGCGCAGGACCCCGACGATTCTCATGCGCCAGGAAGGTCCGGAGGCGTTCCGGAAGGTCCTCGACGCCGCGAAGCCGCTGGTCGACATGCTGTGGCTCAGCGCCGCGCATGGCGCTCGACCTTGCCACGCCGGAGCGCCGCGCCGGCCTTGAGCAGGCCTGCGCGCCGCGGTGGCGACGATCGCGCGACGGCGACGTCCGCCGCCACTATGAAATCGGCGATCCGCGAGCGCGTCGCGCTGCAGATTCGGGCAGCGGCCGGCGCACCGGGGCGGCGCGAAAGGGCGGGCGTTTCGCTCCCGGCCAGCGCCGCTTTCCCCGCAGCCGACCGGCCCGTCGGCGAGCCTGCTCGCCAGCTCGATGGTCCGCGGAGCGTCCCGAGTGTCGGGGTCCGAGCCCCAGCGAGGCGATCCTGCTCGGCGCGATTCTCCTGCACCCGGAGATCGCCGCGCGAGCGCCTGGAATCCCTGGCGCAGGCGCAGTTTTGCCGGCAAGGGATTGTACGCGCTGGCGAGCGGCGCATCATCTCCGCAGCTGGCCGAATCGCCCGCCAGTTCGCACCGCGGAACTGAAGGAGATCCTCGTCCGGAGAGGCCGGCCACGGGTAGACGCCCTGGCGGCGCTTCTCGACAAACTCTCCCAAAGCGGCTATTGGACTGGCTCTCCAAGGCCGATACCGAGCTCGTGCCATCGACGACCTGGGACGACGCTGCACCACTTGCGTCTGTCGCACGGGCGCGTTATCTATCGAGCGGCAGGCTGCCGCTTCAGAGCGTTCGGCTCGCGAGTCGGACGAGGTGAATTTAAGCCGCCTGCGGGATATCCAGGAGCAGGATCAACGCAGCCTCCGTCCCGAACAACGGGACGAGACGGAAGGGGACGGTGATCGTGCATCCGTTCAAACGGCGTTGAATTTCCGGGCGGACCGCGCGAACCTGGATCGGCGCGAGCGGATTCGGAAAGGCGAGGCAGCGGAACGGGCGTGGTTAAGGCGGCCTTTATGCCGTAGGCCTGCAAGATCGCCTCCGTCGTTTCTGAACATAGGCAGCCCAGAGCGCTCGGGCGTGAGAGACGACGAGACACATGGCGACAAACACCCAGACCGCAGCCGAAACCAAGGACGAAGCCCCGGAGAGCCCAGCCTCCGCACGACGGCCCGCTCCTCGATCTCTCCGACGCTGCGGTCAAGAAGATGATCAAGGAGGCGAAGAAGCGCGGCTACGTCACCGTCGACGAGCTGAACGCCGTCCTTCCCTCCGAGGAGGTCACCTCCGAGCAGATCGAAGACACGATGGCGATGCTTTCCGACATGGGCATCAACGTCGTGGAATCGGACGAGCCGGAAGAGGCCGAGCCGGAGAGCCGCCGAGGAGGAGGCTGAGGAGGAGTCGGAGGGCTCGCGAGCTGATGGCGCCGACCGGCACCGCCGTCGCCAAGAAGGCGCAAGGGGCGCGAGGCCGACCGACCGCACCGACGATCCGGTGCGCATGTATCTGCGCGAGATGGGCTCGGTCGAGCTTCTCTCCCGCGAGGGCGAGATCGCCATCGCCAAGCGCATCGAGGCCGGGCGCGAGGCGATGATCGCCGGGCTGTGCGAGAACCCGCTCACCTTCCAGGCCATCATCATCTGGCGCGACGAGCTGAACGGCCGCCAACGTTCTCTTACGCGACATCATCGACCTCGAGGCGACCTATGCCGGGCCCGACGCCAAGAAGCCCGACATGTCCGCGATGCCGCCGGCCGAGGCTGCTGCCGGTGACCGGTCGAGGCCGTGGCGATCGGCTGAGCCGGTCGTCGCGCAGGCGGCGCCGGCCGCTGGCAACGGCGAGGAAGGGGAGGAGATGCCGCCTCCCGACCTCGGATGCCGACGACGACGACGATTACGAGAACAACCTCTCGCTCGCCGCCATGGAGGCGGAGATCAAGCCGGCGGTGCTCGAAACCTTCGACCGCATCGCCTCGAACTACAAGAAGCTCCGCACGCCTGCACCGACGCGCTGGTCGGCGGCTCCGCAAGGCGCATGCGCTGACCCCCGCGCAGGGAGCGCCGCCAGAAGAAGCTCACCGAAGAGATCGTGACCGACGTGAAGTCGCTGTCGCTGAACCAGGCGCGCATCGATCTCAGCTGGTCGAGCAGCTCTACGACATCAACAAGCGGCTCATCTCCTACGACGGCAAGCTGCTCAGGCTTGGCGAGAGCCACGGCGTCGACCGCTCCGATTTCCTCGCGCACTACCGCGGCCACGAGCTCGACCCGCACTGGACGCGCACGCATCGCGCGGCTCACGTCGAAGGGCTGGAAATCCTTCTGCCAGAAGGAGAAGGACAGCGTCGCCCGGATCCGCAACGACATCCGCTCGCTCGCTTCGAGACGGGGCTGCAGATCAAGGAATTCCGCGACATCGTCCACAAGGTGCAGAAGGGCGAGCGCGAGGCGCGGCAGGCGAAGAAGGAGATGGTGGAGGCGAACCTCCGCCTCGTCGATCTCCATCGCCAAGAAATACACCAACCGCGGCCTGCAGTTCCTCGACCTGATCCAGGAAGGCAACATCGGCCTGATGAAGGCGGTGGACAAGTTCGAGTACCGCCGCGGCTACAAGTTCTCCACCTACGCCACGTGGTGGATCCGCCAGGCGATCACCCGCTCGATCGCCGACCAGGCGCGCACCATCCGCATCCCGGTCCACATGATCGAGACGATCAACAAGATCGTCCGCACCTCGCGCCAGATGCTGCACGAGATCGGCCGCGAGCCGACGCCGGAGGAGCTGGCCGAGAAGCTGCAGATGCCGCTCGAGAAGGTGCGCAAGGTGCTGAAGATCGCCAAGGAGCCGATCTCCTGGAGACGCCGATCGGCGACGAGGAGGATCTGCATCTCGGCGATTTCATCGAGGACAAGAACGCCATCCTGCCGATCGACGCGGCGATCCAGTCGAACCTGCGCGAGACCACGACGCGCGTGCTCGCCTCGCTCACGCCGCGCGAGGAGCGCGTGCTGCGCATGCGCTTCGGCATCGGCATGAACACCGACCACACGCTGGAAGAGGTCGGCCAGCAGTTCTCGGTGACGCGCGAGCGCATCCGCCAGATCGAGGCGAAGGGCGCTCCGCAAGCTGAAGCACCCGAGCCGCGCGCAGGAAGCTGCGGAGCTTCCTCGATAGCTAGCACATCAGTCTACAACCGGATGTTGATGCGGCAGGTCCTGTCGGGGCCTCGTTCTTTCGAGGGGTAAAATTGGCAAAGCCGTAGCGCGAGCGACCTCCCAACGGCGCCCCCCAACCGCCAGCCCGGGCACATTCAAAACAATCCCGCCTGAAAATCCTCCCTACACTGCCGCTCGCCGCTCTTCATACGAGGGTCCGTGTCGACCGGAAGCTTCACGGGAAGGGCGGGCGGTCCGCGGCAGGATGAGTTTTCCGACTCGTTCTGACTCGGTCGATCCCGACACTCCGCCCGACCGGCACTAGGACCGGTCTGCGGCTCGTTGTCCGCCTTAAGCCTGTCCGGAAAGCGCTTCGTGCCCCGGCAGGCGGAGAGCTGGAGGAATGGGGTCGAAGCACGCGCGGGGCGCTGAAGAGGCGCCACACAAAATACGCCGAGGTGCTTCGTCAGCGCCCCGCCCCTCCTCGTCCAGAGGCGCCTTGAAGCGAGCCCGAAGGATCGAGGATCTGCTCCTTCGAGAACTCGGGCTTCAGAGCCGCGAGGCGGATTTTGCGCGCCTAGCGCGCTCGTCGCCTTCTCGGCGATTGGACTACGCCAACCTTCACCTCGCGCGCCGCGTCGAGGACGGGCGGCCGGTGGGCGGCTCAACCGTCGGCAACGATCCCGGACCCGAGCAGAGGCGCGAGGTCCTCCGCGGAGAGTGGGTGGCTGAAGGATATGCCTGGATCAGGTCGCAGCCAGATCGACGCCAATGCACCTGAAAGTTCAGGCTGCCAGCCCTCGGCATTGGGATTACCAAAGCATTGCTGCGCCGCGCTCGTTTGCGCGGGAAAAGTTCGCGAATATTCTACCACTTCCACGTTAGGTTCCGCTTCGCGACGTGACCAACGAAGCGCCGCGGGCAGCGGGAAGGTCGCAGGCAAAGGACGCGGATGCCTCCACGGTAGGCGCGGGGTCGTTGCTTGTCGAGGTGCTGCCGCGCCGCGCCGGGTCGCTGACGGGTCAACTCGCAAGGTGGCTTCCCGAGGTGGGCTCCGCATGTTGGAGATGACCCAGCTCCTCGGCGCAGTCGAACGTGGCTTCTGCTCGCGTTCTCGGTGCTGATCTTCGACCTGCCGCGATATACGCTGTCGCCGCTGTCGCTGGCTTTGTTCTCGCGGCGGCGGGGGGCAACAGGACCTCCGGCGCCCCGCACCGTCAGCGCTGATCATACCGACGTTCAATGGCGGCTCCGGCCTCGATCTCACGGTGGTGTCGCTGCATCCGCCAGACCCTGCAGCCGCACGAGATCATTGTCGTCGATGACGGGTCCACCGACCAGACGCGAGCGACCGCGGAGCGGGCGCGGGCACATGGCCCGGTGGATACGGTGATCTGCCATGGCACGCGCTGCGGCCGCAGTGCCGCAATAAACGCCGGCGCACGCTTTGCCACGGCGATCTGATCCCTGACGGTGGACGCCGACACCGGGTTTGAGCCGCATGCCATCGCAAGACTCGCGGCGGCCTTGGACAATCCGCGCGTCGCGGGCGCGAGCGGCAATATTTCCATCAGAATGAGCGCGACTCGATCTGGACCGGCCTGCAAAGCGTTCGATACCTGATGTCGATCAGCGGGCGCGCGGTGCTCGACGCCGCCGGCGCCATCGCGTGCCTGTCCGGCGCTTGCTCGATGTACTCGGCGAGATGTCTTCCAGCGGCAGGGCGGTCTCGATGTGGGCCCGGGTGAAGATCTGCGAATTGCCAGCCTGCGGCTCCGTCGCCTCGGCCATCGCATCCCGGTTTTGTGCCGGACGCTGGCGGAAACGCGACGGTCCGGCAAGCGGGATAAGCCTGCTTGCGTCAGCGCGCACGCTGGGATACCGCGATGCGTTGCGCATCCGATTCATGACCTACGGGAGCTCGGATTCTTCCATCGACTGGAGCGTCTGCCGGACACGATCCAGCGACTGGATTTATCGTCTTCGATCTTGTTCCGACGCTGACGCTGCCGCTCTATCTGGCCCTACGTCATCCTGCAGTTCGGCAGCGACGCTGTTCCTGTTTCTGGGTGCAATCTATCTGATCCTGCTCGGCTTTTTCATTTTCAACATGGCGCTGACCTTCGCCATGTTCAATCAATCCATTGATCCCTTCGGCCTGTCGTCCGCGCTGATCTTTCCATTTTACCAAGGCGTGTATCTGAAGTGCGCCCGATTCTTTCCTACTCCTCGGAAATACTCTTCGCGACCTCCGCGCGCGATGGACTTTCGCGCACTGCCGCGCGTCCGCCGTGCGCTCTTCGGCGAAGGCCGCGCGATGAATATCACCGTCAGCCGACCTCGATCCCAATCTGCCGACCCGGTCGAGAGCCGGCGACGCGCGGCGGGCGGATGGTGCGCATCGCCTACGTGACGATCGTGTTCGGCGTGCTCGCTTCATCGTCGTTTATTTCGGCCCAGCCTTCGCCTTACTGAGCGGCCCCCGCGGATGGTCGCCTCCCCGCCGGTCCTGGTTTCGCTGCCCCATACGGTGCAGGTCAAGAAGATGAAGGTACCGGCGTGGAGCGAAGGTCACCGCCGGGGAGGAAATCGGCACGGTCTGGTCGCCGCAACTGGATGACACCGTCGCCACCTACATGCGGGGGCTTGCGGAGGTCAACGCTCGCAGTGCGGAGACTCCGGATCAAGGCTATGGGCGGCGCGCGCGTCGCTGGAAGCCGCGCGGTTCGTATCTGCGCGCAACGGAGGAGGCGACGAGACGCATCTCGACAGCGTCGACGACCGCAAGCCTGACGTTTCGTATCGATATGTTGCGGGAACGCGCACTGGCTCAAAACCGTTGCGGGCCAGGGAGGCCGAGGTCGAGGAAGCGACCGTCTCAGCTCGCGTCGCTCGATGCGAATTTGGCGGCCAGCTTCGTCCAGCATCTCGATGGGTCTGGAGCGCAACTTCGACGGTGGTAGGATGTTGGCGCCGATCGCAGGGATCGTCGTGATGCTCCCGCGATCGAAGGACAGTCGGTGGTGGCTTGGCACTCCCATCGCCGAGATCCTCAATCCGAACGATCTTCGTCATTTGGCATGTTCCCAACGAGCGCTTCGCCGATCCTGAGGTGGGACGGAAGGTTGCGTCGTCCTGTTCGGGAGAGACGCCTGGAGGAACGATCACCGAGATCCTGCCCGCTCTCCGATCCCTACGGCGAGTCGCAATCTTCAATTGTCCGCGTGCCTACCGCGACGCAAATAGCGCGAGCACGCCTCGGTCCGAATGTCAACGCCGCCAGCGCTCAAGTCGACGGTCTCCGTCCACTGCACTACAGCGATCTCGCCGCCAGCATAGCTACCGGCCCTGACTCGCCTCTTTGCGTTTACTCACGGGTGACACTGCTCGCTTTCCCGCACTGCGCCGCGCGCCATGCAGGTCAAAACGTCTGAATCGTGCGTCAGCCAGTGCGGCGCTCGCGGGCTGCAGTCCTTGGCAACTCTTCATCACGACGCTTGCGCGTATGTCGGCTCCCGATTATGATTTCGCTCCGACAGCCACCGGGTGCACGTGCCCGAAATGCTGGCGTGAGATCGTCTCCGGGCGACCAGGCCTGCGAAATCGTCGGAACGAGCGCGCTGCGTCCAATGCGGCGCGGAAGATGGGTGAGGGCTCCGCCGCCCGTCAGTTTGACGTGTTCGCCAGGCTGCGCTGGCCCCTGACGCGTTGGTTGTCGAGCATGCGTCTCCGGATCGACCGGACGGCATGACCACTCCTGCCTAGAGCAGCGGCGCGAACTCCTGTGGCCGGGAGCGGACGCCCGAAGAGATAGCCCTGCACGATGTCGCAGCCATAGGCCTGCAGGTAGATCAGCTGGCTCGGCGCCTCTACCCCCTCGGCTATTGCGGTCATCCCGCAGCGCGAGTGGATCATCGATATGATCGCCTGAAACAGCGCGCGCCTGGCCGCGGTCCTCGGTCGGTTCGGGAGACGAATGCCGCGATCGATCTTCAGCGCATGGAAGGGGCAAGTCGGAGAGGTGGCTCAACGCCGAATGCTCCATGCCGAAATCATCGAGCGCAAAGCGGATCCCATTCTGCGCGAGTCGCTGCATTGTCCTGGTTGCGGCGTCCACGTCGCGCAGAAGGGCGCTTTCGGTCAGCTCCAACACGATGGCATCGGGCGTGATCCCCGCCTCTGTCGATGCTTGCCATGACGCTCTTCTCCAGGTTCGGCGCCTGGAGCTGGGCGGCCGAGATACTGAACGAGATCGGGATGCGAACAGCCCATCTGCGCCAGGCGGCCGCCTGCCGGCAGGCAAGCCGCAGCACGTGCTCGCCGATCGGCACGATCAGACCGGTCTCCTCCGCCATCGGCAGGAGCTCGTCCTGGTGAAGGATGCTGCGCGCGGGTGGCGCCAGCGCAACAGCGCCTCCGCCCCGTCGAGCTTGTGAAGTGTGCGTGTGCACCTGCGGCTGGTAGACCAGCAGCAGCTCGTCGTTTTCGATGGCATGCCTGAGGTCGTTCTCGAGCCCGGCGCGAGCGACGGCTGCCCTCGTCATCTCGGGATTGTAGAACTGGTAGCGCTGCGTCGGCCGGTCCTCCGCCCTGTGCATGGCGGTGGTGGCGTTGCGGATGACGACCTCCGGCTCGATGGCGTCGCCCGGCGCGGTGCTGATTCCGGCGGCGATCCGCAACGGCACTTCCCTGCCGCTGACCTCGAATGCCCCGGTCAACGCGTTGAGAAACCTCTCGATCGAGCTGATCGCGGCCGAGTCGCTCGCGATCCTGACGCACAGGACAAGGAACTGGCCGGCTCCGACATGCGTCACGGATTCCCGGTCGCGAAGTCTGTTCCGGATCCGATTTCCGACCTCCCGGATCGGCCGTGTCGCCGGCTCGCAGGCCCAGGCTGTCACGGATGTCATGCAGCGAAGCGAGCTCCAGCGAGATGACCGCCAAGGCCCGCCTTCACTCTTCACGTGCGTCATGGCTTGTCCGAGGCGGTCGGCGAGCACCACGGGGTTTGGCAGGCCGGTGAGGGGATCGTGATAGGCGAGTAGTCGCGCTGCGCCTCCGCCTTCTTCAGTGCCGTGATGTCCATCTTCGAGCCCGGCAATGCCGCCGTTGCTCAATCTGCGCTCGGTGACCAGCACCCAGCGCCCATCCGCAAGCTCTCGATTATCCACCGCTCGGGTCGCGATGATCCTCGAGTAAGTTGGCGAGCCATTCGGCCTCGCCTCTCGCCGCATCGGATAGACGTTGCGCCCGAGGGGCGGCGCGCAGGACGTTCTCAAACTGGACGCCTGGCGCGAAAGAATTCGGCGATGGGGGATAGAGTCGGCGGAGCGCATCGTTCGCCAGTGACGATGCGGTCGTCGCGCGGATCGAGGATCAGAAATCCCCTCCGAAATGCTTTCGACCGCGTCGCGTAGAAGAGGTCTCCGCTTCCTCTGCGCGCCAGAACGCTTCAACGATCCTCGTCTCGTCGGTCGCCGTGCCGCGATAGCCGCAAAAAGCGCCGCTTCGATCGAAGACCGGCACGCCATTGGTTGAAACACTGGCGGCGCGTTCCGGAGAGATCGGACGTAGGAGAAAAAGAAAGTTGCGCGAACGGCCGTCGCGCCGTGAGGTCGACGAAATGGCGCCTGCCAGTCCTCATCCTCCTTGGGGTCGACGCCGGCGAGCTCCCACCTCGTCTTTGCCGAGACTGGCTGCCGGATCTGCCCCTTGCCGTCCCGGAACCCATTGAGAAAAAGGTGTAGCGGTGCCCGCGTCTGTCTCCCAAATCCAGTCGCCGGAGAGCTTCGACGATGTCGCGGAAGCGCTGGTCTGCCTCGCGGCGGGCCTGTTTTGCAGCGAAAGCCGCGAGCTCGCGATGGATCGTCGGGATCAGTCGCGAAAGGTTGCCCTGCAAGAGCGAAGTCGGCGACGCCTTCGCGCATCAGCAAAACGCGCGTTTTCCTCGCCGATCGAGCCGGAGACGACGATGAACGGCATCTGACGTCGTGCTCGCGCACTGACTTCAGCACTTCGGGAAAGTCGTGACGCGGCAGCTCGAAGTCCGAAATTACGAGGTCCCAGGGCCCGTGCGTCAACGCTTTTCGCACCGCATCGGCCGAGGCGACCTGATGGAATTGTCGGATCGATGCCGCCTCGGCGGAGCTCACGCAGCAGGAGGTCGGCGTCGTCGTCGGAATCCTCGACGAGCAGGATTCTGGGTGAGGTCAATAGATGCTCTCGAATCCCTTTGGACTCAGGCGGGCAGCAGCTCGGAGCGGACGATAGATCCCTAGCTGCTGCGCCGGCTCTGGAGCGCTTCGTCATCCGGGTTGTCCTCGATCAGCAGAATTGGATTCATTTCCTCGGAGATCCTGCGAATCGGAGTTTGAAGAAGAATGTCGCGCCCTCATTTGGCTCGGCTTCCGCCGAGACACGCCCGCCATGCTTTCTGATGATCCGTTCGACTGTTGCCAGCCTTGCATCTGATGACGCTCTGATCCGATCTTCATGCCTTTAACCTCGACTACTCTGGTTGAAAGGCCTGACCGAACGGATAATGGCGTCGCTAAAATCACGAATGACGCCGGGCGGCCGTAGCAAGCAATTTTCCGCGCCTATCCACGCCGGGGCAAGTCGTTCGGCTTTGGACCAGGAACGCAACCGCCGATAGATTGACCGCCGGGAGCCGGCGATGAAATCGCCCCGTAACCCCCGCAAAGGAGGCCGGTCCGCTATGCCTCCCGATGAAATGGACCGGCCGCCGGAAATCTGCGAAGCCTGGTCGGACGATTATCTGCAACAGCCATGGCTGTCCGCGTGCGCCACTCGGTCACCGGCGTGTGCCGGCCCGTCGGCGGAAGGAGAAGAGATGGCAGAGGCACGCGAAGCGAGTGACGTCGAGGCGCTCGGCGAGGTGATGCTGATCCAGGGAACCATGCAGCGGCAGTTCCTGCGCATCGTGCTCAGGCGGCTCGCAACCGATCTCCCGCCTTCAATGCCGAGCTGCTTCTTGCGGAGATCGATCTCCTGCGCGAGAGCCTGGCAAACGGGCGCGAACGCTCGGCGCTGCACACCTTGCGCTGAAGGAATGGGAGAGGCTTTCGGAGATGGCGCTCGACGCGATCGCCTCGACCCGCGCCAAGCCCGGACGGCACTAGGACTCGAGCCGGATAGGCTCGCGTGCCCGCCCCGCCACTACGATTGCGTTCCGCCGCGACGCGCCGTAATCTCATTGCATCTCTCCGGGGTGCCCTAGGGGCTGAGAGGCGGAGTATTCCGCCGACCCGTCGAACCCTGATCCGGATCATGCCGGCGGAGGGACTGAGATCGATGCCTCGCCCGACATCCCTTCGCGCACTTCGCCTTCGGCGGCTTCCGGCGTTTCCCACGCATCCGGAAGGAGTGAGTCGATGTTTCGCATCTCCCAGATTTTGGCCGCCGCGCTGGCCTTTGGTCTCTTCGGAGCTCCGCGCCGGCCGCCGAAAAGCCGACGCTGACGGTCTACACCTATAGCGGCTTCTCGGGCGAATACGGTCCGGGCGGGAAGATCAAGGAGCGCTTCGAGGGCGACCTGCGCGTGCGCGCTGGAATGGGTCGAAAGCGACGATGCGGGCACGCTGCTCGCCCGCCTGAAGCTGGAAGGCGCATCGACCAAGGCCGATGTCGTCCTCGGACTCGACAACAACCAGATCGCAGATGCCGAAGCGACCGGCCTCTTTGCCCTGCATGGGCTCGACGTCGCGAAGCTCGATCTTCCCGTCGCCTGGAGCGATCACGACCTTCGTTCCCTTTGACTGGGGCTGGTTCGCCTTCGTCTATGATGAGACGAAGCTGAAGACACCGCCGAAGAGCCTCGCCGATCTCGTCGACTCCGCAGACGGGCCGAAGACTCGTCATCGAGGACCCGCGCACCTCGACGCCGGGGCTCGGCCTGCTCGTCTGGATGCGTGAAGTCTATGGCGACAAGGCTGCCGACGCCTGGCGCAAGCTCGCGCCGAAAGTCGTCACCGTCACGCAGGGATGGTCGGAAGCCTACGACCTCTTCCTCAAGGGGGAGGCCGACATGGTGCTCTCATACACGACCTCGCCCGCCTACCACATCGGCGGTCGAACACGATCAGACGAAGAAGGCGGCGATCTTCCCGGAAGGCCACGCCATGGAGATCGAGGTGGCGGGCATGACCAAGTCGACCGGATACGCCGGACCTCGCGCGCCGATTTCTGCAGTTCGTGATGTCCGAGCCATTCCAGTCGGCGATCCCCGAGGGAACTGGATGTATCCGGCGAAGTCCCCGAGGGCGGCTTGCCGACTTCCTTCCAGGGCCTCGCGAAGCCGGAAAAATCGCTCTTCGCGGCGCCGGGCGATGTCGAGAAGAATCGCCGCGCCTGGGTCGACGAGTGGCTGGCGGCGTTGGGCAGGTGAAGTCCCCGACGCCGTTCCCCTCCCTCTTGCGGAGGAGGGGCTGGTGAGGCGTAGCGCCAACGCCGAGGAACCCTCACCAGACCTCTCCCGCCCAGAATTCGTGTTCCCGACTTCGGCACTATTGGCAACATCCCGGCATCCGGATGCGGGGAGAGGTGCCCGCGCCTGCTTTCATGAAACTGCTGCCCGGCATCCCTAGCGCTCGCGATCATATTCGGCGTGGTCCTCACAGCCTTTGCCGGTCTGTCCCTCGCTGCCCAAGCCGGAAACAGTACGCCTGCCGTGGCGCTACATCGGCGGTGTCGTCCGCTTCACGCTGCTGCAGGCGGCGCGATCTCGACGCTCCTCTCGCTCGCCCTCGGCGCGGCTGCTCGCGCTGGCGCTCGTCCAGCGCACCGAATTCCACGGGAGAGGCCTTCTCATCGCTGCGCTCAATCTTGCGAGCGTGCTGCCGGCGCATCGTCGCGGTTTTCGGCATCGTCACGGTGCTCGGCCGCGCCGGCTGGGTCGGCGCGACGCTCAGGCGCGCTCGGCGTGGATTTCGGCGGCTGGCTCTACGGCCTGCCGGGCATCCTGATCGCCCACGTCTTCTTCAATGCCCCGTTCGCCGCGCGGATCTTTCTGGGCGCGCTCGCCGCGGTGCCGGGCGAGCACTGGCGTCTCGCGGCGCAGCTCGGCATGCGCCCGGCCGCGATCTTCCGCATCCTCGATTGGCCCGTGCTGAAGCGCGAAGCGCCGATGCTCGCCGCGCTCATCTTCCTGCTCTGCTTCACGAGCTTCGCGATCGTGCTGACGCTCGGCGGCGGACCCGGCGCGGCGACGCTCGAGGTGGCGATCTACGGGCGAGTCCGCTTCGATGTCGATTTTGCGCGCGCCGGCCTGCTCGCGCTGCTGCAGGTCGCGATCTGCGTCGTGCTCGCGCTTCCGATCGTCTGGCTGATCAGCCGGCCGGCGGAGAGCGCCGCAGCTGGCACGACCGCGCAGCGACCGGACGCCCGGTCGCCCGCTATCTGGCGGCTCGACGCACCGCCGTGCTCGGCACGGCGCGCTGCCTCATCGTTCCGCCGCTGCGTCGCGACTGCTGTCTCGGGAGTCGCCGCGCTGAGCAGTCTCTTCCGCCTCGACGTTCTCGTCGCCACTGCGACCAGCTTGCCTGATCGCCGTGCCGGCGGCTCTTCGCTCGTGCTCGCCCTCGCGCTGCGCCGCCTCCGTCCGCAGGCTGCGTGCCGCAGGCCGGCTCGCGGAGCGCGGCGGCAATGTCGCTTCCGAGCGGGCTGATCCTCGCAGTGCCGCCGGTCGCCGATTTCGGCCGGGCTCTTCGTCGTGCTGCGGAGGATCGCGGACCCGTTCGCGCTCGCGATGCCGCTGATCGCACTTGTCAACGCGCTTGATGGTGCTGCCCTTCGTGCTGCGCAGGTGGAGCCGCCGCTGATCCTCTCCGCCGAACGCTACGGACGGCTCGCCGCGAGCCTCGGCTTGCCAGGTCTGGCCCGCTTGCGCTTTGTCGACTGGCCGCTGCTCCGACGGCCGCTCGCCGCGGCGCTCGCCGTCGCGACGGCGCTGTCGCTCGGCGATCTCGGCGTCGCGGCGTTCTTCGGCATCGGGCAACATTCTCGACCCTGCCGCTGCTTCTTTATCAGCGCATGGGCTCCTACCGCAGCGCCGAGTCCGCCTCCGTCGCGCTGCTGCTCGGCGGCGCTGGTGCTGGCGCTCTTTCTCGTCGGCGCAGAGATGGTCGGGAGAGCCGCTTGCTCGAAGTCGCTGATCTCGCGCTCGATTATCCGGATTTTCACGCCCGCTACACGCTGAGCGTTCCGGCGGGCGCGCTCTGCGGGCTGATCGGGCCATCCGGAGGCGGCAAGACGACGCTGCTGCACGCCATCGCCGGCTTCGAGCGGCCGACGTCCGGCGCGCTCCGCTTCGCCGGCCGCGACCTGCCGCCCTTCGACCCGGCCGAGCGCCCGCTCTCGATGCTCTTCCAGGACCACAACCTCTTTCCGCACCTGACCGCGTTCCAGAATGTCGGCCTCGGCATCGACCCGCGGCTCAAGCTGGACGCTGCCGGCGCGGCGCGCGTGGAAGATGCACTGGCGCGCGTCGGCCTGCCCGGCCTCGGCGCGCGGCCGGCCGGCGGAGCTCTCCGGCGGCCAGCGCCAGCGCGTCGCGATCGCCCGCGCGCTGGTGCGGCGAAAGCCCCTGATGCTGCTCGACGAGCCGTTCGGCGGGCTCGATCCGGGGCTCCGCAAGGAGATGATCGCGCTCGTCGACGCGCTGCGCCGCGACGAAGGCCTGACCGTGCTCGTCTCGATCCACACGCCGGAGGAGCTCGGCGCCGCCGCCGACCTGATGGCCTTCATCGCCGACGGACGCGTGCTCGCCGCCGCTCCGCCGCAGGAAATCCTCGCTCGCGGCCGCGACCCTGCCATCGACCGCTATCTCGGCCGCTGAGGATCGCCTAGGCTCCCGGCCGAGTTACTCCCTATATGACAGTCATGAAACGCTTACGTCGTCCCGGCCGCCTGTGTCGTCGCGCTGGTGGTCGATCGTGCGCTGCGATCGTGCCGATGTGGACCATGACGGCCGGCGTCAGCCTCACCGGCGACAGCCATCGGCTACATCGTCCTGATGATCATCGGCTGCTTCGCGGTCGGCGGCGGGCTGATGTTCCTGATCTTCTACAGCGCGCGCGACAGGCTACGACGACGATGTCCATCATGGCGTCGGCTGGCGCGATCCCGACGAGAGCTGAGGCTTTCAGCCGCGCCCGGTTGTTGGCACCTTGAGCGGCAAAGGCGTATAGAGCCCGCCAAATCCGGCCGGTTTCCGGCTGCTCGATGTTCGTCGGAGTTCTTAGGTAATGGGCGAGAAGTGGACACCCGCGACCTGGCGCAAGCTGCCGATCGAGCAGGCGCCGGTCTATCCCGACTTGGCGGCGCTCGCCGCCGTCGAGGCGCGGCTCGCCACCTATCCGCCGCTGGTTTTTGCAGGCGAGGCGCGCAAGCTCAAAGCCAGGCTTGCTGACGTCGCGCACGGCAAGGCTTTCCTGCTGCAGGGCGGCGACTGCGCCGAGAGCTTCGCCGAGCACGGCGCCGACAACATCCGCGACTTCTTCCGCGTCTTCCTGCAGATGGCGGTGGTGCTGACCTTCGCCGGCGACCTCGCCGGTGGTGAAGGTCGGCCGCATCGCCGGCCAGTTCGCCAAGCCGCGCTCCTCGCCGATGGAGCGGCAGGGCGACGTCGAGCTGCCGAGCTATCGCGGCGACATCGTCAACGACATCGCCTTCACGACGGAAGCGCGCACGCCCGATCCGGCGCGCCAGGAGATGGCCTATCGGCAGTCGGCGGCGACGCTGAACCTGCTGCGCGCCTTCGCGTCGGGCGGCTACGCCAACCTCGAGCACGTGCATCAGTGGATGCTCGGCTTCGTCGCCGACAGCCCGCAGCGCGAGCGCTACGAGTCGCTGGCCGACCAGATCGCGCAGACGATGAACTTCATGCGCGCCATCGGCATCGATCCGGAATCGCATCCGAGCTGCGCCAGACCGATTTCTTCACCAGCCACGAGGCGCTGCTGCTCGGCTACGAGCAGGCGATGACGCGCGTCGATTCGCACCAGCGGCGACTGGTACGCGACCTCCGGCCACATGATCTGGATCGGCGACCGCACGCGCCAGCCGGATCACGCGCATGTCGAATACTGCCGCGGCATCAAGAACCCGGTCGGGCTGAAATGCGGCCCGTCGCTGACGCCGGACGGGCTGCTGCAGCTCGATCGACGTGCTCAACCCGGAGAACGAGGCGGGCCGGCTGACGCTGATCTGCCGCTTCGGCGCCGACAAGGTCGTCGACAAGCTGCCGGCGCTGATCCGCGCCGTCGAGCGCGAGGGCAAGAGCGGTGGTGTGGTCGTGCGACCCGATGCACGGCAACACCATCACGCTGCAACCGGCTACAAGACGCGGCCGTTCGACCTGATCCTGCGCGAGGTGCAGACGCGTTCTTCGACGTGCATCGCGCCGAGGGCACGCATCCGGGCGGCATCCACGTCGAGATGACCGGCAAGAACGTCACCGAGTGCACCGGCGGGGCGCGCGCCATCACGGCCGAAGATCTCCGACCGCTACCACACCTATTGCGACCCGCGCCTCAACGCCGAGCAGGCGCTGGAGCTGGCCTTCCTGGTCGCCGAGCTCCTGAAGCGCGATCGCAGCATGCTACCCGAGGTGAAGATCGCGGCGTTGGCGTGAAGTCGCTGGGCAGTCGGGGAAGGGACGACCGGTGACGATGCAAGGCGCTGAAGAGGCGGTCGGCGGACCGGTCCGGCGCCCCTGGGCGGTCAGGCCGCGCTTCCCGGCCGCGGCGGACTTTCCCGCATTGCCGCTGCGGCGCTGAATTCTGCGCGTGGCCTGCGTGAAGGGCTGCAGACCGAGGCGGCCGTCAAGCAGGAGGCGGCGCTTACGCTGGGTGTTGCTGCCAGCCTCGTTCTTCGTCGCGTCGAATGTCTGGATATGGCTGGCGCTCGTCGCGAGCGTGCTCTTCGATGCTGATCGTCGAATTCCTCAACACGGCGGTCGAGCGCCTCTGCAATCACGTCACGCCGGAGCGGCACGAGGCAATCCGCGTCACCGAGGACCTTGCTTCCAACGGCGGTGTTCTTCGCGCTCGACGCCTAGCGGGGCTGGTGTGGATTGTCGCGATCCTCGATCGTTTCGCCTGATCCACTGATCCGGGCTGCCAGGACTTGATCTGAAGGTGCGCGTCCTGGCGCACCTATTTCCTCCTAGGGCTTGGGACGGCGAGGACGCCGTCCCTCCAGGTCAATTCGGAACGGGCGCGATCACCAGGTCGTCCTGCTCCTTGTTGTTTCCCCAATAGGCCGGCCCGACGATGCGGATCGGCCTTCCATCGGCGCCGATGACGGTCAGCGCGACCGCCGCCGCGGCCACATCGGCCGGTGCATGCGGCACGCATAGTAGCCGGCGCGGTCGGCAAGCGTCTCCGGGTCTTCGCCGGGCGCAGGCCGCGGTCGCGGAGAGGCGCCGTCGGATCATCCTGGAACGTCACCGGCGGCAGCGATTGCGCCGCAGCGACCGAATAACCGCCGGCCGCATAACCGGCCGCCGCATAACCGCCCGCCGGCCGGCACGTGCAGAAGGAGTCGATGCTGGTGCGATATTTGAAGGCGTTGGCCAGCGAGGAGTAGGGCTCGCCGGTGACCGAGATCATGTTCTCCGGTCCCCGCCGGGATTTGGAGTGGTAGAAGAGCCGTGCCTCCCGCTGCCGGGACAAAGCGCCTCGCAGCTGCGCGCGTCTTCCGGCGAAGGTGATCCGAGCGTGGTCGAGAAGCTTATCGGGAAATAGTATCCGTCGCAGGTGCGCACGCAGAGCGTCCGGTAGGTTCCGTTTCCCGAATAGTGCATGGCGTGTTCGGCTCGTAGATGAAATTGTCCGCGCCCCGATTGCCGAAATCACCGCCAGGCAGATCGCAACCGCGCGCGCTCATCATGCCTTGCAGTTCCTGGATGCGGCTCGGCGACGTTCGCGATCGCCTCGGCGTCGCAGGTGGTCGAGCCGGGCGAGGTTGTCCCGCATGTCGTGGAGCTTCGGGACGAGCGTCCTGCAACTGGGATCGACCGCCCGCCGGAAAGGAAGAAGCCCCCGCCGAAGCAGCCGGCGTTCCGCGCCCGGATCTCGGTCTGCCGCCAGCACGTTGGCCTGCTCGCGATAGGCCCGCGCATAGCCGGTCGCGATCGGCGTCGCTCAGAACACCGTGGGACTGCAGATGCATCATCTCCGCCTGCATCGTGAAGCGGGTCTGCGCCTCTGCCCCCGCGCCGGTGAGCGCAGTCAGGACACGCGGCGACGAGGCTTCGGGCTGGATGGCGCAAATCAACTCCCGCAGTGCCGGCACGCTAATCCGCCGGACGGACCCAAACGGATCCAAGCGCAATCCTCGCCGGGATTTTGGCGGTGGCAAGGCGCATCTCGCATCGTGTCACGGCTAAATTCCCGGACGAGATCTGCTCGCATCGTAGCGTCGCTCTTCCCATCTGACGCCGGTTCCCGTGGAGCCTCCCATGCGCATCTTCGCCGCTGCCGCTCTTCCTTTCCTGTCCCTTCTGCGCCTGCCGCCGCGCGGGAGCCGGACCTGATCTTCAAGAAATCGACCACCTTCAAGCTGCTCACCCTGAACGACAAGCTCGCCACCTACGGCGATCGACGATCCGGTGGTCGACGGCGTCGCCTGCCACTTCACCGTGCCGGAACGCGGCGGCGTCGCCAGGGCTGGCTCGGAGTCGCCGAGGAAGTCTCGACATCTCGCTCGCCTGCCGGCAGGTCGGGCCGATCGCCTTCAAGACGAAGTTCGAGCAGGGCGACGTGGTGTTCCGCCGAGCGCCGTTCGCTGTTCTTCAAGAAGATGCAGATCGTGCGCGGCTGCGATGTGAAGCGCAACGTGCTCGTCTACGTGGTCTATTCCGACAAGCTGGTCGAAGGGTCGCCGAAGAACTCCACCTCCACCGTGCCGATCATGCCCTGGGGCGCCGCCACGGAGGTAGCGAAATGCGCCGATTGGGTAGAGTAGGCGCTACCTACGGGACTTGACCCTTGCCAGCGGCCCGGCAATGAGCGCAGCCATGAACGGAAAATCCGGAACGAGTGGCGTTCCTTCACGCGCCATTTGCATTATCGGGATTATTTGCCGCTAGCCAAAGCTGGCCGGCGCCGTTCGACTCGTCTCCTGAAAGAGGTCTGAACGTCCCGGCCAGGGGACAACTTGTTTTCGACGGATCGGGACTCTATGGGACTGAGGCTCTACAACACGCTGACGCGGCCAGAAGGAGGATTTCGTCCCGCTCGATCCGCAGAACGTGCGCATGTATGTCTGCGGGCCGACGGTCTACGACTTCGCCCATATCGGCAATGCGCGCCCGGTGATCGTCTTCGACGTGCTGTTCCGGCTGCTGCGCCATCTCTACGGCGCCGAGCACGTCACCTATGTCCGCAACATCACCGACGTCGACGACAAGATCAACGCGCGCGCGCGCAGGAATATCCCGAGCCTGCCGCTGAACGAGGCGATCCGCAAAGGTCACCGAGAAGACCGAGAAGCAGTTCCACGAGGACGTCGCGGCGCTCGGCTGCCTGCCGCCGACGCATCGAGCCGCGCGCGACCGAGCACATCAACCGGCGATGCGCACGAGGACATGGTCCGGCTGATCGAGCAGCTGATCGCGAACGGCCACGCCTACGCGGCCGAAGGGCCATGTGCTCTTCACGTGCCGTCCGATGCCCGACTACGGCAAGCTCGCGCAGCCGCTCGCTCGACGAGATGATCGCCGGCGCGCGCGTCGACGTCGCGCCCTACAAGCGCGACCCGATGGACTTCGTGCTGTGGAAGCCGTCGAAGCCGGGCGAGCCGGCGTGGCCGTCGCCCTGGGGCATCGGGCCGGCCCGGGCTGGCACATCGAGTGCTCGGCGATGGCGCGGCGCTACCTCGGCGAGACGTTCGACATCCACGGCGGCGGCATCGACCTCGTCTTCCCGCACCACGAGAACGAGATCGCCCAGTCGCGCTGCGCGCATCGGCACGCCGAGCTGATGGCGAGATACTGGATGCACAACGGCTTCCTGCAGGTCGAGGGCGAGAAGATGGCGAGAGTCGGAGGGCAACTTCGTCACCATCCGCGACCTGCTGCTGCGACTGGCCGGGCGAGGTGCTGCGCTTCAACATGCTGCGCACGCACTATCGCCAGCCGATCGACTGGACGCTCGCACGGCCTGGAGGAAAGCCGGAAGGCGCTCGACCGCTGGCATCCACGGCCGGAGATCCGCAGCCGTGGCATGAGCACGATCCTCGTCAAGAGAAGCTGCTTGAGCCGCTCTCCGACGACCTCAATGCACCGCTCGCCATCACCGCCATACACCAGATGGCCGAGGAGGCGGCCGACGACCGCGAGGGCGATGAGCGCGGCATGCCGCTCGGCGCTCAATCTCCTCGGGCTGCTGCAGGACCCGAAACAGATTGGCGCAGACTGGCGGCCGGCGGGCATGCGCATCGACGAAGCCTGATCGACCGGCTGATCGCCGAGCGTGCGGCGGCGCGCTCCGGCGAAGGAAGTTCGCCGAGGCCGATCGCCTGCGCGCCGAGATCGACGCCGATGGGCGTAGTGTTGAAGGATGGGCCGGAGGGAACGACGGTGGGAGATCCGGAGATGAGGCGAAGCCGCTAGTTTCAGGACCGACCGGCGGGTGCCAGTGCGGCGCTGTGCGCTATGCGCTGCTGCAGCAGCCGGACAACCCGCACATCTGCCATTGCCGCATGTGCCAGAAGGCGTTCGGGTCGTTCTTCGCGCCGCTGACCGGCGTGCCGCTGGACAAATTCGAGCTGACGCGCGGCGAGCTCGCGATCTTCAAGAGCTCCGATCCAGGCCGAGCGCGGCTTCTGCAGGAATTGCGGAACGCCGCTTACCTTCACGCTTTGCCGGCGAGCCGCGCATCTCGTCTCGATCGGCTCGCTCGACGAGCCGGAGAAGTCCAGCCGCAAAGCCAGTACGGGATCGAGGGGCGCATGTCGTGGTTCTGCGGCGCTGCCGACGCCGAACGGCGACAAGACCACCGAGGACGACAGTCCTGAGCTCGCGCCGAAGATCGCCGCCTCCGAACCACCAGCATCCCGACCACGATACTGAGCGTCGTGGCCGCGCGGACGCAGGCATGAGCAGCGCAGTCAGACTGACTGGAGGCTGCCAGTGCGGGCGGTGCGTTACGCTGCTCGCACGCCGCCGGACAACCCGCACATCTGCCATTGCCGCATGTGCCAGAAGGCGTTCGGGCTCGTTCTTTGCGCCGCTGACCGCGTGCCGCTGGAGAAATTCGAGCCTGACCGCGGCGCACGCTGTCCATCTTCAAAAGCTCGGACCACGACGGAGCGCGGTTTTTGCGGCAATTGCGGAACGCCGCCTCACCATCCACGACGTCGGATCGCTCCCGCACATCGCCGTCGTCGATCGGCTCGCTTCGACGCGCCGCGAGGAAAGATCGAGCCGAACGATATTCAGCATGGGATCGAAGGCCGCCTCTCCTGGTTCGGCAAGCTCTGCGGGCCTGCCGGGCGATAAGACGCCACGGAGGCGGACAATCCCGAGCTGAGCGCCGACGATCGCGGCCTCGAACCACCAGCATCCCGACCATGACACTGCAGGTCGTGGCCGCCCGGAACTTAGTCATGAGCGCGCCAGAGCGCCTGCAGGCGGCTGCCAGTGCGGCGCGCGGTCCGCTACGCTTCGAAGGTCCTCCCGAATCCGTCGCGATCTGCCACTGCCGCATGTGCCAGAAAGCGGTCGGGTCGATCGTCTGGCCGTTTTTCACGGTGCGGCGCGAAGCGCTCGCCTGGACGCGCGGCGCTCCGGCGCACTACCGGAGTTCGGCTGCCGCCCGGCGCGGGTTCTGCGCCGCGTGCGGCACGCCGCTGACCCTCGAGCCGGAGGAGGGCGAAACGGTCGACCTGGGCATTGGCACGCTCGACTCGCCGGCTGCGCTCAAGCCCACTGGAGCAATACTGGATCGACGCTCGCGTCCCTTGGTTCGGCACGCTCGACGGCCTTCCGAAAGCCGGCCCGGGTCGAGCTGCCGCCCGAGGAGCTGGCGCGCCGCAAGACGTTTTGCAGCATCCGGATCACGATACCGATCATTGGCCGCAGCAGAGCGGCGGAAGGGACGTGGTGGTCGCCATGAACGCCCGGGTTCACCCCTGCGCGGGGCTCTATCCGGAGATCGAGCCGCGCGCGGTCCGGCATGCTCGATGTCGGCGACGGTCACAGCATCTACTGGGAAGTCTGCGGCAATCCGAAGGGCAAGCCGGCGATCTTCCTTGCACGGCGGTCCGGGCGGCGGCATCAGCCTGGTGCACCGGCGGCTCTTCGATCGGGCGCTACAACGTGCTCCTCTTCGACCAGCGCGGATGCGGCAAGATCAAAGCCGCACCGCCGAGCTCGAGGCGAACACGACATGGCATCTCGTCGCCGACACCGAGCGGCTCCGCGCGCTCCTCGGCGTTGAGCGCTGGCTCGTGTTCGGCGGCTCATGGGGATCGACGCTGGCGCTGGCCTACGCCGGAAAGCATCCTGAGCGGGTGAGCGAGCTGGTCTTGCGCGGCATCTTCACGCTGCGCCGCTCGAGCTCGAATGGGCATTACCAGCACGGCGCGTCGCTGCTCTTCCCGACAAGTGGGAGCTTTTCCTCAAGCCCATCCCAGAGGCGGAGCGCGGCGACCTGATCGCCGCCTATCGCGCGTCGCCTGACCTCGGGTGATCTGGCGGCGGCGCGCCGAGGCGGCGGAAGGCGTGGAGCATCTGGGAAGGCGAGACGATCACGCTGCTGCCCGGATGCCGAGCGATCCGCGCAGCACGGCGAGGCAGGAGTTCGCCGACGCGCTTCGCGCGCATCGAAAACCACTCACTTCGTCAACGGCCGGCTGGCTGGAGGAGGGGCAGCTGATCCGTGACGCGGCGCGGCTGAAGGCGATCCCCGCAATCATCGTGCAGGGCCGCTACGACATCGCCTGCCCGGTCGCCAGCGCCTGGGACCTGCACCGCGCCTGGCCGGAAGCCGAGTTCCGCCTCGTCGAAGGCGCCGGACACGCGTTCTCCGGAGCCGGGCATCCTGCATGAGCTGATCACCGCCACCGACCGCTTCGCGAATGAACAGGCGCCGGCATGAGCAAGGAACGGCTCTTACCTGTTCGACACGACGCTGCGCGACGGCCAGCAGACGCCGGGCATCGACTTCTCGCTCGAGGACAAGAGTCGTCGTCGCGAAAATGCTGGACGACCTTCGGGCTCGACTATGTCGAGGGCGGCTATCCGGGCGCCAACCCGACCGACACGGCATTCTTCCAGGCGAAGCGCACCACGCGCGCAAAGTTCACCGCCTTCGGCATGGTGAAGCGCGCCGGCCGCTCGGTATCGAACGATCCGGGCGTGCAGGACCTGCTGCGGCGCCAGCGCGCACGCCATCTGCTTCGTCGGCAAGAGCTGGGATTTTCACGTCGAAGCTCGCGCTCGGCTGTTCGAACGAGGAAAACCTCGAATCAATCTCGCATCTTCGTTGCAGCGGCCGTCGCGGCAGAGCGCGAGGCGCTGCTTGACTGCGAGCATTTCTTCGACGGCTACAAGGCCAATCCCGCCTATGCGCTCGCGTGCGTCGAGGCGGCGCTTGTGGCCGGCGCTCGCTGGGCGGTGCTCTGCGATACCAATGGCGGGACGCTTCCTGACGAGGTGGAGGCTATCGTCAGCGCCGTCGTGGCAGGCTCCCGAAGGAGCGGATCGGCATCCACGCGCACAACGATACCGGAAACGCCGTCGCCAACTCGCTAGCGGCGGTGCGCGCCGGCGCGCGGCAGATCCAGGGCACGCTGAACGGCATCGGCGAACGCTGCGGCAATGCCGACCTCACCTCAATCATCCCGACACTGCTCCTGAAGTCGGCATTTGCGGAGAAGTTCGAGACCGGCATCTCCGCTGGCAGCGCTTTCGACGCTGACTCACGTCTCGCGCGCCTTCGACGAGCTGTTGAACCGGGCCCCTGATCGCCGAGGCGCCCTACGTCGGCTCCTCCGCCTTCGCGACCAAGGCCGGCATCCATGCCTCGGCGATCCTGAAGGCGCCGGAGACCTATGAACACGTAGGCCCGGAGGCGGTGGGGAACCGGCGTCGCGTGGATGGTCTCCGACCAGGCAGGCCGCTCCAACCTCATCGCCGAACTGGAGCGCTTCGGGCTCCGCTTCGACCGCTCCGATCCGCGCCTCGATGGACTCTGGCCGAGATCAAGGAGCGCGAGTCGCGAGGCTACGCCTACGAGGGAGCGGACGCCTCGCTCGAGCTCCTCGCCCGGCGCCGCCTCGACCGGCTGCAGAACTTCTTCAAGGTCGACGGCTTTCGCGTAAACGTCGAGCGGCGCTTCGATGCGCGCGGCAACCACGAAGACATTCGCCGAGGCGGGTCGTGAAGGTCGACGTTAACGGCGACAAGCGTATGTCCGTCGCGGAGGGCAACGGCCCGGTCAATGCCCTCGGACCTGGCGCTGCGCGGGCGACTCCGGCGAGCTGAGCGGCTACATCAATGACCTCGAGCTGGTCGACTACAAGGTCCGCATCCTGAACGGCGGCACCGAAGCTGTGACGCGCGTCCTGATCGGAGAGCCGCGACAGGGAGGGGAACCGCTGGCTGACGGTCGGCGTCTCGTCGAATATCATTGACGCCTCGTTCGAGGCTCTGCTCGATGCAGTGCACATACAAGCTGCTCGAAGTCGCGACGGCCTGCAGCCGAACGGACCGCTGCCGAATAGTTCACATCCGGCTGAGCGGCCCGCCGCGGCTGGTCTTTTCCAGCTCCGCTGATGTCTGCCGGCGGCGGCTCGCTTCAGCATCGGAAGGATGTCCTCGGCGCGCTTCGCGACGAGTGGCGAGAGCTCCAGGTCAGCGCGGATGAATTTCTCGCGCCGCATCGCGTCGAGGAGCCGGATCAGCGGATCTCCAGAAGCCGGCGATGTTGGCGAGCAGCACCGGCTTCTGGTGGCGGCCGAGCTGCGACCAGGTCATTCTGCTCGACCGGCTCTTCCAAGCGTTCCGATCCCGCCGGCACAGCGCCACGAACGCGTCGGCGCGCTCGAACATCAGCCACTTGCGCGCATGCATGTCGTCGGTAACGACAAGCTCGGTCAGATCCTCGAAGGGGCGCTCGCGGCTCTGCAGGAATTGCGGAATGATGCCGGTGACGTCCCCCGGCATCGAGCACCGCGCGCGCCACGGTTCCCATCAGTCCTACCGAGCCGCCGCCATAGACGAGGCGCACCCCGGCATCAGCCATCGCCCGGCCGAGAATGGCGCCGCCTCGGCGTGCACCGGGATTGGCTCCGTTGCCCGGAGCCGCAATAGACGCAAACGCTGTCGATTTGTGCCATGCCGTCGAGCCTCGCATCGCATCTCCCTCTAATCAAGCTGCGATGAGTTCTGCCGGCCTTGAGCCGTGGAGGAGGGGGAATACAACGATCGGGCGACGTTTCCTGAGTCCCGTTCGAGGTCTCAAGCCGCCCGATGCCGCGCCCCCTTGCCATTCTTGCAATTCTCTTCGCCATCGTGGTCGCGGTAGCCGCGGTGCTTCTCTATCGCGCCGACCAGGCAGCACGTCCTGAGGTCGCCGAGCGGCGGCGCAGCCGGCTTCGACCGAGACGGCGGCCGGGCCTGCCAGCCAAGTCCGCGGAGGCAGAAGTGCCTGCAACGGCGAAAAACTCCGGCGGGAGCACGCCGACGATAGCCGTGGCGACAACAGGCGGGAAGGGAAGGACACCGCCGCTTCCGGCGAGAAGCAGGCGGCTTCGACACAGTGAAGCCCGCCCGCGAAGCCGGCGGAAGAGCAGGAGACGACGGCGGGGAAATCTCGCCGCGCAGCCTGGCAAGGAGGCAGCGCTTCGGCCGCCCCCGCGCCCGCTGGTGATTGCCGAGACGCCGCCGGTCGCGGCTACTTCGACCGCCGCTCCGTCGGCGCCGGCCGCGCCCGCGGAAGGCCAGAGGGGAGCCTCCGAGCCGCAGGCTGAGCCCGGGGAGCCAGCGGCACAGTCCGCGGCCGGACCAAATGCCGCAGCCGAATCGGCAGCGGCTTCGCCGCCGGCGTCGACCTCCGAGACCCCGTCGACGAACACCGAGGCACCGAAATCGCAGGGGAACAGCGACGGCAGCAGCGCCTGCCGCGGCTCCGTCCACCTGTCGGCGAGGCCGGGCAGAGTGCGGCCGCTCCGGCCGCCTCCGCCAGCGCCGACCAGAATGCCGTCGCCGCTCCGACGACGGGCACCGCCCCGCCGGAATCCGAACATCTCCGGCAAATCAGCAGGCTGGCGCGTCTGCCCCCAACCTCCCGGAGGCACCAACGGAGGAGGCAAGGCCGAGGCAACGGCTGCCGCTCCCGCAGCCCCGCGCCGGGTAACCCCACGACAGCGGAGGCGCTGCCGACGGCACACCGATCTCAACGCGCCCCCAACCAAGCCCGAGGATGCGGCGGGGCAACAGACGGCGGCAGCGCCGCAGAAGGACGGAGGCGCCGCTTCGACTTCGGAAGCGACCGCCACCTCCAGGCAGCTCGGCCGCAGCACCTTGGCCCGCCTCGCCACTTCGGACGGCGGCTCCGCGGCGGCGCAGGCGGCTGCCGCGCGGCGGCAACCGATCTCAACGCGCGCCCAACCACGCCCAGAGGATGCGAGCGGACAACGAGACGGCTGACAGCATCCGCAGAACACCGAGGCGCTGGCTCCGCCTCCGAATCGCTCCGCGACTTCGGACCGCTCGGCCACGGCATCCTCGACCTCGCCTGCCACGACAGACGGCGCCTCCGCGACGGCATCGGCGACACCGCCCGCCACCGCTGAGGCCAGCACGCCTGAGGCGAAACCGGTCGAATCCCGCGACGACGACCGCTGAGGCCGAGCCGAAAAGGGCGGCGCAGCTTCTTCCGACGAGCCTTCCACCGCATCGGGTAGCGGGGCGACGGCGGCGTCGGGCAATTCTGCGACTGGGGAGACGACTCCGCCGGCCGCCACAGAACCGGGCGGGCCGGCAACCGCGCCTGAGGATGCGAGCGGACAACAGACGGCGGCAGCGCCGCAGAATGACGGAGGCGCTGCTTCCACGTCGGAAGCGCCGGCGACCTCGCAGACAGCTCCGCCAGCGGCATCCTCGACCTCGCCTGCCACCTCAGACAGCGGCTCCGCGACCACGTCGGCGACCCGCCCGCCACCGCCGAGGCGCATGCGCCTGACGCAAACCGATCGAATCGCCCATCGGCGCCGGCCGTGGCTCAAGGAGCCTGCAGCCGCCGCCCCGCCTGCCGAGTCTTCCTCCGCATCGAACACCGAAGGCACCGCCAAGACCGAATCGTCCGCCACCGTTGCTGCGCGCGAAGACCAGACCGCGCCGAACTCGTCCCGGGCTGAAGCGACGGCGTCGAATGAGGCAAAGCCGCAACCGACCGCGACCGCGGAGCAGGATACGGAAACAGGCACCTCATCTGCCATCACTACGCCGGAAGCTACAGCCGATACAGGCTGTCGCCGCTTCTGCGCCGAGGCCAGTGCCCGAGACGCCCGCCGCACCGACATCCGGAGACCGCGTCGAGCAATCTGGGCCGCGACCACGCTGCGGACGGCTCGACGCAGGCTGCAGCGCCCGCTCCAGTCGGAGAAACAGTCCAGCGACGGCTGGGGAGATCCCGGCTACGCCGCCCGCTTCCAACGCGGATCTGTCTGCCGCTCTGCCGGGCGCCGCCACTGCCCAGGAGTGTCTCCGCAGTCAACCGAGCAATCGTCTCCCAAGTCGTGCAGGAAGAGCCTCCCGCGCCGATCCAGATCACCGGCGTGGAGGCGACGACTGACCGGCTCGACTGCCGCGAGCGCCGAGGCCTCGGTCGAAGCCTTCGACCTCGCCGACCTGTCGGTTGGCGGCACTGAAGAAAAGCCTCTGGCATCGTCGGGAGAGGCTGCGCCCGGAATACCGGACGCGCGCGACGTCACCATTAGGGTCGCCGAGGTCGAGGCCGGTAACCTCTACGTGGCCGGCGAGGCGCCAGCCGGATCGACGGTGCGCATCTATGCCAATGACGCGCTGGTCGGCGAGGTGCGCACATCGGATGACGGCACGTGGCTGCTGGAGGCGCAGAAGGACGCGGGATCGGCGAGATCGTGTTCCGCGTCGAGGCCGTGCCGAAGGGGGCGCCATCGGCCAGCTGCCGCCGCCGAGGCCTCGCGGGCCGTTCATGCACCATGCGCGCCGACGGCGTCGTGCTCGAGCCGGTGGTGACGGCAATGGCGGCGGATCAACGCGTGGGCCGACGGACGCTCCGTTCGCGCCCGCCCCGAGCTGCGTCATAATCCGGCGCGGGGACAACCTCTGCTATGCAGAACATTGCGCGGCGGAACTACGGGCGCGGCGTCAGCTACTCAGGCGATCTTCGCCGCCAATCGCGAGCTGATCCGCAACCGGCACTGGACTCTTTCCCGGTCAGGTCTTCGTCGTTCCGACCCGCGACCGAACTGGGGAGGCGGCAGCGCAATAGTGGAGGGTGGGCGTCCCGCGCACCTCTTCTCGTCGAAAGAGGACGGCGGGGATCCCGTCCTCCATCGCGGCGTTGCATTCATCGGCAATCGACGATAAAGCGGGCGCCCGAACAGTCGTCGCAGCTCGCGCGTAGTGCCGCGGCCCCTTAAGCGAAACGGAGGATTTCGGCAGGATCAGTGCGACGCCGCGGAGCGTCTGAAGGCGCTCGGGGCATCCGGTGCGGCTCGCCATCGTGCGGGCGCTCGCCGAGCGGAGCTGCTGTTGCTGCGCCGACGTCTGCAGCCGCCTGCCGCTTGCGCATGACCGTGTCGCAGCACCTGAAAGTGCTGAAGGACGCCGGGCTGATCAGCTTCCGCCGCGATGGCGTGCGCCCGCCTTATGTTGAACGCCGCCGCCTTCGCGGCGCTTGAGAGCGAGCTGGTGGGGGCTCTTCGCGCTTGTCGCACCCCCGGTCGCGCCCGCTGCTCCTGCCGTCCCGCGCGAGGTGTGCTGATGGCCGGCGGCCCTGCCAAGATCACCGCCGACCGCGGCCGCACTTTCGACGCTGTGGAACCTCTGGCTCCTACATGTGGCCGGGCAGACCGGCCGACCTGAAGCTCCGCGTCGTCGTCGCTTTCGGCGCGCTCGTCGCCGCCAAGGTGGTGGGCATGCTGGTGCCCTCATTCCTCTCAAGCGGGTGACCGACGCGCTAACTGGCCATGGCGTGGCCGCCCGCGTGGATGCCGCTCCTCATCGCCGGTCCGGTGGCGCTGGTGCTCTTCTACAATGTCGGCCGCTTCACCACGACCTGGCTTCGGAAGATCCGCGATGCGCTGCGCGGCAGTGTCGGGTTGCATGCCGCGCGCCAGCTCGCCTATCGCACGTTTCAGCACCTGCACGATGCTGTCGCTGCGCTTCCACCTGGAGCGGCGCACCGGCGGCCTGTCGCGCATCATCGAGCGCGGCACCACCGGCATCGAGACCATCGTCCGCCACGTGATCCTGAACACCGCGCCGACGGTGCTCGAGTTCGCGCTGACCGCGGTGATCGTCTGCTTACCAGTTCGCTGGTCGTACGTGGTGGTGATCGCCGTCACCGTCTGGCTCTACGTCTGGTTCACCGTCCGGGCGAGCGACTGGCGCATCTCGATCCGCCGCGAGATGAACGAGTCCGACACCGACGCGCATCACCAAGGCGATCGATCTGCTGCTCGAACTACGAGACGGTCAAGTATTTCGGCAACGAGCAGCATGGAGGCCGACCGCTTCGACCGCTCGATGGCGCGCTACGAGAAGGCCGCCGATCAAGACCTGGACCTCGCTCGCCTGGCTGAACTCGGGCAGGGCGTGATCTTCGGCATCGGCACGACGATCGTGCATGGTGATGTCGGCGCGCGACGTCATGGCCGGCACGCAGACGATCGGCGATTTCGTGTTCGATCAATGCGCTGCTGATGCAGCTCTCGCAGCCGCTCAACTTCATCGGCTTCATCTACCGCGAGATCCGCGCAGGGCCTCACCGACATCGAGGCGATGTTCGACTTCTGCTCGACGTGCGCGCCGGAGGTGCGTCGACCGGCCCGGCGCCGCCGCCGCTCGTGGTGCAGCGCGGCATGATCCGCTTCGACGACGTGCACTTCTCCTACGAGCCCGAGCGCGCAAGATCCCGAAGGGCATCAGCGTTCGAGGTGCCGGCCGGCAAGACAGTGGCGATCGTCGGACCGTCCGGCGCCGGCAAGTCGACCATCTCGCGCCTGCTGTTCCGCTTCTACGACATGCAGGGCGGCCGCATCACGATCGACGGGCAGGACATCCGCGACGTGACGCAGGCAAGCCTGCGCGCGGCGATCGGCATCGTCCCGCAGGACACCGTGCTGTTCAACGACACCATCGCGCTACAACATCCGCTACGGCCGCTGCGGACGCCACGCGAGGACGAGGTGCGCGAGGCGGCGCGGACTGGCGCAGATCGACGCCTTCATCGCAGCGCTGCCGCGACGGCTACGAGACCGAGGTCGGCGAGCGCGGGCTGAAACTGTCCGGCGGCGAGAAGCAGCGCGTGGCGATCGCCCGCACCATCCTGAAGGCGCCGCCGATCCTGATCCTCGACGAGGCGACCTCGGCGCTCGACAGCCACACCGAGCGCGAGATCCAGGCGGCGCTCGAGCAGGTCGTCGCACGACCGCACCACGCTCGTCATCGCGCACCGGCTCGTCGACCGTCGTCAACGCCGATCAGATCATCGTGCTCGACGACGGGCGCGATCGCCGAGCGCGGCACGCACAGCGAGCCTCATCGCGCGCGACGGGCTCTACGCGGCGATGTGGGCGCGCCAGCGCGAGGCCGACGAGATCGCCAGGAGCAGCTGCGGCGCACCCGCGAGCAGCCCGCGCGTATCTCCCGCCGGAGCTTATTGCGGAGGAAGCGGCGGAGTAGGGCGGCACGGGCCCAAGCTTCCTGTTGGCGGGCTCCGCTGCGCCTCAATGAACCGGAAATTCAACCCTCGTGCCGTCATGCCCGGCTTGACCCGCATCCATTCCGTTGCGGTTCAGGACTGGCCAGCATGGGCTGTCACCGGTTTTGCGCTCGTGCTCTATCCTTTTTCCGCCTGGCAGGTGTTGGCGCTGGGCATCCCGGCCCATCTTCTCGGCCGTTGGCTCAAACTCGTCCGCTGGTGGTCGGCGCTCATCGTCGGGCTTGTCGTGGGGAGCGATCGTGCGGCTTCTAGCCAGCAATGGCAACTGGTCCTGCATGCGGTGCCGGGAGTGACGCCGGCAGATCTGGTCCGGGATGCCTTTCCTTCTGCTTCATCGGCGGGCCTTACCGGCCTGGCATTCTGGGGGATTCGGACGTGGGGACACACCGAAGCGCCGATCCCCTGATCGCTATCGCACGACGGTGTTGTCGTGAACGCGAGGCGCCTCCCCTTCGCCCGCTCCCCGCCATCCCTCCCTCCGCGCAAACCCGCGGTGATCCAGAAATCCATCCGCGAGGCGATCCCGCCGATCCACCGTGAAGGCTGGCCGTTCCATCATCGCGACGATCGCGCGCGCGATCGTCTTCGCCTTCCTCTTCGCCGCTGTTCTGGCTGATCCTGGTCCTCGCGGGATGGATGGCGCTGTTCTTCCGCGATCCGGTGCGCGTGGTGCCGACCGGCGCCGGGCCTCGTGGTCAGCCCGGCCGACGGGCGTGTCGAGCCGGTCGCATGCGGCGCCGCCGCCAGGCTCGGGCTAGTTCCCGCGCGGCTGCCGCGCGTCTCGATCTTCGCTGTGAACGTCTTCGATTGCCACATCAACCGCGCCCGGTCGCTGGCCGCGTGCAGCGGATCGCCTACCGCCCGGAAAATTCCCGCCGATCTCGACAAAGGCGAGCGACGACAACGAGCGGAACGCTCCTCGTCATCGAATCGGCGGATTCGGACCCGTGAGGCGGATCGCGGTGCAGATCGCCGTGGGCCTCGTCGCGCGTCGCATCGTCTCGCTGGCAGGAGAAGCGGGCGCTCGGCGTCGCCTGCCGGCGAGCGGATCGGGATGATCCGGCTTCGGCTCGCGCGTCGACGTCTACCTGCCGGAAGGCTCGGCGGTTCTGCGTGAGCGAGGGGCAAGCGCGCCGCCGCCGGCGAGACGATCATCGCCGTCCTCCCTGGCGCGCGTACGCCTCGCCGCCCTTCCCCGCGCGCCGCGACCAGGCGGGGCTTGGGAACAGGCGTCGCTTCCTCAGCGTCGTCATTCGCGGCGGGGCGAAGCCGAGACCCGAGAACCCGTTACTGCGGCCTTGCACCCTCCGTTCTTCGTCCGGTGCCGCTGCGCTCGGCCGAGGATGACAACCTGCTGCCGTGGCAGTCAGCGACGCCGCAACAAGCGTCGTCGTCGTGACCTTCGAATTACCCTTCGCGAAACTCGGCACTGGGCGACAATCCGGCATGGCCGGCCTCTTTCCCCCGTCGATCCGGAAGCCAAGCGTGGGCGCCCGCGCGGGCCGGCTGGTGCCATTCGCCACCGCGGTGCTGCCGAACCTCGTGACGCTGCTCGGGCTCGCGCCGGGCTGACGGCGGTCAGGATGGCGGTGCAATTCCGCTTCGATCTCGCCATCGCCTTCATCATCCTCGCCATCATTTTGGGACGGCATCGACGCGGGCGGCTGGCGCGCTACTTCCGCGCCACCTCCCGCTTCGGCGAGGAGCTCGATCCGCTCGCTGATTTCGTCAATTTCGGCGTCGCGCCGGCGCTCTTCGTGTTCGTGTGGTAGCCGGACGACCTCCCCTGGTTCGGCTGGATCTGCACGCTCGTTCTTCGCGATTTGCACCGGCTTCGCGGCTCGCGCGCGCTTTAATCGCGGCGCTCGCCTCCGATGAGCCGCGGCCCGACTGGAGCCCCGACTTCTTCGTCGGCATCGCCATGCCTGCCGGCGCGGGGCTGGTGCTGCTTCCGCACTTCCTGCAACGGATCGGCGCGCCGGACGGGCTGATCGCGCCCTCATCGTCGCCCTCTATACGGTCCTCGTCGCGCTCTTTGATGGTGAGCCGTATCCCGACCCTCTCGGGAAAGCGCTTCGGGCGGCGCATCCCGCGCTGACAAGGTTCTGCCGGTGCTGGTCGTTGCGGTGCTGCTCGTCGCCCTGCTGCTGAGCGTCACCCGTTCTCGTTCCTGGCGGTCACCGGCCTCGCCTACCTCGCGCACATCCCGTTCGCTTGGCGAGCGCGCAACCCCGCGAAGGCGCGGTCAGGCAAAACCTGGCGGAACGACTCGAGCCGGACGAATAAACCAGAGTATTGCGGCAAAGGCCGCACTTCCGCAAAAGCCCGTCGGATTATCCTTTCTGCCACGTTTCCTGTGTTAGGCGAGAGAGGCGGGCGGGCGTTCGGAGCCCAGAGATGATCTTCAGGCACATGCGAGCTTGGGCGCTGGTCCTCGCGGCGGTGGCGCTCTTCGGCGGGGCAGAGGCGGCGGAGAAGCTTCGCTTCGTCATGGTGACGCATCGGCGCGGCGACCGATCCCCTTCTGGGCGGCGATCAAGAAGGGCGCTGACACGCCGCGAGCGAGTCCGGCGTCACCGTCGTCTATCGCGCCCAGAGACCTTCGACCTCGCCAAGATGACCGAGCCCGTCGACGCCGCGGTGAAGGAGAAGCCGGACGGCCTGATTGTCTCCATTCCGAACGCCGATGCGGTCGCGGCTCCGATCCGCGCCGCCGTCGATCCCGGCATCCCGGTCATCACAATTCCGGCTTCGACGTGTCGCGCTCGCTCGGCGCACCCTCATGCATGTCGGGCAGAGCGGAGTAACGAGGCGGGACGCGTCGTCGGGGATACGATGCGCAAGCTCGGCGGCAGCAAGGCGATTTGCATCAACCATGAGCTTGGCAATGTCGGACTTGACTCCGCTGCAAGGGCGTTCATCGACGGTTTCGCCGGCTCGGTGGAAGTGATGCCGGTCGATCCCGATCCGAAGAAGGCCGGCGACGCGATCGCCAAGAAGTCGCGAGGATACCGGCATCGACGTGGCGCTGGCGCTCAACGCCACCATCGCAGGCGAGCCTGCTGTTGCTGCAGCAGGGGCGCTACCGAGCCCGCGGAAGGTGCGCATCGGCAGTTTTGACCTAACCCCGGGATCCTGAAGGCGGTGGCCGATGGCGGGGCCGCTTTTGCCGTCGATCAGCAGCCCTTCCTGCAGGGCTAATCTGCCCGTCCAGTATCTGACCTCCTGAAACGCGCGTCGGCGTCATCCCGGCCTCCAACGTCAGCTACGGGCCCGCGCCTCATCACCGTGAGCGAGGCGCGCAAGCGCTTGGGCTTGAGCGCCCGCGGCGGATGGCGTCGCCGACGAGCCGGCCCCGGAAGCCCCGCTGCCGGCAGCCACCCCGTCCGGCGGCTGACGGCTCGGCCATTAGTCACGTGCACACACCCTGGCCGCCAGTGCATTGAACGTGACAATCAGATGAACACATGATCCTGGGTGCCGTGGGAAATCGAACGTAAGTTTCTGGTCGCGCGATGACGCCTGGCGGGCGGCGGCCGACCGCGGCCAGCGGCTGCGGGCAGGCCCATCTCGCCGAGACCGACCGTGCGGCTGTGCGTGTCCGCATCATCGACGATGACCGCGCTCTGGGCTGACCATCAAGAGCGCTGCGGCCGGGCTTCTCCGCCAGGAATTCTGAACAATCCCCGCCGGCAGGCGATGCGGAGGGGCTGATCGAGCTCCGGCAAGGCTCGATTCTCGACAAAACACGCTTCCATGTCCGGCACGCCGGGCGCACCTGGGGGAAGTCGATGTCTGGTGACGGCGAGAATTCCGGCCTGGTGATTGCCGAGATCGAACTTGTGAGCGAAGATGCAGCGGTGGAGCTGCCGCCGTGGCTCGGGGATGAAGTCACCGGCGATCGGCGCTACTATGCTGCTTCCGTCTGGCGGTGCGGCCGTTCCGATCGTGGCCTCGAGGCGGCAGGGAGGGGGGAGGGTCGGCAATGACCTGGCGTTTCGAGCCGGGCGAGGGGGCTGCGGCAAAGCCTTTCGCCGCGTCTCGGCGGAGGAAATCGCTCGCGTGCGGCCGGCCTGAGCGGGCCCTCGAGGGCGAACGCGACAAGGCCATCTGGCGAAGCGCGGCAGGCGTTCAAGCGGCTGCGGGCGTCGGTGCGGACTGGCGAAGCCGCCGCTCGGCTCCGACTTCGCCGCGGAGAACCAGATGCGCTGGCGCGACGCCGGGCGTCTTCTCGCCGGTTCGCGTGACACAACTGTGCTGGCTGAAGTGTTTGGATGCGCTTGCAGCGAACCATGCGGCCGATTTTCCGGCGGCTGCCGTCAAGGGCTTGCGATCGCGGGATTGCGTCGCACAGCGAGAACGGCAGTGTGGATCTCGAGGAAAAGCTTCGGCAGGTTCTGGCGTTGCTCGACGACGCCGAAGCCTCGGTGGCCGAGCTCGATTGGCCGAACAGCAAAGGCGCGCTGCTCCACGGCTTCCGCAGAGCCCAGAAGCGCTGCGGCGCGATTGGAAGACCGCGCGCGCGAACGCAGAGCCGGATGCGCTGCATAGCTGGCGCAAGCGGTGAAGGATCAGGCCGCGCAGCTCCGACTGTTCCGCCGGGTGATGCCTTCTTCCTTCCGCAAGCGAATCTCCGCCGAGAAGGAGACAGCGGAGCTGCCTGGCGACGAGCATGACCTTTGCCTCTGTCCGCAGCGGCTGCGTGCCTGCCGCGCGCCAGCGAGCCGCGGCAGCGCTTCGCGATGCGCTCCTCACGGAGATCGAGCAGCGACGAAGCGCCCTTGCGCGCAGAGGCGTTCGGCAAGCGGCGAACGCTTCTCGTCCGAGAAGGCAAAGGATCTCGTCAGGAAGATCAGCGAAGCTATGGGACAAGGCGATTGCTCGCAAACCGAAGCGCGGATCACGCCCCCCACCCCGGGCGCGGGCGGCTCGAGTGCGTCTTACTTCTCCTCCGCGGTGAAGACGCCGTCCCATTGCTGCGGCGGATTTTCCTGAGCCTTTCGATCCGCTTCCGGTAGACGCCGCACATGTAGTGGAGCGTCCGGCGCGCGCGCGCCTGTGCCTCTCGACCGCCTCTGCGGCTGCGCGAATGATCCTGCACGGTAGGTCGCCAGCATTAGGCTGTGCGCAGCGAACAGCGCCTGAACTCCGGGGGCCACGGAGAAGGTCTCGTCCCCGAGCAGGGTGAAGACTGCGATCGGCTCCGGCGCGGCCGATGACACGCACGAGATCCACCTCGAGCAGCGCCAGGCCCGAAGCATGCGCAACTGGTGTTCTCGGTGATCAGGACCGGCAGGCCGCACCGCTTAGTAAGGCCCTCCACCCGCGCGGCGACGTTCACCTGAATCGCCGATCGCCGAATAGCTCGAAGCGCTGCTCCGATCCTGAGGTTGCCGACACAGCACGCGCCGGTGTTAAGGCCGACGCCGATCTTGATCGCCTGCTCCTCGCTCTTGTTCAGCCCTCCAGCGCCTTCAGCATGGCGAGCGCGGCGAGACAGGAGCGGCGTGGGTGGTCGGGCGTCGAGAGCGGCGCGTTCCAGAAGCACATGATCGCGTCGCCGATATATTTGTCGATGGTCGCGCCCGACTGAGTGAGGACGTCGGTCATCGGCGTCAGGAAGCGGTTGAGAAGCGCGCGTGATCTCCTGCGGGTCCGATGTTCCGAGAGCAGTGATGAAGCCGCGGATATCGCTGAACAGGATGGTGATCTCTGGCGCGTTTCGCCGCCGAGCGTCAGCTGCCTGGATCCTGCGCCAACCGTTCCACCATCGCCGGCGCCAGATATTGCGTATAGAATGCGCGGCGGACATACTGGCGCTCTGGCGATCGGTGAGAAGGAGGAGCAGAGCCGCCGCCACGATGATAGACGCTGAGCACCGAAACGCTCGGCAGGAGCGGATCGAGCACCAGATGCGCGTTTGCAAACGCGAACCACGATACCGCGATCGCCGCGGCGATGATGATGAGATGCCGCGTTCGGCGCCGAGCACCGGCCGACCGAAAGCACCGCCGCAAGGAGGAGCGAAAAGCGTCAGTCATTGGGCGGCGCTTCAGACGACTTCCGCACCGGGCGCCCAGTCGGGCCGAGTGAGGAATCTCGCCGGAGAGGATGTTTGATCGATGATCTCCGCGTGCACCTCGACGCCGGGCTAGCGGCGGAACGCGGCGTCGCCACGAAGTCGCGCAGGCCGACGGCGCTGGTGCCAATCGTTATCGACGATGCTGCCGCCGAGCCTAAGTCGGCGATAGGCGGCCGACTTCGTCGGGTCGAGGATGTCGTGCGACGGCGGAAATCCGGGCCAGCGCTCGGCAGACCCGAGAAGTAGATGCGAACTCGCCAGCCGCCCCCGTCGGCACCTCGAAATCTCCGACTTTCAACGCTGTCATCGCCGGGTTTCCGGTGTCGGCCTGGCCACCGCGCCGGCCGCCTTCAACACGATCACCGAGCTTGCGCCCTGCGCGACACGGGAGCGCTCACGGATGGAGAGCGCGGGATAGAGCTTCGTCGTGGCTCCGGGGCTACAAGCGGCACGATACGCACGATGCCATCCGGCGTCGGCGGAAAGCTGAAGAAGCCGAGTCCGGCCGCCAAGCTTCGTTCAGGATCGGCAGATTGGCGAGCGCGCGCCGCGGAAGTGTCATCATCAGGAAGCGACTGCGGATCGGCACCCGCGAAAGCGAACCCCGCCTTTGGCTGCTGCTGGCGGGTCGGCGCCCGTTTCTGTTGGTGAGGACATAGCTGCGCGGTGGCTGACCACGCCCCGGCCAAAGGAGCTGGCAAGGATCTGGTCGTTGCCGAGGCAGATGCTTGGAGGGGCGGTCCACCTTGGCTCCGGCGCGGGCCAGCGCCTCGGCGGCGGTCGAAAGCGACGTGCGGTCGGGACCAGAGAACACCACGTCGAAGGCAATCGAAGCCGCACCGAAGCCCCTCTCAGTCTGTCTGTCGACGAGCCGCGCGCGATCTCGAGCGTGGCCACGGCCATTGGCCGAAGCGCCTTTGATCGAAGCTTCGTCGATATCGACGACGACGATCGGCGCACCTGCTCCGGCGCGGCTTGACGTTCTGGTAGAGGTCGAAGACGAGTGCGCTCAGGCGCTGCAGCAATGGCGAGTAGCCGCCGAAAAGGAAAAGGACGGCCACGAGCGTGGCCAGTCCGGCGATCCTGACCCGCTGCGTGCGACGACGGTCACGCTTTCGCGTCGTCGTGCTCTTCTCCTCTCCGCCCGTCGCTTCGACCGCTGCCATGCCGCTCCCGCCTAACAGCGCTTATCGCATGGCTTCCGCGGGCGACTTAAGGGGCTTCGAGCGCGTCCAAATCGAGAGCGTGATGATGGGTGCAAGGCCGCTGGAGCTCAGCGGATCGCCGGCTCGCACGCGCAGCCAAACTTCTGGTGTATCGCTGCCGGTTTGCACCCGCCACCTGGTTCCCGTTCAGAGCAGCATGGCGATCGGGTCGCCAGCATCTCGTTTCTCTGCCCGGCGCGCTACGATGGCGCTGAAGCTGTGGCGTTGATAGCTCCCCTGGATCGCACACGCCGCCGGGCGTGGTGATCGCCGGCCCTGAATTAAGAAACGCCGCACCGTCCTTTGGCGCACCGATCGCCATCAATGGCGTCAGCCCGCGCCGGCGCGCCGGAGCAGAATGAACGATGCCGCCGCAATGACGGTGCTCGCAACGCGTGAGGGGCTGGTCAAATCGGCTCCTCGTCGGATCTTGGTTTCATATTACCGGGAGGAATATTGAGGCGCTGCGGGCGGCTTCGCAAGCCGCTGGCCCGGAGCATCGTTTCCGCAGACTGCGGAGCATCCAAACCAGACTTCACGATCCGTCGAATTGTGATATATTATTTACGACAACAAAGGAACGCCACGTGAGGCTAAAGGGAGATCAGGGCACGGCGCGTGCTCTGAACCGTCGCTTGGTTCTCAATCAGTTGCGCCACGATGGGCCGCTGAGCCGCGCGGCTATCGCGCCCGCTGTGGGCTTGAGCCCTGCGGCAGTGACTCCCTTCGTCACTTTCTGGCCGAATTGATCGCAGAGGGACTCCTCGTCGAGCGTGAGGCACTGTCAGTTTGCCGCGACCGGCCGCCGTCCCGTTCCGCTCGACATCGACCATCAGTCGAAGTTCTCCATCGCGCCTCAAGGTTGTCCGCCGAGGCGGCGACCGGCGTCGTCACCGACCTGGCGACGCGCGTGATCGCCGCGACCGCGCTCCCGCTGCATGACAGCCGGCCAGAGACTGTCGTCAGATGCGCGCGTCGCGGAACGGCTCCTTATCCGGAGCCAGGGTGGATCGCTCGCGTGTCAGCCGGGATCGGGCTGACGCTGGCTTCGGTGCGGGTCGACGCCGAGTGCGGTGCGTGTGCCGGCAGATGCAAGCGCTTTGGCTGGCGGGACGTCCTGGCTGCGGCGATGCTTTGCCGACGCTCGTCTCAGCGCCTCGTCTGGGTCGACAACGACGCCAACGCCTTCGCTGTGGCTCAGCACCTCTTCGGCCACGCGCGCGGCCTGCACAGCATTGCAGGCCGTCGCCTTTGGGAAGGGTAAGCCGGGGGCCGGTCTCGTCGTGCATGGTCGTCTCGGTTCCAGGCGGCGGCAACGGCGCAGCCGGTGAGTTCGGGCACAATTCCTGGAGCAGAGTGCGGACGGCGCTGGCGAGTGCGGCCGCGACGGCTGTGTCGAAGCCATGCTGCTCAGACAGCGGCTTGATCCGGAGCTGGAGCGAGACCGATCCGGCGAACGCTGGAAGGAGCATCGACGATCTTGCAGAGGCGGCAGACGCCGGCGATCCATCCGCCCGCCTGGTGCTTAACGACGCAGGGGTGCGGCTCGGCGGCATGTGGCCGGGCTTGTCAATGTCTTCGATCCTGAAATGATCGTTTTCGGCGGCGAAGGCATCCGCTTTGGGCGTCAGCTCTTCGACCCTCTCCAGAAGGTTCTCGTCGACGTTTGCTATCCCGGTGCGCCGCCGATCGCCTTCGACTGGGAGCAGGACAGCTGGCAGCGTGGAGCTGCGACGCTGGCCGTCCAGCACTTCTTCAACTTCGAGGTTACGGGAGGATACAGACCCAAGAACAGCAAGCAAAAAGTCTCACTGAAGGCATAGACTGAACCAAAGGCTCCCGGACGCCGAACGTCTCGAGCGAGCCACTTAGGGAGGAAGAGAATGAGAAAGCTCGGTTACATGGCGCTTGGCGCGGCAGCTGTCTCTTGAGCACGGGACTGCCGGCGCGGCCCCGAAAACCAATATGCTGCACCAGTGGGACAACGGCTCCGACGCCGCGGCCATCGCCAAGCTCGGCGAGATGTTCACCGCCGACGGCGGCGAATGGCAGCAGACCTCGATCGCCGGCCACACCGCCAATACGCTGGCAAAGCTCCGCGCCGACGTGGTCGCCGGCAATGCGCCGCCGGCCGTGCAGCTCAAGGGTCCGGAGATCGCCGAGTGGAACGAGACCGGCATGACCGCTCAATCATCGACGAGCTCGCCGACGTCAGGAAGGCTGGGACAAGGTCGGTAGCGCCTGAGCTTCTGCCGGTCATGAAGCCGAAGGGCAACTGGGTCGCGGCGCCGATGAACATCCACCGCGATCAACTGGATCTGGGGCAAGCAAGACCGCGATGGAGAAGGCCGGCATCACGGCGCTGCCGCAAGACCTGGGCCGAGTTCAACGCCGCGATTGCGACAAGGTCGTCGCCGCCGGCCTGATCTGCGTCGCGCATGGCAGCGCCGACTGGACCGACGCACGACCTTCGAGGTCGTCGTCTATGGCAAGAACCTCGACCTGTTCCGAAGAAGGCCTTCGTCGACGGCGATGTCGACGCCATTCGCAGCCCGGAGGCATGGTCAAGGCCTTCACCGAGATGCGCACCGATGGTCGACAAGTACATGGACCCGGGCATCGCCGGACGCGCCTGGGACGCCGCGCTCAACATGATGGCTCGAAGGGCGAAGCGGCCTTCTTCTTCATGGGCGACTGGTCGATCGGCACGCTCAACGCCGCCGGCGCTCAAGTATGGCGTCGACTATGCCTGTGCGGCCAGCGCGCCGGCCGACTGGGGCAAGCCCGGCTTCATCCTCAACTCCGACTCGGTGGTGTTCTTCCAGCAGAGCGATCCGGACTATCTCGCCGGCCAGAAGCTGCTCGCACACCTGATCACTGTCGCCGGACTTCCAGGCGATCTTCAACCAGGCCAAGGGCTCGATCCCGGCGCGTCTCGACGTCGACCTGTCCGGCGAGGGCTGGAACCCCTGCCAGCAGCATGTCGCAGAAGGACCTGCAGGCACTCGATCGCCGCCGGCACGCTGGTCCGCTCGATGGCCCACAACATGACGGTGCTGCAGAAGTATCGCGGCGCCATGATGGAAGGTGATCACCGAGTTCGTGAACACCCCGACATGAAGCCCGAGGACGCGGCCAACGCAGATGGCTGACGCCGTCGAGGCGCAGATGTAATCCCGCCTGAAAGATGGGGCCGCGGCGAGAATTCCTCGCCGCGGCTCCTCGGCGATCGCGCAACAGCCATGCAGTCCACCGCTAGTGACGCGCTGGCTCCAGCACCGTTGCCGACCAGGAGCAGCGCGCTCGGCGAGCGCCTGGGCGGCTGTCCTGCCTCAGTTCGTGCTGGCGCCGTCGCTCTGCGGCGACCTTCATCTACGTCTTCGTCTTTGCGGCTGGACCGTCTGGATCTCGCTGTCGAACTCGACGCTCCTGCCGAGCTACCACTTCGTCGGGTTCGAGCATTACGCCGCGCTCTGGCATAACCGGCGCTGGAACATCGCCTATACCAACCTCTTCCTGTTCGGCGGGCTCTACGTCGTCGGCTCGATGATCATCGGGCTGCTGCCTCGCCATCCTGATCGACCAGCGGTGCGCGGCGAGGCGGTATGGCGCACGATCTACCTCTACCCGCTCGCGGTCTCCTTCGTCGTCACCGGCACGGTGTGGCGCTGGCTCTTCAACCCGACCACCGGCATCGAGTTCATCGTGCGCGGTCTCGGCTGGACCGATTTCAAGCTTCGACTGGATCATCCATCGCGACACTAGCGATCTACACCATCGTCATCACCGGCATCTGGCAGGCCTCGGGCTTTGCGATGGCGCTGTTCCTGGCCGGGCCTGCGCGGTCGGTCGACCAGCGACCTGATCAAGGCGGCGCAGATCGACGGCGCCTCGATGCCACGCATCTACCGGCGCATCGTGCTGCCGAGCGATCGGCGCCGATCTTCGTGGCGGTGCTGGTCGGTGCTTCTGCAGTTCGCCATCAAGACCTTCGACCTCGTGCTCGCGCTGACCGGCGGCGGGCCCGGCATCGCCACCACGTGCCGGCGATCTACGTCTATGACCTGATGTTCCAGCGCGGCCAGATCGCCGAGGTGCGCGCGGCCGCGATCATGATCCTCCTCGCACTTGCCGCGATCCTGCGTCCCCTATACGATCTGGCACAGTCTGCGCGATCGCCGCCGCGAGGCGGCACATGGCTAACGCGTGTCGCCACTACGATCCTTTCGCCACCTCCGGAACGTGGCGGCGCCAGCGCGCCGAAGATCGTCGTCTACTGTCCTGCTGACCGCTGTTCGCGCTTATTATCTGCTGCCGCTCGTCGTGGTGATCCTGAACTCGCTTCCGCGACCTGCCAGGAGATCAGCCGGAACGGCCTGATCGGCCTGCCGCACAGCTTCTCGCTCGACTGCCTGGCCCGTCGCCTGGAGCACGTTCTGCGTCGGCGGCACCTGCGGCGGCATCGCAGCAGTCGTTCTGCAACTCGCTGCATGATGGTGATCCCGGCGACGATCATCTCGACCGGCCATCGGCGCGATCAACGGCTACGTGCTGTCGAAGTGGCGCTTCAAGCGGCTCGGAGCTCATGTTCGGCGCTGCATGACGCTCGGCGTGTTCATGCCGGGCCAGATGGCGCTGCTCCCGTGGGCATTCATGCTCGGCAAGCTCGGGCCTGACCAACTCGATCGAGCGGCCTGGTGCTGATCCACTGCGTGCAGGGGCTGAGCTTCACGACGCTCTTCTGCCGCAACTACTACGTCAACATTCCGGACGACCTGATCAAGGCGGCGCGCATCGACGGCGCCGGCTTCTGGCGCATCTTCTGGCAGATCATCCTGCCGCTCTCGCCGCCGATCCTGATCGTCACGGTGATCTGGCAGTTCACCGGCATCTGGAACGAGTTCCTGTTCGGCGGTGATCTTCTCCTCCGGCCGCAAGCAGCCGATCACCGCGGCGCTGATCGCGCTGCTCGGCCGGCGGCACCGACGTGCCGCAGCATACGACGTGCAGAGCGCGGCGGTGCTGATCGCCGCGCTGCCGCCGCTGCTCGTCTACTTCTTCGGCGGCCAGCTATTTCATCCGCGGCCTGACGCAGGGCGCGATCAAGTAGAGGGCATCGCATGGCGGCGCTGCGCATCACGTCAGGATCTGCAGCAAGAGTTTCGGCGCGGTCGAGGTGCTGAAGGGCATCGACCTCGAGGTCGACGACCGGCGAGTTCGTCGTGCTGGTCGGGCCGTCCGGCTGCGGGAAGTCGACGCTGCTCGCCATGATCGCCGGGCTCGAGAGCCGATCACCGCCGGCGAGATCGCGATCGGCGAGCGCGTCGTCAACAACGTCGCCGCCGAAGGACCGCGACATCGCCATGGTGTTCCAGTCCTACGCGCTCTATCCGACGATGACGGTGCGCGCAGAACATCACCTTCGGCATGGAGAGCCGCGGCGTGCCGAAGGCGGAGCAGGACGCGGCGGTCGAGCGCGGTCAGCAACGCTCCTTCACATCGAGGCGCTGCTCGACCGCAAGCCCAGCCAGCTCTCCGGCGGCCAGCGCCAGCGCGTCGCCATGGGCCGGGCGCTGGTGCGCGACCCGGTGCTTTTCCTCTTCGACGAGCCGCTCTCCAACCTCGACGCCAAGCTGCGCGTCGAGATGCGCACCGAGATCAAGAAGCTGCTACCAGCGCCTCGGCAAGACCACCGTCTACGTGACGCACGACCAGGTCGGAGGCGATGACGCTCGCCTCGCGCATCGCCGTCGATGCATCAGGGCGCGCTGCAGCAGTTCGCCGAGCCGCGTGTCGTCTACGAGCGTCCGGCGAACATGTTCGTCGCCGGATTCATGGGATCGCCGGCGATGAACTTCCGCCGACGACGGTCACATGCGGATGGCAGTCCTGGGATCGCGGTCAGCAGCGGCGCCACCCCGAATATCCTGAAGCTTGGCGCCGCAGATGAGCCGGCGTATCGCGCGCGCCAGGGCAGGCGGTGGTGCTTGGCATCCGGCCCGAAAATGTCACACGCCACGATCCGGAGCGGCGGGGCCGCCGCGAAGTCGGTCTGCTTGAGGCGCCCGTCGAGGTGGTGGAGCCGACGGGGGCGAGGAGACCATGGTGGTGCTGCGGGTCGGCGAAAGGGAATTGATTGCGCGCTTCGAACCTGACGATGCGCCGTCAGTAGGCGAACGCGTCACGCTCGCGGTCGACATGTCGAGCAGGCCCTGCATCTTCGACCGAGCATACCGAGCTGCTTATCTGAGTGCGCAGCCAATGCGCCGCCACCTATCTCGCCGGATCGACGAAGAGCCAGAAAGTATGACGATTGCCGAGCTTACGCCTCGCCCGGGATCATTTGCGACCTACCTCGAGTCTCAGGGATCGCGTTGTGCTGGCTGACCGGCGGCGGATCGGGCATTGGGGCATCGATCGTCGCGGCGTTTGCCGGACAAGGAGGCGAAAGTCGCCTTCGTCGACATCGACGCGGACGCATCCGAGAGGCTGGCGGCGAGCCTTTCCGGCAGCTCCCTATGCGCCGCGCTTCATCCGATGTGACCTGACGAAGATCGACGAACTCCGCGCCGCGATCCGAGGAGAATCCGCGTGGAGGTGGGGCCGATCGGCGTTCTCATCAACAACGCCGCAAACGACGCACGCCAGGCGGTTCCCGACGTCACGCCCGAGACATGGGACACCGCGATGAACGTGAATCTCAGGCACCAGTTCTTCGCGGCGCAGGCTGTTTACCCGCACATGCGCGAGGTCGGGGAGGGATCGATCGTCAACTTCTCTTCGACCGCCTGGATGTTCGGCGGTGCCGACTTCGTCGCCTATTCAACTGCGAAGGCTGCGGTGGTTGGCCTCACCAATTCACTGGCGCGGAGCTTCGGCCGGGATGACATTCGCGTGAATGCGCTGGCTCCCGGGGCGGTTCACACCGAGCGCCGCAGCTTCGACTGTGGTACGACAAGAAGCAGGCGGATGAATTCGCCGGCCGGCAGCTTCTGAACCATTGGCTTCTTCCCGACGAGATCGCGCGGTTGACGCTCTTCCTCGCGGCCTGACGACAGCCGCATGATCACCAAGCGAGATCTTCATCGTCGATGGCGGCCTGCGCTGAACACTGGCGTCGGATCAGGAATCAGGCATGCTCCAAATCGGACTGAACCCCTACGGACTGACTCTACACCCTGGGACTTCAGGGGCAGGGCACTCCGCGCGCGCCAATCCCAAGCGCTCGCGGACTTGGGGGCTTTGTCGAGATCGCCGCCGAGCTTCGCGCCAAAACGCTCGAAATCTACGAGCCGTGGCTTGCGAGATGAGCGACGCCGAGCTCGCCGCACTACGCGGCCGGCTGGCGAAGCTCGGCATGCAGCCGGTCGTCAGCTCCGGCCTGCAGTATGGGAGATATCGAGAGCTGTCTGCGGTCGGCAAAGGGCCTTGGCGCCACGATCATCCGCCTCGCGCTGACGCCGATCCTCTGCGGCGACCGGAATGCCGCTGGGGAGAGATGGACTGAGCTCGTGGCGAATGTGCGCGCCAGAGTGGCGGAGTATGCGCCGAAGAGCAGGCCGGGCAGGTGTGACGCTGGTCATCGAGAACCACCAGGATTTCACCAGCCGCGAGCTGGTCGCATTCTGCGACGAGGCGGGCGAGAATGTCGGTATCGTCTTCGACACCGGCAACACGTTTCCCGTGGCCGAGGCGCCGCTCGACTTCACGCGCGTGATCGCCGCGAAGGTGCTGCACGTGCATCTCAAGGACTACCGGGTGCAGTTCACCGACGAGGGCTATCGCCTCGTTCGCTGCGCGATCGGCGACGGCGCGGTGCCGTTTTCCCGAGATGCTGTGCGATCCTCGCGGAGCACACATATCGCGCTTCCCGCGGTGCTCGAGCCAGGGCGCGCTCGAAGCCCGCCACGTGCGCCTTTTCACGCGCGACTGGTGGAAGGGTTATGCGCCGAAACCCGCCGAGGCGTTTGCCGCATGCCTGAATGCCGCGTGGCGAAACCATCTCGCCGAGAGGCGAAGACTACCGCACGCCGTGGGAGCGCGGGGATGATGCCGCGCTCGAAGCCTACGAGATGGCGATGATACGCAGGAGCGCCGCCAATATGCGAGCGCTCGGCATCGCGTGAACGGAGAGATCCGAATGGCCAGGGAATTGAGCGGAACGATCGCGTTCGTGACGGGCTCCGGCCGCGGCCTCGGACGGGTCATGGCGGAGCGGCTGGCAGAGCTCGGCGCCGACGTCGCGATCCACGATCTCGACTGGTCCGCGCCGGCGAAGTATGGCGAGATCCGCCGATCTAGGCGAGGTGGCGAAGGCAATCGAGAAGCACGGCGTGCGCACCTGCGCCGTCACCGGCAATATCGGCGACCAGGCTGCGGTGGCGAAGATGCGGCAGGAGATCGAGGCGAAGCTCGGCGCGGTCGACGTCGTTGGTCAACTGCGCCGGCGGCGATATTGGCGCGGCGGGCGGCAAGCCGCTGCCGAACAACGCACTCGACATCCCGATCGAGGATGTTCAGGCGCTGGTCAACAACAACCTCATCGGCACAATCATCGTCTGCAAGACCTTCGTCGTGCCGATGCGTGAGCGCGGACGCGGATCGGTGATCAACCTTGCCTCGGCGGCGGCGCATCTCGGCGTCTCGGACGGTGCGATCTACGCCATCCTGAAGGCTGCGGTCGCGCATTACACCCGCTGTCTCGCCAGGAGCTGATGAACGACGGTGTCCGGGTCAATGCGGTCAGTCCCGGGCCGACCAAGACCGCCCGCTTCCAGGCGACGCGCAAGGTCGATCCGGCAAAGATGGATCCCGGCATCAAGTCCTTCGATCGCTACGCCGAGCCGGCCGAGATCGCGGATGCGGTCGCCTTCCTCGCCGGGAGCCGACTCAGAAATTCATCAACGGCCAGATGCTGAGGGTCGATGGCGGGTTGACCCTGTGGCCAGGCTGGCGAGCCACCCATCCACTTCGTCTCCACGGCGTACTCACGCGGACGCGTCGAGGATGGATGTGGAGCTGAATGTGCTGTGCTTGCGCTTCGGCCCATTCCTGGGACTCTGCGCGCGACGGACTCTTCTCCGCAATGAACCCGGGCGCAAATATCGCCTCGCGAGAGCGTGATTATCCCGCCATGCGCTCGAGCAGCCACTCGATCGCCATCCTGCTGATATCCTCGATCGGTTGGGCGGCCGTCGTGACGCGAGGTTTCACAAGTCCCGACCATGGCACGTCATCGATTCCGACGACCGAGACGTCGGTGGGGCAGTGAAAGCCGAGATCCGTGATTGCCCGGGCGCGCCGCCGAGCGCGATGACGTTGTTGCCGCCGAGGATCGCCGGTCGGCCGGTCGGGGCGGGTGAGGAGCGAGACGGTCGCGGCATACGCGGCGTCGCTACGGTAGGCGGTTCTCCAGATAAAGCGATGGATCGATCTCGATGCGTCCGCGGCGCGACATGCGTGCTCCGTCGCGCCGGTCAGCCGCTCCTCTGCAGTCCACAATTCCCCGCCGGGCCGGTGAGTCACCGCGATCCGACGATGGCCGAGACGGATAAGAACTTCGGCAAGCAGTCTCGCCGCGGCGCGGTTATCGACGCACGACGAAATCGCGTGCGCAGTCCGGCTACGCGCTGATCCATGGTTACCAATGGAGGAGGTTGAGGCTTTCCAGGCGGTGCACATAGTCCCGGCCTTGGCCGAGCGGGGTCAGGATGATGCCGGCCACGTGCTGCGCGCGAAGCTGATCGAGGATCGCGAGCTCGCGCTCCACGTTGTCGTCGGTGTTGCATACGATGACTGAGTAGCATCAGTGGCGAGCGCCTTTGCCTCGACGACCCGCACCATCGCGCCCCAGAGGGATTGCGATGTCGCGCAGACGACCAGGCCGATCAGCCGGCTCCGACCAAGTCTCAGGCTCCGGGCAATCGCGTTCGGCGAGTAGCGCCGATAGCGGCGGCGGCGTCCCAGACGCGCTTTCGGGTCTTCTCGCTGACAGGGCCTGGAATCGTTCATCGCAGCCGAGACGGTTGCGATCGAAACGCCGGCCATGTCGCGCAACGTCGCGTATGGTGGCCATGTCTGCCTTGTTGAAACGATTTGGCTCGGCGTCTTATCCGGGATTTCTGCCGCGAGCCAGTGCTTCGGCGGCTTAGAACCGGAGAGGTCCCGGCCCAATGCGCGCCAAGTTTGTTGCCGCTCCGAACGCGGGATGATAGTTCTGCAGTCGAAACGTTTCCGGGTCGTCAAAACGGCGTCAAAAGCCAGAGCCTGAAACGAACGACGGGAGGACAGAAATGATCATCTCAGACAGTAAGGCGCCGACCAGGATCGCTATTGCCTTTGCAGTGTCGGCCCTTGGCGGCGACCGCCGTCACACCACCCGCGTCGGCGGAGCCATCACCATCAAGCAGTGGGTGCTGAAGACCGAGGGTTATCCGCGCGTTCCTGAAATTCGCGTCGGAAGAATTCAAGAAGACCCATCCCGACGTCGACGTCGTCGTCGAGGATTTTCCGAACGAGGCCTACAAGACCACGATCCAGGTGGCGCTGGTCGGCTCCGATCCGCCGGACGTGTTCTTCAACTGGTCGGGCGAGGATGCGCACCGGCTGGTGCGCGACGGCCTTGTCGCTCGACATCACCGATCTCGGCAAGGAGGCGGGCGGCTTCGAAAGCGAGCTCTCGAAGGGCTGGCTGTCGGCCTTCGAGTTCGACGGCCAATATTACGGTGTGCCGACCGACGCCGTGTCGAAGTATTTTTATTACAACAAGACGTTCTTCGCGGATCACAACCTGAAACCGCCGGCGGATTTCGACGAGCTGCTCGGGCTGCTGCAAGGCCGTCCGCGCAGTCGATCCGAACATGGTGCCGCTGCCGCTCGGCAATTCTGAGCGCTGGAAGCTCAACCACTACATCACGATGTTCAACGAGCGCGTCCTGGGCGCGGGACGGCACGGCGCCCGACTACGACCTTCTCGCGTCCGGCCGACCAGCTCTTCACCGATCCGGGCTAGCAATACGTAACTGAACGAAGTACA
>ERZ1370068.9851-contig-86_pt1 | contig 62130 bp, 91 predicted proteins | sample MGYA00561227_ERZ1370068 | MGnify/ENA primary metagenome ERZ1370068 (study PRJEB38410, sample SAMEA6850437) | metagenome | study: Metagenomic assessment of the ecological functions of the soil: analysis of the soil microbiota associated with the...
CCGGCGAATGCCGTGGTACACGAATACCACCGCCGCGATGATCGCTTGCGATAAACTGCTGGCCCAGATCTTTGGCGGACCGGATGCGGTGGCGGGAGGCAATGGTTTTGAGCCGGCCGGACTGGCAGCATCGTATCCATACTATCGCGGCGATGTGATCGGTGATGACGGCAGACTTCGAAGCGGTCATCTGTCTCACGCCATTCACCTCTATGGCACGCCTGATGGCCGGGGTGACTCTCCGTTGTACATTCCCGCCGGCTTTACCTCGCACAGCAGCGAACCGTCGCCGACCGACGCGGCGATGATTTTCTACTATCCGCGCCTGGGAAATCTCACCGACGTGACGCTGGCCGTGTTTCATGTCGCAGACTTTCAAATGGTTACTGAAGGTAATCGCGTGCGCATTGGCAGAATAGGCGGACCCGGCGGGTCTTCACCGCTTTATAAGCATTCGCACATCGAGTTCTACCGGGGCAACACCGGATTGCCGTCAGCCGCTGCACGGCGGCGCTGCGCATAGATCCAATGACGATTTTCTAAGAGCGTCGAAGAAATTTCGGAAGGAGTAAAGTCACATGTCCAAACTTTTCGGAAGAAATCGAGCAATGGGACTGGCCGGCAGCCTTATAGTCGTTGTCAGCCTGTTTCTGGCCGAGGCTCCCAGAGCATGCGAGGTCAGCATCAGCAGAGCGAGGCAACCGCCTACAAATGGAACATCGGCGAGAAAGGCTCGCCCCTGCTCGACCTCAATCGGGATCGTTTGCAGCCGGGCTTTGCTCAGTCTCTTACTTATCCTGTTCAGGGCGCCTGCAGCGCATGAAGCGCGTACCGGGCGCGCGCGGGCCGCGTGCAGGACAACCAATTTGATTTTCCGATCTTCAAGTCGTTGGAGTTCGACGAGAAATATGGCAGATACCTCATGCCGGCAGTTTTGCGTCGCGACCGGAAGTTGATTTTCATTGAGTTCAGTCGTCTCAGCAGGACCAATATTTATTCATCTCGTGAGGGCCTCGAGCTGGTCGACCAGGGCAACCTCAAGATAATTCGCGCAGCAAACGGAGCCAGATTCCTGTTTGTTCAAGTACCCGGACGGTAATTTACGGTGCGCGACGATCAAAGAGAGCACCGGCGTCACTCTTAATCTGCTTTATACGGCGAATGGTCTGGCGCTGCACGGTGTGATTGATTCGTCAGGCCGCAGCCTTACGTTCAATTATGGAGAGCGAAGGAATTCGATCGCTGACGCAGACGTGGATCACGAACCTTGAAGGATTTACCAGAACCTGGGCGATAAGGTGACGCGCCTCAGTCATCGCCCTGGTAGATTGCCAGCCAGACGGTGTGTCCGCCGCATTGAGGATCGTCGACGACGTGTTCCTTCACGATGAAGCCGTTAGTCGCCAAAAGACGTTCATACTCGGCCGCTGCCAGACTCGCATGGTAAAGCTGCTCTCCAAACCAGGAGCCGATTGCCTCACCGTCCGAGGGTCCGCTGGTGAAGATCAAAGGCGCGCCGCTCTTCACGTGGGCACGGAAACGCGGGAACATCGCGCGTTGATCATCACGGGTGAGATGAAAGAAACTGTCCCAGGCCAGGACTCCCTCGAATCGCCGGTCTAACTCCAGCGCCCTCATGTCCGCCACCAGCCATTCCGAACCTGGAAGCGTTCGCGGCACAACTCGATCATCGTTTGAGACGTATCCGCGCCAACAACGCCAAACCCGTGCTCGAGGACATAACGCGCTATCGGCTCTCCCATCCCGCACCCCAGGTCCAGAACCACGCCTCCCGGCTGGACATAGGTCAAGAACCGATCGAGCCACGCACGTTCCTGAAGAGTTCGACTGCGATCGCGATCGAACCCCGGGCGTGCCGCTCATATAGATCAATCATCGCGTCGGCTTGCACGTTGGAGGGCCTTTGAGCTTCCATGGCGTTCTGCCGGGCGGCGCGATTAGAAGGACGTTGGTGCAAATATATATCACTTGCAAACATCCGACTTATCAACCGCTTTCTTGAATGAGAATTTGAAGTTTTTACATGGTGCGGCAACGCAAGGTTGCATAGATCAGTGTAACGAGAAACCAATGACAAAGACCCATATAGCGGCTGTTAAAGCCGCTTCAATCGCGGGCAGCTGATCTGACTGCGGTTGTGGGAAGACTAAAGCCAAAAACATCCAGCCTGCGAGAACTGCCGGATGGATCACGCCAGCGGCGAACGGTTCGTTAATGAAGTAAAGAACGCCGCGAGGCGACGACTTATAAATTGTCCGTGAGTAATGCGCAGCGAACATTCAAGTTGTATGCCGGCCTTAATGAGCTCATGGCATTTTCCGGATCCCGTAGATTTCGTAAAAAGAACAGCCCAAGTGTAATGACAAACCCGAAAAACCCGAACGGTTCAAGGAATGGCTTGGCTTTGCTCTTCTCAGGATTGACGAGAACCTCATTCAACAAGAGAAATACTCCGCCTCGCAGATGCCAGCGGCAAGAATCAAGCAATTTTGCGCGAAAGTCGTCTATTGCGCGGTAGCTCTGGCACAGTTGATCATAGACCTTGATCAGGTCCGAGTGGTCTTTGTTATCGCTGCTTGCTGAAGCGGACATAGGTTTACCTCCTAATCCACATAAGATGGCCTCGCGCTGGAAGACGCGGAGAACCTGCCCCGGCCGCGTCCTAAACTCCGTCGGCCTCTCCAATCCGGGGTACGCGGCGCAAAAGATCAACCGGTCCTCCTGCAAGGCGTAGATCGCCAGAAGGATCTTCCCGGCGTCCTCGCCGATCGTGTCTCGTCCAGTCCACGGTCTTTGGGTTGCGGGTCGGATCGATCCGGTACGTCCCCTTGATCGGTATGCTCCCGTCAGCCAAGGTCACCACGAACTCCTCGGCGGTAAACGTTGTGATGGGGTTCCAGCCGTGCTCGTCGAGCGGTTCCGTCACACCATCGCGCTCGTACGCGATTTGCTTCCAGGTGCCCTGGAATCGCTTCAGCTCCTTCTCGATGCTGTCGGAGGAGGATGTGGGATCGTTATTCATCGAAGGCCCGAACCTGTTTCCGCCGAACTATGTATTAGGCCTACTGAGTAGGCAGCCTCTTATACAGCGTCTTATTCCGCCTGCCAAGGCGTTATCCGGGGATCTAAATTTCGAGGGAAGGCAGCGGAAGACATATTAGCCAAACCGCCGCGGAATTACTGCTGGGCCACCGATGGATCAAATTGCTTTCGAGTAACGATCTCAGATACCAAACAACCCCTGCACGAAACCGATCTGATAGATCATGAAGAGGCCGAACCCGAGGCTGAACAGTCCGGCCATCCCCGCATAGCAAAATCCACCCGGGCGAAGCGCTTCGCAGTCAGGTGAAATGGCACGCTTAGCAGCAGGCTCATCAACATCATTCCGCCGATCGAGCCCACGCCGAACACAACGATGTACGACATGCCCACCACAGGCGATGAGATCGTCGACAGCACTAACAGCATCAGAGCACCGCTGCCGGCCAGACCGTGAATCATGCCGATGATCAGAGGGCGTGGCCCAATGGCCAGCGCCGTGGTGCGTCGGCTGATCGGCGGATCGTTCATGAGCGTGGGGGCTCTGATGAACTTCCGGGGCATCGTGGACGTGCGGGTGCGCATGCAGGCGTCCGCCGTGCCGGTGAAAGTGCATGTGCAGTTGCCCACCGCGAAAGAGCTTCCGCAAAGTATCAAGACCTAAAACGATCAACATCAGCGCCACGCCGAGCTCGAGGCCGCGGCCGAGGCGATCGCTAATCTGAAAATGAAGCAGGATAACCGCGACGCCCGCAATGAAGAGAGAGATGCTATGCCCCAGGCCCCAAAGACCGCCCACCAGCGATGCGCTCCAAAAACTTTTCCGATCGCTGACTATGTTTGAGACCGCGGCCAGGTGGTCGGCCTCGACAGCATGCTTCAGGCCGAGCCCAAACCCAACCACCAGCAGCGAAAATAAAGACACTGAATTCATCGATCGATCCTATCTCGGTTTGCCGCGCGAAAACAGAGCGTATCACGATGAGCCCCGCAAGAGCGCTCGTGTCGTTTTTGACTGGAGCGCAAGCGTCCCGCTTGCATCTTCAGAGCGCTCATCTCTCTAAGATGCAAGCGGGACGCTTGCGCTCCAGTCAACCGTTCTTTAGCGAGAGGCGGCTAACTGCCCGCTCTTCGCACCAATCGGTTTCACACAACGAAAGCCAAGATGGTTGGTGCCGGTGTTGATTTCGCCTTTGCCTCGCGTGCCCACGATGTAACGCGAGCAATACTCATCAGTGCAGAGATATGATCCGCCGCGATGAACTCTTTTTGGCTGGTCGGGTTCTGATGGATCGAAGGCTGAGTCAGGTCCCTGTGGATTACGCGCGACCCCGCCCGCCGCCGACCAGCTGTCTGATAATAGTCAGGACGGTACCAGTCGCTGGTCCACTGCCAGACATTGCCGGCCATGTCATACAGGCCATACTTGTTGGGCGCGTAGGCGGCGACCGGCGAGATGCCGACGAATCCGTCCTTGCCCACATCCTTCACCGGGAACTGGCCCTGGTGCGTGTTCGCCATCCACTTGCCGCTGGGACAGAACTCATCACCCCAAACAAATGGTTCGCCCGCCATGCCTCCGCGGGCGGCGAATTCCCATTCCGCTTCGGTCGGCAGACGCTTGCCGGCCCACTTGGCATACGCCTGCGGCGTCTTCATAAGCGATGTGGACCACGGGATAACTCTCTTTGCCCTTGATGTCGCTCTTAGGTCCCAGCGGATGCCGCCAATTCGCGCCCGGAATGTAACTCCACCACTGGAAATGATTGTCCAGAGGGACCGGATGATCCGGCGGCGAGAAGATGACGGATCCGGCCACCAGATTCTCGGGCGGTGCGCCCGGAAAGTCTTCAGCCTTCGGGCGTGCGCTCGGCGACGGTCACGTAATTTGTGGCTTTAACGAATGCCTCAAACTGAGCATTGGTGACATCCGTCTTGTCCATGAAAAAACCGTCTACGTAGACGCGATGGATGGGACGAGCGTCTTCAGTTGCTTTCATCCCTACTTCGTCCATGTCGGGAGGATCGTTTGCGCCCATCGAGAACTCGCCGCCCGGAATCCACGCCATGCCCTCGGGAACTGAACCGGGCGCGCGCCGCGTTGTTCGCAACGGTCGGCTCAAACGGCGACGGTTTGGCAGTCATGGCCGTGCGCATCACGGGTGATTTTGCATCCCGGCCCCGCCACATCCACGCTACAGCTCCGAGCAACAAGACGCCCAACGCGATAATCAGTAACCCAACACGCGCTTTGGTGGATAACGGTCGTTTCGTTCGCTGATGACTTAGAAATTGTGCGTGACACCTCTTATCCAAAACGTCCGAAGGGAACGAACGAAGTTTACCCTTGCGACAAGACCGTTTCAAATAGTGATTGTCTGGGTGTCAGAACCGTGAGCGGTAGCGACCGGATTAAGGCAGGTGATCAAGGTCAGGGTTGCGTGGATGATCCCGTCGTTACCGCTCCGGGTTCTGACACGTGACTGCACGTCTCGTTGAATGTTCACGTCTATGGTTAGCTTTTCGCGCGACACGGAAGAGTAGTTTAAGGCTTTGACCAACGACGTCCGGAAAAGCCCGGAGGCTTCTTCGGGCTTCGCCCGTCGATGTGCGGAAAAGCTCCGCTTTTCCGTCCGCGTCTAGAAGACCCTGGCGGCTACGCCGCCGATCTCCATTTAATGAGGCGGTGATCGGGTATCATCCGCTCATTCGCCATCAAAGAGGGCGGCGTAGCCGCGCGAGGTTAGTCGAGGCCTTGCGGAAAGCGTAGCTTTTCCGCATATCGAGCGGCGAAGCCGCCGGGAATGTTGAGTTGCGGACCTTAGATCACCCGCGGACCCTGGGTGTCAGAACCGTGAGCGGTAGCGACCGGATCAAGATACGACTTGAGGGAACTTGATCAAGGCCAGGTTGTGTCGATGATCCGTCGCTACCGCTCCGGGTTCTGACACGTTCTCTGTCAGCTCAGGAAGTCTTCGCGGATTGGCGAGAAGATGTCGATCAGCACCACTTCTTCATCCATCATCGTGGCGCCATGAAGAGTGTTGGGAGGAAAGTGCAAGAACGTCTCCGGGCGAAGCAATACGTTCCTCACCTTCGACGAAGAACCGCACTCGGCCGCTGACGACCAGGGACATTTGCTCGTGGGTATGCGTGTGCTCAGGCGTGACCAGGAATGGCACGAACCGGAAGCGAACGATCATGATTCTTTCGCCGACGACCATCTGCCGCTCGATGCCTTCGGCCGGATGTTCGACGGGAATGGCGGCCCAGTTCAAGTGCTGAGCCACGCTGGCGATGGCAGTTGCCGCTTGAGCAGATTCAGAAGCTAGTCAGAGACATAATGGTTTTGGTGGTTCAGAGTATTTGGGATGACGTCGCGCGCTGAAGTTCAGGGCGTGCGCGTGGCAGAAGGTCTATTTTCCGGCGGCAGCCTCTAACCCTGATCCGCCGGCAGCAAATTCGGGTTGCACGTTGACTACTCCGTACTGGCGATCTTCGCCTTCGCGGATCGCCGCCATCATCCAGAGGAAATTGATCTGAGTGCCCGGCGCGGCCACGTTTGGATGATAGCCTTGCGGCATCAGCACGCAATCGCCTTCGCGCACCACCTGGACCAGCTCAGGCCTGGCCGGATCGGTGTAGACAAACTGAACGCCGAAAGCCGGTTCCGGGCATGTCGACAAACAAATAGGCTTCCTCCAACATGCGCGCGTGCTCATGCGGCGGCCATGAAGTCCAGTTGCCCGGAGTTGAAAATGTAACCCCGCCATGATCCGGCCCGCGTCAACATTGGCCCCGATCAGAACGTTGAGATCGCGTTCGGCGGGAGGCTTGCCGGCAATGATGTGAAGCTTGGGATTCGCGCGCACGTCGGCGTAAGAAACGAAACGCGCCGGGTACTTGTTGGAAACCGGGGCTGAAACTTCAGCCACATCGCAGCCGTTCGCGCCGGCCCTGACTTCTATCGTTGAGTCGCGCGGAACATAAACCGAATCGTATTGGCCCAGTTGATAGGTTTCGCCGCCGGTCACGACCTCGGCGTCGCCGTTCAGGCAAATCAACCCGGTCTCGTGATCATGGTTGTCGAAGGAGATCGGCGCGTCGCCCGCATCTATGGTAATGCGGCCGTAATGAAGATAGCGCGCGGCCGTCTTTCCCGGCACAACCGCAGCGCGCCGGCCTTTGCCGACATTGGTTGCCCCGACAAAGCATGTGTCTTTTGAAATCGAGTTCAGCTCTACCTGTTCATTCATTACCAAATACCTTCCCCGCGCAGTCGCCTGTTCTGCGCCTGGTCACAACGAAACTGTCTGTTCAGCCCAAAACTGAAACTCGCGGTGTTTGTGTTCTTCAGCCCGGGCCTGTATCTCGCCGCTGGCGACGCGGCGGATATGTTCAAAGACACGCTCGCCGACCTCTTCAATCGTCTCGGTGCCGTCGATGACCCCTCCCGCTGAGAGATCGAGATCGCGCGACATTTGCTCGAACCTGGGTGTGTTCGACGCCAGCTTTACCACCGGAGCGATGGCGTTGCCGATCGTGGTGCCGCGTCCGTGGTAAAGACGACCAGCGTCGCGCCGGCGCCCACCAGGCCCGGAGTTGATTCCTGATCGTAACCCGGCCCCTGCATCAGATTCAGGCCGCGCTCAGTAGGTCTTTCCGAGTATTCCACGACGCCCTCGATTCGCGTCGTGCCGGCCTTGGCGATGGCGCCCAGTGATTTGATGGTGATGTTCAGCAGGCCGCCCTTGACGTTTCCGGGACTTGGATTCTGGTTGAGGACGGCCCCGAATTTCGAAGCGTACTCTTTATACCAATCAACCAGCCCGTAGATTCGGCGGGCCGTGTCGGCATCCTTCGCGCGTTGGGCCAGCACGTGTTCGGCGCCACAAAATTCAGGCACTTCCGTAATCAGGACGGTGCCGCCGGAGCGAACCAACAAGTCAGCCGCGCGACCCAAAGACGGATTGGCAGAGATTCCGGAAAACCCATCAGAACTGCCGCACTTAACCCCCAAAACCAACTCACTAACCGAACACTCTTCGCGAGCGGTCTCGTTGACCATTGGCAACATCAACTCGACTTCTTTCAGGCCAAGAGCAATCGCTTCTTCCGGTGCCGCCAACTTCCTGAATGCCGATCTTCGCAACTGGTTTGTTAAACTTCTGCTCACGTTTGAGCAGGTACTGCTCGACTTTGGCAAGGTTGGTCTTTTCGCAACCCAAATCCATCAGAATGACGCCGCCAACGTTAGGATGATCCGCGTAGTTCGAAAGCGTTCGCAGCATCACTTCGATCGTTGAACCATCCTGACAGCCGCAGCCCTTGTTGTGCGGAATAGCCACGACCCCATCGACGTTGGGAAACTTCTCTTTTATAGAGAGTGAACTCAGAGATCATCGAGATCTGTTGCGCTTCGTGGCTCGCGCACATGCTGGTAGGCACGATCAGGATGAAGTTCCGTGTTCCCACGCGGCCGTCGGGCCGGCGAAATCCCATGAAGGTCGCGCGCTCATCCTCAGGCGTGTAGACCGGCGGAGGCGTATGGAGTTGTTCCTCCAAATCGCGCACCACCGGAACATCGTCCGACATGTTGTCGTGCGAAACGTATTCGCCTTCCTGAATGCCCAGGGACGTGCCAATCGGCTGGCCATATTGCCGTACGAATTCGCCGGCGGGAATGTCCCGAATCGCGAAACGATGTCCGGGGGAACCGTGGCTCTGAGCCGGATCGTCGTCTCACCGGGCAAGGTTACTTCCAGATCCGGAAAGGTTTCTTTCTTTACTACTGCGACGTTGTCCTGCGGATTCACGATGATCGCGAACTCGTTGATGGGGGAAGCAACGTCTGAAAGTGCAATTGACATTTGTTCGTTTGAAGTCAGGCCGTCAGCACGTCAGGCAATACCAGCGACCTCACGTTGAGTGCAGCCGCAACCATAGTCCGGGGTTTTCATCCAACTGCCGCGCGCGCTCCGTTGGTATCTTCGCTCAATTCGGTATCGAGCACGCGGCGGTAGCTCTCACGCTTTGCCGGCGCGGTATCTGGCATCGACGATTGACTGGACAATTCTCTTTGCTCCCAAAATCGCGGCTGGACCCAGCGTCATAATATGAGTGGCTGCGCGACATTCATCCTCGTCGGCTTCGGTCACCGTGGCGCCGCCTACCTTGAACTTGTTGATGTGATGATCGAGGACGCTCGGATAGATTGGAATCATGCCCGCGATGTCGTCCGCGGCGGCGCCCGAGCCCGGCTTAATGTAAGCCAGGTGGGACGCTGCCTCAGGCTTCCGGGCCCAGCCCCAGGAAAAAAGATCGATGCCTCCGAGCGACTCCAAGCTTCTCAGCGTAGCGAGTCAATTCGCCTTGCAAATCATCAACGTCGGTGCGCATCGGCGTGAAGCTCTTGATCTTGCGAAAAAATGCGTTCGCCCAGGAGTCGCCGAAAGTCAGAGACAAAATTCAGCGGATTATCCATTCGCAACGGAGCCAGTGCGTCCTGGGTGAAAACGTGCAGGCGGCCGAGCACATCATCAAGGGCTGACGTCTGCGCCAGTTCGCCGACAAGGCGATACATAGCCTGCGCACCCCGGCCGCCTAGAAGAACCAGTACCAGGTCGCCCGTATTTTGCGGCGACCGCCTGCTTTTAATCTCCTCGAGTTGAGTCGCGGCCAACCTGCTCCTCGGACTCGAGCACCTCCGGTTCGATCCGGTTTGCCACCAGCTTTGACAGGTCGGTTTCCGCTGCGGGTCCATTACTCTTCAGCCACCATCGCGCGCCGCTGCTCGCGTTCTGAAGCTCCGCCTGCAAGACTGGAGTTGACACCTTAACGCTCTCCTAATAATTCTTATGTGCGAAAGTTCACCCAGTATGAACTAGTGCGACTGGTTTTACCATTTCACGAATAAGGCAATCGACTTTTACCACAGAGTCGCCCCATAAGACAAGAACTGATTTGACGGCGAATTGACCGTTTTCTATGGCACAACTGCGGATTTTCATGCTTGACACAAACGAGATCGGAGTGTTACACACAACCACTCTTTGCACAAATGGTATGACCTTTGACTGGGTCGAGGCGGGTTCCCGAAAGGAGTTTAGCAATGCCTTCCGGTCTCGATCCGGATACGGCACTAATGAGCTGATCGTATGAGTTATGCGCCACTGGAACTTACGAATAAGGTCGCCGTTATCATCGGCGGCACATCCGGAATCGGGCGAGCCATAGCCCACGGCATGGCTGAGGCCGGCGCCGACGTGGTTCCCACTTCGCGACGAATGGATCAGGTCGAGGCCACCGCCAGCGAGATCGAAGAGCGCGGCCGCCGCACACTGCGCGTGACCTCTGACGTTGTGCGATCGCGCAGTCTTTGCAGTCGCTTTTGGAACAGACTGTCGCGGCGTTTGAAAAGGTAGACATTCTGGTAAATTGCGCCGGCCGCACCAAGCGAGCGCCGACGGTTGATTTTCCTGAGGAAGACTGGAACGCAATCATCGAAACAAACCTCACGGGAACCCTGCGAGCATGCCAGGTCTTCGGCCGGCACATGATTGAAAGAAAATACGGACGCATCATCAACATCGCTTCGCTGTCCACGTTCGTCGCACTGCTCGAAGTAGCTCCTTACTCGGCCAGCAAAGCGGCGGTTGGTTCACTGACTCAATCGCTCGCGGTGGAATGGGCGCCTTTCGGTGTTTGCGTCAACGCGATCGCGCCGGGCGTCTTTCAGACACCTCTTAACGAAAAGCTCTTGCAAGGACACGCCGCGCGGCAACGAATTCAAAATGCGAACGCCGATGAAGCGCTTCGGAAAGGTTGAAGAGTTGGCCGGCGCCGCAATCTTTCTCGCCTCAGATGCAGCCAGCTTTGTGACGGGTGAGATTCTTGAAGTCGATGGCGGCTTCCTGGCCAGCGGCGTGAACCAGTAAACTCGTCGGTACGCACGCCCCTGGCGTGCAGAGAGCACGCCGGCGGCGTGCGTACCAATGGCAGACGAACTCAAGATCAAATCAAAGGACGAATGTCGCTGGGATCAGGTAAGTCTCGGCGAAGTCATGCTGCGCCTCGATCCGGGCGCAGGCCGAATTCACACCACCCGAACGTTTCAGGTCTGGGAAGGCGGCGGCGAATACAACGTCGCTCGCGGATCTAAAGCGTTGCTTTGGTCTGGACACCGCCGTGGTGCACGGCTCTCGCCGACAATCCCGTCGGCAGACTGGTCGAGGATCTGATCTTTCAGGGTGGCGTCGATCAGATCACATGTGCGTTGGGTCACGTACGATGGCGTGGGCCGCGAAACCCGTAACGGGTTGAATTTTACCGAGCGAGGTTTTGGCGTGCGCGCGGCGCTTGGCTGCTCGGATCGCGGGCACACTGCCGTTTCACAATTACAGCCCGGCGATATTGATTGGGAGTTGATCTTCAAAAGAAGGAGCCCGCTGGTTTCATACGGGCGGCATCTTCTGTGCTCTTTCCGAAACCACGCCTGCCGTTGCCAGAGAAGCGATGGAGAGCGCGCGGAACCAGGGGACGATCATTTCATATGATCTTGAACTATCGAGATTCTCTCTGGAAATCGATCGGAGGAAAGGCCCGGGCCCAGGAGGTCAACCGGGAACTGGCGCCGTTGGTCGATGTGATGATCGGAAACGAAGAAGACTTTACGGCCTGCCTGGGTCTCGAAGTCGAGGGACTCGATGCCGGTCATTCGAAACTCGAGGTCGAAAGTTTTCATCGCATGATGAAGCGGGCCGCGCAGGAATTTCCCAACCTGAAAGTGATTGCCACGACCTTGAGAAACGCCAGGACCGCGACCAGGAACGATTGGAGCGCCGTTTGTTCTGTCGCAGGGCGAACTGTTTCGCGCTCCGGTGCGCGAAGATCTTGAAATCTTTGATCGGGTTGGCGGCGGCGACTCATTCGCTTCCGGATTGATCTACGGATTTCTTACTAATAAAGGCGCGCAGTGGGCAGTTGAATGCGGCGCGGCTCATGGCGCGCTGGCCATGACGACTCCGGGCGATACGACCATGGTCGACCTGTCGCTGAGGTTGAGCGGGCGATGAAATCCAGCGGCGCACGAATCGCCAGATAGTCGGTACGCACGCCTCCGGCGTGCCTGGATTAGCGACGGTTTGGCAGATTGCACGCCGGAGGCGTGCGTACCCAATTACGATGGAAAAATCCCAGGTACTCGAACGCATAAAATCGATCGGCATCATACCGGTCGTGCGCGCTTCTTCGGGCGACGAAGCATTGGCAGGCCGTTGAAGCGATCAAAGCCGGCGGGCTGTCCGTACTCGAAATCACGATGACGGTGCCGGGCGCGGTCGGCATTATTGAAAAGATAGCCACGCGCTACGGCGATGAGGTCCTGGTCGGCGCCGGCACAGTCCTCAACGCTGAAACCGCTAAGGACTGTTTGCAGGCCGGCGCACAGTTCGTGGTCAGCCCGGCACTTAATCTGGAAACGATTGCGTTTCTGTCGCGACGCCGGCTGCGCGATCATGCCGGGCGCGCTGACGCCGACTGAAGTTGTGACCGCCTGGTCTGCCGGGGCCGATATGGTCAAAGTATTTCCCTGCGGCGCGATGGGAGGCGCCTCATATATAAAGTCTCTGAAGGCGCCGCTTCCTCAAATCGAGTTGGTTCCCACGGGTGGGGTGTCGCTAAAAACGGCGGCGGCTTTTATCGAGGCCGGGTCGGCCGCCATCGGAGTGGGAGCCGACCTGGTGGATATCAAGGCAATTCGCGCAGGCGAAAGCGAGAGAATAACCGAAACTACCCGCGCTTACATTGAAGCTGTCAAAAGTGCTCGCGCCGGGATGAGCTGATCGATCGATCCGCAGCGCAGATTACACAGATAAAGAAATAACGGCCACAAAGAGCACAGAAAGCTCAAGAGGAATGGTCGAATGAATGAGTTCGGTTCCTTTTGAGCTCTTTTGTGCCTTTTGTGGCCGCTACTCTTTAATCTGTGAAATCTGTGTAATCTGTCGATCACTGGTCAGACCCGCGTACAATCATCCATATAATTGGTCATAAAACAGCTTGACAGATATTACGGCCTGACGCGAGAATATGCCCGTTCAAACGGCATGATTCATGCTCACCGCCCGACCAGACCATGAAGCGGGCTCGTCATATTGGTAAGACCACAAGGCATCGTACAAGGCGTTTTTGGAATTTGCAGTGAAGACGATTTCGTACTTCTTTAGAGGCATTATCCAGGTCGAGCGAAGCCTGTCCCGATTACATAGCATAGGACAGGCTCCTTTTTCGGATTCGTTGCCGCAACCGATCCCTGGCGCAGGACGTCAGACGGCGCGCGCAAACAACCCTTATTCGAGCTGGAGGTTCTGACATGACTTCTTCGATTTACCGCTTCTGTCTGGCTGCATTACTGCTCTTAACGATTGTCTCTTTCGCTGCGGCGCAGGACTATCGCGGCAAGGTGCAGGGCGTCATCACTGACGAGAACGGCGCAGCCGTTCCCGGCGCGCACGTGGTCTTGCGCAACGTCGCTACCGGCGTCGAGGTTGCCCGCCAAACGAGTGACGACGGACTTTACATATTTGATTTCGTTGAGCCGGGTGAGTACACCGTGATGGCCGATCACGACGGGTTCAAGAAAGCCATCCAGGAACATGTGAATGTCCGCGTCCGAGGCGACATCTCAGTAGATATGAAGATGGCCGTCGGCGCCGTTCAGGAGTCGGTAACCGTCGAAGCTCCGCCGATCGCAGTGCAGTTCGGATCGAGCAGCACCCTGTTGACCGTCGAGAACAAAGTCATCGATCAGTTGCCAATCAGAGGTCGCAACCCGTACAACGTCGCGACCCTCGATCCAACCGTTTCGCCAGGCACCGGTTCCACCTCAAACGAGAATCGTCCTTATCACCACGCTTATGCCAGCGACATCGATGTTGGCGGCCAGACCCAGCGCGCGAACGACGTGCTGCTGGACGGCGTGGCCCTGGTGTCCAGCTACAAGAGTTCTTACACGCCGAACCTCGATGCGGTTCAGGAAGTCACCTTTCAAAAGAACGCCGTTGATTCCGAATACGGATACAGCGCGGGCGGCGTGATCATCCTGAACATGAAATCCGGCACCAACACGTTCCACGGAACCGCGATCGCCAATTGGCGCAATCCGAGATTCAACGCGGTTACCGATCCGACCATCAAGCGCACCGTCGGCGCCGATGAAACCAATTTCCGCGGCACGAACCTGAAAATTTATGGCGGCACGATCGGCGGACCGATTATCAAGAACAAGCTGTTTACCTTCACGGCATACGAGCACTGGAACGACGCGTCGCCGCTGCCCTTCACCTTGACGGTGCCCACGGCGCTGGAGCGCGCAGGGCGACTTTGCAGTCAATTCAACGCTCGCAACTGGCGTTATCCGTCACGACATCTTACGATCCGCTGACCTCAACGCGGTACCAGCGGAACGTCCGCACGGCATTTCACGGATAACAAAATTCCGATCAGCCAGATTCGACCCGACGGCTGTCAAGTTATTGGCCGAGATGCCGCTGCCCAATCTGCCCGGCAGCCAGGACAACCTGCAGGGTTTCAAAGTCAACGAGACCTCGTACTGGAATTTTTCGGAAAGAGTCGACTGGGTTCAGTCCGAAAAGTGGCGAAGCTTCATTCGCTACGGTCAGTTCAAAGCCATCCTGCTCGAATCGAATCCAACCGGCAAGCTGCTGATGCCCATCAACGGCAGTCATCGTTATGGGATGAGCATTGCCGCCGATTCGGTCTATACCATCTCGCCCACGAAGGTCTTGAACGTGCGCGCGAACTATCACCAACTGACCGACGAATACGCGGCCGATCCGGTCACTGATCGGAGAGAGTGGGATCGCTAATCTGTTCCCGACGAATTTCTACGCATCGCTCTACACCTTCCCCCAATATTACTATCCGGCTTTTGACGTAGGCCCGAGCACGAACCGCATCGGCCGGCCGGGACGCGAGTTCTGGCAGCATCCGCAAGGCTACGGGCTTCGGCCCGCATGAACATCTATTCGGGCGCGCATTCGATGAAGTTTGGCGGCGAGTATCGCGTCGATCGCGGCAAGGGCGCGCGCTTCGAGCCAATCACCTTCAACATCAAGCAGGCAATCACCGCCAACGCCAATTCCAGTCCCAACCTCAACAATGCGAGCGTTGCAGCGGGACAGCCGTCCTCGGGCAGCGAGTGGGCCACCTTTATGCTGGGCTTCATCGACAACGCTTCGATCGCCGCTCGCGTGCCCATCCAGGAAGCAGTCACCCTCGGTTACGCCGGGTACGTCATGGATGATTACAAGGTCAACAAGAACCTGACGCTCAATCTCGGCCTGCGCTGGGAATACGAGCCTGGTCCGGTTGATCGCGGAAATCGCATTTCCCAACAGCTTGATCTGACTCAGCCAATTCCGGAAATGCAGACCACGCCGCCGGCGATTCCAGCGGCCGTCACGGCCCTGCTGGCATCGAAAAATGAAAAACAGCTCTTCAACGGCGCGTGGATATTCGCCAATGCCAGCAGCCGCAGCGCGTGGCATCGCAAGCTCGCAAACTTCTTCCCGCGTCTCGGAGGAGCCTATCGAATTGGTGATCGTTCGGTGTTCCGTTTTGGCTGGGGGCGTTACATCTCGCCTTCGTCAAGAATTCGCGATCCGCTGGGCGACTTTGTGAATCAATATGCCGGATTCTCGACCAGCACGCCGGGCGCAACGCTGGCCGTGGTGGCCGGGAACGGGCAAACCGGGTGGTTCCACGCGCGACGCTATCCAACCCGTGGCCGGCTGCGATCAGTCCGATTCAACAACCGTTGGGTCAATCACTGGGCCGTTACACGAACCTGGGAAATTCGATTGGCGCGGCGGGCAATGCCACTAACGGCATCGACCAGTACAACGTGCTGCCGACTGTTAACGATCGCATCAGCCTGTCATTCCAGCGCGAAGTCTGGTCCAAGTTCATCGTGGACTTTAGCTACTTCTATAATCACGGTTCGAACTATCCCGTATGCCGTAGACCTGAACATGGCCGACCCGGCCTTCTCGTACGAAACGCCAAAGTCGGTCTTTAACCTATCCGTCACGAACCCATTCTTCAATTACCTGACCCCGGACAAGTTCCCGGGCACGCTGCGCACACAAAGCACCATTACTCAGGGCGCCCTGCTGCGGCCTTATCCGCAATACGGCGTGATCAACCAAACGAACACCTCCGGAAAAGGCGAGCATCTGCACTCGTTCGAATTCTCTGTGCAACGCCCGTTCACCAAAGGCCTGAGCGTTTATGCGGCTTACGCGTACCAGCGAGAGCAGACGCAGGAGTTCTTTGATGATTTGGCTACCTACGCGCGCAGATTCGAATGGCGCGATACCGACACTCCGCGCGCAGCGTTTCACCACCGCCGTCAGCTGGGACATCCCGATCGGCAAGGGCCGCGCCTATCTCAACAGCGTGCCCAAGGGCGTGGATTACATCGTCGGTGGCTGGACGCTCACGACTTCGACGCGTATCTATTCGGGCCGGCCGTTGTTCTTCAACCAAAACCTGATCGTTACCGGCAGCCCGAAGATCAGTAATCCAACCCAAACCGCGTGGTTCGACACCACTAAGTTCTCGGCACTACCGACGTCCAGTCGATCCGGCCCTGCCGCCGAATCTGCACAAGCGCGACAATCCCTGGACCTACCCGGGACTGTACGGACCAGGAATTTGGCAGAGTGATATGACGATGAATAAGTCATTCAAGCTTACTGAGCGCTTCAGACTTGAAGCCCGCTTGGAAGCCTACAACCTGTTCAATCGTCTGCAGCTGGCCAACCCGACCGTCGATTTCACCAGCGCGAACTTTGGCAAGATTACGACCAAACTCGTCGCTTATAACGGCCGCGAAATTCAATACGGACTGCGTCTGGTTTTCTAAGACGATGCAAACCTGCTGAACATTTTAGAGGGCGCTTGCGCCGCGTTTCCCGACCGCATTTCACTATCCCTCCCGAGGCGACGAGCTTGAGAGTCACAATTGTCACTCTGATTCTGCTTCTCGCTTTGGGTATCTTTGCGCCCGCTGGTTCGCCGCGCCAAAGCGCAAACAACTCAACCGCGTCGGGCTATAACAATCCAGTCATAGAGGGCATGGCGCCGGACCCGAGCGTTTGCCGTGTTGGTGATGACTACTATCTGGTGACCTCGACGTTCGAATACTTTCCCGGCGTTCCCGTGTATCACAGCAAGGACCTGATCCACTGGCGGTTAATTGGCTACGCTCTTTCGCGACCATCACAGCTTCCGCTCGTGCGTCTGGGTCGCAACGGCGGGATCTGGGCCGCGACCATCCGTTATCATCGACGGCACTTTTATGTTGTCACCACCAACAAGTCCGAGGGCCACGGCAATTTCTTTGTCTCGACCAAAGATCCGGCCGGGCGAGTGGTCCGAGCCGGTGACGCTGGATCAGGGGGAATCGATCCTTCCCTGCTCTTTGATGATGACGGCAAAGTTTATCTGACCACCGGAGGCTCGCCCGGCTGTGCGGCGCGCATCTGCCAGTCAGAGATTGATATCAAAACCGGCAAGCGACTTTCAGAAATCAAGCCGCTCTGGTCGGGCACGGGCGGCAGCAGTCCCGAGGGCCCTCATCTTTATAAGCTCAACGGTTATTACTATCTGATGATTGCCGAAGGCGGAACCGAATACGGTCACGCCGAAACCATCGCCCGCAGCCGCAGTCCGTGGGGCCCTTTGAAGTTTATGATCGCAATCCGATCCTGACGCCATCGCAACTTTAAGCCTAGTCCGATTCAGGGCACCGGACACGTTGATCTGATTCAAGCGCATGATGGCAGTTGGTGGGCGGTGTTCCTCGGGTTTCGCCCGGCGTCGCGCCTGGCCCATCACCTGGGCCGAGAGACATTTCTGGCGCCGGTCAAATGGTCTGATGATGGCTGGCCCGTCATCAACGATAACGGGACAGTTACGCCTCGGATGGAAGTGAAGACGCTGCCACAGCAAACTATGGCTGCTCAACCCTGAGCGAGATGAGTTCGCCGCCGCAAAGCTTTCGCTGCCGTGGAACTTCGTCCGCAACCTGGAAGCAACCCGTTGGTCGTTGAGTGAAAGACGCGGATGGCTGCGTTTGAAGGGTTCGCCCGCGACGCTCGACGACATCGGAAGCGCCGCCCGTATTTGTCGGACAACGGCAACTCTATTTTGAAAGTGAAATCACAACCGCGATTGACTTTCAACCGGCTAAGCCGGGCGAAGAGGCCGGGCTGGCCCTGCGCATGAACAATCGTCACCACTACGAATTCGGAATCACGAGCGACGGCGGGCAACGGGTCGTCTATCTGCGGTACGTGATTGGCAGGATTCGCGCCGACGCTGCCAAAAGACGATCGGCCCGGGCGTCGTGCGTTTGCGGATTGTTTCAACTGCTGAAACCTACCACTTCTCGTACGCCGCCGGCGATGAAGCTTTTCATGACCTGGGAGAAGTCGAGACGCGTTATCTCTCTTCGGAAGTCGCCGATGGCTTCACCGGTGTCTTTGTTGGGATGTTCGCGACCGGTAATGGCAAAGAGAGTTCAGCCCCGGCTGATTTCGACTGGTTCGAATACAAGCGGCTGGCGAAGTCTTCGTAGGTACGCACGCCTCCGGCGTGACTCAAACAAAATGCACGCCAGAGGCGTGCGTACTGATGAGAGCGCAACCCCTAATCTTTATGCTCTTTTTACTGACGCCGTTCATAGCGGCGCGCTCAGGAACCGATCACGGTTTATCTCGCGGGCGATTCGACTATGGCGCGCAAGCTTCCCGAAAAGCGGCCGGAAACTGGTTGGGGCGAAGCACTGCAGCAATTTTTCGACGAAACAAAGGTGCGGATCGACAATCAGGCGCAGAACGGCCGCAGCACGCGGACCTTCATCGCAGAGAAACGCTGGCAGGCGATCGTCGATAAGCTGAAGCCGGGCGATTACGTCTTCATTCAATTCGGCCACAACGACCAGCCAAAGGAAAAAGTCGGTTCCTACACGCCGCCGGCCGACTATCGACAAAACCTGATCAACTTTGTAAACGACGTGCGGGGAAGAAAGCGACCCCGTGCTCTTAACTCCGGTGATGCGCCGTCGTTTTGATAAGGATGGCAACTTTCAGGATTCACACGCTGAATATCCTGACATTGTGCGCGCCGTCGCCGCCGCAAAGAAGGTAGCGCTCATCGACATGCATCGCCAGAGCGAAATGATAATCAAGCAATACGGAGTCGAAGCGTCGAGAAAACTCTTTCTGCAGCTAAAGCCGGACGAAAACCCCAACTATCCGAGAGGCGTCGAGGACAACACGCATTTTTCACCGTTGGGCGCGGGCATCATGGCCAGTCTCGCCGTCGATGGCATTCGCGAACAGAAGCTCGGGCTGGCCAAAGATCTCAGCGTAAACAACTGGAAGATTGATAACCTGAAACAGATCGGCGGCAGCGTCGCCAACCATGACCGGCCAGCCCAGAGTCATTAAAGCCGAAACCGGAAAGGCAATATCCTTTGACGGAAAAGGCGATGGCCTGCTCGTCAACACGAATCCGATTGCCGGAGCGCGGGCCTTCACCATCGAGGGAATCTTTCGCCCGGAAGCCGGCGGCGACTTTGAACAGCGTTGGCTACACGTTCAGGACGATAAGATCGACGATCGCGCACTGCTCGAGATTCGCGTGACTGGAAATGAATGGTTCCTGGATACCTTCATCAAGTCCGGCGAGAACCGGCTGGCGCTTTTGGCGGAGAAGTTTAAGCACCCGGTCGGTCGTTGGTATCACGTAGCGCTCGTGTTCGACGGCTTAACGATGCGTCATTACGTGGATGGCCAGGAAGAAATGTCAGGGCCGCTCACGATTGCGCCGCTCGGACCGGGCAAGACTTCTCTCGGTGTGCGCATGAATCATGTGAGTTGGTTCAAAGGGGCGATCCGCGAGGTGCGCTTCACGCAGCGCGCGCTCACGCCGGCGGAATTTTTGAAGTGAACGAGCGTTAAACCGCGAAGCGGTTTCGCCCTCCAGCCCAATGTTGCCGCGCAGCGCTACGTTGGGTAGAAGAGTTGGATCCTTGTCGCAACCCTGTCAGGGTTGCGACCCGGTATTACCGAAGTTCCCAGGGTAGCCGCTTGCGCGGCAACCCTGGGCTCTGGGGCGGAACCGCTTCGCGGTTCTGATTCAACCAACAACCGAGGAACGCAGTGAAACCTTTCGAAGCGAACCAAAACCGCCGCGCGTTTCTGCGCGATTCCTCTCTCTTCGCTGGCGGCCTTGCGGCATGCGCGTCTGATCACGCCACCGGCGTTCGCCACTACTCTGGTGGCCGACGCTCCCGTCGCCTCAACCCGTCACGGCAAAGTTCGGCGGCTATGTCGATCAGGGTATCAACGTCTTCAAAGGCATCCGGTATGGCGCAGACACTTCGACTCGTCGCTTCATGCCGCCGCTGCCGCCTGAGCCCTGGTCCGACGTGCGCGACGCGCTCGCCTATGGACCATCGTCGCCGCAACCTACTCGCGGAAACGAGAAGCAAAGCGAAGATTGTCTTTTCCTAAACGTCTGGACTCCCGCCTTGCGCGATGGCCGGAAACGTCCGGTGATGTTCTATATCCACGGTGGCGCTTACAGCAATGGATCGGGATCGAGCCCGCTCTATGACGGCGTGCGCTTGTGCCGTCGCGGCGACGTCGTGGTGGTTAGCGTCAACCATCGACTCAATGCCTTTGGTTATCTTTATCTGGCGCGCTTTGGCGGGACGGAGTTCGCTGATTCAGGTAACACGGGGCAACTAGATCTCGATACTCGCCTTGCAGTGGGTGCGCGACAACATCGCGGAATTTGGCGGCGATGCCAACAGAGTCATGGTGTTTGGTCAATCGGGTGGCGGGGCGAAGATCGCCACGCTTGATGGCGATGCCCGCCGCGGCCGGATTGTTCCACGCGGCAGCCACGATGAGCGGCCAGCAAGTCACCGGCCTCAGGTGCGCTGAATGGAACGCTGCGCGCTCGCGCCGTGCTTGAAGCATTGAAGCTGTCCCCGGAGCGCGCGAGCGAAATTCGCACTTTGCCCGCCGAGCAAATTCTGGCAGTGCTGAATACGCGCGATCCCGTCCTGCCTTTCGGCGGGATTTCATTTGCGCCGGTGCTGGACGAGCGTTCGCTGAAGCGCCATCCGTTTTATCCGGACGCGCCCTCGCAGTCAGCTCACATCCCGATGATCATCGGCAACACGCATGATGAAACGCGCGCGTTTCTCGGCGGCGACCAGACCAACTTTACGGTCACCTGGGAACAGCTTCCTGACAAACTGATTCCCAACATGCGCGTCGACATCCAGCCCGAAGTGGTAATCGCGGAGTACCGGCGGCTTTATCCGAAATATTCCGCCAGCGATGTTTTGTTCGCCGCCACGACGGCCGGCCGCTCGTGGCGCGGCGCGGTGATCGAAGCGGAAGAGCGCGCGAAGTCAGGTTTTCCTGCTTATGCTTATCAACTCGATTGGGCCACGCCTCGCGATGGTGGCAAGTTCGGCGCGCCCCACGCGTCCGACATCCAATTAGTGTTCGACAATATCGACAAGCCGGGCGCCAGCGCGATTGGGCCAACGGCGCAACGCATGGCGGATCAGATGAGTGAAACGTTCATCACTTTCGCGCGCACCGGAAATCCGAACAACCGGCAGATTCCGCTCTGGAAGAAATACACGATGGCCCGGCGGGAAACGATGGTGTTCAATGTGCCGTCGCATCTGGAAAACGATCCCCGCGGCGCCGAAAGAGCGTCTGTTCGCCAAAGTCCCGTACGTGCAACCGGGAACTTGAAGTGCAATGTTGCTGACAGAAACAATGTCATAGGTCCCATGTGACCCATGCGACCCATGCGACCCATGTGACCCATGTGACCCATACGACCCATGTTTTGTTGCTCGCAAAACCAAAATGAAACCCATACTTCTTATTCTTGTTCTTGGCTGTTGGGCATCATGCCTCGCCGCGCCACCTGAGCCAGGCTTGCTCTTCTACCTTTCCGGCGATCAGGAATTCGCGGCAGACTACGCCGCCGGCGGCGACCCGCAACCGAATTTTCTGCGCGGCATAAAGATGATTCCGGACGGCGCTCGGGGCCGGGGCTTTGAATGCGCGAACCTGCAGTTGATGTCTTACTGGGCGCCGGGAAACATCTACGCTGAACGCGGCACGCTCAGTTTCTTTTGGCGTTCGCGTTACCCGGTTGGGCCCACGGCTTTTCCCATCTTTCGAGTTGGCTATTCCGATCACTCGAGCTGGGACATGGCCTGGCTCCGGATTGATTACAACGGGCGCGGCGGTTTCGATGCGTTTGTGACTGACATCAACCTGGCGCGCGATCAGGGTTTCGTATGTGATGCCGAAGTTTCCCAGGCCCAATGAGTGGACGCATCTGGCTCTAGCGTGGGACGAAACACAGGGTATTCGCTTTTATGTAAACGGCGTGCTGGCTGCGCAAGCTAGAATCAACCGGCAGTCCTGTACGCGGGCCTTGATCAATTCGGCCCCAACTCGCGGACCATTGGTCCCATGCAGGTGCAGAGTGATTACAACTTCACGCGCGGCGGCGATATCGACGAGATTCGCATTTATGACCGAATGCTTTCGGACGCGAATCTGGCGTCTCTGGCCAGGGAGACGCGCCGCAAGAACATTCCCGCAATCAACCGGGCGCTGGCCGACAAAGCAACGCGCGACGAATGGATGTTGCGCTATGGATGGAACCGCAGCGGTGACATTCCTCCCTACCTCAGCGCCAAAGAGACCTCTGTACGCAAAGTCGAAATCACCGATGCCTACGATTTAAAACGTTGGTGGTGGAAAGCGACCGACGGAATTCGCGAGACCACCTGGCCGGGTGTCTACAACCGCTCGCGTTTGCCCGGTCGAAACGATTATTTCCAGTTGCCGGACTGGGATTGCTATTCGCTGTCCGGAAAGTCGATCACTTTCACTCTGCCCGATGAGCCCTGGAACCACCTGGAGATTTCCGGCGCCGCCTGGGGCAAGATGTATCTGGAAGGTGCGCAAGTCGAAAACTCTATTTGAGAGATCAAAGGGCCAGGAGAAAACGTTTCATCGACTTCCCTCACCCATTCGCGGTGAGAAGATTAGGTTCGAGAATGTTGAGCAGGAAGAACCGATCGGAGAGCTGTCTGCTTACAATGTTGCCGCCGGGCAAGAGCCAAACGGCAGCGCGCGTCTGTCGTATTCGCTTAAAGCCGATGCAGGTATCCGTCGACCCGAGTGTCGAGCCGATCAGAAAATTCATTGCCGGCCGCTACACCGAAGACGAGCGCGCGACGATCATCGCGACCGCTGATTCGCCAGGGTCGCCGCAGCAACAACGTCGCCGCCTACAATCATCGAAGGGTTCGCTGCCACTGGTGCACGTGATTATTCCGGCGAGCGGCTGGAAAGATCGGAACGACGGTCTCGACGGAATTGCGATCGACTTGCCTGCACTTCAGGTTAAGCCGGCGGACGGTGGATATTTTCCGCTGAACATCCAAATAAAGGATCCCCTGTGGGCGCAGCGTAACCTGCTCGACTTTAGCTTTTCAGTCAAGCCCAACGAGGCCCGGACGCTCTGGCTGGACACACGAGATCGAATCCTGCCCGAAGGCAAAGCGATTTACCTGACGATCGCCGGAGCGGGGGCAGACTTTGGCCCAGCCTCGCTCAACGGCGCGCGAATCCGTCTGATCTTCAAACCGCGCGCTGAGGCCGTAAAGGAGCATGAACTCGATCGCTTCACGCAGGCACGTGACAGTTACGCCATGCTGATCGAAGAGCACACGAACAATCCAAAACTTGAATCTTTACAATCGCTTTGCAGCCGACATCACGGACGTCCTGCGGGTGAATCCGAACAACTGGGTGGCCCAGACCTATTGGTACGACAGCAATCGCTCGCATCCAAGACCAGCCTTCACTCAGCCGGCCGCGCCCGCCGGCGTTCCCTTCTGGGCGTTTCGCCAGATCACGCAGTTGCGCAACCTGAACCGGTTCGTCAGCTGGTATATCGACAAAAGGCAGATCGAGGACGGCGAATTCGGCGGCGGTCTTTCTGATGATGGCGATCTAACGAATACCTGGCCCGCAACGGCTTTGATGGGTTACGAGCCCGAGAAGATTAAAGAGTCGCTCACGAAAGAGATGGACGCTTTCTACAATCAGGGCATGTTCACTAACGGTCTGCCCACGATTCAGGCCGACGAACTTCACAGCTACGAGGAAGGAATTCAGGTGCTGGGCCAGTCGCTTTTGCTCGACTATGGCGACCCAAAGCAAATTGAGCGAGGGATGGAAACGGCGCGATCTGTCATCAAGCTCACCGGCATCAACAGCGCCGGCCATCGTCACATCAGGTCGTCGTATTACAGCGGGACGAAGATCGCTGAAGAAGAACCGTGGGGATATTCAAAGCCGAGTTCGATACTCGTGCTGCATCCCGGCATCATGCTGGTTGAATACAACGGCAACCCCGAAATGAGGAAGACCATCATCGAATTAGCGGATGGCTTCCTGGCCCATCGCCGGAAGGATGCCGGGGGCGGGCCAGTCTTTCGATGGCGATTAGATTTGCCGACGATGCAGAGGCGCCGAACAACCGCGGCAGCGTCCTGCCGGTTTTATGGTCCGCGTGGAAGTGGACCGGCGACGAGAAGTATTTGGCGCCTTTCCGCGATGACGGCGCGCGGGCTTTGGATTCGATACCTTCGAATGCCCTCGACGAGCTGAACCTGAGAGCAACCTGGGGCAATGAACTCGTCACTGCCATAAAATCCGGCGCCGGCAATCAAAGCTCGCGCACGAACGGAGACGCTCCCAACAGTCAACGCTTGAACACGCCGCCGCCGCCGAATTTTGGCGGCCTGCACTTCGCCTGGCAAACCACGGGGAACACGCAGTTTCTGGAAACACTCTACGCCGGACAAATCGAGACTTCAGCCCTGCGCGATTACATGAACAAAGAAGGCAGCATGTGGATCGATCGCGTAGACGTGCCCAACGGCGAATTGCAGAGAGCGCGGCTGGGCGGAGTCGCGCTGGTTAGAGGTTCGTTATATCCGGGCCATGCCGTGAGCTGGACGTTTGCCGCACCGGCCACCGATGAAGACGTGGCGATTCTTATTCCCGAAAGCACGCCCCAGTCCTTGAAAGTCATTGCTTATAACTTGAGCTCGGCGCCCGTCACCGCGAACTTAATTCCCTGGAACCTGGATCCGGGCCAATGGGAAGTCACCCAGGGGACTTCTGCTAACAGCCAGGAGTTCACCACCGCCGCGGCAGAAACCAAACGAGTCGAGTTGGAGCGGGACCGTCCGCTGAGCATTACGCTGGCGCCGGGCGTTAATACGATCGTGACCTTAAAGCTGATTTCCAAAGGAACGCCTTACTGGAATCGTCCTGATCTGGGTATCGGCAAAGATGACGTGGTGATTCAGGAGCGGAAGATTACGGTAACTGTTCACAGTCTCGGCGCGATCGATGCTGGTGGCGACCAAACTGGCATTGATGGACGCTAACGGAAAGATGATCGCAAGCGTCCCGGTTCCCGCGTTGAAGGCACCGCTCGACCTGATGCCCAAAACCATTAAGGTCACGTTGACAGTTCCAGCGGGTGCGAGCTTAAAGGGCGGAAGCGTGATTCTCGATCCTGATGCGACGATGAGAGAGATTACGCGGTCGAACAATCAGGTGAGGGTGAATTAGAGTAGTCTGCGTTGACTCGCGCGCACCTTTGCCCGACTGGAGCGCAACCGTCTCGGTTGCCGAGTGCGAGGCAAGCGAGACGCTTGCGCTCAGTCCATATCATTTTGACGATCGGCGAGGCCTTTTCGCGATGGCTCGGCCACGCCGATCGCGGCAAGTCTTTGACTTGCCGAAAGGCCTCCCAAATATGGCGGTCTCAGACCGCGGGTCTGGAGACTCTAAGAAAAGAAGGGCCGTTGACGGCAAGTCGTAGACTTGCCTGCGCATCAGAGTGGCAGAGCCAGAACTCAAGGTATGTTCTTTGGCTTTCGGGACTCCGAACAAAGCCTCAGACTTGCCGCGCATCACGGTGGCGAGGCCATAACTCAGGTTGGCTTCCTTTTGCATTGCGACTCCGGATCACCGAGCCGTGACTGGCGGTCATAGATCTACAATTGAGACGATGCGAGCCTTACCGATTGTTTTCCTATTAGCCCTCTGCGCCGGCGTGGCCCACGCGCAAGGGGGCGGGTCAGGTACGCCTCCTCGTCGCGAAGATCCGCTACAGCGTAAGCTGCAAAGCGTAGTGCAACTGGAGATGATCGAGGCTGGTCTCAAGCGGCGCCCAGCTTCGGCAACCGATGGAAACTACGACGCTGGCCCAGGTTAGAGAGGACTTCTGGCGGATTCAACTCGCCAACGATGACCTGAACAACGTGCTGTTGGGTCCCGGTCTTGACGCTTGATGTGATCAAAAAACCGCCTCCGAAATCAGAACGCGGGCCAAACGGCTCAAGGAGAATCTCGCACTGCCGCGGCCCGACAAAGGCTCTGAACTTCAGATAGATCCGGAGGCGCAGGACCTCCGTTCATCCGTAACGACCCTCAGCCAGTTAGTGGAATCGTTTGTCAGTAACCCAATGCTGAGTCAAAAGCACGTCATCGATGCCACCCTGTCACTCAAAGCCAGCCGCGACCTGGAAGAGCATGATCGGCCTGAGCGGCAGGATCAAGAAAATCGCCGGCCAGAAAGACTGAGAAGGTCGCGACCACGCGTCGCCTTCGGCTTTGCCTCAAGAGTTAACGGGATTCACTTACTCTGAGTGTCAGAACCGCGAGCGGTAGCGACCGGATCAAGAGATGACTTGAGTGGAACTTGATCAAGACCCAGTTGCGTGGATGATCCCGTCGCTACTGCTCCGGTTCTGACACGTTGGCCACGGCCACTCGTTGTCGAATCCTCGTCAATCGATCAAATAATTCCGAGAGCGCAGGTAACGTTTGACAGAAACGAGGGTAAAAGGTTGTTGACGCACATTATTGGGTCAGCGGTTCGTGATCGCCGGCGTGAGTGTCTCGGCGATGTCTCCGCAACTCGCGACTGAGAAATCCTGTCACGAACATCCGCAGTTGGTTGGGCAAGTGCTTCAATGTGCACGGGCGGCTCTCAACCTACAACGGGAACCCCGCGGTGCGGCTCTGGAACCTACGCACCAAGCGAATGCTGGGCGTTTCAGATCAGAAATATAAAGTCGCAGGGGTATCGCAATCTGCCCGAAGACCTGGCTAAGCGTTTGGACGGAGAAGACAAACATCTATGCAGACTTTCTGGTTTGCCCGTTCACGCGTTCAAAGCCGCGCGAGATGCAATTGATTTGTATCGACTCAGCCAAAAACATCATGGTGAAGTGAATACCACAGATTACGCAGATTACACAGATCTCAAAAGGTAAGTTCAACTGCTCACGTGTAATCTGCGTAATCTGTGGATTAGAAATGGCGAAATTAAGGAGGTGATAGTCCTGGACAAGCCTGGCATCATAGAATCCCTGTTCGGCGTGCACCGCGCGCTCATCGGCGTGGTGCACCTGCAGGCGTTGCCGGGCACTCCGGCAAGCCAACACAGCGTCGCAGAGATCACGTCGGTCGCAGTTGACGAAGCTCGCATTTACCAGGAAGCAGGCTTCCACGGCCTCATGATCGAAAACACTCACGACCGTCCATATTTGAAGGCTGGTGTCGGACCTGAGATTGTCGCAGCAATGTCGGTTATTGGCGCCGAAGTGCGCCGCACGGTGGCGTTGCCGCTGGGGATTCAAATTCTCGCCGGCGCGAATACGCACGGCGGTCGCCGTCGCCCTCGCATGCGATGCGAGTTTTGTGCGGGTTGAGGGTTTTGTGTTCGCGCACGTGGCTGATGAAGGCCTGATCGAATCGAGCGCGGGCGCCTTGCTGCGATATCGACGCGCGATTGGCGCAGATCACATTCGTGTCTTTGCGGATATTAAGAAGAAACATTCGGCGCATGCGATCACGGCCGACGTTGACATTGTGGAAACCGCGAAAGCGGCTGAATTCTTTACGGTCGATGGCGTGATAGTCACCGGACTTGCCACCGGCGAGCCGGCCGAGCCCTGGCGAAGTTGCCGCAGTTGCCGGCGCCGTATCAGTGCCTACGCTCGTAGGCTCTGGCCTCACCGCTGAAAACATCAATAACTTCTCCAGGGCAGACGCGTTCATCGTTGGCTCGTCAATTAAGAAAGACGGTCATTGGTCGAATCCGATCGATCCGAGCGCGCCCAAGAGCTGGTGCAAGTGTTTCAAAACATAACCAAGCGCACCCGACAATCCTGAGAATGAAACACTGCCCCCAATGCAATCGCATCGAGACGGACGCGGCCCTGAAATTTTGTCGCAAAGACGGCGCGCGCCTCGATGGCCGGTGCGCCACTTCCCTGTCCGAGTCAGCCACTATGGCCCTTCCCTCCTCGACCCCAAGTGAAGATCTCACCACCGGCCGGTTACCCAATTCTCCTTCTATCGCCGTGCTGCCATTCGTGAACATGAGCGCCGATCCCGAGAATGAATACTTTTGTGATGGGCTGGCCGAAGAGCTGCTCAATGCATTGGCAAAGATCGACGATTTGAAAGTTACGGCACGATCCTCGGCCTTCTCGTTCAAAGGAAGAAATGTCGAGGTCGGCGATATCGCCCGGGTCCTGAATGTCGGCGCCATCCTGGAAGGAAGCGTCAGGAAATCCGGCAATCAGCTGCGAATCACGGTGCAACTCGTCAACGCGCGCGACGGTTATCATCTGTGGTCTGAACGGTACGACCGGGAAATGGAAGACATTTTCGCGGTCCAGGACGAAATCACTCTGGCAGTGGTCGACGCGCTGAAATTGAAGCTGCTGGGCGATCAAAAAGACGAGGTGCTTGAAGCGCTACACCGAAAGACTCCGCAGCCTATCAGGCTTATCTCAAGGGTCGCTTCCACTGGCACAAGCGTTCACTCGAGGGCTTGAATCGCAGCGCGGATTATTTCAAACACGCGCTGGATCTGGATCCTGGCTACGCGCTTGCCTATGCCGGCCTCGCCGACTCGTATGCCGTGCTCGGCATTGCCGAATACGGGATCCTGCCGCCGCGAGAGGCCATGCCGAAGGCAAAGGAAGCCGCGTTAAGGGCGCTCGAGATCGACTCAGACACTCGCAGAAGCGCAGAGCACTCTGGCGCATGTGCGCGCCTTCTATGAATGGGACTGGGTCGGGGCCGAAGCAGGATTTCAGGCGGGCGATTGAGCTTAATCCAAACTATGCGTTGTCGCATCACTGGTATGCGCTTTTTCTGGCGGCGATGGAGCGACATGACGAAGCGATCGAGGCAGAAAGGCGAGCGCCAGCAGATCGATCCGCTCTCGCTCATTATCAACAAGAATGTCGGGACGATCCTTTATTACGCCGGGCAACTGGACCCGAGTATCGAGCAGTATCAGAGGACCCTCGAACTGGAAGCGAACTTCGCGCGCACCCGGCTCTACCTGGGAGTTGCGTACGTGAAGCAGGGCAAAGTACCAGGAAGCGGTCCGCGAATATGAAGAAGCGAATCAGGCTTTCCGGAGGCGGCGGCGTGCCGAGCTGCACTGCTCGCGCACGCGCACGCTCTGTCAGGCAATCACGCAGAAGCAAACAGGATATTAGAGAGCCTCAAAGAAGCGACAGCGGCACGGAATACGTTCCCGCTTTCAACATCGCGTTGATTTACGTTGGATTGGGGCAAATAGATCCGGCTTTTGAATGGCTCGAAAAGGCGTTTGAAGAGCGATCCAGTTGGTTGGTTTCGCTAAAGATAGAACCGATGCTTGACGCCTCGTCCTGATCCACGCTTTGACGAATTACTAAGGCGAATAGGATTGGCCTGTGTAGCGCAGGTTGTCCAACCTGCGCCGGCTCGAAATGCTGCGCAGACTGGACAGTCTGCGCTACATGGCTATGAAAAAACCGGGCGTCAAAAATGATGAATATTCACGAGTCAGCTACGCGTTTCACCAGAGTTTATTTATTTGGTCTCTTATTGTGCGCCGGTTGGGCGGCGGTGGCGGCGGCCCAGGGCGAAAGGCAGGCCACTCACTCTGGAATGGATCTTCGGCGCCGAAGGACGCGCGGTCGCCAGTGTTCCGGCCACTGCCTGGCTTGACGATGGCAGCCTGGTCATTCTCGACAACCGCCGGGTGGCGCGTGAGCGAACGTTCGAGAAGTTGAATCCCGCGACTGGCCGGCGCGAACCGCTGGTAGATGCCGCCCGCGCACTGGCTGATCTTAAATCTGTCGCGGCAGTTGAGACGGACGTGTTGCCCTGGCCGATTGCCTTCGATGGCGCCGGCCGTCGCGCGCTCTACATCTTTAAGGGTGACGTCTTCACTCTCGAACTAACGAGCGCGCATTGGCAGCGGCTCACCTCAACGCCTGCGGCAGAAACGTCCGCCAGCTTCTCTCCCAACGGCCGGCGCGTCGCCTATGTGAGAGATCACGATCTCTATTTCTTCGACCTCGACAGCAAATCGCGAGACTCGAATCACACGTGACGGATCTGAGACGTTGCTCAACGGAACACTTTCATGGGTTTATTGGGAAGAAGTCTTCGGACGCCGCGACATTGGATACTGGTGGGCGCCGGACTCGCAGGCGCTGGCGTACCTTCAGTCGGATGAGTCACAAGTCGATATCGCATACTTCACGGACATCACGCCGTTCTCACCGCGCGTCATTCGGCAGCGATACGCGAGAGCTGGTCGGCGCCGAATCCTCGCGTGCGTCTGGGCATCGCCGAACTCGACACGCCACGACACGACGTGGATTCAAATAAACGAACCATTCGAGTACATCGTCCGGGTGAAATGGCTGCCCGATGGCCGGCGTTTGAGTTTCTTAACCATGCCGCGTGTGCAGACAGAAATGTCTTTGCATTTTGCTGATCGCAAGACTGGCGCTGCGAATCGCGTACTCACTGAAACAGATCCAGGCTGGGTCAACATGACGGACGACCTGTATTTCTTCAGCGACGGAAAGCACTTTCTGTGGCCTTCGGAACGCAGCGGCTACATGCATCTTTACCGTTATCGCATCGACGGCACGCTTGAGAATCAGGTGACGAAAGGGCCATGGGCATTAGCCAGTGCCGGCGGCGTCGCGTTCTGGGTCCGTCAGGCGCTGGTGGGCGTCGATGAAAAGAATGACTGGGTTTACTTCACGGCGCTCGAGCGCTCGTCGATTGAAAGACATCTGTATCGCGTCCACGCTGATGGATCAGGATTGATGCGACTTTCGAACGAGCCGGGAACCCATCGCATTTCCGATGTCGCCTGACGCGCGATATTTCCTCGACAGATTCTCAGACATTCGCACGCTTCCGGCGCTACGGCTTCATGCGAACGACGGCGCGATGCGTGCAGACGCTCGCGGCGCCCACGGCCGCAGTTGCTGGCGCCCTACGACGTTCAGTTCGCCGGAATTGACCACTATTCCCGCCGACGATGGATTTCGCAATGCCGGCCGCAGATCATGAAGCCGAAGAGCTTTCAGCTCCGATCGGAAGTACCCGGTGATCATGTCTGTCTATGGCGGCGCCTCCGGGCCGCAGGTGGCGAACGGCTGGCAGGGAGACACTCTGTGGAACCAGATGCTTGCTCGACGCCGGATATCTCGTAGTCAAAGTCGACAACCGCACCGCCACGGGAATCAGCAAACAACTGGAGAACCTGATCGTGGATCGTGTCGGCGAAGCAGAGACACCCGATCTCGTGGCGGCTGCCCGCTGGCTGAAGAAACAGTCCTGGGTCGATCCCGAACGCGTGGGTGTCTGGGGCTGGAGCAACGGCGGATGGATGACTCTGAATTTGATGACGCGATCTCAGGAGTTCAAGGCCGGCATCGCCGTGGCGCCCGTGGTGGACTGGCGTTATTACGATTCCAAGTGGACTGAGGCAGCGATGCGAACGCCGCAGGATAACCCGGGAGCTTACGAGCGGTCGTCACTAATTCCGCGCGCGAAAGACTTGCACGGGCGACTGTTGATTGCCTTCGGGAGCTATGACGACAACGTACATCCGTACAACGAAATGGCTTTTATCGATGCGCTGGTGAGCGCCGGCAAGAAGTTTGAAATGATGGCGTATCCAATGCGAAAGCACGGGATGGATGATCAAGCCGCCACGCTGCATCTGTACCGGCTCATGCTCGATTTCTGGAAAGATAATCTTTAGCCCACGGTGACCGGGAGACGGGTCAGTACCATCCGGCGTCAGCGGATGGGATCAGATGGCCGGCTTGATTGATTATCCCATCCGCTGACGCAGATGAATCATTGAACCAATGAACCAATAAATATGAGCGAAGCCATTTCCCCAAAACAACGATATGAAGGAAGGAACAACCAGCATGCGTGTTCTGCTCGTGTTGATTATCTCAGTTCTGTTGGCTCCCAACAACGAGCGCCTCTGAGCCAACCTATCTTTACAAGACTAAGCTTGTTCAAGCAGCGCCTGGCAAGCTACTGGAAGTGATCGATTTGCTGAAGGCGTCGCAGGCCGGGTTCAAGGATGCGGGCGATGAGCGGCCGCTGTTGATGCGTCACAGTCAGGGCGATCATTGGGATCTTCTGGTTTTGATTCCCATGAAGAGTTATGCCGATTATTACAGTGCCGAGCGAATAGCAAAGAGGATTCAGACCCTCAGGGACATTCAGGCAAGACTGGACGAACTCATCACCTGGCAAGAGGACGTTTTCGTTTACGGACCACCCCTCGCGGACCTGCGCAAAGCGTTGGACTCGTCCGCTTTCTTTCATGTTGAGATGTTTGACTCGCTGGCCGGTAAGCAGTCTGACTTGTTCAAGGAACGCGAGATGGAGAATGCCTATCTGAAGACGCTCAAACGCCCCGAGAATTTCATCTTTGTCCGCGATCAGGGCGCCGCCTGGGATATGTTTACGATTGGCGCGTATCGTGATCTGAAGCATTACGCGGAAAGCGCCGGAATCTCTGAAGCAGACCAGGACGCAGCTGCGAAAGCCGCAGGCTTTGAGGCCGCGAATCGCATTGGTCCGTACTTGCGAACCCTGATCAGCTCGCATCACGACACGCTGGCCGTAAGCGTCAGGTGACCTTCATTCACACCGGGCTTCAGCTCGGTAGCACGACGATAAGAAGTGCGAAACCGTTTTAACGGTTTCCTTCTCGTCATAACGCTGAGGCGTAGATTTCGTGGAGGCCACGACGGCTCACACAGGGAAACCGTTAAAACGGTTTCTGATTGTTGCGTTGACACCGGCTAAAGCCCGGTGTGAATGAAAGCGGGTACGCTCGAACCTTTGAGGCAAAGCTGTGAAAATTTTTGGCGCTCTCTGTCTTCTGCTCTTCCTGCCGACGGGCATCCTCGCCCAGGGGATTTGACTCGTTACGTCGATCCTTTCATCGGCACGGGTGGGAATGGCCACACCTTTCCTGGCGCAACGATGCCTTTCGGGATGGTGCAGCTAAGTCCCGACACGCGTCTGACCGGTTGGGATGGTTGCTCGGGCTATCATTATTCAGACCACCTCATCTACGGATTCAGTCATACCCACTTAAGCGGCACGGGCATCTCTGACTATGGCGACATTTTGCTGATGCCAACCGTGGGGAAGGTATCGCTGGACAATCGCGGCTACGCTTCCAGTTTCAGCCACAAAGACGAGACGGCCCGGCCCGGGTATTACTCGGTCAAGCTCGATAACAACGTCTTCGTCGAGCTAACGACAACGTTGCGGGCCGGACTTCATCGATACACCTACCCTGCAACTGATCAAGCCAGAATCATTCTCGACTTAACTCATCGCGATCGAGTCCTCGACTCCGGATTGAGAATTACCGGCGCAACAACCTTCGTCGGCTGGCGCAGATCGCAGTCCTGGGCTCGAGATCAAATTGTCTATTTTGCCGGAGAGTTTTCTCAGCCGTTTACCGCCTGGGGAATCTCCAAAGATGACCAGGTCCGGGAAGGTATGACCGAAGTACGCGGCACAAACGTTAAGGCGTTCTTTACGTTTGACGCCCGTGGCGACGCTCGCGGCGGCGGGCCAATCTTGGTGAAAGTAGCGATCTCCGCGGTGAGTATCGAAGGCGCGCTCCGGAATCTCCACGCTGAAATCAGCGACTGGAATTTCGACTACGGTCAAAGCTGAAGCTGATCGCGCCTGGAACAAAGAGTTAAATAAGATCAAAGTTACCGGCGGCAGCGACGCCCAACTGAAAACCTTCTACACGGCGCTGTATCACGCCATGCTCGCAGCCGAATCTCTTCATGGATGTTGACGGGCAGTACCTGGGCCGCGATTTCAAGATTCATACTGCGCATGGCTTTGAAAATTACACGGTCTTTTCGCTCTGGGACACTTTTCGCGCTGCGCATCCTCTCTACACGATCATTGATCAAAAACGCTCGCTGGATTTCATCAAGACCTTTCTGACGCAATACCAGCAAGGCGGCCGGCTGCCGGTGTGGGAACTCGCCGCCAACGAAACCGACACGATGATCGGATATCACGCGGTACCGGTGATCGTCGACGCTGCCGCGAAAGGCATTCGCGGATTCGATCTCGCCCTTGCTTTGGAGGCCATGAAGCACAGCGCCGAACTCAATCAGGCAGGCCTGAAGGCTTATGCCAACCACGGCTACATTGGGATGGAGGAAGAAAAAGAGTCACTCTCGAAGACGCTGGAATACGCCTATGACGATTGGTGTATCGCAGAGATGGCCCGCTTGCTTGGACGTACAGACGATTACCGGCGGTATCTTCGCCGCGCCCAGTCTTACGAAAACGTTTTCGACACGGCTTCAGGTTTCATGCGCGCACGTGTCAATGGTGGCTGGCTCGCTCCCTTCGATCCGCGCGAGGTGAACTTCAGCCTCACCGAAGCCAACTCGTGGCAGTATTCGTTCTTTGCACCCCAGGACATCAGCGGTTTGATCGCGTTAATGGGAGGCAAGGATAAGTTTGCGAAGAAACTCGACGAGCTCTTCACGACTGACAGCAAGCTCACCGGCCGCGAGCAGGCAGACATCACCGGGCTTGATCGGCCAGTACGCGCATGGCAACGAGCCCAGCCATCACCTCGCTTATCTCTACGACTATGTCAATCAACCATGGAAGACGCAGTATCGTGTCCGTCAAATCATGGACAACTTCTACACGCCGCAGCCTGACGGCTTGATCGGCAATGAAGACTGCGGGCAGATGTCCGCCTGGTACATCCTGAGCGCGGCGGGTTTTTATCCGGTAACGCCAGGCTCTCCGATTTATGCTATCGGGAGTCCGCTGTTTCCGGAGGTGCGATTCAAACTCGAGAACGGCAAACAGTTTGTCATCAAGGCAAATGGCGTTTCTGCCACGAACATCTACATTCAATCCGCGACGCTTAACGGGTTGCCCTATCGCAAATCGTTTCTCACGCATCGCGATCTGATGGCCGGAGGCGAACTGGTTTTCAAAATGGCCGGACAACCAAATCGGCAATGGGGTAGCGGCGCAGGGGATGTTCCCGTCTCGCAGATCGCGAATTACAGGATTGTTCCCACGCCGGTGATCAAGGCCGCCGGCAGGACTTTCAGAGACCGTTTGGAAGTTGCCTTCGAACCCGCACAAAGAAATCTGAAAATACACTACACCACTGATGGCGCCGAGCCGGGCGCCAACTCAACGGTTTTTACCGAGGCCCTTCTTCATCGATCGCACGACGACCATTAAGGCGCGAGCCATTGAATCGAAAGGAAGCAGTCTGGTTGCCGCGGCCACATTTCACAAGATTCCGCAAAACTGGACCATCAAGCTGTTATCAAAATACAGCCGGCAATACACCGGAGGCGGTGACCTCGCACTGATTGACGGTGTTAGAGGAACGTCGAATTTTGTCGATGGCAGCCTGGCAGGGATATGACGGGCAGGATCTGGTTGCTGTGGTTGACCTGGGAGCGATGCAAAACGTTTCGAAACTTGGCGCCGGCTTTTTGCAGGACGTTGAATCGTGGATTTGGATGCCGCGCCGGGTCGATTTCGAAATCTCAACCGATGGCACGAATTTCGTTCCCGCGCTCTCGCTTGCCAACGAGGTTTCCGACAGCGAATACGGGGCGATAGTGAAAGACTTCGTGGGGACCATCAAGCCGCAACGGGCGCGCTTTGTGAGAATCACTGCACACAACTACGGCAAGCTTCCAGCGTGGCATCCCGGCGCCAGCGGCGATTCGTGGATCTTCGCTGACGAGATCATTATTGAATAGACACGGCGTGTCAGCATCCGCGTTGGGAGTAGCGACCGGGATCAGGCAAGAGCTGCAGTGAAAATCAATTCGCTCGGTTCGCTGTAATCGCCTTTTCGGAGAAGGTCTGCGTGAGGCGCTGCCTTGATCGCGATGAGCAAACTCTCCATGATCCGGTACAGCTCATCGCGCGTCAGGCTTCTGACACCGTCTCCGTGACAGCCGGGCAATCCATCCCGAGCTACGTGTCGAACACGACTGACTTTCTGAGGCAAAGCCGTTGACACAAAATTTTCCAGGAGACGATTTCTTAAAGGACTTGGTGGCGCGGCGGCGGTCAGCTTCGTTTCCTGATCGTGCTGCCGTCGTCACGGCGTCGACAGCTCACCAGGAAGAGCCACTCGTACGACCGCGATTGTTTTCTGGGAAGCTGACTTTCCGCAGATCGATGGCTGCCAGCATTGACGCGGAAGATCTTGGAGACAGCACTGACCGTCTTCGATGTCAGCTACGTTTCGGAGCGTGAGTTGATTGAGCAGCTGCAGGGTCGATCAGCTGTGATCTGCTGGTAACGCCGTACGGCTCGGCTTTCCCAAGCGCGCCTGGCCGGCGGTGCTCGGCGTATCTTCGTGCCGGCGGCAATCTGCTGAACCTTGGCGGCGTGCCGTTTGCCGTTCCGGTTATTCGCGGCAGAGCTCGCATTGGCGAGCAGAAGAGCGACAGACTGCGTATCACAAGAAACTCGGCATCACGCAATCATTCCCGGTTGAGGCTGCGGCGATTGCTGCTTATCGGGCAGCGCAAGTCAATTTCGATGAAGACAATCTCAGAACAAGAACTACTGATAACGAAACCTCGCGAGCCAGTTTAAGGCTGAACAGATTTACGAGCTTTATGTGCGGTTTACTTCGTCGAGTTCGATTGCCGATGAAGCCGGCAGTGATGGGCCGCGCGAGGCTGTGCTATCATCCACTCGTGTTCGGATTGAATCACGAGCAGCGGCCGATCGCTGCCCCGATAATTCAGATCGATCGGTTGCAGGGAGAATTTGCCGGTGGACGTTGGGTGCTCGCCAACTTCAGCGGTCGCTATCAGCGCTGCGGCTATCGGCCGGCTCGCTGAACAGGCAGCGCTGGGAGCGATCGAGTTTCGAGTGCGCAGTGAGTTTGCGTGTTATCGCGCGGGCGAGGTCGCCTTCCGTCTCACGATCGATGTGCATCGGCCGCGAGGGCAATCTCGAAAGAGTTCGTTCGCGAGGATTGCCGTCTTGAAGTGCGCGACAGCGCGGGTCAAATGGTGGCGCGGTTGTCGGTTCGGACTGAAACCGAGAGGCCGCGCGCGCCACGGGCGTCGGCAAGCTGAAGGAAGGGACGCAAAGTTGGCGCCCGGGTTTTATCGCGTCGAGGCGCGTCGGTCAGTTAACGGCAGTTCGCCGCACGAGCTAACTTACACAACGGGTTTCTGGGTTTACGACCATCAGCTCTGACGCAGCGGCAGACCACTGACTGTCGATCGAAACTTTTTCTATCGCGATGGCGAAGTCTACCCCATCACCGGGACAACCTACATGGCTTCGGACGTGCATCGGCAGTTTCTCTTCGAGCCGAATCCGTTTGTCTGGGATCAGGACTTTCGCGCGATGAAGGCAGCCGGCGTCAACCTGGTGCGCACCGGTATCTGGACTGGCTGGAAAAAGTTCATGCCCGAAGCCGGCAAAGTAAACGAAGCGGCGCTGCGCGCGTTGGACGCGTTTCTGCTGACCGCGCACCAGTTACGACATCCCGATCATCTTCACTTTCTTTGCTTTCCTGCCGGAAACCTGGGGCGGGAAGAATGCTTACCTCGATCCGCAGGCCGTGCAGGCGCAAGCGCAGTTCGTCTCGGCGTTCGCGCAGCGCTATCGCGACGTGGACGATTTGATTTTGGGATCTGATCAACGAGCCGTTCGTTCTGTTCGCCCAAACATCTTGTGGAGTTGCCGGCCGAACTATGACGATTACGAAAAGGCAGCGTGGCAACAGTGGTTGAGAGCGCGTTATCCACGCCGCGAGATGACGAGGAGCAGTCACGCGACTGCAGCAGCTTTGGCGAACGACGGATCGAATCGGCGTTCGACCTGCCGCGTCTCGAGGACTTTGAGGGTGTCGAACATCTTCGACGATCGCCGTCCGCTCAAGACACTCGACTATCGTTTGTTTGCGCAGGACATGTTTGCCGCTGGGTCGCGGCGATGACCGCGGCGATTAGAGAGAAGCGGCAATCGAAAGCAGCTGATCACGGTCGGCCAGGACGAGGGCGGATTACGGCGACAGCCCCAGCCCGCACTTCTTTGCCGAGGCGGTCGACTTCACCTGCATGCACAACTGGTGGGCCAACGATGATCTGGTCTGGGACAGTGTGATGGCCAGGAATCGCCGGACGAAGGCCAGCCTGATCGAGGAAACCGGAATCATGTTCTACGAGAAGATGGACGGCTCGGCATGGCGAACGGAAGAAGAGGCGCGCAATCTGCTCGAACGGAAGCTGGCCATTAGTTTCGCGGCGCAAGGAGCCGGTTTCGTCCAGTGGATTTGGAATGCGAACTGTTACATGAACTCAGACAACGAAGCCGCGATCGGCTTTCATCGCGCCGACCAGACCGCCAAGCCCGAGTTGGGATCGTTTTCTTGAAAATCACGAAATTCCTTTCGACGCATCGCGATGCACTGCACGGCAGAGAAGACGAAGCAGTGCTGATGTTGATTCCGCATTCGCAGATGTTTTCGCCGCGCAACTTTGCCACCGAAGCCACGCGCAAATGCGTACGCGCGATGTTCTCATCACTGTCGCATGCCGCTCGGGCATGTCAGCGAATACCTGCTCGCCGAAACCAACTCAACCGAGAAACTGATCATTGTGCCGGCGCCGCGCGTGCTTACTGAAAATGCTGGGGAGCTTTGGTCGCTCAGGCCGCTCGTGGCGCTACGATCGTGATCTCAGGAGTCATAGATGCTGATGAGCATTGGCTGTCCACCGGATCCCGATCAGATCGGAATCTTTGGCTTAGGCGCGGACACCGGCACGGTTTCGGCATCCGAATCTATTATGATCGGAAACAGCGAGCCATCTGGTGCGCTATGAAGGAGAGAAAATCCAGCGGATTGAAAAGGCCGTGATGAAAACTAAAGGACCGGCGCGCGTTCTGGTGCAGTCACACGGCGCCGGCCGTTTTGTCTGGAGTCCGCTCCCGCTCGAAGCCGGCAACTCAATGGACGCCGCTGATCGCTTTCTATCAGTTTGCGCTCGCCCAAGCCGAGCTCGCGCCGGCATTCGCGGTTTCGCCCGACACTCCCTCGATCCTGGTGCTCCCGTCAATTTTCGAGAAGCATGCGCTCTACACTTTCGTCTCGAAACCGATCGCGACGCGTCGCTGACGCTTGAGCACCACGAAACAAGAACGCCAATTTCAGTGACGATTCCCGCCGGAAGAGCTACGTTCGTTTTGCTGGATCGAACAAACGGAAAGCTGATCGACTCAGACAAATTCTTTTCGGTAACCTGTCCTACAAGCCTTCCAGGTCGTGAGCCGAATTGTAGAGTTGTCGCCGCTTTGGCGATGTAATCGGACGAACACAGCTCGTCTAAACTAACTCAGTTTGGGCTGCCGTTCCCATTAGGTTTTACGGCTTCAATTTCTGGCGGTGAGACTCTTCTTCAATCTGGGGCGCTTCTCCGAGGCTTTTTCAGCTCTTGCCGACAACGGCCACGCAGATCCCTCGAGTTCGCGTTCCTCCTCGTCAGCGCGATGGCGCAGGGCGCCAATCTCCTTGTGGGCTTCGGCGATTCGTTCCCGAGTTTCTTTGAGCCGCTCCTCCTCCTTTTGTGCCCTGAGCCTGACCTCAGCTTCCAGACGAAGACGCTCCTGTTCGGCGCGCCGCTGGGCAGTTTCGGCCGGCGGTGATCCGCTCCTGAACTTCTGCCAATCGTCGAGCACCATCTTCCAAGGACACGCCGTGATGCGTCGACTGCGGCCTTCCGCCGGGCCAACTCCTCGGTTTGTTGCGCTAATGCCTTCTCTTCGGCCTCGAGTTGCTTTCGCTTGCTGCGGTCCGGCGATCAGCCTCAGCCCTGGGCCCTGGCTCGAGCTTCCTCTTCAGCTCTGGCCAAAGCTGCTTCGCTGGCGGCGCGTAGTTCTTCTTCCTGCTCAGCCCGGCGCCGCATCGTCCTGCTGGACCTTCGCCAGGAGATCATTCGCCTCACGGATTCGCTGCTCGACAGCCGTTCGTTGGTCTTCGGCTGCCTGGATCGAGGCCATCTCGATCTGCAGCCGCTCGGTTGAGGGCTTCAATCTCGGTTCGCAGATCCGCCTCTTGTTGAGATCGCTGTTTGGTTTGTTCCTGCAACTCTGCCAGCTCGACGCTCAAATCCGCGATCCGCTTTTGATTGTCCCTCACCCTTCAGGCGTAGAGCCTCTTCGGTACTCAGTTGTTCCAGCTCCAATAAAGCGAAACTGCTCTTCCTGGGCGAGTAACTGAGCTTTGACATCTTCAACAACCTGCCGCTGACGCTCAGTTAGACTGCCGCGGGGATTCAATCTCGAACGCAGTTCCTGCAGTTCCACACTCAGTTCTGTTTGGCATTCTCGCTCAAGCTTCGTCCTTCACAGTCTGCGATTCGCTCAAGCGTTGAGCGTCGGCCTCAGCGTTTAGTAGCGCTGCCCTAATCTTTTGCTGATCGTTCAGCGATGGTGCGGCGCGCTTCATCACTGGAGACCCCGCAGTCTTTGTTTCTCAACATTGGCGCGCAGCCGCGCGTCCTCTATCGAGTTGCTGCTGCTCGGCCACCTGGCGCCTGGTCTCGTCTTCCATTTGGATCCAGGCGACGTGTTCGGCCTTAAGGCGGGAATCCTCTTCTGAGCGCCGTCTGCGCGCTTCCTCGATTTGCTGTTGCGCTTGCTGTTGCGCCAATCGAAAAGCCTCTTCTTCGCTCTGCTTGCGGCCTTCGGCCTCTTCGATTGATTTGAGTTGTTGTTGCCCTGGCGTCGCGCAGCGACTCTATCTCGCTTCTGAGCTTTTGCTCCCGAGCAGCCAGCGCCTCAGACTCCTCTTCGTATCCTTTGCGCACGGCTTCCAGCTCAGCTAAACGCCGGCTCTCTTCTTCCAGAGCGGCTTCGTTGTCGCCTCTTCCTCGCTGCGCCTGCTGGCGCGCAGCGCGACTGCGCATTTCAGTGAGACGGCGCCGCTCTTCTCCCGCTCGTACTTTGACTTCTGTCTCAAGGTTCAGCCTTTCCTGCTTCGGCCAGACGGCAGAAGCTTCCTGCTCAATTTGCAGCAGCTCTCGGGCTTCTTTAAGACGGAGGGCTTCTGTTTCAGCCTCTTCGCGTGCGGCTTGCACATCGGCGCGAATCAGGGACGAGATGATTGGTGGCTTGCTGCAGCGCAGTCTGCTCAGCGCAGTAGCCGTTCTTCTTCCGCTCGATGCTGGCTGGGCGGCATCCTCCTCGTAAACGAGATCATCCTTTCAAAGACCGTTCATTCTCGACCGCACGATCTTGCTGCTCAGTTAACCGGCGCTGCAGCTTTCCACGATCCTCACCTGGCCTCCGTGGTTTGACGGCGGGCTTCCGTTTCCAGATGCGCATATTCGGTCAGGGGCCTTTTCACTGGCGACTGCCTCGGCCCGCGTTCGCGCTTCGATCTCGCTGAGTTTAGCTTCCGCCTTCCCTCGCAATTTCGCCTGTTATTTCCAGTTTCGATCGACGATGATTGAGGTCCTCCTGCAGACGGGAAATCGATTCAGCTTCAGTCTCGAGACGGAGCAGCTCTTCAGCCGCGCGGCGACTGGCCTCCTCGTTGGATCGCCGTCGTGCTTCTTCCAAGCTGACTTATCTTTCCGCGGCCGCGCGACCGCAGGATTCTGCCAGACGCTCCTCTTCATAATCCCGCAGTACCGGAGCCGCTGAAGACGCCTGTGAGGAAGGTTAGGACGTCTCGATAGCGTCCTCTTTCGACGACCAGGATTCAGATGAAGTCGGAGGCGCTTTGGCACCGAGGATCGTCGGCTTGAAGATCGTCGGTCGTTTGCATATCGATTGGCGACGGGGAGGCTGGTTCGGACGGATTGACCTCGGCCGGCAGAGCTCCGTGGAAGTTTCTCCCGCGCAGGACTCCAGAGCCCCGGGATCGCAGATCGATCAACCAGAGGGCTGGTTTCGCCAGCCAGGAGTCTACTCAAAGGCTCAATCGCCGCCGGGTCACCCAAATCCGCAAGAACCTGGACTGCCGCCAGTCGTACTTCAGGCGCTTTGTCGGAGAGGCTTTGTATCAGGTAAGTGGAGGCAAAAGCTTGTTACCGATGCGGCCCAGATTTACGGGCTGCTTCTGCTCTTTGAGCTGGAGAGGCTCCAATCAGAAGCTCGGTAGCCGAGTTAACCAGGAGATCGGAGGGTATCATTTTCGACGTTTTGGTTCATACTGCTCCTCGCAAGTTCAGTGACCGCTCAAATCCAGGAACAGCGACACACCTGTATCGTCCTTTGGGCAGGTCCTCTGACAGAATGGGACAACAAAACTGAAGAGGTTGCCGATTGCGGCTGGACTTTCCGCATGGGACGCCGAGGCGAGTTGAGAAGAAAACTTCGTGACCTAAACAGAAATCACAGGTCACTTGTCGGGACTGAGAACATTGTCAAAAACACTATTAGTTATGAGAAAAAGGGGCTACTTCCCTTGCGATTTTTTCCAATTTCAAACGCGGAAGCGCTGGAGAAGTGGATATTCAGACAGGTTAATTGTGAGCTAGGAAGTCCTGACCACACCTGAAGGCATAGTACTATGACACGGTTGTCACTATCAAATAAATTTTCATCAAAACAGCCCTGAGTCGGCCAATGGGTCCACAAGAGTCCCTCTGCCTGTTCACAGACAACTCAGATTAGGCGAGGTCTGAGGCACGCGGGTCACGCCGCGTCTTCGGGGCACTAGCCCTGAGGGTTTCGGGGCGATTCTTAGGGAATGGCCAGCGGCCTTTGGCCCACACCGACACGGTTTCGGCATCCGAATCCATTTTTGATTTGGAACGGCTGAGCACCCGGTGCGGTATTGAAGGAGAAAACAGGACACTTTTATGAAGGAGAAACTTTCATGTCTCGTCTAACCGTGGCCCTCGGGCTGGTATTGTGTTTTTGAGTTTCAGCGCCGCTCAGGATCGAAAAACTTTTACCGTCGGCAGCGCGACTGCGGCGCGTGGTCAAAAAGCGACCGGCACCATCGAAGTTCCCGCCGGCGTTGACGCGGCCTTGAGCATTCCGGTCGCGGTGGTCCATGGCGCAAAGCCGGGACCGGTGCTGGCACTAGTCGCCGGTTCCCACGGAACGGAATACACCTCGATCATTGCGCTCGAGAAGATGATCGGCATGCTCAATCCCGCCGAGATTTCCGGAACGGTAATCATCGTTCCGCTCATCAACATTCAATCGTTCGAACAGAAAGTTCCGCACGTAAATCCGGTTGATAAGAAGAGCATGAACCGCTTTTATCCGGGCAAGATGGACGGGACCCAGACCGACCGCGCTTCATATCTGATTACCAAACAAGTCGTCGAGCAATGCGATCACTTGATCGATTTGCATGGCGGCGACTCGGACGAGAGCCTGCGGCCTTACAGCTACTGGACGAAGACCGGAAACGAAAAGCAGGATCAGATCTCGCGCGAGATGGTCCTGGCTTTCGGGCTCGATCACATAATCATCTCAGCCGACCGGCCGAAAGATCCGCAGGCTTCGCGTTATCTGGAAAACACTGCGACGACTCGCGGCAAACCATCAATCACTGCCGAAGCCGGTCATGCGGGCACAGTTGAAACAGACGATCTGAATGCTCTGATCAACGGCTGCCTGAACGTGATGCGTTATCTGAAGATTTTGCCGGGCACAGCGCTGATGGTTGAGCATCCGGTCTGGTTTGAAAAGGTCGCCACCCTGGCGAGCGAGCAGACCGGAATCTTCTATCCGTCCGTCAAGCGCGGAACTTATGTCGAGCAGGGAACGAAAGTTGGTTACGTGACTGACTATCTGGGCAACGTGATTTTTGAAGCGCGCGCGCCGGTTGCGGGGGTTGTCCTGTACATTTGCGCTGTGCCGTCGATGACTAAAGGTGCGACGATCGCGAAACGTGGGAGTGGTGGCGAAGTAACGTGGCTCATGATTCCATGCAGTGACGCACATCGTCAAGATCCTCATGCTGTCCGCCCATCGGTAGAAATCGTAGACGACTTGCGCTCTTCGCACGCGATGCTCCCGTAGATGATCTCGCGCTTAAGACGGTCCATCGAGCTCATGAAATGTAGAAGCGTTCGCCACTGCCGCGATGATCCCGCGGCTCAGAAGGCGCTGTCGGCATTTTCGATTGCGACCGCTTCGATCGTTGTACGGTTTCCACTCAAACTAGCTCGCCCTTAACAGCTCGTCCGTATGAGAATTCCTCGCAATTTCTGACTTGAGTTTCGGACCACACGGGTTCGGCACTTTCTCCCGGCACCAACTCGCCCATTACGAAATCCGCTCACAGATCGGCAAAGGCGGAATGGGCGAAGTCTATCTGGCGCAGGACACCAAACTCGATCGGAGAGTGGCGCTGAAAATCCTTTCGCCGGAATTCGCCGAAGACAAAGACCGGATGAACCGGTTTATCCTTGAAGCCAGATCTGCTTCGGCGCTCAATCACCCCAACATCATTACGATCTACGAAATCGGTGAGGCGAACAGCTTGCACTTCATCGCGACTGAATACATCGAAGGCGAGACCCTGCAAACAAAACTGAAAGAAGAACCGCTCAGTCTCCAGTCAACTCTGGAGATTGCGCTGCAAATAGCCTCGGCTCTGGATGCGGCGCACCGGGCCGGCATCGTTCACCGCGACATCAAGCCCGACAACGTGATGGTGCGCCGGGACGGTATCGTCAAAGTCCTGGATTTTGGCATTGCCAAACTGACCGCGGCTGATACCGGAGAGATCGATCATGAGGGCGAAACCCTGGTGCAGGTCAAAACCAGGGTCGGCATGATCCTGGGAACAGTGGCCTACATGTCACCCGAACAGGCGCGCGGCACTGAGACGGATGCGCGCACCGACATTTGGAGTTTTGGTTGTGTGCTCTATGAAATGCTGACCCGCCAACAGCCGTTCCGCGGCGGGACGATGACCGATGTGCTGGCGAACGTGATTAACCGCGAGCCGGCTCCGGTTCGCGCTCATCGCCAGGATACTCCCACCGAACTCGAACGGATAATCACCAGGACCGTGCGCAAGAATCGAGAAGAGCGTTACCAGTCGGCTAGAGGAATTGGTCGAGCGAATTAAAGCAGTTGCAAACTCGAATGCTGGTTGACGCCGAACTCATCCGCACCGGTGAAGCGGAGTATGTCGGGCAAACTCAGCCGCGCGGCTCTCTTAATTCAATCGCAGTGTTGCCGTTCGCCAATATCAGCGCGGAAAAGGAGAACGAGTATTTCAGCGAAGGCCTGACTGAAGAGATCATCATGAATCTTTCCAAACTGCACTCGCTGAAGGTAGTCGCCCGCGGCGCCACGATGCGTTACGTGAAAGAAGGGAAGAGCCACAAAGCAAGCGGCTGACGACCTGGGCGTGCAATATCTTCTGGAAGGAAGTGTCAGGGAGGCAGGGCAAGGATCTCAGAATCACGGCCCAGCTGATTGACGCGATGCACGACGTGTATTTGTGGGCGGAAACCTATCGCGGCACGATTGAGGACATTTTTGATATTCAGGAGAAGGTGGCGGGCGAAATCGTCCAGGCACTTCAGATCCGGCTGTCGTCGGACGAAAAGCAGATTCTCAAGAAGCGCTTCACCAGAAACACCGAGGCTTATCAGCTTTATCTCCAGGGTCGTTTCTTCTGGAACAAGAGAAGTGAAGACGGAATACAGACTGCGATCAAGTATTTCGAAGCAGCCATCGAAAAAGATCCGCGCTATGCCCTCGCGTGGGCCGGAATTGCCGATTCCTACAGCGTGCTGGGTGAATACGGAAACATTCCGCGCCGCGAGTTATACCCAAAGGCAGAGGCGGCCGTCTTCAAAGCGCTGGAAATCGACGATCGGCTGGCGGAAGTGCACACGTCGTATGCGAGTCTGCTCGATGTTGAGCAAGTGGGATTGGGTGAATTCCGAGCGTGAGTTCAAGCTGGCCCTCGAATTGAATCCTAACTATGCGACAGCCCCCCATTGGTATTCCCAATGGCTTTGGAGTATGGGCAGACTTGCAGAAGCTCTCCGGATGATTTCGCTGGCGGCAGAACTGGATCCGATCTCGCAGGCTATTCTCAAGGACAAGGGATTGGCCTTTTACTACGATCGGCAGTACGACAACGCGCATCGAGATGGCCCAAAGACTCTGGAGCTGGATCCGAACTACGCTGCGGCCCATCGGCTGCTCTCGCTGGCGTATCAGGGCAAGGAAATGTTCGACGAGGCTATTGCCGAAAACCGGAACTGGGAAATCTGACTGGTAACGAAATCGAAACCACAGTGTCGCTGGCCCAAATCTATGCCGTGGCCGGACGGAAGGACGCAGCCGCGAAACTGGTTGAAGTGGTGAAGGATGATCCGAACCTGATTGATCAAGCTTATCGTGGACTAGCTTTGGTCCACGCGGCTCTCGGCGAGAATGATGCCGCTTTCGAATGTTTGGAGAAAGGTTACCAGCGGCGCGAAGAGTCAGTATTGAGCCTCAAGGTTGATCCTAAAGTTGATCCGCTTCGTGCCGATCCGCGATTCAGCGCGCTGCTGAAAGCGAATAGGTGCTGAGTGAGATGGTCGGTACCGGGCAACTCGCCTGCTAGATCGCAGGCTGGAGCAACTGGTGACTAGCGACCCAGGATTGCGGTAAGCGAGTGGGAATTCAGACCCTAAGCTCATCTCACTGATCCCATTTGCTGTACGCAAATTGCACTGTAAGACCTGCATGTGGCACTGTAGTTGGCGGCCATCTCACTGACCCGGCGTGGCCGGCGGCTTCAACTCATAATTCTTTGGCGGCTCGACCCCCAGCAAATAACGCGTGAAATAATCCCAGCGGCGGCGAGTCATGTAGTTACTCGCACGTGCCGTAACCGTGTCGCTGGTTCGGCAGCATCAGCAGATCGAAATCCTTATTCGCTTTGATCAGCGCATCGACCACCAGCAGCGTGTTGTTGGGCGGCACGTTGTCGTCCATCGTGCCATGGGCCAGCAGCAGGTGTCCTTTCAAATTCTTCGCGATGTTCTGATTGGCCTGGTCGTCATAGTTCGTCTTGCCGCTACCGTCGCGCGTGAGCAGGCCGTGATAGCGCTCGCCCCAGTCGTCTTCGTACACGCGATTGTCGTGATTCCCTGATTCTGAAATTCCACTTTGAAGAAATCAGGATAGCGAAACATCGCGTCGGCCGTGGCGTAACCGCCACCCGAATGACCATAGATGCCCACGCGATCGAGATCGATCCATGGATACGTTGCGGCGAGTTGCTTCATCGCGGTGATTTGATCCGGCAGAGTGTTGTCACCCATGTTGCCGTAGTAAGCATCGTGAAATTTCTTTGATCGCAGCGGGTTTCCCATGCCGTCGATTTCGACCACGATGAAACCAAGTTCGGCAAGCGCCTGGGTGTCACCGCGCGCAGCGGAGAACGAGCGGCTACCGACGCTGCCGCCCTGCGGGACCGGGATAGATGTGATTGATGATCGGATACTTCTTCTTCTCGTCGAGGTTCGTCGGCTTGAACATCAAGCCGTAGAGGTCGGTAACTCCGTCGCGAGCTTTAACCGTGATCGGCACCGGCGGCTTCCAGCCCGTTGCCAGCAGTTTCGAGATGTCCGCTTTCTCAATCGTCGTGATCATTTTGCCGTCGGCGGCGCGCAGCACTGCGACGGGCGGCACGTCTGGTTTCGAGTAGCTGTCGAAGAAGAAACTTCCGGACGGCGACAGGCTGATTTCATGATTTCCGTCTTCCGGCGTCAACAGCGAAAGGTTCTTGCCGTCGAATCCGATGCGATAGAAGTGAGTGAAGTAGGGATCGCGGCCTTTCTCGCGTCCGGCGGCCAGAAAGTAAAGCAGGCGGTTCTTCTCATCGACTTTCAGCAGTTGCGTTACCACGCCCTCGCCGGTCGTGATTTGATTCTTCAGCTTGCCCGTGGTGGCGTCGTAGAGATAAAGCTGGCCCCAGTTGTCACGTTCGGAATACCAGATCACTTCGTTTGTGGCCGGCAGGTAACGCCAGTTCACGCGGCCCTGGCCTGACTCGTACTGGGTCTCAACTTTTTCTTCGAGCACGTCGCGAATGTTTCCGGTCGCCGCGTCGGCAAGGCGAAGTTGCGCCGTGCTTGTGATCGCGCGAAGTGGAGACAAACGCCAACTGCGTCGCGTCAGGCGTCCATTCGCACGTCCGCCCATTCACCGCCGCGGCACTGCACGTCATCGCACAGAGTCGAACGATGCTGATCCGCAGGCAACTTGAGCCTGATCACGCGCGGCGTATCGACTTCGATGATCACGCGCTGGATCGTAGTCACGACTTCGTCGCCGGGCAGCGGATATTTCCAGGCCTGCAAGGTTGGGTGGCCGGCCTTCGTGTCCACCAGATACATTTCGCCGACGCCGCGCTGGTCCTGCTGAAACGTCGCAATCTTTTTCGAGTCGGGCGACCACGACGAGCACCGGCCGATCGCTGTGCGTCCAGCCGGCATTGTCGGTGGCGTAACCAAAATCCTTGACGCCGTCGGTCGTGAGTTGCGTCTCTCTTGCCGGTGGCCACGTCGCGCACCCAGAGATTGAAATCGCGGATAAAGCAGCGCGCTTTTTGTCCGGCGACGATCACCGAGTTGCCGGCGCCACCGCGTCCTCCGAGCGCCGGGGACCTGTCGCCGGCGCCGCGCCATCAGGACTGCACTTGTCGGCGGTCAGATCGCATTTCCAACGCCGGCGTTGGGCTGAGAAAGAGATCGTTTGTCCGTCTGCCGAAAGCTCGAAATCGGTGAAGGGCAGACGGTGCGCATCGAACTTCGCGCCGGCCGCTGCCGAAAGCGCCGCCGCGAAGTTTCGCGTGATCAAAAGCCGGCGCCTTCGTTCCGCTGGCGCTTTCCACCATCACAAACTCAGTGCCTTCCGGCGTGGTGACGCGATACCAAAAGCGTCCGTCACCCTGCCACACCGGCCGCACGCCGGCGCGAAATACCAGCGGGTTCGTGTTGTAGCCCATCCATTTTCCGCGCGCGCATAATCGGCGGCGGTCAGCGCGCCGCGCATTGCTTGTTTGCTGAGCGACGGCGGGAAAAGCGACTAGAAGGATTAGTGTGGCGATTCTTCAGCATGTTGGTTCTTCATTAGGACATTCGCAGTCTTTGGTTGACTCTGTGTGTCAGCAAGTCCGATTGTGCAATCCCGTACGGATCAGGTCCTCCGGCTGCAGGGAGGGTTTGGAGCCACCCGGGCGAAGACGACAAAGCAACAATAACTTCACGGTGTTGCGCAGCGGCTTCAGCCCGCAAACGGCAATCTTTTCGGTGTCGACTCGTAGCTAGCGCCCATTACTAAAAACGCCTCACCCTAGGGTGAGGGCGAATTCCTACTATACACTCACGATTGAATTTCCTGAAATGTCCCCTGTCGGACACCTATTACCAAAGCCTCGCATTCAGCTACCGACCGCTGCCCGCAGCTCGTGGATGTTCCAACACTTTGCGCTCGACGTTCGTAACGTTTCGGCGTTCGGTGTTAGCATACCGGCCGTCCCAATGCACAGGTAAAAGCACCGCATTTTATTCATTGCTGTTGTCTACTTGTCATCCTGACAGGACACGGCTCGACGTCAGGCCAGTATATCTCTGCCGATACTTACACGCGTTATGAGTTGCTGGCGCCGGAAACTCATCAATTCAAAATCTACTACGAGGTCACTGAGACGCGCGTTGGCGCTCGCTATCATTTCAATCAAATTCGTGAAGGCAGCGAGGCCTCGGACGAGTCGGTGATCGATCTGGCGACGGGCAAGCCTCTGAAGTTTGAAGTTGTCACCGGCGCGCAGGCAAAGATTGATTCACCGGCGAGAATTTCGGCGCGACGGCGAAGTACATCAAAGTCTGTTCTGGCCCATCCGATTGCCGAGCGTGGCGAATATCGTCTGGCGATCATCAAGACTTACAAGGACGACAAGAGTTATTACACCGAAGGCGACCAGGTGGTTTTCAAACGCCCTCTGGGAATTCCGCGCGACAGCATCGTTTTGCCCGCGGCTTACGAAATTGTGTCCTGTTCGAGTAGCGACGCAGGTGCTGAGGGGAGCGGACGGCCGTTTGAAATTGGCCTTTGTTAATCCCGGTAGCGGCGGTCAGCTGGAAGTAACGATTCGCGCCAGGCTGAAGCCATAAACTTCTATGCGAGGTCCGAAGGACCGCCATTAAATAGCTGTCACGCCGTCAGGCCGTAAATCGCGCCTGATGAATCAAGGCCCGTAGGGCCGACACTCCTTGTTCATGGTCAGTGCCGTACCAATCGGCTGTATCAACGCACCTCACGGCCGCAGGCATCTAACGACGGTCCTTCGACCCTCCCGAGGCATGTTCAGTCACGGGCTGGACCCCTCACCCAAAAGAATCTTTTGCGAGCGGTCAGACTTTGAGGTAAGCTCTAGTTCCCCTTTCGGATTTGGCATTACCCCAAAGCAATTAATTCCTCTAAATCAATCCGTAAGGACTCGTATGTTTGCCCGCGTGGTCGCAGCGACGGTAGCGAAGCTTTTCCTGAACAACAACAAAATTATGCCTGAAACCGACACCACGCCAGTTGACCATCCTCGTTGCGTAAGCGGGATTGAGGGCCTCGACGATATTCTGGCCGGGGGCTTGCCAAGCAACTGCTTTTATCTGATCCAGGGCGATCCCGGATCCGGCAAGACCACCCTGGCGTTGCAGTTCCTGCTGGAAGGAGTGCGCCGGGGTGAAAAAGTCTTCTACATCACGTTGTCGGAAACAAGGGCCGAGTTGCTGCAGGTTGCCCATTCCCACGGTTGGTCCCTCGATGACATGCCGTTACTCGGAGCTGTCGGCCATTGAAGCTTTACTGCGGCCCGAAGCGCAGACCACAGTCTTTCATCCTTCGGAAATGGAACTCACCAAAATCACGAACCTGGTGCTGGATGAAACCAGGAAGATTCAACCCACGCGCGTGGTCTTTCGATTCGCTTTCCGAGTTTCGCTTGATCGCGGAAACAGCCTTTGCGCTATCGACGTCACCTGCTGAACTTGAAACAGGAATTTGCCAAACAAGGTGAGCACGGTCCTGCTGCTGGACGACAAGATGGCCGAGTCTGGTGTGCGGCTGGATCCGCACGTGCTAAGTCTGACGCACGGCGTGATTGAGATGGAGCAGCTGTCGCCGGACTACGGCAGATCGCGGCGGCGTCTGCGCGTTTCGAAGATGCGCGGCGTGCAGTTTCGTGAAGGCTATCATGACTACACGATTGTGACCGGCGGGTTGCGGATCTTCCCGCGCCTGGTCGCCGCCGAGCATCACCTCGATTTTCGCCGCGAGCCTGTTTCCAGCGGAGTGCGCTGAACTGGATGAGTTGCTGGGCGGCGGTCTTGATCGCGGCACGACCACCTTGCTGATCGGACCGGCCGGGAGCGGAAAGTCGAGCGTGGCGATCCAGTATGTCGTCGAGATGGCCAAGCAAGGCGAACGTTCGACGGTTTTTGCTTTCGACGAGACGCTGGGAATCATGAGCGCCTCGCGCCGAAGCCCTGGGTTTGCCGCTGAGGGCGCAAATAAAAAGCGGCACAGTCACCGCCAGGCAGATTGATCCGGCTGAGATATCGCCCGGCGAGTTTGCCTGGACCGTCAGCGAGAAGCGTCGAAGCCGGTTGCAAACTGATCGTGATTGATAGTCTGAACGGCTATCTCAACGCGATGCCCGGAGAAAAGTATCTCAATAACCAATTGCATGAACTCACGTCCTACCTGAATCAGCAGGGCGTAGTCACGATTTTGATAATGGCCCAGCACGGAATGGTCACGGCCCTCGAAGCGCCGGTTGACCTGAGTTACCTCTGCGACACGGTAATTAACATGCGCTATTTCGAAACGGCCGGCGAAGTAAAAAAATCGATGGCCGTGATCAAGAAACGCAGCGGCCATCATGAGCGATCGATCTCGCGAATTCACGCTGGATGGCGGCAAAGGGCTTCGCATCGGCCTGCCATTGAAGGGATTTTCAGGGAATATTAACCGGCGCCCCAAAGTTTGACGGGACCTCGGACGACTATCATGCGATCTGATGAGCAGGACAAATGAAGGCAGTCGCAAACATTAATCGAGGCGCTAAATCCGAATCAGCCCGCACTGGCTCGATGTCAAAGCTGGCTGAGAAGAACGACGAGCGCATATTTCGTGATCGCGCCCGTCGGTGGCGATGCGAACGCCATCGCGACGCTGTTGACTGAGCATGGCTTTCAAGCTTCCGTCTGTCCGCGATTCGGCTACGAGCGCGGTCGAAATCATCAACGCGGGCGCGCTGGTAATGACCGAGGAAGCATTGGAGTCGGCCACAACTACCAATCTCTGCTTGCGCCTCGAGGATCAGCCCGCCTGGTCTGAGCTACCGGTAATTATTCTCACCAGCGGCGGCGCCTCTCGGTTGACCAGGTTGTTCGACCTGGCTGCCGACTCGGCCGGCGGCGTGACCTTACTGGAAAGACCGATTAGCACCGATACTCTCCTGCGCACAATCAACGTGGCCCTTCGTTCCCGGCGTGCGGCAGTACCAGGTTCGTGATCTCATCGCGGAACAGGAACGCAACCGCGCCAGTCTGGAAGAGAGCGAAGAGAAACTTAGATTGATGCTGACGCGAGAACAGGGATTGCGGCAGGCGGCTGACGAGGCCAACCGTTTGAAAGACGAGTTTCTGGCGACCATGTCGCATGAGCTGCGCAATCCGCTCAATGTGATTCTCGGATATTCAGAACTGCTTTTGCGGACCGACGAGATCAAAGCTTCACCGCACCTTCTGCGTTTGAGCGAAGCGTTGCGGCGGAACGCGGTGGTCCAATCGCATCTGATTCGCGATCTGCTGGAGCTCTCGCGTTTGCGCAGCGGCAAGTTGACCTTGAACTCGTGAAACGGTCTCCCTCATGACGGCGATTAACAACGCCGTCGAAACGGTCCGCGCTGACGCCGAAGCCGAGGACATCGCCGTCGATATCAGGCCGCCCGCCGAACCATTGTTTGTGAATGGAGATCTGCTGCGGCTCGAGCAGATAGTCTGGAATCTGTTAACCAACGCGGTGAAGTTCACACCCGACGGCGGCAAGGTCACGGTCCGGCTCGAGCGCGAAAACAACCAGGCTATTCTGATCGTGGAAGACACCGGGCAGGGCATTGAGCTTCTTTTCTGCCAAATGTTTTCGAAATGCTTTCGCCAGGGTGATGCGCGCGCAAGTCGCGAGCACACCGGTATGGGCATTGGGTTGGCGCTGGTGCAACAGCTGGTCAAATTGCACGGGGGTTCGGTCGTAGCGTACTCAGCAGGGCTGGGAAGAGGGACCAGATTTACCGTGAGCCTTCCCGAGAAAACTGAGAAGACAAAAGGATTGCGCTCGCGCCTGCCCCGGCGAGGTGAGACGCTGGATCAACTCACGGTGCTGGCGGTTGATGATGACGAAGACACCACGGCGCTGCTTCGCTACCTGCTGGAGATGAATGGCGCAAAGGTGACCACCGCCAACAGCGGGATCGAGGCCCTGGGCCTGGCGCGTGAAGCACACTTCGACGTGGTCCTGTCGGACATCTCAATGCCTTCAATGGACGGTTTCGAATTCGTGCGCCGTCTGCGCGCGTTGCCGGGGAAGGAAGATATTCGCGTCGTCGCGCTCACGGGACTTTGGCCGCAAGGAAGATGTCGAGCAAGCGGAGAATGAAGGGTTTGTCGCGCACCTGACCAAAGCCGTTTGACGTTGAAGCGCTGCTGGCAATTTCTCTCGCGACTCTCGGCTGAAGATCGGCCGGAAGATTGAAGTCATTGCCATTCGCGTAAGCGGAATGGGATCAGGAGGCTACGCTTGAGTTTCCTCACGAGACCTGCCTCCTTGATCCCATCCGCTTACGCAGATGGTACTGACTTCTATGCTCACGCAGATCTGGACTCTGACCGTACCTCGCTCTAAGATTCCCGCACCTTGCTTATGAGATCCCGATCAACGCTCTTCGTGCTTGCCATCGTGCTGTGTCTGGGTGCGAGCTGGTCGATACTGCCGGCGGCCGAGGCGCAGAACCAGAATCCCTCACTGAACGCGCTTACCAGGATCGCGAAATTCTTTACGAGTTGCAGGCGCCGGATACGCACGCGTTTCGATCACTCACGATTACACGGTGCGCAAAGTTGGCGAGAAATATTATTTCAACGTGGTGCGCGCCGGCAGTCACGTAACCAATCCTGAAAGCATCGATCTCGATACCGGCGAAAAGTTGAAGTGCGAGATCATTAGCGGCAAGCAGGCCATCGATCGCAAGTTGCCGATCACTGACACGATCAAAGATGACAGCGAGATCGTGGTGACGTATCTCGCGCGCGCAGTTGAGCAGGACACGACAAATAGAATTCGTCTGATGGAAACGTACAGCGATCCGAAGAGTTATTTTCTTGACGCTGGTGAATTGGTTTGGGATCGCACGTTTGGTCGCTTGCGCAACACGGTGGTATTGCCGCCGGGTTGGTACCTTACTGGCCTCGCCTCGCCGGCGACAATTCAAACCTTGCCGGATGGTCGCGTGTCGATCTATGTCGTAAATCCTCGCAATGACGAAGTGCGTGTTTATTTACGCGCCCGACGTCGGCTAATCCATGACATTTTGTCAGTACCACCTGCGGTAGCGGGTGGTTACCCAAGTTAGGTGCGCGATCATCAACCGCCCGCTACCGCAGGCGGTTCTGACACTCTTCGTCCAACGTTTTCCCAGTAAAAAGTGGGTCTCCGGTCACGTGGTGCTTTGATGATGATCCACTTTTGACCGAAGCGGTTTGGTACACCACATTGACGCCTCAGTTTTGACACAAAAAGAGCAACCGAAAATCATCGGACTCCCATCACAGTCTCGGTCGCCTAATTGCAAGTGCTTTCGTTCTTTGTAAATCCGGTCCGACCATGGGTAGCCAGGTGTTACCGCAAAATTCGATGACCTTGGTCGTCATCAACTCATGGAGTGTGCCGAATGAAGTTTCCCGTCTGCCTCACCTGCGAACTGCGAAGTTTGCGCCTGTCGCGATTTTTTCACTTTTCTTCTAACAAATTTAACCGGCTTTTTTTCAGTCCAGCATTGGCTCCGACCGTTTCTGCGGCGAGCGAGCGCGATGATCTGATCCCATCTCGACATTCCCGCAATCGGGTGATTGCGAGTTGGATAAGATCATCTTCGAAACCGGCAAGCGTCGGGGTGTCGATCCGAGATTCATTCACGCGGTCATCAAACAGGAATCAAAATACGATCCGGATGCGACGTCCCCGCGGGCGCGAAGGGACTGATGCAGTTGATGCCGGCGACCGCGAAGCGATTCCATTGCGACGATCTAAAAGATCAGGCTTGCAACGTCGAGGCCGGCACCAAATATCTCGCCTGGCTCCTGAAGCGGTTCAATGGTGATGTGTCGCTGGCCCTGGCCGGTTACAACGCGGGCGAAGGCGCCGTGGACAAATATCAGGGAATCCCGCCGTACCAGGAAACCGAGAATTACGTGAAAAAGATCGTGGCGAATTACGGCAAGACCTACCACCCGGTGCTGTCTCCGGAGGATGCCAAGGTGGCTCGGTTCAATCTAGGTCGTCGGTCAAAGCACCTACCAGCCGAGTAAATCTCAATAGCTGCCGTCAGATTACACAGATGGCGCATTAGAGCGCAAAGTACCGCGCTGGCTGGCGCGGCTTTTCTTTTTCTCGCTTCAACGAATGTTAATGAGTCTTTTTCTTCCGTATCTGTCGTAATCTGCGTGAGATCTGCGATTCTGAGCATCTGGTCTGCAACCGGATCCTCGGATAGAATCGCGCAGCTGACTCCGAATAATGCTGAGATTGAAATTCTGCTTCCGGTGGACTAACCAACCAATGAAACGTTCGCGCAGTGTTTGGATCATCGATAGTCCTGCTCGTGTGCCTTCTGTCGCCTTGCACCTTTCCGGCTTCCGAGTAGCGCCAGACCAAACCAGACCTCTGCTTACTATCCCGCACCCGGCGACTGGCCTGGCAGCGGCGGAAACCGGAAGAGGCTGGGCATGGACAGCGCGCTGCTCGATCAGGCAGTGGCTTATGCCAGGACGCAAGCCGGAACTATGCCGGCTGACTTCTCGACCCAGGTCGAAACGTTTGGTCGCGTGCTGGGACCTTTGCCAAAAACGCACGGCGACACCGGTGGCATCATCATTCGTCATGGTTACATCGTTGCCGAGTGGGGCGACATCAACCGTATCGATCCGGTTTACAGTGTGGCGAAAAGTTTTCTTCCACCCTGGCGGGCATTGCCGTTGATCGGGGAATGATCAAGAACGTGCACGATCCGATGAAGTCGTACGCAAAGGACGATGGCTACGCCTCTCCGCATAACGCGAAGGTCACCTGGGAGAACCATCTGCAACAAACCAGCGAGTGGGAAGGTTCGATGTGGGCAAGAACAGCGACTTCATCGGCGTCGAAGAGTTTGGTCGCGGCCAGCGTCAACCGCGAGCCATCAAAGAGCCCGGCACGTTCTGGGAGTACAACGACGTGCGCATCAATCGCATGTCGCTGACACTGTTGCAGGTCTGGCAAAAAGCTCTGCCGCAGGTTTTGAAAAGCGAAGTGATGGATCGCATCGGCGCTTCCAACACGTGGCAATACCACGGCTACTTCAATTCTCAGGTCAAGATCAAAAACAAGATGGTTGACTCCGGTGAGCGGCGGCACGCGCTGGGGCGGCGGTCTCTGGATCAGCAGTCAGGACATGGCGCGCTTCGGTTATCTGATCCTGCGTCAGGGGAAGTGGAAAGGTAAGCAGCTGGTTTCGGCGAATTGATCAGGATGGCGACCACGCCGACGACGATTGGGCAGGACTATGGCTATCTTTGGTGGCTGAACACGCAGGGCAAGCAATGGCCCGATCTGCCGCGCACCAGTTTCGCCGCGCTGGGCGCCGGTTCAAACACTATCTGGATCGATCCCGAACACGACCTGGTGGTGGTTTGGCGCTGGCATCGCGATCGCAGCGCGAATGAATTTTTCAAGAGAGTTCGCCGCGATCAGACCGCGAGACGAGCGTGGGCTGACCGCTTCGGCGCTAACCACATTGCTTTGGCTTCTTATCGAGTTGGTTTGGCAACCCGTGGTCAGACTTCTTTGATGATAAGCCGACTTAATATTACGACTGGAAGGCTCACACACCTAGCATCGTTATGACCAACAAGCAAGTACGCCAATGGTACGCGAAACAAGTTGGCAAAAATTGGGCTCTGAATGAAGCGTGTGGATATGGAGGATTGGAACTAAGCACGGGCGATAAGAGCATGGGCAAATCCGTCACGATGCGCGGTTGAGAGCACGTTACTTGATGGTGAACCGAAGAAGAGCCGAGCTCTTGCGAAACCGTGGATCTTAAGGTATATGGGACCTGACTTATCCAACTTTTGAGTTTCGTGAGCGAGCAGTCAATCTGGGATTGAGCGTGGTGATAAGATATATGAGGCGATAATTAGTGACCTTACAAGATAAATGCTGAGGCTTCGACGTAAACGATTCGACCTTGACCGGGGGAAAACTGGATGGACGTTCGCAAAAGAACTATCTTGATGTGGAGCCCATAATATGGAACGAGGGCGTTGGACGGGTATCCATATGAGTGCACGCACGACGGAGCAAGGCTTTTAGATTAGAGTAAATGACTTCCCGCAGAACACTTGTATGCGCTTCTAGCGATGAGATTACTGGAGGGCGGCTTCGTCGACGACTGCCAGATAATTGGGAGTGCGGTGATGACGGCGGGCAGTCTTACTTCAAGCAGCGATTCAAATGAAATTCAGCCACAAAGTAAATTCTCAGTGTTCCGTGGAACCAGCACCGAAAATCGGCGGATAGAACAGCGCCGGAACGAGTTGGCAAACGCACCAACCGATCTTCGCGACGGACTCCACAGCCTCGCCCTCCTCCTTCGCAATTCACACTTGGCGCCGGCTTCGCTTTTGCCTACTTACGAAATCAAGTTGCGCTGAATGTGGGATGGGCGGGGAAGTTTATCTTGCGCACGACACTAGGCTGGATCGAAATGTCGCGTTGAAAATTCTGCCACCGAAGTCTCTGTGGATCAGAGCGCATGCTGCGGTTCGTGCGTGAGGCCAGCGCCCCTGCCGCTCTAAATCATCCGAACATCGCGCACATTCATGAGATTATGAGGCCGTTGGGAGCGAATTTATCGCAATGGAGTTTCATTTCCGACGGCCAGTAGACTCTTCGTCAACAGATGAACGCTTTAGGGGAAAAGATGTGACCGAGAGGTAAGCCGATGTTTAATTCAAGTTGCGGTGCCTTTAATGGCAGCCCACAGCGTTGGCATCGTCCACCGGAGACATAAAAAGCCGGAAATGCGTACGGTGCTAAGACGGCGGATAAAAAGTGCGCTGGACTTCTGGCCTAGCCAAGCTGGACTGAGGTGAAACGACAGCTCCGCCCGACCTCAAAGCGCGCCGCCCAGGTCGTCACAGGCTGGGCGCAATGCCAGTGACCCTTTCCTTACGTCACCTGGCGGCGCGTGCGGCAAGGACGTCGACACGCGCAGCGACATCTTCAGTCTCGGCGTAGTGATTTACGAAATGTTATGGGAACCGTGCCGTTTGCGTGCGAGTCCAACGCGGATCTGATCGCAGCATTGCTGGCAAGGAGCCGGGTCCGCTGACAGAGCTTGCGCCCGGCACCCACCTGAGTTGCAGAATATTGCCGACAAAGCGCTGCAGATCGGGAAGAATTGCGACAAAGCCGTCAGGATTTGCTCGCCGACCTGGAGAGGCTTCAACAGATGAACTGGACCTCACCGCCAATGCCGACAGTATTAACGAATCATGAATTGCCAAGGATCGCCGAAATTGGCGCAGCTTCATGCATCGCTCACGTTCGAGATCTCCTCTTGCCCGATGAGTTACGCCTAATCGCAATGCCGGGCGTGCACTCTTACGGAACTCCATGGACGGTTTTACCTTTTCAAGCATCATTCGAAAAGAGGGCTGACAAGTGATCTGAAATCTTTAGCGTTGATCTCCAATCAAAAACAGCTTCGTGAAGATGTTGATTGGTCACATGATCGATCGACCCTGATAAGGGGTTTTGTTCGGTGACTTCGTCGAATGGGAGGCATTTAGTATCGTCTGCTCGCTTGGCTCACAAGCAAATGGGCCGATAGAAGCTGTATTGTTCGTTAATTTCGATGTAATTGTAGTTTTGACGATCCGCTTATGAAAACTTAGAGCCCTTGGCCCGTTAAATAGTAATCTTCCGGCCTGCATGACGAGTCTATAATTTCAGAAGCAGATGACTTGATTCAGGCGATCCGTCCCTGCTGGACTTATGAAGGCTCAGGACATCGCTACGACTGGGATCAGCCACTGGAGTCTTTTTCGTTGGCAATGGCCGTTGAGCAACACCAGGCACGGCTTTCGGAACAATCCACGAGCGCCGATCGTCAACCCAGACTTTGCGACTTGCCGCTCACCTGGCGATATCAATCTTGAGCGTGCCGAGTCGCAATCGGCGGCGACTGCTGATGGCATCATTTCCCAGGTTATTCGTCGGGCAGACCTCGATCGGCGAATCTCGCGCACCCAAATTTGGTGCGTATTCACAAATCAATCACGAGCAGAAAGACGAGGAGTGAAGTAGCGATACCCATTTTTGCCGGCGAGATTCCCCCGGGTTGTGAGTTCTGAACCTTGAATCCCATCTGCCAAATGCCTTTCGACCAATGTGCGTGCGTTTCTTTGGCTTGCCCTTAACAGGGCAGCCGTGGCTCGCAAGTTGTTTCATCAACGATCGAACTAGGAAGTTTCGGCGGACCGCCGAGCAGTTTCCAGTATAGCCCTGTTTGCGCCGCCATCAGCGTTCGCTTAGCGTCGCCGGATCTGGCGATCGGTAAGAACGGGGAAGCTACCAGATGTAGCATTTGGCGTTATGACGGACGATCTGATCAGTTTGAACTCCTCGGCAATAGCCCGGACCAGGATTTCCACCAACCTCCAAGGCCGGGTGGTGCTGAGCTGGCTCTATTCTTTACGCGATTGGCTAGGATCTACTCACTCTGCCCACCGATGACGGTGCTGATTCGGTATGGCTAAGTTATGGATCAGCAGGAAGAATGAAAGGAGGACATTGAAATCCAGTGCTGGAACGGTGAGTTGGGTACAACTGCCCTGATTCCGAGCCCTGACAAGATGAGCCCCAGCGTGAGTAAAGCGGTGAAGTCGCTGCTTGGGATTCCTATCAAGGGAAGGCTCAATTGCATCGGAATAGCCTGGCTAGGTATGAAGATGACGAGAACAACCGCTCGTAAGCGAACTCATGAAACTCGCGAGCGGATTCGCTGACTGTGCCGGTCTGGTAATCGAGTTAACCCAGATAGATTTCGTGGATCAGGACGCGACCCAGAGAATTGGCGGTCAACTTGCTGACCAACTCATGTTAGCTTGAACACTGGATTTTGACGGCTTCTCTCCCAAGCTTAGCTGCGTTATTTCGAGCCGTTTCGAACTCGCATTGAGGAAGATTTTCACCCAAGTAGAGTCATAGACGAGAAGACAAATGTAGTGCTGGTTGGTGATGGGGGAGGTCATGCTGTCACCGGCGCGCTTAATATGTTGCCAATTCTGACGACCTTTGAAGCTTTCTGAAGGAATCGCGCTCGCCACGCACGTCATGGAGAAGATGATGGGTATCTCGAACAAGCTGTGCTGACCGCTGTTTATTTGTTATTTTATTATTGGTGTTGAGTTTCGGCTTTCCGTCACCTCAGCGGCTCATCCTTATCTGGTGATAATCAGAAGGTTGCGTGCAGAGGCATTTCGCACTGCCGGGAACGTCGGTGTATGCGCCGGCATGCTCGGAATCCTCAGCGCTGGACCCATTGCCAGGCTATCAACAAGCTCTTTCGCGGCGACGTTTATGGCTATTTTCACCATGGTCTGGTATTTTTGACGCGATACTGTAACGCGAGTCGGTTCAGCTCACAGGCTGATGATCCAAAGACAATTGCTGGAAGCAAGTTTTCGCCGCACCCGCCAGAATCGTGAGCCTAATAGACGACGATGCTACGGTTTTGGTTTCTGCGTTGGGAAAACGACATCCTGAGATCAGTACTGCATCCGGTTAACTTTGAAACGTAGCACGCGCAACTCGGTGTGTGATTCTGGGGGCACTGCAAACCGCACTACCTCTATCTCTACTACCGTCTAGCAAACGTCGACGCTAAACTATAATTCCGGCCCTGATCGCGATACTGGGGAAAACATTCTTCGAGGCCTCCCGGCGCTAAAACCGAACCTGCGGTTGGTCAATTTCACGTTTAGGAACATCATCCACTGAAGACAGCGCGGAGATAGCGAGACTGGCGCTCGTGCCTCGCCCGACTTGAAGTCCAAACCGCGCAGACAATCGCCGAAGTAGTTGAGCAACACACGCAAACCGAACGAAGTAATAC
>ERZ1370068.2199-contig-1357_pt1 | contig 62126 bp, 105 predicted proteins | sample MGYA00561227_ERZ1370068 | MGnify/ENA primary metagenome ERZ1370068 (study PRJEB38410, sample SAMEA6850437) | metagenome | study: Metagenomic assessment of the ecological functions of the soil: analysis of the soil microbiota associated with the...
CACGCCCGTCGGGGTAAGGCCGAGTCGGCGCTCATTCAGGGCGCGAGCGCTGCTCGACCCAGGCGTTAAGCCTCGAGAATAAATTGACTACTCCTTTTCAAAAGTTCGTCAGTTTCGAATCTAATCTTAAGTCTCAATTTTCTTGACAACCCTTCGCTATGTGATATTTGTGCGCTCGAACAAAGCCTCCCCCACCATTGAGAAGGCTTCCCGTGTGATGTGGAGGCCAAGTCACCTCGCCCGTAAATTTTGCCCTAGCCGTCCCAATTTTTCGCTGCCCCTAACGTCATAAATCCACCCTGCCCTTAAAAATCGCTATGTTATCATTAGTGGCAACTTGGCATTTTGCTTGCTCCCCACAGCCGCTATGAATGACAAAAAGACTTGGTGGCAAGTGTTGCCTATAGGAAAAAAGGGTCGATTTTCGTTGGCGTGATTGCTTTCGCCCTGATTGTCTTCCTGGCATGGAAGGCCTTCTCGACGCCGAATAACAGAGATTCGTTAGCGCTCCAGCAGCAGGAAGAAAAGATCAGGGACATGGAGGATCGGATAGCTAGACTCCAGAAAGAGCTTGAGGAAAGCTCAAAACAGATCGCATCATTACAACCCGGATCGGATGAAACCACGAGAGCGCGCCGATCGGCCCAACGGAATGTAAACAACTCAAGGCGGGAGGAAACCCGCCTAGCTGATCAGAACCCCTCACCGGAGCCGCGCTTCTATCAGACGGTTCGGAGCACATCCGTTTTTGAAGAACCATCTGCTTCTTCCCGAAAGGTGGGAAGCATAGGAAACGGAAGCAGGGTCAGAGTCGTTGGATCCACAGGCGATTGGCTAGAGGTGCGCTCAAGCAAGGAAGACCCCCGGTTTCATACGACGAGACGACGCGGTCCTTATGAAATGAAGGCTGGCAAGTGAGTAACCCCGAATCGACCAACATCCTCGACAACTACACAGTGATCGCGCCCTTAAACTGGCCATCGACCAAACGCGCAGCGGAAGATTACGAACGAAGAATTTCCGGCTCTTATCCGGTCAGCGCTTAAGGCGAGAGAAATTGCTGCGCGGATCGGTGTTGCGAGCACGAACGCTTATCCTAGATCCCTGATTATAGGATCGGAGACATTGAGCACACCGGCGTAAGCGGAATTAACTTTAACTCATGTCGGTACCCACACATGAGGCAAGTGGGATCTATGTGACACTAGAGGATGACGGTTGCTTTGTGTAATGATTGGCACTGACGCGTCGATCAGTTCAATCCTGCGGCAAATTCTTTCGATTTTCAGAGGTAAACGAGGGTATTTAGGCTATCTTTTGGAGCGAGTATTTGAGCCACGCAATTTGCGTCGATTTTTGAGATGTTCCGCCTCGAAGAATCCTGTTCTGTTTCTGCCTGTAAATCAATACGTTTTCGCAATTACCGCGTGCGTGATAGCCTCCGTAACGAGGTGGGCATGAAGAAAGCAGGTTGGACATCTTGGACATCATTCCTGGTTGCAGCGGTACTGCTTAATGTTGCAGTGGTAGCAGAGGCGCAGCAGCCGAAGAAAGTCCCGCGGATAGGATATGTGTCGGGAGCTGGCGATCCCAACAATCCTGGGCCTCACGTCGAGGCATTCCGGCAAGGGCTGCGAGATCTCGGTTATATCGAGGGGAAAAACATCCTGGTTGAGTATCGCTACATTGAGGGAAAGCTGGATCGTGTCCCAAGCCTCGTGGCCGAACTCGTGCAACTCAAAGTCGATGTTCTTGTCTCTCCAACTTTACCAGCGATCCGCGCAGCCAAGCAGGCGACCAAGACGATTCCCATTGTCATGGTGATTACTGCAGATCCAGTCGCGACTGGGCTAGTCGATAGCTTGGCGCGCCCGGGCGGAAATATCACGGGGCTCACCAGACTCACCCGAGACTTAAGCGGAAAACGGCTGGAATTGCTTAAGGAGGCGGTTCCGAGGATATCGCGCGTTGGAGTCCTTTGGGATGCGGACGACGCAAGGCGCGGCTATTGGTTTTAAAGAGTATGAGGCTGCGGCGCGCGCTCTAAAGATACAGCTTCAATCCCTGGAGGTACGAGGTCCGAACCCCGATTTGGAGGGCGCATTTCAAGCTGCGGCCAAGGGGCGCGCGAGCGCGCTCATCACGATTAGGAATGGCCGTGCTCAACCGTTACCCAAAGCGGATTGCGGACCTTGCCATAAAGAACCGACTGCCTTCAATGTGCGAAGGAAGTGAGCTACGTAGAGGCCGGCGGCCTCATGTCCTATTCAGCCAACGATGCTGACTAGTTTCCGGCGCGCCGCAACTTATGTGGACAAGATTCTGAAAGGCGCGAAGCCCGCCGACCTGCCCGTCGAGCAGCCGACGAAGTTCGAGTTCGTGATCAATCTGAAGACCGCCAAGCAGATCGGCCTGACGATTCCGCCAGTCGTGCTGTATCGAGCGGACAAGGTGATCAAGTGAGGAAGCACAATGGCAGAACCAGATAAAAGACCTGTCACGATGGAAGAACTTCGTCTCAAGCCTCGCGCAGACTGACGCACTGGCAAGCTCTCTTTGGCCACGACTCAAAGTCAACAAGGCGCGTAAACATAGAGAGGGTGGACTACTTTTCAATCATGCTTCGACAAGTCCACTCCGCAAGCGCAGAAGATGAAACAGGGAGCCAAGCGCGGTTAGTGAGTCATCTCTGAGAGCATGTTATCCAATCGGTAAATATCTTCTGGTGTTTGCCAACCGTAAGTCGCAGCATACTCTCGCGCAGACTGATGCGCTGGCGAAACTCATGATTGAGAAGGGGCTGATTACCCGAAGAGTTTATGAAGAAGATTTCGGAGGAACGGTTCAATCCTACGCACAATAACATGAAGACCGAGGGAGTAACTGAAGTAGTCAGGATTACCGTTATTAGTTGATCGACGTTTTCGTGAGAAAGTCGCACGATGGGAAACCGAAGAACGAACCCCGCGGCGCAGCTTGAAAGCGTTAAGGGAATTGCAAAAAGAAGGCTAAAGCAGAAACCGAAGTAGAAAATAAAAACGGAGTGATCCATGACCGTTGAGGAGAGCAAAAGCCAAAATCTTCCACTGGCTCTGCAGTCGATACCACGATCCCGGACAGGGAAACGAGTATATCGATAAAGATACTGTGAGGGAGGCCATAAATATTCCTGAAGAAGTTTTTGAAAAAGCGCTAAACGAGTTTGTGGACCCCGGCGCGCACGACTGCGTGGAAGTTGAAATACCAACAGGCCGATTGAAGTTAGGAACCGGCGGACTGCAAATTTTGCGAGGCAGGAACGAATCCGTTTACGTAGACTGAAATAGTAACTGGGTCGCCCGGTTTCCCGTCATACTCCTGGCCACATATTATTTTCTTGACGCCCCATTCCCCCAGTGCTATACTCTTGATCATCATCTTGCGCTTCACCCGCTTGTGGTCTCGCGTTTGGAACCTTCGGACCCCAACCTTTCGTATAGTTTATTAGCATTGATATTCCAACTCACGGGAGCTTGGTTTACATCTCTGGCTGACATTAACAACGACGGTGAATCACAGGAGGATTCAAAACAACAGCGTTCGGCTTTCTGCTCGAAGATTCAGGTTAACAGATATCCAGTGCCCTGAGGACAGCAAATGCCGCACCCAAATGCTCAACCGCAATCTATTAACAAGCATGGTGAAATCTCTCGGGATTTTGTAGCGTCGGCGGCGCAGAACTACATGGCTTTTTCGTAACAAGAAGGTAAATACACTCTGCTTGATTTCCCTGATGCCATTCTTACCGAAGCTATCGGAATTAACGATGACGGGTCAGGTCGTTGGCGATTATCGAGACAGCAGTGGGAAGGTTTCATGGGTTTTGGGATGCTGGCCTGTTCCTGACGTTCGATGTACCGTTCCCTGAAGCTACCTCCACCGGTCCCAACGCCATCAACAACGTTGGCCAGATTGTAGGGTTCTATTTCGATAACAATGTGACAGAGACGTTTCCGAACGGTCACGCGCACGGATTTCTCTATGACCAATGGAGTCTTCATCTCATTTGATGTTCCCTGGTTGCCAGCGCGACCCTTCCGATGGACATTAACGATCATGGCCAGATAGTGGGAGTTTATGGCGACAGCGACGATGGTAGCTTCATGAGTTTTCTGCTTGAAGATAGTAGATTTAGCGACCATTCGATGATGCCGTTCCCTGGACGTTGTCCTCACCGATGTAAGCGGGATCAACAATCGGGGTCAGATTGTGGGACGATACTTAAGAAAGCAATCCGGACGATACCTGTTAACCCATTTCTTAACCACGGGTTTATTGCTACGCCGGAAAGCGAGCCGAAAAGCAAACCAAGACCTTTAGTGTCAAAATCAAATGACTTTCAAATTTCCACGGTGGTCGCAGGATGTTGACGAGCTAGGCAAAGGTTTCACAAAATGGGCGCGGCGACTGCACTAGGCCGCATAAGATAAGGCTAGGCTTCCGGTCTAGCCTTTTGCATGTTTCTTTCGTACTATGGCCTAAGCACCTGGCTCCTTTAAGCGCTGTGCTCCTTAAGCAAGCGTTCAAGTTCATCCTTCATGCTTCCGGTGGGGGCAGGTAATGAATGCTAACCAAAAACGGATCGCGGGCTTTGCGTTAAAGAGCCGGTTACCGTCGATGTAGCAGCAGCGGAGAAGCTGTAGATGCCGGTGGGCTCATGTCCTACGGGGCGGACCACGCGGACAGCTACCGGCGCGTCGCATATTACGTGGACAGAATCCTGAAGGGAGCCAAGCCTGCCGATCTGCCGGTGGAGCAGCCGACGAAGTTCGAGCTGGTGATTAATCTCAAGACGGCCAAGCAGATCGGCCTGACGATTCCGCCGGAGGTGCTCGCCCGGGCGAATAGGCTGATCAAATGAAAAGAGGCAAAAGGCGTGAGGCACGAGGCGAGAAAAAAACATGAAGAAGAGAATCACTCTCTGGCTGCTGGCAACTCTTTTTCTGGCAAATGTTTCGCTTGCCGACGCGCAGCAGACAGGAAAAGTCTTCCGCATAGGTTTCCTGGATACATAGCACTGCTTCCGGTAGCGCGGTCCTCGTGGAGGCGTTCCGGCAAGAGCTGAGCAAGCTTGGATGGATTGAAGGAAAAAACATCACCATCGAGTACCGGTTTGCCGAGCAAAAGACTGAGCGCCTACCTGAGCTTGCGGCGGACCTGGTTCGTCTTAAGGTTGATCTGATCGTGACCTCAGGGGACCGACGCCGTTAGCGGCGAAGAAAGCAACTAGCTACCATCCCCATCGTGATGACGACCTCTGCGGACCCCGTGGGTGCAGGTTTGGTTGCCAGTCTGGCGCGGCCGGGAGGCAATATCACCGGGAACTCGAGTTTAGCGCCCGAGCTAAATAGCAAAAGGCTAGAGATACTCAAGGACGCGGTCCCCAAGCTCGCCCGAGTTGGGCTTCTGCGGACGGCGGGAGGCGTAATCAGACAGACCTCAACTGAAAGAGCTCAGGCCTGCGGCTCTGGCACTGAAGCTAAAATTGGAGGAGATCGAGACTCAACTCGACGCCAAAGGTTTAGAGAGCGCCTTTCAAACCGCAAAGCAGAAGCAGGTGGGCGCGATTATGACGAACCACGGTCGCCGCTTTTTCGCCGAAAGAAAGCGGATCGTCGAGCTTGCCGTCAAATACCGGTTGCCGGCTATTTACTTCACAGAAGGAGTTTGTCGATGAGGGCGGTCTCATGTCCTACGGGGCGGACTACGATGACCTCTATCGGCGCGCGGCTGTTTACGTGGACAAGATCTTGAAAGGTGCCAAACCGGCTGATTTGCCGGTGCAGCAGGCAACGAAGTTTGAGTTCGTCATCAACCTGAAGGCAGCGAAACAGATCGGTCTGACAATTCCGCCGGAATGTCTCGCGCGGGCGAATAAGGTGATCAAGTGACGGAAAAACCAAGCGGCGACCCAAGTTGAACTGAAGTCTCCATCGAACGATCCTGCGCGGGATTGAACTGATTTTCTCCATCTATCAAATCGAAGCGCTGGTTGTCGTAGTCCGTATTTCTGTCCGAAAACCGAGCTGGTAGCGCAAATGAGAAATTCATCGAACGGACGCCGGATGAGTCACTTGAGGCATTCAAGGTTTGTCGGGCTGAAAGCCAATCGGTATATTCGAACAAATCAGGACGGAACAATTCAATTCATGAGGAGTGGCTCAAGATAGACAGGAGATAGCTACGGCGACCTATGACTCCTTAGCAAAGTTCTTCAATGAGGATGGAGTCTACTTGAGGGACGGCTTTCGGCTGCTGATTGAAGATGTAAAGAAGGTGGCCAAGGTGGACCGTGAGGTCGCGTTCAGAAAAAGTGGCGGATCTCTCAATTCTTAGAGAGGCTCAAAGAGGACTTGGAATCAAGGCGAAGTAAGGTCGTTTTCATCTCGTTTCGTGGGTGTAAGGATCTATCGGAACTTGTCAATTATTGACACGGTTGCCAAACCATCGGGTTGAGGAAGGACGCTAACAAACGCCTCTCACCCTTCGCGTTGGGCGCTAGAAGCATGAGCCTAAGGTTCTGCAGTCGGTCATGCTGTACAGAGAATGATTTTGTTAACTCAAAGGAGAGCGCGCTATGAAAGTGTTGGCCCTGGTATATCCCGGCATGACCCTGCTGGACTTGGTCGGTCCCCTTCAGGCGTGGAGTTTCTTGCCCGGCTACGAAGTTCAGTATGCCTGGCACCGTTCCGGTGCAGTGCCCACGGACTGCGGCCTCAGCGTGCAGGCGACCAACAGTTTCGAGGATGCCTGGACTGATCCAGACGTCCTCGTTGTCGGCGGCGGTGCGAAGCCCACATTGGACCTGCTGGGCGATTCCGCCGCAATCGCCTTTCTAGCTGATCGCGGGTCGCGCGCCCGCTGGGTGTGCAGTGTCTGCACAGGCTCCCTGCTGCTAGGCGCCGCTGGACTGCTGCGAGGCTACCGTGCTGCGGTGCACTGGGGTGCCCGGGAAGCCCTGAGCCAATTCGGCGCTGAGCCCAGCAGCGAGCGCGTCTGCATCGACCGCAATCGGCTCACCGGTGGCGGCATCACAGCGGGTGTCGACTTCGGTATCGCAGTGGCGGGGCACTGGGCTGGAGAGAGCATGGGGCGAGTCATCGAACTGATCATGGAGTACGCGCCACAGCCGCCGTATGGGACGGGCCGTCCTGATCTGGCAGACGCGCAGACCCTCGCAGCTGCGCGCGCGGCGATGCAGCAGGCGATGACCGGTGTATCCGCATAGAGCAGAGAATTGATGCTGAAACTCCTGGCGGTTTCGGAGTGCCGTCGCCCTCGTTTCGTAACCGGATCAAATTCGAACTGGAGGTAATCACCCCGTCCCAAAACCTGTATAGGTCAACTCTTGACCCGCACAGAGATTTCATTTCCCCCCTGTATGAAAGCGGCCTACGAGATGACATAACGCTGCTTTATCAGATACCGTCTGCCCCAAAGACGGGGGTACGAGGTCAGTCTGTTTTCTGAGGTAGCCGCTTGGGTCTCTGGAACGTGGACTCGGGTCGGGTCGTCGCGGTAATTTTGAGTGCTCAGTGGCTCCTCCCTAAAGCAAATTCTTATCATTAACTGCTGGAGCAGGTGAAAGCGCTGTTGCAGATAAAGTATGGAGGACGGTCGAGCCCGCACCCTAACCCTTATATTAACACCGTTGCCCCAGAATTGACATAAGAGGGAGATCATGTTTATGTGACACCGATTTCAAGAGCTTGCTGGTTGAGGACCAACCCTACCCAATCCCATCGAGGATCTGGGAGAGACTGTCCCGGCCAGTAGGAGAACGGATCTAAAGGTTCAATAGAAAGTAGTCCCCTTTGGAGGACCGATATAAGGCTAACTTTCCGTTCAGAGCTATTGGGATTGGAATTACATAACGGAGGAGCAACAGACAGTGAAACGATATTACATAGGAGTGGATTGGGGCGACCGCTTGCATCAGGTGTACGTCGGCGATGAGGAGGGCAAGAAGGTAAGAGAGATCAAAGTGCCAGAGACCGTCGAGGGGCTGGCTGAGATCGGGCGCTGGCTCGATGAGCAACAGAGCCGAGGGATTTGAGCTTTGGGCGGCCATTGAGAAGCCGGCAGGGCGGATCGTGGACTTTCTGCTCGATCACGGGGTGGAGGTTTACCCGGTCAATCCCAAGGCGGTGGATCGGGTGAGAGATCGCTATCGGATGAGCGGCTCGAAGAGCGATCCGTTTGATGCCTATGTGTTGGCGGAGTTTGTCAGAACCGATCAGGCGCACTTGAGAGCGCTGCGACCGAGCTCTGAGAAAGCCCAAGAGCTTAAAATGCTTAGTCGGGATCAGCGCCGAGTGGGGCGCCACAAAAGTCGGTTGCTCAATCAGCTCACCACCACGCTCAAAGAGTATTACGCCCGGCCCTTGGAGGTCTTTGAGGACCTGGAGACCGAGATCGCCCTGGATTTTCTCACACAGCTATCCGACCCCGGCTCATCTGCAGTGCGCTTAAACGTAAAGAGTTCAATCGCTTTGCTACCCAGCAGCATCATCTCAGTAAACAGCGCTGCGAGCAGTTGTGGGAGAAGCTTAACAAACCGCAACTTGCGGTGCCCGAGCATGGTGGTCAGAGCCAAGGCGCAGTTGGTCGAGGTCCTCATCGATCAGCTTAGAGCTTCGATCAAAGCGGTGAAGATCTATAACCACAAGGTCGAGAGTTTTTCGCCTCTAGCCCGGCCGCTGCAGTTGCCAAGACGCTGCCGGGCGGAAAAAGCGGAACCCTGGTGGCGGCGATCTGGGCCGAGCTCGGCGATGCCCAGGGTCGCTGGGAATCCTCTCGCCATCTTCAAGCCGAGGCGGGAGCGGTGCCGGTGACCAAAGCCAGTGGCAAAAGTCGTGTCGTACACTTTCGTTTTGCCTGTAACAAGCATCTGCGCCACACGATGTACTGGTTTTCCTTTGTCTCGCTCAACCACAGTGAGTGGGCTAAGCTTCTACTACCGAGGACAGAGGGACAAAGGCCATAGCCATCCACCAAGCGTTGCGCGCCCTGGGGGCCAAGTGGCTCAAGATTATCTTTGTGATGTGGCGCGACCATAAACCTTACGATGAAAACTTCCACCTGGCCAACATCGCTCGTCAGAAGATGCGTCAGGCGGCGTGAAAGATTTTTTAAAAAGGTGCTTGACAAGTTTCATAGAAGAGTCTTCCCCGAGGGAAGAGGAGACATTCAAGTAACAAGGGCTTATCTTCTGCAGGATAGGAGGTTTAATTGGCAGCGGTGAGGCGCGCGCTTCGGCTTGAAAACTTAACTCCAAAAACGTGATTCTGCTCACTTCTCTGCAATCCGAGCCGACCGTGGGTAAAGCTTGAAGCCGCCGAAGCCATACTCGCCTACCGGCATGTTTGTGCCCGCATCAAAGAGATCGATGAGCATGAACTTTTCCGGATGGCCGGCAAGGTAATTGGAATACGTATCGACAAAACGTTCCTGGGTGCGAACGTCAGCGTGAAAGAAGCTTTCACCGAGATATAACCGATGAGGACGACGCTTGGCGTCGAGCCGAACCCAGTATCGAGACCCCTCCGGACCTAAGGTATCAAGCCATTTCTTATACTGGGCTATTACGGCCTCCCGATTTTTGAATTCGTCTGCTCGAGCCGGAATCTTCTGGAAGAAGCCCACCAACAGAGCTAGGAGAACAAGTCCAACAATTTTCTTCATAGTTCCTCCTCGTCTAAAAACAGCGCACAATCCTTGACGCAAACTCTCTGCCACTCCAGCAGAGCGCTTGCGTCACTATCGCCTCGGTTGACGCGGGAGGACGGCCTTTGATCTTTTTGTCACAACCTGGAAATCCTTGCTCCGCCAGCAAGAGATCAACCCGGTTCCAGAATAACTGCAGCTTGATCCAGCTCCGTACAATATTGGCCTTTCTGAACAGCGGATGTCTGGCCAACCGGTACAGATCCGTTTGTTTCCGATGGGGAATGTTTGAGTGACGGGGGCAAATCGGGAAAGAGAGGCAACACGCAGAACGGCTATGCGAGGGTTCCGCTTTTCAGAGTACTCTCTTTACGGGAAGCCATCACGGATGAACGCCGCCAATGGCTTTTGGAATTTTAAGACTTCGTCGATGTAGAGGAGATCGAGGAAACCGATTGAGCTTCACGATCTCATTGCCGATCTCCCTTCCGCTCGCCGTATCGCTTCCCAAAGCTTGGGCGCCGTATAGGGCATGTCGATATGATCGATGCCCAGCGGAGCCAAGGCATCCATCATGGCATTGGCCACTGCCGGCGGCGCGCCGTTGGTACCGGCTTCGCCGACGCCTTTGACTCCCAACGGATTGAAGGGATTCGGCGTTACGGTCTCGCCCAGAGTGAGTTGCGGCATATCGCCCGGCGCGCATGACCGCGTAATTCATCAACGTGCCGGTCAGAACTTGGCCCTCATCGCCGAAGAGCATCTGCTCGCGCAGCGCTTCGCCCAGCCCTTGCGCCACGCCGCCGTGCACCTGGCCCTCGACGATCATCGGGTTGATGATTACGCCGCAGTCGTCCACCAGCACGAGCTTCTCGATGGTCGGCTTGCCGGTTTCGCGATCGATACGCACCATGGCCACGTGGGCGCCGAAGCCCCAAGCCTCGCGTCGAGGATCGAAGAATACCGTCTCCTGGAGGCCTGGCTCCATGCCGGGTGGAATTCTTCCCCGTAGGCCGCGGCCGCGATCTGCCGCCACGTTACTTTTTTCTCCGGCACGCCGGCAACGGCGAATCCACCGTCGGCCTGTATCATGTCTTCAGGCGCGGCTTCACCAAATGGGCGGCGATGCGCCGCGCTTTTGAATCACCCGCTCCGCGGCCAGCGTCATGGAGCCACCGCCCATCACCATGCTTCGGCTACCAAAGGTGCCGACGCCTTGCTGGACCGCCAGTGGTGTCACCGTGACGAATCGCCACATGGTCCATGGAAACATGCATCTTGTCGGCGATCACTTGGGCATAGGAAGTCTCGTGCCCCTGGCCATGGCTGCTGGAACCGGTGAGCACCGTGATCTCGCCGGTGCGCTCCACGCGCACGGTGCCGCTTTCAAAGCCGGCGCCACCGCTGGGCTCTACGAAGGTCGAGACGCCCACCCCCACCAATTCACCGCGCGCCCGCGCCGCATCACGCTCTCGGATTAGTTTATCGTAATCGGAGAGACGCATTGCTTCGGCGAGGGATTTCTCGTAGTCGCCGGAGTCGTACTCGACGCCCACGCCGGTTTTGTAAGGAAACTGCTCGGGTCGAATGAAGTTCTTGCGCCGTAGCGCCAAACGGTCGAGCCCCAACTCCTTAGCCGCTTTGTCGATCAGACGCTCGATGTTGAGCACCGACTCAGGCCTGCCGGCGCCGCGGTACGGTCCCGGTAGGCGTGGTGTTGGTAAACACCGCCACCACTTCGACATGGCAGTTTTGTATCTGGTAGGAGCCCGGTGCCATACCCATCATGCGCTGCGGCGGGCCTGCCGTGCTCGAGTATAGGTAGGCACCCAGGTTCGCCACCACTCGGACTTTCAAGCCCAGCATCGTGCCGTCTTTCTTGAGCGCCAACTCCGAAGTCATGGCCTGATCACGGCCTTGAATCGTGGTGACGAAATCCTCGCTGCGCGTGGCGATCCCACTTGATCGGCCGCCCCAGCTTGAGCGCCAGATGACAGGCCAGCACATACTCACGATACAGCGGCCCCTTGCTGCCGAACCCGCCGCCGACGTCAGGTGCGATAACACGAATTTTATGCTCTGGAAATCCGAGGGCTGTGGCCAGGTCGCCACGCACTCGATGCGGCGCCTGAGTGGAAAGCCATACCGTGAGGTCACCGGTCGGTTCCGGCTTTACAACGATACCTCTCGGCTCGATCGCCAGCGCGACCTGGCGCGGGCTGGCGATATGCATACGGCAAATATGCTCTGCTTGGGCAAAGGCTTTGTCCACGTCACCGCCCTTTTTCGTCGCGACGTAGCAGATGTTGCTGTCCAGCTCTTCGCGCGCCAGCGGCGCGCCGGGCTCGAGAGCTTTCTCTGCGTCGATTACAGAGGGAAGCGCTTCGTACTCCACTTCGATGGTGTTAGCAGCATCCTCGGCAAGAGTGCGGTTTTCCGCGACGACGGCTGCCACGGCCATGCCGGCTTCATGCACCGCGCTGCGCGCCAGAACCGGATGGGGTGGTATCTTCTGCCCGGCGATCATCGGCGGCACCGGTATGTTCAGTTCAACATCGGCGCCAGTCACTACGGCGACGACGCCGGCCATCGCCTTCGCCGCGCTGGTGTTAATGGAAATTATTTTTGCGTGCGGATACGTCGTACGCAGAAAAGCTAAGTACAACATTCCTGGCAGCTGGATGTCGTCCACATAGCATCCTTTACCGGCAACCAGAACCGGATCTTCGACCCGTCGAATAGATGCGCCGATAAGTCCGGTTGGAGTGTGATCAGTCGTCATGGGATAACCTCTCGTTCAGAAAACAATCGTGTTCGTGTCCGTGGTTCGTGTTCGTGATAAAAGACGAGCACGATCACGCATCACGAGCACGGCCTTAAACTCACCGCCCGTTTCACTGCCGCTTCGATCGCCCGCCGCGCATAGACGGTCGCTACGTGGCGCTTGTATTCCGCGCTCGCGTAAGTGTCTCCCTCCGGGTCCGTCTCCTTCTGCCGCCTTGGCTGCGGCCGCGGCGATCACTTCCGGCGTCAGCGGTTTTCCTTGCAGCTCTGTCTCCGTAGCCATGGCCCTTATCGGACCGCTGCCCAATCCGCCGAGAGCGACGCGGGCTAAAGCGCATGAGCCGGATGGCTGCCGGGCGATTAAAGCGCCGGCGCTCACGACTACGTAACCAGAAGCCGGATGCGGCAGCTTGACATAGGCTGTGCCACTACCGGCGGTCGGTAACGGCACTCGAATTTCCGTCAGCACTTCATTTGCGGCCATTGCGGTTGTGTAGAAATCGATGAAGAAATCGTCCGCGGCCACCGTTCGGCTGCCCGACGTCGATTGCAACACAAACGACGCATTCAGCGCTGTGAGGATCACGGGAAAGTCCGCTCCCGGATCGGCGTGGGCGATACTTCCGCCGATGGTGCCGCGATTGCGCACCTGCACATCGCCGATCACCGATGCCGCGTCCGACCAAACCCGGCAAGTGCTTCTGCACCAGCTCCGCCGAAGCGACGTCCGGTGTGCACCGTGAGGGCGCCGATCGCCAGCGTATCGCCATCCATCCGCACGCCGCGCAGGCCCGGCACGGTGCCGAGGTCGATCAGAGTGCGCGGCGACGCCAGCCTGAGCTTCATGGCTGGGATCAAGCTGTGTCCGCCGGCCAGCAACTTGGCGTCGTCGCCATGCTTGGTCAGTAACTGCAGCGCCTCCTCAACCGAATGCGCCGCGACGTAGCCGAAGCTAGCGGGAAACATTTTTGCCTCCCATCTTTTCCGCGGCCCAGCGGATCGATTCGACGATATTGATGTAGCCCAGTGCAGCGGCACAGGTTACCTTCCAACCCGTGGCAGATTTCTTCTTCCGTCGGATTCGGGTTCGCCTCCAACAGGCTCACTGCGGTCATGATCATGCCCGGCGTGCAGTAGCCACACTGCAAGCCGTGTTTCTCGCGAAACCCTTCCTGCACCGGATGCAGCACGCCCTCGCGCGCGAGACCTTCGACAGTGGTGATTTCTGCTCCGTTCGCCTGAGCCGCCAGGATCGTGCACGATTTGACGGCTCGGCCGTTTAATTGAATCGTGCAGGCACCGCATTGGCTCGTATCGCAGCCGACGTGGGTGCCCGTTAGACTTAAATGTTCCCGCAAAAATAAACCAGCAGTGTCCTCGGTTCCACAACAGCTTCATGCTTTACACCGTTGACGGTGACCTTTATCGGAACAGCGGCAAACTCGATCTCAGCAGCCATGCTTACCTGGCCTCCATTCGTACTTCGTAGGTTGCAATCTCCGAAATTTCTTCCTGTCAAATCGTAGACACCCGTGAAAGTGTCTCCAAAAATTCGTTTCGAATGTCATACACCGACTTCGTCCCGGTCTCAATACCTCTTGGAGAAATCGCGGCGATTTTCAGCGGTAAAATCAGCTGAACCATTCTTTTTCAATACAGAACATCACGCTTGACAAGTGCAACGCATTTCCACTATGACCGGCCCATGTCGCGCCGATGCCGTATTTTCCGAATGGCGTGCGGTATGACCGTTCTGATGATGGCGTTCGCCGCCGTCGATCCTGGGCCCATCCAGGCCAACCCTTACCTCGGCAAGCCCGGAGAAGCCCCGGCAACGGTGCGCGCGGCCACCTGTGCGTTGAGCGGCGGATTCATTCATCTCTATGCAGCTATCGATAACGGTCTGTTCGAAAAATACGGGGTCAAGGTTGAGTTTGTCTCGATTCGCGGCAGCGTTGTTTCGCTGGCGGCGCTGGCTTCCTGACGAAATCCAATTTCTCTATTGCGCCGCCGACGCGACCATACCCGGCCTGGCCGCAGGCAGCGACGCCAAGCTGATCGGCGCGCCGCTCGTCGGTCTTCCCTGGGTCCTGCTCACCCGCAAAGATATTAAACGGCCGGAAGATTTGAGAGGCAAGAGCATTGCCGTGACCCGCGCGGGCGATCTCGTCTATCGGCTCGCCAGGGCGCTGATCAGAAAATTTAACTTCACAGAAGATGAGGTGAGGATCCGGCCTGTCGGTGGCACCGGCCAGGTTGAGCCTTTGAACGCGGTTTTTGCCGGGCTGGCTGAAGCTTGCTTGGTGACCCCGCCGCTTGATGTGCGGGGCACAAGGAATGGATTGAACTTGGTCTACCGCTTGAACGACTTGGGTCTCCCGGCCGTTTACAGTTCGATCCATACAAACACAAAGATATTAAAGGATCGTCCTGCACTCGCGCAGAAATGGGTTGCCGCCATGGCGGAGTCCATCTACTTCGTGGAGAAAATCCCGACAAGAGCAAAGCCGCCGTAGCCAAAGCGCTCAAGCTCAACGACCCCGAGGCGCTCCAATCGGCTTACGAGGCTTATGCAAAATTGCTCGTCAACCGGCGCATGATCGTACCGGAGAGCACGGTGGCCGGAGTGATCGAGGTCGCCCGCGAGCAGGGTACCACGGTGCGCAAGAAGGCGGCTGAAATTATCGACAACAGCTTCGCCGAGAACCTCGACAAGAGCGGATTCCTCAGAGAGATCTGGGGAGGCGACCTGCCTCGGTGACCCAGTGACGACTCTATAGTCTTAACCAGAAGACCCTTCGCGAAGCGCAGTCGAAGGGCTCAGGGTGACTCACTCCCGCGTGGGCTGGATGGAACCAACTGTCATGCGCCGAACCTTCCGGCCTAGTCGGAGTGAGTCAATTCTCCAGCATTTTTTTGACTCGGTCCGTCACTTCTTTGGGTTGGTCCATGACTTTTTTATCATCTCTTCCAGTTCTTCGCCGGACGAAGCATCGACATCCATTTTGTTTTTCTCGGCTTCGACGAGAAGTTCCGGGTCTTTCAAGGCCCTGGCAGTATGCCTCCCGCAAGATCTTTACCCGTTCCGGCGGGATTCCAGGAGTTGCCATCATCGGGCGTCCCAATTCGCCGCCGGTCAGTATCACTTGCGCCACGCGTCTGCTCACGTCGGAGGCTTTATACTCATCAAAGAGTTGGTAGATTGTCGGGGTGTCGGGTAGATTCTTGTCCCGCTTACGCCCCGTCTGGACGAGATGGCGATCGAAATCCTTTTTGTGCCAGCTGTTGAAGGGCTCGCGGCCGAAATGAGCGGAGATATTATGCGCCCGGCAAATCACCTCGCCCTTTTCCACGGCGATATCAATCTCGCTACCACCGGGGTAGCCAAGCACAATGTTGAACTTCGCGCCGATGGAATCCTCCTAGTATCTTGGCTAGCTGATAATCCGAACTCGCTGTTCCCGATGACCCGCATTTGGGCGGCTCCTGGCTTTGACAATGTCACCGATCGACTTGTAAGGCGCATCGCTGCGCATATAAAGGAGAACCGTCTCGGTCACCGGAGATCCGATCCAACTGAACTTGCGCACGTCAAACTGAACCTCCTTCCGTCCCACGAGTTGGTCTATGTAAGCGGTATACTGCGCCATGCCCATCGTCAGTCCATCCGGTTTAGCCACGCTATAGACATAGTTTGACCGCAACCAGAGGAACCCCCGCCCGGCATATTTTGGACGACGATTTCTGGACTGCCCGGGATATACTTCGGCATGTATCTACTAAATAGGCGCGCCCTAACGATCGTAAAACCCGCCCGGAGTAAACCCCACGACGATTTTGATGGTTTTGCCCTTATAATACGGCTCCTTGGGCTTGAAGCCTTGTCAGAAGTCCCGGCTCCAGAGGCAATAAAAAACACCAACAACGACGGAACAACACGCTTTTTCATATTCCCTCCCAACACCACCAACATTCTCAGCAAGCTAATATACGAGGATTTCACTTTACTCTGTACTCCTTGACTGCATCTTCATTCAGCTCCAGCCCCAGTCCCGGTTTTTCAGATAAATTCACCCAGCCGTTGACGGGCCCGGGCGCTTCTGTATAAAGCACGTTCCACGTCAACCAGTTATTCACGTGAATTTCGGCGCGCCAGCCGTTGGGCACCGCCGCATGCAAGTGAAGATCAAAATGGTCCCCGTTGCCCACCGGAAGATTGAAACGCCTGGTGCCACTCCGGCCGCTTTCATGCCCATGGTGAATCCGCCCACTGAAAGGACATGAATATTCAAGAAGTCGACGGCTCTCTGCTTTGACCAGTTCGCACAGTGTGGAAAAGTTCTCCCACTGTCCTGCTGCGATGGGTATGCTGGTCTGTTTGCGCAACTCGGCCAGCAGACCGGGGTCATTGTGAACAATGGGCTCTTCAAACCACATCAGATTATACGGCTCAAAGCGCTTACACCATCTTAGGGCCGCGTCGTATTTCATGAGACAGTTGGCATCCACCATCAATTCCACCGAATCACCTACTGCTTCGCGGACTGCTCTCACGCGAGCCTCGTCCTCCGCCGGGTTATCCTCGCGGTGCCCCGCCCCTGCGCCGGATGGATCCATCTCGCCACGAATATTGAGCCGGCCGACCTGAATTTTCAGGCGGCTCTCCCCGTGCAACCCAGTATTTCGCGGCTTCTGCCAGCGCGTCTCTCGAATAGGCTCGCAGCCCGAAGGTGATATAGGCCGGCAGAGACTTCTGCGCGGCTCCCAGCAGGCGCCAAATCGGCACCTTGAAAACTTGCCTTTAATATCCCAAAGCGCCACATCGATGGCGCTCACGGCAAATTCCATACCCCGGCGTGGCCGCGGGTGTTGAATTTCCACAGCATCTGGTGCATCAACCGTTCGGTCTCAGGGGATCCTTCCCTTTCAACAAGGCGCGCCAGGTCGTTTTGAATGAAGGCAGCAGTAGCCGAATGCATGAAACCGCCGATTTGAGATAGGCCCACGATGCCGTCGTCGGTTCTTACTTTGAGCACTCGCACCGCCGCCCGCACTGGTTCCTTGAACAACGGTGGTGTCACCGGGATGTTTTGAAGCTCCAGGATTTCAATGTCAGCAATCTTCAAAGTGACTCTCCTTTCCGAGATCAGGTCAATATGTTTGCCGGCAATCACTTTTACCGAATCCACCGCGCAGCTCAAGTGATCCGCTGGAAGATAAAGTAAACTAAGGGAAACCGTCAAGAGAAAATCAGTAACTTTCCCACTTGACAGGATTCGGCACCTGTTTCATTCTCTACCAACACGCAAGGCGAGGTCGAGGAACTCTTCATGAAACATCCGGACGTCAGTGAAGCGGCGGTGATCGGTATTCCTGACCCCGACTCAGGAGAAGCCGCTTAAGACCTTTGCAGTCTTGAAGGAGGGCGCGCGAGTAACGGAACAGGAGCTCATGGCCTTTTGCCGCAACCGTATCGCAGTCTATAGGGTCCTTGTTTGGTGGAGTTCGTCGATTCTCTGCCCAGGAATCCCGCGGGAAAGATTCTCAAACGAGAACTTCGGGCGCGGGAGCAAAAGGCCACGGAACCAAGCACTATGGGGTCAGCCTCTGAGGGCCGCTGATATGCCGGATGGGGTCGCTATAATCGGCGTCTGGATTTACCTCGCTTCAACCATCAACGCCTCATCTCTCATCTCAAAGAATTGATGTTCGAAGCAGCCCAAAAGCCTACCTCGATGCCGAGTTCAAGCGAGCGAGATCGATTCTTTCGTCACCTGCGCCGAAGATCTTAACGAGGGCTATCTATCTTCGATGAGTACACACCCGATCAACTTGGGGCGGTGCAAAAGCCAATGCACACTCTCACGCAGGACGGCCTGCATGGGATCGCGGACGCGCTCATGCAGATCCGCTCCGGGATCGCGTAGACTTCGTCGTTGTCGAAGCCCACAGCAAAGCTTCTAACGTTAAAACCCCAGAGTGGCTCCTCGACTATGCGCTCGACCCGATTTACAACCGACCGCTCGGTTTCAACCCGCATGCAGTCGCGGGCCTCGAGATGAACGTTTTCTTGCACGAGACCGGAATCCGCGCCGAGCACTGCGCGCAAGTCGCAGCTAAAAATCGCCGCAATGCCTTGCGCAACCCGGTCGCGGCCTACCCGTTGGCGCTGACACCGATGCACGTAGAATCATCTCCTTACGTTGCCTATCCGCTGCGCGAGGCGGAGATCGCCGAGAGGGCGGATGGCTGCGTAGTCGTTGTCCTGGCCAATGAAGCAAGAACCCAAAGATCTCACTCAAAAGCTGCCTGGATCTGCGGCGTCGGGTTTGCCAATGACAGCGCGACCTTGGAATCGCGAGACTGGGTGCGGGCGGAATATATTCGTATCGCAGCCGAAAGGGCTTACCGCCAGGCCTCGATCCAAAATCCGCGAGAGATCCGCTCTTCGAGGTCGACGATACCTATGCCTACAAAGAACTGCAGCACCTCATCGCCTTGGGTCTCTACTCCGAGGGAGCTGAGGCGGGACGGTCCCTAGAAGCAGGCGAGACGAAGCCCGACGGCAAAATACCGGTCAATGTTTCCGGCGGAGCTTTAGGCATGGGCCTCTCATTAGAGGCAAGCGGACTTTACCGGTCGTCGAGCTTGTCCTGCAACTGCGCGGGCAGGCGAGTGCGCGTCAGCTGGCGGATGTCCGACTCGGACTAGCGCAATCCTGGCGCGGTGTACCGACAACGAGCGGCGCCGTCGTAATTCTTGGCACGGAGCAACCAAAATGAGCGCGCGTAAAGTCGCCGTAGTAGGCGCGGGAATGACGAAATTCATGCACCGGGCGCTCGAGACACCGAAGGAGCTGGCGTGGCTGGCGGCGAAGTCGGCGCTCGATTCCGCCGTGATGAATTTAAGCCAGATCGACTGCGTTGTGCTCGGCACTGCGCCGGATGCTTTCGACGGGGTGCACATGAAAGGCGAATATCTCTCCGACGGTTGCGGCGGCTGGAAGAAACCTTACCTGCGCTGCTATGTCGGCGGCGGCACCGGCGTCTACGCCGTGGCGCAAGCCTGGTTTCACGTCGCCTCCGGGCTGTTCGATACCGCGCTGGTGGTATGCGAGGAAAGATGTCGAGCTGCCTTCCTCATCCGCAAGCAGCTTTTCTTACGATCTTCGATCACATCACCGAGCAACCTCTCAAACCGAATTTGCTTTGGATCTTTGCGCTTGAGCAAACTCGGTACACTGGAGACCTACGGCATTGCGCTAGAAGATATCGCCCGCGTATCGGTGAAAAATAAACGCAATGCCTTGGACCACCCGGCTGCACAGCTCGGCGCGAATCTCACCATCAAAGACATATTGGCGTCCGAAGTCATGGCGTGGCCTGTACACCGGCTCATGGTCAGTCCAACGAGCGACGGCGCAGTGGCAGTGGTTTTGGCCGGAGAAGAAATCGCTCGGCGGCCTCAGCGACAGGCCCGTCTGGATTCAAGGCGTGGGGTGGTGCTTGGATACCGCGTATTGGACCAACCGTGATCTTGCCTATCCCGAGTATGTGGAAAAGGCCGCGTGGACGGCTTACCGGATGGCCGGAATTCGGGAACCACGAAAGAGATCAACATCGCCGAACCCTATGACCCGTTCGCTTACAAAGAGCTTCATCATTTGGAAGGATTGCAATTGGCGCCGAAAGGACAGGCACCAAAGCTCTTGGCCGATGGCGTGTTTGAGCGCAATGGTGACTTGCCGGTCACACCTTCCGGCGGACTCCTCGGTGTGGGAAATCCTATCGCGGCCGCCGGACTCATGAAGATCTGCGAGCTATTTTGGCAGCTGCGAGGTGAAGCCGGACCACGGCAGGTTCCGGGCAAAACCGGAGCGTGGGGTGGCTCAGGCGTGAGGTGATCTGATGCAGGTAGGAACCGTCGTTGTCATGGGAACGAAGGAGCCGGCTTAAACGGTTTGAACTCGTTCAAACTGTTCAAGCTGTTCCAGTCGTTGAAATGTTAAGAGGTTAATCGCATGAAATTGCAACCCGAACCTAAACTTGTGCGAGGAACACCCTGGATGAGAAGACGTTGAAACGCGGAAAGACATTCAGCGTCACTTACGAACCGAGGCTTCGCTATGGCTGGGACACAGGTCAGGCGATCAGCCGCTACCTGGCCGAACTTAAAGAGGGGCGACTGATTGCGCGGGCGTGTCGCAAATGCGGGCGCGTGATGATCCCGCCGCGGATGTTCTGTGAGCGCTGCTTTCGTCCCACTGACGAATGGGTTTACGTGAAAGATACCGGTAAGATCTTCACTTTTTCGCTCTGCTATGTGAGCTGGGACGTGCGGCGACTGAAACAGCCGGAGATCCCTGCCGTGATTGAAATTGACGGCGCTTCACCGGGAATGGGGATTTTGCACGTCGTCAAAAAGATCGCGCCAGGAAAAGTCCGTATCGGAATGGCGGTCCGCGCAGTTTGGAAAGCCAAGGCCAAGCGAATCGGGAGTGTGACGGACATCACTTACTGGCAGCCGATTAAAAACTAAAAGGCACGGACATGATCCAGTCACCAAAGAACTTGGGGCCGCGCACCTGGCCAGGCGAAATTCCGCTCACCTCCTCTATACGGCGGGAATAGGTGGGCAGATCTTCCTTCAGGCGCTGAAAACCCAGGGCAAACTGATCGGCACACGGTGCCGGCTTTGCGAGCAGGTTTACCTGCCCGCGCGATCCTTCTGCGAGCGCTGTTTCGCCGAACTTAAAGAACCAGTGGAAGTTAAACGGACAGGTAGATTGGTCAGCTACACTCTCTGTTATGTTGACCTTGACGGGGCACAGCTGCGCCGGCCGGTCGGTTTAGGGCTTGTCCATCTGGAAGGCGCCACCACACTTCTCCTTCACTACCTTCTGAGGGTGAATGACCTCACGGAGGTGAGAATCGGCTGCAGAGTCGAGACTGTCATCAAACCGAAAGCAAAGCGTATCGGCTCCATCCTCGACATCGAAGGCTTTCGTGTGGTTTCTTAACCTCGCACGCTCGCGCACAGTAAACGCCAGGCACGATTGCGAAGGAAAAGTCAGATTCTTTCCAAAACCAGCGCGATCGCCCTGGCCGCCGCCGATGCAGGCGCTGCCAACCGCGTAGCCCGCGTTGCGTCTTTTTAAGATCATAGACGAGCGTCGTGGTGAGTCGAGTCCCGGTCGCACCGAGGGGGTGACCGATCGCGATCGCGCCACCGTTGACGTTTACCTTTTTCCGATCAAGGCCGAGCTCTTTTTCCACGGCAAGGTACTGGCAGGCGAAGGCTTCGTTGACCTCGACAAGATCGATTTCGCTGAGAGCTAGACCGGCTCGTTCCAGCGCCATCTTAATCGCTGGAACCGGTCCGATACCCATGGTGGCGGGCTCACAACCATTTGCTCCTCCTAAAGTATTCTATCGGAATGCGGTAGGTAAGTGCTACAAGCCGCTTCAGTGGCGACAAACGGCCGGAAGGAGTAAAAATGTAGCAAAGGAGATTCTGCTATGAGCTCAGGAATTCGTAACGTGGGTGTCATAGGCATCGGTCTCATGGGTAGCGGTATCGCGCAGGTTGCCGCTGCAAAGGGATTCGATACGGTCGTCGTCGATGTCGCTCCCGAGATCGTGTCCAGAGGCATGGAGCGCATCCGGGACAGCCTTCGCCGTTCGGTGGAGAGTTATCAAAGATCGAGCGGTAAGACGGGGATTGCGCCGGAGGAAGAGGCAAAGACTATCGCACGCATCAAAACTTCCATGGACCGCCATGATCTGCTGGATTGCGACATCCTCATTGAAGCGGTTGTGGAAGAGGAAGCGGCAAAAAGGAATCTTATTTTGTCTCTGGCGGAGATGGGCTATCGCAAGCTATTCGTGTCGAACACTTCCTCTATTTCGATCACACGGCTTGCCAGTTCTTACTCGTTGCCGGAAAAATTCATGGGGATGCACTTTATGAATCCGGTCCCGATTCAGCCCGGCTGCGAGTTGATCCGGGGCTTTCTGACTTCCGAGGAGACATTTCAGAGCGTGCTTGAGTTCTGTCGCGAACTCGGCAGAGAGCCTATCCTGGCCGAGGACAAAGCGGGATTCGGGATCAACCGGATGTTCGTACCTTTTTTGAACGAAGCTGTGAAAGTGGTCGAGGAAGGTATCATGAGCTGCGAGGATGCAGACAAAACTACATTGTGCCTGGGCCACAAGATGGGACCCATCACCACGCTCGACTATGTGGGTCTCGATACCACCCTTGCGATTGCTCAAGTCCTAGAGAAGGAGCTGGGCCCTTCCTACAAAGCATCGGACCTCTTGTCCAAGCTCGTTGCCGCCGGATTCTATGGGATAAAGAATGGTCGAGGCTTCTACCGCTGGGAAAAGGGAAGAAAATCGGCGTGAACCTCGCCGTGCAACGTTACCGGCGTAAGTGAATGTGAATCGTCAGACTGTGTGAAAACTCCGCTCGGGGTTCGAGAGCCTCACCACGAGCGGGTTGTGCAGTTAGAAAGATCAAGTACTTCTCTATATGCCGATACGTTTTGCTAACTTGTCCACGGCGCTATAGGGATCTTTTGCCGTTCGGCGATCAGCTTGACTTGTGTTTCGAACGAATCGTCGCCGATCTTTTTGCAAGCTTAGCGAAAACTTTCTCTCGCAACAGAGAAGCAATTCCTGCCGGCACAAACTGAGTCGGCGTCTTTGATATTTGCCGTTATCCAGGCTCTCGTTCCAGTGCTTCTCAATGCAGGCCACGAGCGAATCAATTCCCTGATCTTTAATCGCGGAAGTGGCGACGATGTGAAAATCTTCGTCTGCAAACAAGGCTTTGAGTTGTTGCAGCGTCTCGTCTGCGCCGGAAAGATCGGCTTTGTTGACCACCAGAATATCCGCGATTTCAGCCAACCCGGCCTTCATCCCCTGAACTTCATCTCCCATCTGCGGTGTCAGCACGACCACAACCATGTGAGCCAGGGCGGCAATCTCCAGCTGATCCTGTCCGACCCCTATGGTCTCGACGAAGATCACTTCTTTCCCGGCGGCATCGAGCAGATGGATACCTTCTCGAACCGCCGCCGAGACACCGCCACTGCTTCCTCGGGTCGCGAAGCTTCGGATAAAAACACCGTCGTCGACAAAATGGTCGCGCATCCGAATCCGGTCTCCCAAAAGGGCACCGGTCGAAAAAGCGCTACTGGGGTCCACCGCGAGAATTCCGACGATTTTTTCGCCGCCGATACTCAGCTGTCATGCGATCGATGAGACTGCTCTTTCCGGTCCCGGCAGCTCCGGTCACTCCGATCACATGCGCTTTGCCCGTATGAGGATAAATGGCCTTGAGAACGGCCTTGACCTTTGGGTCTCCGTCTTCGATCAGACTCATAGAGCGACGCTACCGCGCGGCCATCACCTTTGAGAATCTGCTTTATGATGGTTTGTCATTGCCGGATGTACAGTCCAGGGTCGATGTCCATCGTTACAATTGTCTCACTTTCAACCGCTGGAGAACGCATAAAATCTTTTTGATATCATATAGATCCCGTTCTTTGCGGTTGCTGATCTTCTATATTTTATATTCACCGGACTGTCAAGGATGCGGTTAACCCCTACTCCATCACTCCATTCCCCGCAGCAACTCCCTCGCGATCACCATTCGCTGAATTTCTGAAGTCCCCTCGCCAATCTCCGCAGATCTTGGCGTCACGAAAATACCGTTCCACAGGATAATCTTTGATGTACCCGTATCCTCCGTGGATCTGAATCGCCTTCGTAGCCGCACGCATGGTCGTCTCCGCGGCATAGAGTTTCGCCTCTGAGGCGGCCTTCAAGAACGGCATCCCCGTATCCTTGAGTAGCGCGGCGCGATAGACCAAAAAGGCGCGCGGCTTCGATTTCCCGTGGCCATGTCGGCCAACATCCACTGAATGGCCTCAAATTCCGCAATCGGTTTGCCAAACTGCTTCCTCATCCTGGCGTACTTGGTCGACTCTTCGAGAGCGCCTTGTGCGATCCCCACCGCCATCGCCCCGATGCCGACCCGCCCGGCTTGTAGAACCTTCAACACATCGGAGATACCGCCGTGGAGCTCGCCCAGGAGATTTTGTTTTGGAACGCGCACCGCTTCAAGCTGCACGGCGGCCGTATCAGAAGCCCTGACCCCAAGCTTGTTCTCAACCTTGCCGACTCTCAGCCCCGCTGTTCCACGTTCCACAATAAATGCCGAGATCCCTCTCTTGCCTCGAAACGGGTCGGTTGACGCCATAATCACGTAGACGCCCGCAGTGGAACCCTGAGTGGTGAACTGTTTCTCTCCGTCGAGCACCCAATGTTCTCCTTCGAGCTTGGCGCGAGTCTTAAGAGCGGCGGCATCGGATCCAGATCCGGGCTCAGTCAGAGCCCAGGCGCCCAGCTTCTCGCCATGCGCCAAAGAAGGCAGGTATTTTTGCTTTTGCATTTCGCTGCCGAAGCTAAGAAGGTGAGCCGCGCAGAGCGAATGTATGTGAGGCGACAATCAACGCTACGGCGGCATCGACGCGGGCAATCTCCTCGACGATGATCGCGGCGCTGACGGTGTCCAAACCAGCCCCACCGTATTCCTGGGGAATCATGATGCCAAAGAGGCCCAGCTCAGCCATCTTTGGAATCAGCTCCGTCGGGAAACGTGCCGCCTCGTCGCGCGCCGCAGCTCCCGGCGCAATCTGCGCCTCGGCAAAATCGCGGATCGTGTGCTTGAGAAGTTTTTGCTCCTCCGTGAGATCAAAATTCACCTGATTTTGCTCTCCTCCGCTTCATCCCTTATCCTTCGCTTCTGCCTGAGGAGCAAGTGAGCATGCAGGTTCACGCGCTATTGGCTGTTGCGTCGCGCCTTTCGCCTCGTGATTTTGATCGACTTCACAAATTTAACGATCTCTTCAAGGGGCGCGCCCGGTGTAAAAGATCTCCTTAATTCCCATTTTCTTGAGACTGCGGATGTCCTCCTGAGGAACGATTCCTCCGCCGAAGACCGCGATATCACGCGCCTTGTTTTCTTGAGGAGCCCGAGCACCTCGCCGAACAGGAGTCATATGGGCGGCGGAGTGGATGGAAAGACCGATGGCATCCACATCTTCTTGAAGCGCAGAGCTGGTGATCTCTTCCGGAGTGTTGTGGACGCCGAGATAGATCACCTCCATGCCGGCATCCCGCAACCCGCGAGCGACGATCTTAACTCCGCGGTCGTGACCGTCGAGACCGACTTTGGCAATCAAAACACGGAGTTTCCGAACTGGCCGCTGTCGATTATTCGTCTGGCCTGATCGTTGTCTACTCACGTGTCACTTGTCACTGGAGTATTGGAGTGATGGAGTAATCGAGCTTCAAAGAATTGCAGCACATCTTCAACACTCCACTCCATCACTCTCGTACTCCAATACTCCACTACTCTGGTTTTCCGTCATAGACTCACCGCTTCTCGATACTCTCCGTAAACCCTGCGGAACACTTCGCAGATTTCACCGACAGTCGATTGCGCCCGTACCGCGTTCATGACCGCCGGCATGAGATCGTTGTTTGCTTCAGCGGTCCCTGCAAGCTGGCTGAGTACGGCAGCCACTTTCTTTGCATTGCGACTTTTTTCTCTGCTTTAGTCTTTGCACCTGTTTTTTTCTACTGCTCCTTTGATTTTGAGAACTGAGATTCGCCGTTCTTCAGGCTCTGCATAAGCGTTCACGCCAACGATGATTCGCTCCCGGTTATCGGTCTCTTTCTGATATGCGACCGCGGCGCGGTGAATCTCGCTCTGGGGAAAGCCGCGCTGGATCGCTTCGATCATGCCTCCCATTTCATCCAGCTTGTCGAAATAAGCCTTTGCTTCCGGATTCCATCCGGTTGGTCAACGACTCCAGATAATAAGCCCCGCCCAACGGATCGGCGGTGTTCGCCACTCCCGATTCATGTGCAATGATCTGCCGAGTCCGAACGGCGATCTTCACCGCCTCTTCTGTGGGCAGCGCCAGCGTTTCGTCCAGGAATTCGTGTGCAGCGACTGGGTTCCTCCAGAACTGCCGCCAGCGCCTGAAGCGTTACCCTGACGACGTTGTTGTAAGGTTGCTGCGCGGTCAACGCGCATCCGGCGGTTTGGGTGTGAAAGCGAAGCGCCAGGGACGCCGCGTTCTCCGGTCGGAACCGCGCTTTCATCTCGCGCGCCCATAGACGGCGCGCTGCGCGATATTTGGCGATTTCTTCGAAGAAATCGTTATGGGCGTTGAAGAAGAAAGAAAGTCTCGGAGCGAATTCATCTACCTTCAATCCCGCTTCGATGGCTGACATCACATAAGCCAACCCGTCGTACAAAGTAAAGGCTAACTCCTGAACCGCAGTGGAGCCGGCTTCCCGGATATGGTAGCCGCTGATGCTAATGGGATGGTAGCGCGGCACTGATTCGACGCAGAAACGAACGATGTCGTTGATGATTTTGAGCGACGGAGCCGGCGGGCAAATCCATTCCTTCTGCGCAATGTATTCTTTCAAGATATCGTTCTGCAGCGTTCCCTGAAGATCTCTAAGGTGGACCCCTGGCGTTCGGCGACCACAAGATACATGGCGAAAAGAACGATGGCGGGACCGTTGATGGTCATCGATACACTCACCCGATCAAGAGGAATGTCGCGAAAGAGAGTCTCCATATCCGCCAGGGAGTCGATGGCCACGCCGCATCTTCCAACCTCGCCTCTGCATCTGGGATCGTCGGAGTCGTAACCCATGAGAGTCGGCATGTCGAAAGCAACTGAAAGCCCTGTGTTCCCCTGTTTGAGTAGGTAGCGGTAACGCCGGTTACTTTCCTCCGCCGTCCCAAAGCCGGCAAACTGGCGCATGGTCCAGAGTCTCCCGCGATACATGGTAGGATAGATCCCGCGGGTGAAGGGAAATTCTCCGGGCATGCCAAGATCGTACTGGTAATCGAAATCCTCTATGTCCTGAGGACCATAAACCGGTTGAATCTCAATGTCGGAGAGATTCCTAAAACATTTCTTCATGGACTTCATGGGCGATCTCCTCGCCGTGAATCAAGCGGCGCGCTATGACCAGGCGTTGAATCTCAGAGGTCCCTTCATAGATAGTTGTGATCCGCGCGTCCCGAAAGAATCGCTCGACGGCGAATTCCTTCGTGTACCCATAGCCGCCAAAGATCTGAATCGCCTTGTAGGCCGCCCGATTGGCGGCCTCCGACGCGAACAGTTTCGCCATGGCTGCTTCTTTGGTGAATGTCCTTCCCCTGCTCTGCTAGCCAAGCTGCGCGATACGTCAGAAGTCGCGCCGCATCGATCTCCGTTGCCATGTCCGCCAGCATCCACTGAATGGCTTCAAATTCGGCTATGGCACGGCCAAACTGACGGCGCTGCTGTGCGTACGCCACGGATTCTTCCAGACATCCCTGCGCGATGCCAAGCGCTTGAGCGGCGATTCCTATCCGGCCTCCATCCAATGTCGCCAGCGCTATCGTGAAACCTTCTCCTTCTGTTCCTAAAAGGTTTTCACCGGGAACCGGGCAATCCTCGAAAAGTAAACTAGCGGTATCCGACGAACGGAGCCCGAGCTTATCTTCTAACTTACCGACCACAAATCCCGGGCTGTTTTTCTCCACGATGAAAGCCGAAATGCCCTTTTGCCTCTGGCGGGGTCGGTCACGGCATAGACGATGGCGAGGTCCGCACGGTTTCCGTTGGTGGCGAAGATTTTGTTGCCATTAAGCACAAAATCGTCGTCCACCCTTTTCGCCCTTGTCTGAATGGAACCTGCATCTGAACCCGAGCCTGGCTCTGTCAGAGCATAGCAACCCAACCGTTCCCCGCGGGCTAACGAAGGAAGGTACTTTTTCTTTTGCGCCGCGCTACCGAAGCGAGCTATAGGCGCGCAGACGAGCGAGTTCTGCACACTCATGGCGACCGCCAGCGAAGCCCATGCCTTGGAGATCTCTTCCATCGCGACGACACAAGATAGGAGGTCCATGCCGGAGCCGCCAAACTCTTGCGGCACTAATATTCCCATGAGGCCCAGCTCGCCCAGTCTTTTGACTAATTCAGAAGGATAAATTGCTTCGCGGTCCAAGCGCTGAGCAACCGGCTTGACCTCCCTTTCCACAAAAGCCCGGGTTGTTTCCCGGACCATCTGCTGTTCTTCTGCGAGCTCAAAATCCATGGATCTCCAGAATCCTCACTTGGACTGTGTCTTTAAAACCTTTCGATCATCATGGCGACTGCCTCACCGCCGCCGATGCAAAGACTGGCGACTCCTGTGGTAAAGATTCATATCTTCCAACGCATGAATGAGGGTGGTTAGTATTCTCGCGCCACTGGCGCCGATAGAGATGACCCAATGCCACGGCTCCACCTCTCACATTGACCCTGTCTGGATTCAGACCCAATTCCCGATTGACAGCGATGGAGCAGACTGCAAAGGCTTCGTTAATTTCGAAAAAGATCGACGTCGGTGATCTTGCGACCAGTCTTTTTGAGCAAAGTGGAGATGGCATGGACTGGGGCCGTCGTGAACCAAGCAGGGTCCGTAGCGAAAGAGCCATAATTGACGATCCGCGCTAGAGGGTTGAGCCTTAGGGCCTTCGCTTTTCTTCCAACATGACCACTAAAGCTGCGGCGCCGTCGCTGATCGAGAACGCATTTCCTGCGGTGACTCTACCATCCCTTCCTGAACGCGGGCTTTAAGGTGGGTAGCCTTTCCAAACTCACGCGCTTTGGCTCTTCATCTTCCTCCACCAACTGATCTGCTCCGTCCCGCTGCGACACGGGCACCGATACGATCTCTCCGTCTGAACTCGCCTCGTTGTAGTGCTTCGAGCGCGCGGCGATAACTGAGTACAGCGAACTGATCTTGATCCTCTCGGGAGATGCCGAGCGTATCGGCGCATATCTCCGCTGCTTCTCCCATGTGAAATTGGTTGTAGACGTCCCAGAGTCCATCTCGGATCATGCTATCCACAAGCTCTCCGTGGCCCATATGGTAGCCAGTTCTCGCTTTCGTCAACAAGTAGGGGCATTGCTCATACTCTCCATTCCGCCAGCAACCACCACCTCGGCGTCGCCCGATACGATGGCCTGAGTCGCCAACATGACCGCCTTTAAGCCTGAGCCGCAAACCTTGTTGACGGTTGTACAGCCGACAGATTTAGGCAGACCGGCGCCAAGGCTTGCCTGACGCGCCGGAGCCTGCCCTAAACCCGCCGAGACACATTTCCCATGATGACCTCGTCCACTTCCGCGCCCTTCAGCTCAATTCTTTTGAGGGCTTCGGTTATCACGATGCTCCCCAGCCGAGTCGCGGCGACCGCACTCAGAGCACCGTTGGAAGCTCCCGATGGGAGTGCGAGCAGCGCTCATGATAACGGCTTTCCTCATCAATTCCTCCCAAATCTACTGAAGAAGTTTACCAGATTCGCGGGAAACAGTAAGCATTAAAGATTTGCTTGCTGCAAATTAAATTCTAGTTGTCGGTCACGTAAAGTGGTATTCTAATAGCGCAGGATTCAACATGCCGGAAAAGACCATTGAGTCCTTTGAGCGTGCACTGGCTGCAGGTCCTCGACGAATACGGCACCTGTGATGAGGAGCTTCGCCCGTCACTAGACGATGCGAATATAGAAGCTCTTTGAGTGGATGATCCTCGCGCGGACCTTTGACAATAAAGCCTTCAAGCTCCAACGCGAAGGAAGGCTCGGCACCTACGCTTCCATTCTCGGGCAAGAGGCAGCGCAAGTGGGCAGCGCTTTTGCTCTCAAGCCCAGTGATTGGATGTTTCCCGCTTTCAGGGAGCCTGGCGCGTCCTTCGTTCGCGGTCTACCTTTGCGCATGATTCTCCAATACTGGGCGGGCGATCAGCGCGGCAGCCTGATACCCGAAGGGATCAACGATTTTCCCATCACTATTCCGGTCGCTACCCAAGTACCGATTGGGGTGGGTGCGGCAATGGCGGCAAAACTCAAAGGAGAACCGATCGCAGTAATGGTCTATATGGGCGACGGCGCCACCTCCAAAGGCGATTTTCATGAAGGACTCAATTTCGCCGGCGTCTTTTCCGCGCCGGTGGTTTTTCTCTGTCAGAATAACCAGTGGGCGATCTCAGTTCCTCTGAAAGACAGACGGCAGCCAAAACGCTGGCGCAGAAGGCAATTGCCTACGGTTTTCCAGGACTGCAGGTCGATGGCAATGATGTTTTTGCTGTCTACCGCGCCACCAACGAGGCATTGACGCGCGCGCGAGGCAAAGGGCCGACGCTGATCGAGTGCGTCACTTACCGTCTTGGCGATCACACCACCGCTGATGACGCCTCCCGTTACCGGAGCCGCGAAGAAGTGGAGCGGTGGAAAAAGAAAGATCCCATCGAGCGCCTCCGCATGTATATGGAGAAAACAGGCCTTTGGAACAAAACCTACGATCAGGAGGTGCGTTCGCAGGCCAAGAGATAAAGTCGAAGAGGCGGTGCGCGAAACGGAAAACATGTCTCCGCCCGACCCGCGGGACATGTTCCATTTCATGTTTCACGAGCTTACCGCCGAGCTTAGAGAGCAGATGGAAGGATTTCTCGAAGGAAACGGAAGACAAACCTGAGAGCGAGGTTACTATGGCAACGCTCACAATGGTAGAAGCCATCAACTTGGCCTTGAGGCAGGAAATGGAGAAGGATCCTCGCGTGCTTCTCCTGGGGGAGGATGTGGGGAAAAACGGCGGCGTCTTTCGCGTCACCCAGGATCTGTTTGATATTTTTGGCGAGGAGCGGGTGATCGATACGCCCCTGTCGGAATCGGCGATTGTCGGCGCTGCCATCGGGATGGCGATCTACGGCCTTAGGCCGGTTGCTGAAATACAGTTCGAAGGTTTCGCTTATGCCGCCATGGAGCAACTGGTCAATCATGCCGGACGCATCCGCACAAGGTCGCGAGGGCGCTATCACTGTCCAATAGTTGTCAGGCTTCCTTACGGCGGAGGTATTCGAGCGCCAGAGCACCATTCGGATAGCAACGAAGCCTATTTCGTTCATACGCCGGGAATCAAAGTGGTCGTGCCCTCGACTCCTTACGAAGCTAAAGGCCTTTTGATCGCTGCTATCCGCGACCCTGATCCGGTGATTTTCATGGAACCTAAAAGGTCTACCGCTCTTTGAGAGAAGAAGTTCCAGACGAGGAGTATCTCATTCCACTGGGGCAATCACGGATCGTTATGGAGGGAACCGACATCACCTTGATCACTTGGGGCGCTATGCTCCAACCCACCCTACAAGCGGCGGCTCTCATGGAGAAGAGAGGAATCAATCCTGAGATCATAGATCTCAGAACTTTATCGCCTTTGGATATGCAAACGGTGATAGAATCCGTGGAAAAGACCCACAAGGCTGTGGTCGTGCACGAGGCACCCGCAAGCTGCGGTGTTGGCGCTGAGGTGATCGCACGGATCAATGAAAAAGCGCTGGTGCATCTCGAAGCGCCCGTGGCAGGAGGTCACCGGATTCGACACCGTCATGCCTCTGCCAAAACTGGAGAAGTACTATCTGCCCAACGCCGAAAGAGTCGCTGAAGCTGTTGATCGGGTTCTAAACTTCTAATCGCTGGGAGTCCCGATGTTGCGCGAGTTCAAATTCCCCGACGTAGGTGAAGGAATCGCTGAGGGGGAAATCGTTCGATGGCTTGTAAAGGAAGGCGATTCGGTCAAGGAGGATCAGGACCTGCTAGAGGTTGAAACCGATAAAGCGCTCCTTACTCTGAATTCGCCCTACACGGGAAGGTCACAAGACTCCACGGCAAAGAAGGTGACATCATCAAAGTGGGTGACGTCCTGACGACAGTCGACGCGGGTGGCGAAGAAGGGACGGTGACAGGAGCGGAAAAAGGAGACTCAGGCACCGTGGTTGGGACGCTCAACGATAATGAAGTCGTGGAGGTCATTCGTCCCGTGCAGGCCACACCTGCCGTCCGTGCCTGGCCAAACAGATGGGAATAGATCTGGCAAGCGTGAAGGGCACGGGCCCTGGGGGCCGGATTACGAAAGAAGATGTCGAGACGGCCGCGACGAAAACGGGAGAGCAAACTAGCGCAGAAGCAGACGCGTATGGTTTGGTTGAAAGATACCGCTCAGAGGTATTCGGCGCACGGTCGCTAAGCGTATGGCCGAGGCCTCCTAAACGTGTCGCCGAGGTAACAATCTGGGAAGATGCCGACATCACCGAGCTAGAGCAAGTCCGCGCCAGAGAAAGAAAGGTAGCAGAGGAAAAGGAGTGAAACTTACTTATCTTCCCTTTCTGATTAAGGCGGTCATTCCGGCTTTGAACGCCCATCCCTATTTCAATGCCAGCTTGGACGAGGGAGCGGAAGCAATCGTTCTCAAAAGTATTTCAACATTGGAATCGCTGTAGACACGAGCGATGGTCTTATCGTCTTTGTGATCAAAGATGCTGACAAAAAAACATTCTGGATTTAGCGAAGGAGACAGCGACCCTCGCCGAAAGGCCAGGCTTAGAAAGATTGATCTCCATGAGCTAAAGGGCAGTACTTTCACCATCACCAACTACGGCGTTGTCGGAGCTTCACGGGACTCCTATTATCAATTACCCTGAAGTGGCGATCTTAGGGTTGGGAAAGATAGAGGATCGGCCGGTCGTGAGAAGCGGACAGATTGCGATCCGAAAGATGATGCCTCTCTCCCTTGCATTCGATCACAGGGCAATCGATGGTGTAGAAGCCGGACGTTTCCTCGGAGTTGTCATTCAGCATCTCGAAGATCCTAACCTCATGCTCATCGAAGGAAAGTAACTGGCTCAGCGCTCGATGCCGAAATGAATAGAGTTCGGGACTCTTCTGCCCTTTGGGGCACTACTTCCGTCCTAGCTTGAACACCCTATTCGCGTTTTGTCTTCATTTGGCCAAGTAAATTACCACTCGCGCTTTCAAGCGCGCCAGTGAGTCTGCCGCGCCATTACTCCGCCCGCTACTTCCTATGTCACATTTACACTGGCGAGCCGTAATTTTTACCAGCCTGGTTTAAACTTCCTCCGAGCAAACTGAAAAAATTAGTTAGTTAGCCTCGGCCGGATCGATGGCATTTGCGTTGCTCTACTCGCAATCCAAATGGAGCGTTCAAAAAACACGAAAGGAGGAAACATGAACAACAAAAGACAAAACTTCTCGACCTGGATCGTTGCCATCGCTCTGACCGCAGTTGCTGCCAGCAGTTGCGCCGGGGACCACTAACCGCGCGAGAGAAAGGCGCTGGCATCGGCGCCCTCGGTGGTGCAGCGGTCGGTGGCGCTATCGGCAGCACCAAAGGCCATGCTGGAGCCGGCGCAGCCATCGGCGGTGCCGTTGGCTTAGGGCAGGCGCACTGATTGGTAACTACATCCAAGGTCAAGAAGACGACGATTACCGACGTTAGGATACTTAACAGAGGCTTTAACAAGAAACGGGGGTTCATATGAAAAATTTACGAACGATCATTTTGAGCGCGATGGTTGCGGGGGTTCTGATTGTTCCTGGAACATCTGCGAGAGCCGACGCCAAGGATGAAAAGGACCATTATCATTTCCGGAAACACGATCATGACGGCAAGCGGGACGGTCACCACGAGCGACATGATAAGAATTACCGGCGTGATGTTCGTCATGATAACCGTGGGCATCATAATAAGCCGGAGATTCGACAGGATTTCAAAGATGTTCGCAATGCGAGAAATGAAGTCAAGCAAGATCGCGGGAGTTGCGTGGGGATCATCAGGAGCTGAGAAAAGATCGAGCGGAGCTACGACGCGATATCCGCAATGGAGCCAGCAAAGAAGAAATCTTTAGAGACCGGCAAGAGATCCGCGATGACGTAAAAGAGATTCGCAAAGACCGAACAGAACTGCGGCATGACCAGGGCACGATTGCAATCAGCTCGCGGCGAGCTTAAAGCAGACTTGCGCAAGAGATAGTCTGCTCACTTCCAGCCAGCCTGACCGTCCGTGAGCCGGGCGGTCAGGCCCCTGCCTTTACAGCGCCAACACTGCGCGAACCACCCCTTCACAAACTTTCGCCATAAAGTCGAGATTCAAAGTCTCTAAAGTATCCGTGGAGCCGTGATAGTGCGGATTACGGAAAAAAGATGTGTCGGTAATCATGAGGTGCTGGATAGCCGGCGTCCCAGAACGGTGCATGATCGCTCAGGCGCACGGCTGGAATCAAACCGCCATTGCCGGGCACCGACAGCGTCTCGACCGGAAGCCCTCGCACCTGGCGCATCTGCCGGCTGAATTTGCGCAGTAGACCGGCCGACTTCCAATTCCCGATCACGCCGATAAAATCACCCCGGTCCGGATAAAACGCTTTGAGCCCGAACGGATACTTTTGGCTGCCCGGCCTCGAGTCGGTGTAGCCGATCATTTCTAAGGATATCATGGCCGCAACCTTCGCTCCCACCGACTTTAATTTTTTGGCAAAATAGCTGCTCCCGATCATGTTGAGTTCTTCGAGATTGAAGGCGCAAAACAGGACCTGCGAACCTACTCTAGCGCGAGCAAGTAGCCGGGCCGCTTCCAGAGAACGGCAACGCCGCTGGCGTTGTCGTCGGCGCCTGGCGTGCCTTGAACCGAATCGAAATGGGCTCCCAAGATAATCATCGATGCGCCGCGTTGAGCGCTTTGGCGGCCAACGATGTTGCGAAAAGTTTTCCCCGGTGCGAAAAATAATCGCTTTCGACGCTGAGACCGTAGCTGCCTAATTCTTTTCGATAAAGCTTTCGACTGCCGCCAAATGGCGCCCGCTGCTAAAGGGCTTCTCTCGCCGACAATCACTTCCAAGATCCGGCGCAGCCGCTGCGGATCAACCCGTATTTCCATGCTCACCGCTTCACGATTTCCAGTTCCACGTTTTGACACTTATGCGCAACCGGTTCGGAACCGGGCTGCGGACGCTTCGAGGATTTCTACTTCACGCCGTAGGCGAAAATCCGGTCGGCTCGGGCTCTCCTCTTGCGCTGACATGTGGACCAATTTGTGGTACGAAACAATAAATGCGTCTCGAAATGGATCATATCTATATTGAGGATGTTCGCTTCGGCTCGCGAACGATCATCGATGATCATACCTTATTGATCGATCGCCAGGAACTGATCTCTCTTTTGGCGCAAGAACCGCTTTTTGACAGCATTGAAATCGCTCTCGCTCACCCGGGGCAGTCCTGCCGCATCATCTATGTGCTGGATGTCCTGGAACCTCGTTACCGACTGAACGGCTCCAACTTTCCCGGCGCCCTGGAAGCGATGGGTCTCGTCGGAGACGGACGGACACGAGCATTGAAGAATGTCTGCGTAGTCGAGGTTAGCCCCGATCAGGCACGCGGCAGAAACATCATCGATATGAGCGGACCCGTCACAGATTATTCGCCTCTTGGCGCTACCCACAATGTCGTGCTCATCCCCCACGCCGCTAGGGCGCCGACGGCGATGAGTACCGCCTGGCAGTCAAGAAAGCCGGGCTGCGAGCGTCGGTATACCTGGCTGCCGCGGCAAAGGAAGTCGACCCCGACGAAACGCAAATCTACGAGCTACCGCCCACCGCCTTCAACCGTGGGCCCAAAGAATTGCCGCGCATCAGCTATATCTTCCCGATCCACTCCCAGCAACATCCGACGCATCAGAAGGAGACGGTTTTTACGGCAGCAACATTCAGGGATTCCTGCCGACGATCGTCCATCCTAACGAAATCCTCGACGGGGCGTTGATGTTCTCTTATTCCGCGTTCACCTATTTCGCCCAGAACCATCCGCTAATCCAAGAGCTCTATAAGCGACACCAGCGCGACCTCTGGTTTGCCGGAGTCGTTGTCACCGTCGCCCCGGTTACCATCGGAGAAAAACAACGCAACTCCCATCTCGCTGCTCGCCTAGCCAGCGAGGTGTTGGGCGCCGATGGCGTTATCGCGACGAAGATCGGCGGCGGCGCGGTGGATACCGATCTCATGATGATCTACGAGCGCTGCGAAGAAATGGGAGTGAAGGCTGCACTCATCATTATGGAACGCTACCCGGATACCGGCATCACTTTCGTGCCCGCCAATGTGAACGCTCTCGTGACACCTGGCCTGACCCGAGACCCGATCGTGCTGCCCCCGTCGAACGAGTCATCGGCGGTGACACTTTGTTTTTGGATAATACCAATCCCGACAACACCAATCCCGGGATATCTGCCATGCCGGCCAACCGCGAGCTGCGGATTTGGGTGGGCGACATTGTCGGTGCCATCAGCCAGGTCGGAGCTTCCCGGCTGATCACCTATACAGGTTGATTGGGCGAAATGCTCAGGAGGTCTTCATGGACGAAAAAATTCGCGTCGTTCATTACCTGAACCAGTTTTTCGCACAGATCGGCGGAGAAGAAAAAGCCGACATCGGTCCCGGATTCAAAGAAGGGCCCATGGGACCCGGCCGTGCGCTCCAGCAAACGTTGGGGCAACAGGGCGAAGTCGTCGCTACCTGCTTTTGCGGCGACAACTACTTCGCCGAACATTTGGAAGAAGCTACGGAAGAGCTCCTTGGCCAAATGGCGAATTTCAAACCCCAACTGCTCATCGCGGGACCTGCCTTCGAAAGCGGGCGCTACGGCGTCGCTTGCGGAGCCATTGGCCAGGCAGCCCAAGAGCGACTGAGCATTCCTGCCGTGGCCGGCATGGATGCAGAAAACGCAGGAACAGGTGTCTATCGCAAGAAAGTCTATATCGTCGACTCAGGCTCTTCAGTGGTGCGGATGGCGCCGGTGCTCCAGCGGATGACCGCCCTGGGACTCAAGTTAGTGCAGGGCATGCCTCTAGGGCGGCCGGAAGAAGAAGGGTATTTTCCGCGCGGCATCAAACGCAATGCATTCGCCTCCAAACCTCCCGCGGAACGCGCCGTGGACATGCTTCTGGCAAAAATTCGCGGCGAGCCGTTTGAGTCCGAGATTGCTACACCGCAATTCCATCACATCAAACCGGCAGCCGCAGTGCGCGACTTGTCCTCAGCGGTTATTGCGCTAGTCACCGACGGCGGGCTCGTGACCGAGGGCAATCCGGAGCGGATGGAGCCGGGCCGCCCCACTCGCTTCACCACGATCGCTGTCGAAGGCATAGACCGCTTGGACTCAAAGGAATTCGACGTCGTGCATTCCGGCTACGACACCGCCTTCGCCAATCAAGATCCCCATCGCCTGGTGCCACTGGATGTCATGCGTGAGTTGGAGCAGCAAGGAGTCATCGGCAAACTCCACGAATCCATCCATACTACGGGCGGCGCCCACGCTGCGGTGGAGAACGCGACCCGCATCGGCCAGGGCATTGCCGAACGGCTGAAGTCCGCCGGCGTCACTGGCGTCATCCTCACTTCGACCTGAGGCTCGAGCACTCGCTGCGGCGCAGCGATCAGTAAAGAAATCGAACGGCTGCAAATACCGGTGGTGCAGATCTGCACGATGATACCGGTGGCGAAAGAAGTGGGCTCGCTCCGCGCCATGGCCTCAGGCGGTATCGTCAGCCCGACCGGGAATCCCGATCTGCCGCCGGAGAAAGAAAAAGAATTCCGCCGCGATCTCGTCTTGCGCGCTTTGCAAATTCTAAAGAGGACGTCCACGAGTAACGGCTTTCAAGAACTTATAAGTCAGGATCGAGGAGGCATTGTGACGGCCATAAAATCACAGCTCGGCAGGTTCATTTTGATTTCATGCATGGCGCTGCTGAGCGGACGGGTAACCCTTTGGGCGAGCGATGATCAACTAATCGCCGGCGCGAAAAAGGAAGGCGAGGTTTCCCTATACCTGTCCACAAATCTCACCGACGCCAACGGCATGATGCAGAGATTCAAACAGAAGTATCCCTTCGTCAATGTCGGACTTTTCCGTGCTGATAATGAAAAACTCCTGAACCGGATTCTGACCGAGGCGAGCGCCGGCAAATTCGCTGCCGACGTCATCCTCATCAGCAGTTTCGAAGTCCGGGTGTTGATGCAAAAGAAACTGTTGCAAAAATACCTTACGCCGGAGAGTCGCTTTTATCCTGAAGGATTCACGGATAAGGACGGTTATTGGACCAGCGTCTATTCGATACCGCGAGTTATGTCATACAACACAAAACTGGTGCGGCCTGATGCGGCTCCCAAAACTTACGACGATCTCTTACAACCCAAATGGAAAGGCAATGTGGGATTGTCCGACAGCGCCGTTCTTTGGTATGCCGGTTTTTGAAATTCCATGGCGACGAAAAAGGGCGCGAGTACATGAAGAAACTGTCGGCCCAGAAGCCAGCCTTTCGCGATAGCGAAACGGTTATCAGCCAGCTCCTAGCTGCCGGTGAGTTTCCTCTAGGCGTCACGTATTCCCACCAGGTCGTAAGCCTGAAAAAGAAAGGCGCACCGGTGGATTGGATTCGCACTATGCAGCCCATCGTAACCGGCCTAAAGCCGATCTCTCTCAGTAGCAAGGCAACGCATCCGAACGCGGGCAAACTGTTTATCGACTTTGTTCTGTCCAAGGAAGGCCAAGAGCTGATTCGCAGTTTCAACCGCCTCCCCGGTCGTGCCGACGTGCCTTCGGAGCTCAAGGAAGGCGCTCAGTTGTATCCCGCCGATCCGCTCTGGGGCGATAGTTACGGCAAATACGTAGAAGAATTCAGAGAAATCTTTTTCAAGTAGCCTGATGACGTATTAAGTTTCTGAGCGTTCAGAAAAGAGGACCTGTATGGCTATCAGATGGACTTCGTTTTACACACGTCGCCTTCCGTGCGTCCGGATCTAGAGCGGAGTATCCGCTGGTATGAGGACTGCCTTCAGCGCGAAAAAGTTTTTCACGCAAAGCAGGAAGGCGAGCGGCCAGAACTGTTGTTTCTAGAGTTTGCCAAGGGACAGTTTGTCGAGCTGTTCACCAACGGCAAGACCAAGGTACAACAACCGCCTGATGCGATCGGTTATCAGCACTTCTGTTTGGTGGTGGACGATTTGGAACAGGCGCTACAGCAGTTAGCCAGTGTAAACGTGTACCCGCATCGCGGGCCCTTTGCCGGCCGCGCCCAATATCGTATAGCATTTATCTCCGACCCGGACGGCAACATCATCGAACTGATGCAAATTCAGCCGGGTTCGCCCATCTATCGGGAGTAGGACCAGCCAACGTGGACGACCAGCGCGCCTTAACGCTTTCTAGAAGAGGTGGATCCGACCCTGGAGGGGAAGGCGGACATTAGTTGTCTGGTGTCTCGAACGAACGATCTGTACACATCGCCCCCTCGCGAACGAGCAAACTCGGGTCGTTGCGATCAATAGGCGGGCCGTAGTAATCAACTAGCTGTACTCCTGTAGGACAAGCGACGCTAACAAAGGCGTACTTCTCGTGAACATATCCAGGTATATCTGTTTCTTCTTCGCTGAGTATCACAATACTGTTATCAGCGATATTCGCAGTATTGATGTCCTCAGAGCGACTAAGGTCTTGCCCATGGGCTGCTAACGGTAGAAACAAGATCGCCATGAGGACACCGATGAGACCAATTTTTCTAATCATAAAGCTCCTTTCTCCGAATTTAGTTTAAGATGCACCCTCCAGGATCATCTCCGCTGCATTTGTCTGTGCGAATCTAGTGCCACCCTCGTACTTCGTTGATTTCATTTCGTTGCTAGTAAAGTTTGCGAGCAGTTTTTTGATTGGAGCTTGTTGTGATTTGCCACGTCTGTTGTGAATTGCTACTCGTGACTTTTCGAAACAACGTAGTCGGCGTAAGAAGCGTCAGGGAGTGTGCGTCTTCCTAGATCCGTCGAAGGTACTAGTATTTTAGGCAAGATCGAAGATAGATCGACGCTTTGAATCTTCAATTCAGCTAGCTGCGGCGTCAAGGAAGCCGGCAAAACACTTCCGCTTATCCTGAGCCCGCTCGAAAACTTTAGCACGCTGGAGAATGAGCGACCACGACAGGCCGTCCGTTTCGCAAATGCGTGACTTGCCCATCGTTTAGGCAACGTGTGATCGGAAACAAAGCATTCGAAAGAAAACAAGAAAACAACTTCAGGTTCTTCAATGGATTTATCGGAACTATTATTGGCATAACGCTTGCTCGATGACTTTTACAAAGACATTGGAAAGAGTAGAAAGCGTTCGTCCGACGCTTTCTAGTTACTTGAATCCGCTATCGCTGCTCTAGCGAAGGAGCAGGATTGCCTCGAGCATTCCGCTGTCGGAAAGCCATACTGATCGGCAAACCAAGAACCGTAACAACTCATCATGACCTATTGTGGACGACATCTAGGTTTTTCTTTGTGGGAGAAATAGAGGAATAATGGAGAAAAAAATATTATTGTTTCGGCTGCGCTCACGTTGTTAATAAGTGGCTGCACCAACATGACCTATAGGCAACAGGCCGCCTTAAAAGCGCCGCGGCGGGCACCATTATCGGGGGCGGTATCGGGGAGGCGTCGCAGCCACCCAAGATGGTGAGAATCGTTTCGCAATAGGAGGCCCTGTCGGCGCCACCACCGGTGCAATAATCGGTGGTTTGTTGGGATATTGGCTGGCTGAAGAACCGAAACCTCCACCGGCTGCACCTCCTCCCCCCACCACCACCTCCACCCCCGCCGGCGAAACCAAAGCCGCCACCACCCCCGCCTCCTCCGCCTCCCCTCCACCAGCGCCGAAGGTTGAGCGGACGATCATCCTGGATGACGTGTTGTTCGACTTTGACAAGAGCACGATCAAGCCCGAAGCGGCGCAGATTCTCGACCGGTTGGTTGCGTTCATGAACGAGAACAAAGATTCGAAGGTCGCCCTATCGGGTTTCACGGACAACATCGGGACGGAGGCCTATAATATGGGTCTATCGAATCGGCGTTGGATGTCGGTCAGGGATTACGTAGTGAAGAAGGGTGTGGACGGCGGCCGGCTCTCCGGTCAGGGGTTCGGCGAATCTAAACCGATCGCTGACAACAAAACGGCAGAGGGCCGCGCAAAGAATCGACGGGTTGAAATCAAGGTTCAATAGGCTTGCCTGTGATATCGTCAAGCCTGCAAAGGGCAAACCAGAATTAGAGAGTTTGTTGGGGCAGGCTTCAAACCCGCCCCCGATGAACACTATTCCGAAATATCTAGTAGCAGGCCATCCGGATCGGCAAATACGTGCTTGCCTATGGGGCACGCCTGCAGATCTTTCTCAAGCTCACCACCTTGCATTCCCACGGCGATTTTTTCGGAGCGGACTCGGGAAAAGCCGCCGCGATTTCGTCCAGGTCTTTCGTGGTTTTTTCTACGCTCTCCACCTTAAAACCGATATGATCGAAGCCCTGCCTCAAGCCTCGATAAAATTTGTCATGACAGCGGCGGATCACCAATCGGACTTTGCCATCGGTAAGTGAGATCGCTCCATCGCCTGCTGGTGCGGGCGTTTCTTCGAGCTCTAGAACTGTCGTGTAGAATTCGGCCACCTCATCAGGCTCTCGGGCACGGAGCGCAATGTGGTTGAGCCATCGCGGTTGCTCCCAGCCGTCGTTCAGATATCCTTCTCTGACATTGGACATTCCTTTCTGTGAAAGGTCGAATTGGGTCCCCGTGGGATCCTGAGCTCTAATGCCCGCGAAGGGAACGTAGCTGAGCGCCTTGGTAAATAACAGTCCGGGGTACTTTTGTTTTATCCTCTCTAGCACCTCCTTGACGTCCTCGCATTCAAAGCCGAAGTGGTCGAGGCCCTGCTGGCTTCCCGGCCGCTTGGCTAAAAGTGCCATGCCAATGACCCCGTCGCTGATATGCCCCCGATTGGGATTGTGTTGACCCGTCTCATCTACCAATCCAGTGGTGATCTGCTTCATGCCGAAAATGGTCTGGTAGAATTTGGCCATTGTATCGTAACGTTCCGTGTTGGTGGCAACATGTCTTATCCTTGCAAACATATGAAGGCTCCTTTCGTACTGCGAGGGTCGGCTCTTGTTCTAAGTTAAAGCCCTTGACCTTGTCAAGCGTTAGCAGAGACGATGGAATACTGGAGTGGTGGAGTGATGGAGCGTGTGGTTTATAATCCAACATTCCAATATTCCCATACTCCAACATTCCATGTCCGGTCTGGATTGACGCAGGTTGGAGGCTTTGTTAGGCTCCGCGCTTGCTAGCAACGGGTCTCAGTCGCAACCGAACTCGAGAGAGGACAACTTAAGTATGAAGAAAACAGTCGTTGGCATCACGACACTGTTTTTTCTAATTCTCGCCTCATCGCCCGCTCTGCCGCAGCTCAAGAAAATACGGTTTTCGACGACCTCGATTGCCGTCACCGAGCTGCAATTCAGGATAGCCCATCTCAAAGGCTTTTATCGTGAGGAAGGACTGGATCTCGAAACGCTTCTTATACGAGGATCGGTCGGGATGCAGGCGCTTATCGGCGGCTCGGTTGACTACGCATCGGCCGCGGGATCCATCATCGCCGCCGCTGTTCGCGGCGCGCCGGTAAGGCTTGTCCTGATCGTCAACTCTAAGCCGCAGTTCGACTTTGTAGCCCGCCCTGAAATAAAATCGGTCCAACAACTCAAAGGTAAGGTCATCGGCATCTCCTCCCGCGGGGAGCGGTGGACCTGCTGACGCAACTCATCCTCACCCACCATGGTGTCACGCCGAACAAAGACGCAACCCTGATCGTCATAGGCACTCCCGAGGAGCTCGCGACGGCTCTGCGGACCGGGCATATTGCCGCATGTCTTCTCAGTCCGCCGAGACAGCTGATCCTCTATCGCGAGGGCTTTAACAAACTCGCCTATTCAGGGGATTACCTGGCCAGTTATCCGTCAGGGGGCATCGGGGCAACGGAGGAAAAATCAGGACCAATCCATCCGAAGTCCTCGCCTTTGTCAGAGCTAGTCTTAAGGGACTCCAATACTATACGCAAAATCGCGCAGAGTCCGTTGACAACATTTCGAAGTATCTCGGTATCAAGGACCCTTCCTTGTCCGGAGAGGTTTACGACCTCCATGTAAGCCGGCTCGGGGGATTTAGCTATTTGGATGAAGCCTGGATGCGCGGCGCCATTGATTTTACGAAGAAGAGTCTGGGAGTCACCAAAGAAGTCCCGCCTAGCCAGGTCTTTGATTTTAGTTTTGTCGAAAAGGCCATGGCGCGAATCAAAAACTAATTTGGCATCTTACGTAGGTCCGAGATGATTTGTCCGAGGTATACCTACCGTGTTCCGAACTGAGTGCAACCACAAAGAATGATCAGAAACAAACCGCTGGCGGGTCTGGTTATGGTATTCTTTCTCTCGGGATGTGACTCATTCAAAGTCGCGGGGCAATTCCAATCCGGGCGCCAGGCCTTCCTCGCCAAGAACTACGAAGAGGCGCTCACGTCTTTCCAACAAGTGGCTCGGGCTGACCCGAACTATATCTTCGAATCCGGATTGTATCGCCAAGGAATATGGAATCTATGTCGGCCGCGCTCAGTACAATACCGGCAAGTTATTGGAAGCGCGTAAGTCCCTGGAACGAGCCCTGTCAGTTTATCAGGATGATCATTTGGCCAAGCTCTACCTCGGCCTAACTCGCGCGCGCAGTGATGATTCAGCCAACGGCGCCAGAGAATATCGAGAGCGGAATGAAGGGCCTTTATGACTGGCTCGAACATTATGAATCGACGAAGCCATTTGAAGCTTTCTGGGATCCACGGCGCGAGATCAGGTCCGCCATCGAAAAAGACCTCAAGATGATTTCTTCTAATAAAATCGACTGGCAGCAGCTTATCCCAAACGCAGAGTGGCTCGGACAGAAGGTTCGAAGACGAAATCGATCAGGTCCGCCGGCAGGAAAGCCGGCAGCAGCGCTAAGGCATCTTTTGCGAACTTTGCATTGCACTGCGTTAAATTTTCGCTGGTTGCGCAAATTTTTCAGGCGGTCGATTATCACGGATACGCCCTTCGACGAAGCCGTTCTCACCACAAACCGCTTCCAAGGTTTGAAGTTCCCACTCCTTTATCCTCCCCCGCGCGGGGCGCGGAGGAAGAAGCGGGTTCCGAGACCTTCGTGATGAAAGATCGGTTTCCGTTTTGTTTCATTTTTGGTTGCGGCTTTGCCGGCGCTAGGTTCTTTGGTTACCCGGTCGGCGTTAGGCGCCCACGGACAACAAACCTAACGGCGATACAACCGGTCGTCGCTCAATACGGCTCGAAACTACGCAGCGCGGGAATAACCTCAGTGCCGAAGAGCCTGATTGAGCGCATCAAATCTTCTTCCGCGATGTCGCCGATGTTGAACTCGCCAAGAACGGTGTTGAACAACCCTTCGGCGGCGGCCGCTTTGATTTTTTCGTCACGGTCTGGGGCGATCCGACGAAAGCAAGATTGTGATCCAGTAGGTAATCGAGATTGACGGCGTTCTTGGCGATTTCGGCACCGCCCGGGTCCCCGCGCTTGGCGAAATTTTCGGCCAATCTCAGATAACCAATCCCGCCGTCGGCCCTGGTCCCAAAGACCTTGGTAAAACAGTGAGCGAAATACGGTTTCGCCTTCGCGACAGCCTTCTCGTCGGTCTCGTCTACGTAGACGAGCACCCAATAGCCGATGTTGGGCTTTTCCGGATGACCCGCTCGGTTCCATCGCGTCAAATACTCTCGGTAACGGGGCGCGACCTCCTGCCGCGGCACCAGGAACAGATAGCCCGTGTGCACACCCTCTTGCGCCAGGATCGCCAGGGTATCGGCGTCGCGGGACTGCATCCAAAGCGGCGGGTAGGGCTTTTGTACCGGCTTCACCGAAAGCGTCACGTTTTGGTATTGGTGAAAAGGGCCCTCGAAGCTAAACGCTCCTTCCGTGGAAAAAGCCTGCTTGACGAACCCTAAGGCCTCATTTGCCAAAGCCCTGCGGTTGTTGAAGTCCGCGCGATAGGGTCCGAAAAGTCAGGCACGATCCCCGACACTAGACCAAGCTCCAAGCGCCCGTTCAGTACGTTGTCCAAGACCGCGGCATCCTCGGCGATTCGCAAAGGGTCGTAGAGCGGGACGACAAAGCCCATCGGGCCATGCCGCATCTTTCGCGTGCGCGCCGCCGCGCCGGTGCAATAAATCGCTGGCGAAGGCATCCAGCTTTCGTTGGGATTGAAGTGATGCTCGACGGTAAAGCCAAAGTCAAAACCCAGCTCGTCACAAGTCGCCAGCTCACGCCACAATTGTTCGTATCGCTGCGCCACAGTCATGCCCGGCTTGTTCCATACATGGGAGAAGTGCGCGAATTTCATCTGACTTCCTCCAAATGTTCGTGCCGAATCGCGATCAACAGATGCTTTTATTTCAGCGAACATATAGGAAAAACCCCTACCCTGCCACCATGATTGGATCTATCGGCGTTTCGCCGTGCGCATTCCAGAGGGACGCATGAATGCTCATGCGCGTGTGATTGCAATAAAACATGACCCAACACGCGAGCCGACTTGAAGGCATTCGCGGCTCGCGCTCTAATAACACCAATGGCTGAGTCAAACGAGATCAGCAGCGACCGGCTTGTAGCGCAGTGTTGCATCGCCGGTGGCGGCCCGGCGGGCATGATGCTGGGCTTTCTGCTTGCCCGCGCCGGTATCGACGTCATCGTTTTGGAAAAACATGCGGATTTCTTGCGCGACTTTCGCGGCGATACGATTCATCCCTCGACGCTTGAAATCATGCACGAGCTAGGCTTGCTCGACGAGTTCCTCAAGTTACCGCATGAGAAAGTCTACGAGCTGAACGCTCAGATCGGCGACACCAGACTAACGCTGGCCGATTTCACTCGTTTGCCGACTCGCTGCGGCTTTATTGCCTTTATGCCGCAGTGGGATTTTCTCGACTTTCTCGCGGATCATGCGCGCCGGTACCCAACGTTCCGTTTATTGATGCAAGCCGAGGTGACCGACATTGTTAAAGAAGGAGAACATGTGGCTGGACTGCGTGCGCAGACGCCGACGGGTTCACTGGAGGTGCGAGCGGATCTCGTAGTGGCGGCTGACGGCCGCTATTCGATCGTCCGCGAGAAAGCCGATTTACCCGTCCAGGAGCTTGGTGCGCCCATGGATGTGCTGTGGTTTCACCTGCCACGCAAGCCGGGCCATCCGGCACAGACCATGGGACGCTTTGACACCGGGCGTATCTTTATCTCCATCAACCGAGGGAATTACTGGCAGTGCGGGTACGTTATTCCCAAAGGCCAGTTTGACGAGATTCGCAGGCAGGGGCTCGCTTCTTTTCACGAAAAAGTTGCCCAGCTCGCACCCCACGCCAAAGATCAGGTAAGCGAGCTCAAGAGCTGGGACGATATTAAGCTTCTGACCGTCCGCGTCGATCGGCTCTCCCAATGGTTTCGACCAGGATTGCTCTGTATCGGCGATGCTGCGCACGCGATGTCGCCCGTCGGCGGCGTCGGCATTAACCTCGCTATCCAGGATGCGGTGGCCGCGGCCAACGCGCTGGCCGAACCGTTGCGCGAGCGCCGACTGACAATTGCCGACCTGCAACGAATTCAAAAAAGGCGCGAGTTTCCCACCCGCGTGACTCAAGGCTTACAAGTCGCAATCCAGCGGAGGGTGATTGCTCCGGTACTCGGTGCGGCGAGACAGCTGAAACCACCGCTGTTGCTCTGAATGATCGCCTCCGTCCCTTGGTTTCGGCGCATTCCGGCTTATATCGTCGGCGTCGGCGTCCGTCCGGAGCACATAAGAGCACCTGAAATTCGGAACGCGCGTTAAGGAAATTCGGCGCAAAAGCTTAGGAGTCAATCCGGACTGGCGGTGCTAGGCAGCTCTTAGCCCGGACTATTCATGGACCCAGGAAAAGCACGACACACTGTGAACCGAGGAGTGAGCTTCGAAGGGCGCGGGCACAGGAGGGATCTAACGGAATGTCTTATCAAAAAGCCCTATGAGCTCGTTGTACCGAGGCGCCCACTTATCCGCCGATATTACATGGATCCGGCTCGGAAGCTTTTCCCGAAATCGCCAGTCCATATCCTTGCGCGCCACCAGGCGGTTTTGTCGAGCGTAGATTTCTTGCGCTTCCCGGGTGAAGAGAAAATCGACGAGGAGCGCGGCAGCATGGGGGTGAGCGGAGTATTTCGCTAGCCAGATGCCACTCGGATCCTTGATGAGCAACGGATCCGGGATAGCATAGTCCACCGGAGCGCCCCGCTCTTTAAGATTTTCGAGCTGGTAATGTAGCGCGTCGATCAGCACATTGAACTCTCCCGCAATCATCTGCTGCACAAGCAAAGAGCTGCCTTGCTGGATCCTGAGGTTTTGCGTTGCTAACTTGCGGGCGAAAGCGAGCGCCCTTTCCTCTCCCATCGTATCGATCATTGCCCCAAGCCATTCGTAGCCGGCGGCCTCCAATCCGATTTGACCTTTCCACTTTGGTTCGAGCAACTCTTCGTAGGATTTAGGTCTTTGCTCTTTTGCTAAGGCTCGGGTGTTATATCCAATCACCAAGGCATAGGTGAATGGCGCCACCCGGTAACCCTCGGCATCCATAAATCCATCCCGGAGTTCTTTGCGGACAGGGGTCACATTGCGGGCGATCAGACCGGCTTTCATCAAGGCTGCGTGTGAAGTGCTGGTTCCGCCGAGCACGTCAAATTTATTGAGTCCCGCCCGGTGCTCGGTCACCACGCGATTAACCATTCGGCCTCCTCCGGCCCCGGTGTATTTAACTTCGATAAAAGGATAACGCTGGCGAAACGCCTCGATGAGAACTTTCGAATGTTCGACGGGCAAAGTGGCATACCACTCCACCACCCGTTCGGTTTGCGCTCCTTTGACTAGTGCGGCGTGCCTTTCATCCAGCGGAAGCGCGTTCAACTTGGCCAGCAGTGGATCCACAGCTGGTTGAGAGAATGCAACGGAAGTGAAGCAAGTAAAAACCAAAGTCGCGAGCAGAAGAACCGCCTTGTTGGCATTCATTGAGCCTTCGCTTTGGAGAATCGAGGTCCGTTTGGTCTCAGCTACGCCACTAACGCTTTTCGGCCCAAAGCTGGGTGAAGAAACCGCTGTTCTCCATCTCAGTTAAATAGCGTCGGTCAACGAGATCCTGCGGTTTTATCTCTTGCGCCCGAGGGTTAACTTTCGCAACTTCATCAACCATGACTTGAAGCACTTGGAGCTTTAAATCGAGTCTTGGCTCCATGACTTTTATCTCGGTCGCGTAGCCCGGTTCCAAGATCGACCTTTCCTTGATGCCGAGCTTTTTCTGCATGACTCTCAAAACGAGCTCTTTGTCTCTGTGCATCGCCTTGGAAGCTTCAGCCATCGCGCGCATGAACCTGGCGATGACCTGGGGTCTTTTCGTCAATACCGAACGGCGAGTCGTGATCGTGGAAGCCGCAAAAGGAATCGCCTGATCAGGTCCATAGACGACATAGCGAAATCCTTGCGCAATGGCTTTGGCGTCCGCTGGAGGCAACAACGACGCGGCATCTATCCTGCCGGTAAACAGCGCGCCCAAAGTTTCGGCGTCTCCCCGGTCTGGATAAACAGGACATCTTTTCCGGATTCATCCCGGCGCGACGGAAGGCTTGGACGCTGAAATAATGGGTGTTGCTGCCGATCCTCGTGACACCGATTTTTTGCCTTTTAATTCCTGCAGCTTGGTTATCTCCGGTTTGGCTAGAATACTCTGGGTCATAAAGTTTTTAATGCTGCCGATCAACACCAGGTCCGTTGCGCCGTTGACGAAGGCATTCACCACCCCGATCCCACCGAGTAAACCCACTTCGACGTTGCCGCCGAGCAGGGCCGCGGTTGCGGTTGAAGAAGAGGGTATGTAGACAAACTCGAAGTCGAGATCGTACTTCTTGAACATCCCCATCTCGTCGGCGACCCACGGCATCGCATAGGGCACGGCATGCGCCGAATACAGACCGACGAGCTTCTCTGCGGCAGCGCTACTCGATGGAAAGAGCGTCCATAGGACAACCATCAGCCCAGATAAATATCCGAATGAGCTTTTCAACCGCAGTTGCGACACTATGCCTCCTTAATTCCCAAAGGTTTTGCTTTGAGGTTTAGCTTGAAACTCGGAACTCGGAACTTGAAACTGGCATGGCGTTCTCGCCATCCTACAGAGCAAACAATTCCTTGGCATTCTTGTACAATATTTTCTCCTTGTCGCTATCAGACACCGCGGGGTGATTGCGCAGCGCGTGGAGATTGCCGGGGAACTCATTGTCCCAATGTGGAATGTCAGACGCGTAAAGGAAATGCTCCGCTCCCAGATATTTTATCGCTTCGGGCAACAGCGTTTCGCCCGCTTCCAAGCTGAAATAGATCTTCGCTTCCCGCACCAGCTCGCTGGGCTTTTTCTTCAGCAAAGGCATCTCGTGTTTGGCGCGCTTTTCCCAGTGCTCATCGAGCCGATCCAGGTAGTAAGGCAGCCAGGTCGCGCCGATTTCCAAGAAAGCAAGCTTTAGCTTCGGAAATCGCACGGGCAAGCCCTGGCAAACGACGCTGGTGAATTGCAGCAGCAGACCTACCGGAAAGGCATAGGCGTGCACCTCCGCGAACGTGGCGAGTCCAGACGCGCCGATTTCGTGGGAATTGCTGCGGGAACCGTGGATTCCCAATACCGCTCCCAATTTTTCCGCTTCCGCATACACCGGATCATAAAAACTGCTGCCTAATGCCACCGGCAATCCCATGGGCAAGAATCTCAAAGCCTTTTAACCCCAGCTCTGTGACGCCGCGCCGTAATTCCTCAGCGGCAACCTGCGGCGAGCGCAAAGGCAACACGCCGACGCAGCTCACGCGGTCGGACAAGGCGTTAAACTCTTTTGCGAAATGGGTATTGCACGCCTTGGCAACCGCGATCTGGAACGGCAAGTCCTGTATCTTCGAAACATTTCCCGAGCCGGTCGGAAAACAAATGGCCGACTCCATGCCCTCTCGAGCCATGATTGCATGCCACTCTTCGATCTGTTGTTTCGGGCTGAGATCTTCCCATCGCACCGCCATTTCAAAACTATCGAAAAGGTTTGCGTCCCATGGCTGGTCACGGGTTCTGAGCGGCGTTGAGCGTTTATCCCAGGGCGATTCAAGATACTTGCGAATGTAGCGTTCCTTCTCGAGAACGTGTCCATCGGCATCGATGACCGGACAGTTAACCATAAGCACCTCCTACTGTTCTAGACTGCGATATTGCTGATCGAAACGTTTCATAGGCCTCAAATGAACTACACTCGCCAGCAAGCTGCGGCGATATCAGAGTAAGTATGAATTTACTCGCTAATTGTCGCGCACCCCGCATCTAAGTTCTTATCGGGGTCAGTCGAGCAATCTCCCGGTTTCCCGCTAAGGCCATGAGCGATATTATGATCGGAACGATTCAGACAAGTTCAAATTCTACGTGGCACGTCTGCAGGGAATTCATATCCCGTTTAGATTGAATACTACTACTCCAGCTGGGTGCGCGCAGTAAGATACCGGACGACATCTATTTAAAGAAAAGCTTCTGGAAAAGATCACTCCATTGTTGCTCTTTATCGAAGAGGACTTCCGGGACCGATATAGTTAACCTGGGTGAATTTTCCGCCTCCCGGCTTTAGGTTCGGCGTCTTGGCAGAAACCTCCGGATGGGCCGGCAGATAGTCGAGCTCTTGGAGGAGCTTCTGTCCATCCTTAGATATAGAGGAAATCAATAAGCAGCATGGACGCATGGGAATGCGGAGCATTCTTCGCCAGCCCGAGCGTCTTGACTTGTCCGGGCACGGGCTCCAGTGCTTGCCAATCCACCGGCGCGCCGGATTTGCGGCTGATCACCGCGTGGTAATTGAAGATGTTGATGGCAATGGCGTACTCTTCGGCAATCACCATGTCCAGTACCGCTCTATTGCTGGCCGTAGTCTTGGCAGCGCCCTGCTTGGCCATAGCTCCTGCAAGTAGGCCATGCCTTTTTCTTGTCCCATCGTCATTAGTGTATTTCCGATAAAAATCGGGGCTCCCGATCCGCCGCTGGTGCTCCAGATCATTTTCCCCTTCCACCTAGGATTGAGCAGATCGTTCAGTGACCCTGGCACTTCGTTCGGCTTGACCAACTTTGTGTTATAGCCGAGGGTCATAAAATAAACATTGGGCACTGCCCAATACCCGTCCGCGCCTTTGAGATTTGCCGGGTAATCATCAAGAAGCGGAGAGAAAAACCGCTGCAGGTAGCCGGCTTTCTTGATCAACACGATGGTTGAGGGTGCCGATCCAATACATCAACATCGAATCTCTTCGCCTGATATTCCGCGATCATCTTCTGGGCGAGCTGGTCTGAGTCGGCCCGATAATACTCGACCTGAACAAAAGGATACTTTTTCTCGAAAGCCTCCTTAATCGGTCGCAAGGCCTGATTGACGATCAGTGTCGAATACCAGAGAATCTTCCCCTCCTTCTTCGCTCCTTCCTCAAGGACCTTTTGCCTGTCCGGTCCCTTCAAAGAGCAACTTCGTCAACAGTCAACGCCCACCCGTCGTGGAACAGTGAAGGAACCCAGGTTGCTAGGAAGAAAAGAATGCTAACCCACCCGTAACAACGCCCTCTCACGTCCCTCACAAATTGATCCTCCAAACGATTGAAGTAAAAGCGATCCCAAGCTATGCCGAGATTCAAGATCGCTGCGAAGAATGAGGTAAAGGAATGAGCATGGTCTTTCCCGATCAGGATCGTTTTGCTTTCCGTTTCCTAAATACGTAACGCTTGTCTGTCTCATCAACTCTAAGGATCGATAAGCGCCAATGTCTCGGTCTCACTTTTCGTAGAGCTTCTTAATGAAGCCCGATTTTATCAAGCTCCTCGACGAAGCTCCGATCGGCAAACTCCTCCGGCTTATGATTCCAGACCTCAGGACGCGTCGCAGCCACGTATTCGAAGCTGGTTTTCATTCCCGCTGTATTGGGGTAGGGCGCCGGGAGAAAAGCCTTGGCGAAAAGATCGTAAGATTCGTTCACCAGTTCTTCGTTGTCCATGCGTAGAGTTTTCTTGATTACCTTCTTGCCGAACTCCCGGTCTTTTTAAAGAGCGCAGTTCCTTCCAGATGTGCCTTCATATAGTTCATTATCATGTCACGGTCCTTCTGGATGATGGCGCGCCGGGTCGTGATCTCGATCCAGGGATAGTCGATCTCTTTTTGCCGAATCCCACAGCATCGGAAATCCCATCTTCATGGCGATGCCGTAGCCGGGAAACGACAGCGATGCGGCATCGATGGTCCCCTGTTTCAGCGCCGCGATCCGTTCCGGGTCACCGCCGATTTGAATCAGAGCCACATCACGGTCAGGATTGAGCCCCTTCTTCCTGAGAATATGGCGAACCAGGAAATCCGTGAGTGAACCAAACGTGGTGACGCCAACCTTTTTGCCCTTGAGATCCTCGACTCTTTTGATCTCCGGTTTGACGATCATCGCGTGAACGACGCCGGGCAGGGTATGCGCCAGGATGACAAGATCGGAACCGGAAAGACCGGCATTAATGACCGTGGAGTCGCTATCGGGGCAACTTGAATGCTGCCGCCAATCATCGCCTTCGAAGATTCCCCGGAACCCCGCATGGCCACGGGATCGGCATAGAGACCATATTTCTCGAAGAGCTTCGCCTCCTTGGTCACGTAGATGATGATGTTCCCCATGCTCACAGAAGAGACACCGACATATATTTGCTTGAGCGGTTTTGACTGTGATGAGACAGAGACGGGAAAGATAAACATGACGGCCCATATCACCGCCGATGTCATTTTACGTAAAGGGTTCTTGTACCCCATAGGTCACCTCCTGGCTTTGGCAGCTTTGCTCCAACTTTCCGTTGTGTTGATCGGGAGTAACCGTCGAGTTTTTGTTGTTTCTAGCACCGCTCCAGGCAATGTAAAACGGGATGTCTGCCGCGCGATCAGATCATGTGGTAGCTAACTCCAATAATATTTGAAATAGTGACAATATCGGAAATAGAATTACTGATATTGGCGGTGAAAAGCATTGTCGAAGGCTATTGAATCAACAAAGAGAGCCGAAAGAAGCCTGGGCTCAATGAGCCCTGCTCGTGGAAGTGGTAGTTTAAACTCTGTAGTCAACGAAAGAGGTGGGCAGAAGTCGCGGCGGCAATAATCGATAGGCGAGCGTGAGTTGTTGTGCTCAGCCTATCAAACACGATCCTAAGGAGTAGATACCATGAGCATGGACTAGACAGAAAGAAAGACGAAAAAAGAAACCCATGAAGACCCTGATGGAAAAGAGAGCGGCCAAGAAGGCCAAGAAGGAGAACAGGGGATATCGAGCATTACTCCATCCCCTATTATCAAGAGGCGGTAACATCGTTTTTGCCGGCAGGGGAAAGAATGAAAAGAACTTGCGCAGTGACGGGTCTCAACATTGCGGTGACTGTCATCGTCGCGGCGTTCGTTGGATTGCTGGCAGGAACTGGAAGCGCCGCCGAAACCGCGAAACCGACGCATTTGCGGCTCGCCTACAGCGCGATCACCGTCAATCAGGCAATTCCTTGGATCAGTTACGAGGCCGGCCATTTCAAAAATACGGGCTCGACGTCGAACTGGTTCATGCCAGCAGCATCTTGGCCTTGCAGGCGCTGCTCGCCGGCGAGGTTGCGATTGCCCAGTCCGTGACCGATGCCTGCGTCAGCGCCAATCTGAACGGCGCCGACACCGTTTTCCTCGGTGCGATACTCGACAAACCCCTCTATGGCTTCATGGTCAATTCCAAGATCAAAACGCCGCAGGATCTCAAAGGCAAGCGAGTCGGCGTGACGAGATTTGGCGCGACGCCGGACGCTCTGGCGCGGGCGATGCTCAAGATGTGGGGCTTGGATCCCGCGACGGATGTCACGCTTGTTCAACTCAATGAAATGAGCTTTTTGGTCCAGGGTCTGGCCAATGGGGTGATCGACGCAGCGCCGATCTCGATTCCGGGCAACATTCGGGCAAAGAACCTGGGGTTCGTCGAGCTCTTCGATATGACCAAGATCAACAAGACCTACATCACGGGAACCGTGGTCACCAGAAAACGCTTCATCGACGGACAGAGAGACGTCACCCAGCGGTTCATGAAAGGTTTTCTCGAGGGGATGAAGACCTACCTGGAAGATGAAGAGTTCAGCGTCAAAGTGATTCAGAAGTGGACTCGAAGCAAGAATCGCGAAGAAATCAAAGAAGCCTACGCGCTGCAGGCACGTCACATGCTCCGAGTGCCGCGCACATCACTTGAAGGCGTGAAAACGATTCTCGAAGGCATGGACCGAATTCCGGCGAGCCAAAACGGCCGACCCGCGCCGTTTCGTCGATTCGAGCATGCTCGACGAGTTGGAAAAGGAAGGCTTCTTCCAAACGTTGTACAAGATTAACTAAGGCCGCGACGGGCGAATCCTGATGACGGCTTCGGCGGGTGGCTCACACCGCCGGGCCTTGGATAATCAGCGGGATCGATTTGCCTTTGCTAGCCATTGCCCGTCTGAGTCAGGTCCACCCAGACTCCGTCTTCCACTGCAGGACTTTGCCGCGGGAGAGCGTCATCTTCGGAAAACCTTGGACCTCCCAGCCTTCGAATATCGTGTGATCAGTACCCTGATGGAGATCCTCGTTTCTAATTCGTCTGCTGATTTTGGGATCGAACAAAACCAGATCGGCGTCGCTGCCGATATCGACTGTTCCTTTGCGCGGATAGAGACCAAAGATCATCGCCGGCGCCGTCGCCAGCACATACACAAGCTTCTCCACAGCCATGCCCCGTTTGATCACCATCTCATTGTGCATGACGGCGAGCCGTAGCTCGATTTGGTTGAGCCCTCCTGAAACTTCATAGGCGGGCAAACGTTCCGCGAGGCGGCGCTTCTCCACGATGAGGGCTAATGACTCGTCCGTGGCCACTGAAGAAATCGAGCCGTGGGCGATTCCTCCCACAGAGATTCGCAATCCTCTCTCTCCTTCTCAAAGGAGGCGATTTGAGAAATTCCACACCGCGCGGCGTGCGATAGATCTCTTCCGAGAAGCAGAGATAGTGTGGGCAGGTCTCGCCGTAGACAGGAAATCCTGCGCCACGCGCACCAGCCCACGGCGTCGAGCGAAGGCCCGGCGCCGAGATGCTCGAAATAAATCGGCCCGCGAGTGATCTGCCCCATAAAGACGGAGCGTTGTACCGCTGCGGTCTCTGAAAACCACGGGCGGCAACGCGCCACATTTTCCAAAGCGCCGGCGTTGTCGGTCTGGCGGATAACTTCCCGGTTGAGGCGCGCGTCTTCGGCGTGGATAACGGCCATCATCTTCCGGCTGCGCGCCAAATTTAACAGCCCATGCAGGCCGCCCTCATCCAAGGGCTCCCTTCCCGCGCGCCTTCGAAAGAGCCATGAAACGAACGGGGTTCCATCCTCCGCGCATTCTTCCAACCCTGCGATGACCTGGTCATCGACCGAAGCAGGGAGGGATGAAAAGCAAAGTCGATGGCCATAGTACCTCGCCGCTCTGCTCTTTGCTTCACGCAAGACCTGCTTCGCAAGCTCAACCCCTTCGTCGGCGGAATCATCTCCACGACCGTCGTCGTCCGCCGATGGCCAGCGCGCGGGTGCAAACTTTCATGGCGGCCGCCAAGCTACCGACGACTTTCGTTGCGCCGCCGATATGAGTATGCGGATCCACTGCACCAGGGAAGAACATAGAGACCTGTTGCATCGATGGTTTTCTGCGCTTTCGGGAGAGCTAGCATCGGCATTCAGCACGCCGCGTACATCTTTCCATCGTGAACGACCACAGTTGGCGTACTTTCGCTCGGTTGTGGGTAATCACCTCGCCGCCGGTAATGAGAAGATCGACGGTGTCCATTTATTTTCTACCTCCCGTAGAGCTGTTTAATAAAACCTGACGCTTGGACTTCCTGGACAAAGCTCAAATCGACAAAGTCCTTAGGATTGGCCTTGGCCGCCTCCGGCCGGCTCGCCGCCATATAATCGAGGAAAGTTTTGACGCCCTCCGGGGCCGGCAGCGGCACTCCCGGCAGTATTCTTAATGTATGCCTGATAAGTTCTATCGAGACTATCGGGATCGGTAATCTGAGTGTACTTGCTGATAATCTTTAATGTCGACTCTTTATCTGTCTTGTAGATGTGAACGGCTTCCACCATGGCCCGCGCAAACTTTGCTATCAACGGACCCTTCGATTGAACGTTTGTCTGTCTGGTCAAAACTGCGTTCCAGTGAAATGGAATGTTTAACGATCCGACGTCGATGAGCGACTTGTAGCCAAACTTCTCCGCTTCGCGAACAAAGGCTCCACCAGAATGCTAAATTGGACCACTCCTTTTGAAAGCGCGGCCAACGCATCGGCGGTGTTTCCCACCGGCACGAGCTTTACGTCGACATTGGGATCGATTCCCAATCGACCCAAGGCGAGACGCATGCCGATCTCCGTGGTGGTTCCCGGACGTCCAACTCCGCCTACTTTTCCCTTGAGCTGTTTTACGTCGGTCACCGACTTCGATGTGACAATGTGCGCGGGAAATGTCGGTACGATCGCCAGGATCATGACCACGTCTGCGCCCGCCAGCCGCGAAGTCACGAGGGTGGTCACCGAAGTGACAATCACGTCGAGCTCTCCCGCAAGCATCGCTTGCAGTGCCATGGTGCTGGCACCGACTCGGATGATTTCGGCGTTGACACCTTGCTTCTTCATCAGACCTTTTCCTGAACGATCCAAATAGGCGCGCTCGACGCACCGCCCGCCCACGCGATCCGGAGCCTCTCCTGGGCGTTCACCGAACCCAGATAGAACGTCCCAGCCAACATCACAGCCAAAGCCAGGACAAATGAACGCGCCTGAGATTTCACTTTTTCTCTCGTCCTGCTCTCGACAGGCACACTAATATTGCAAGCAGCCGAATTCAAGAAAAACCCCAACAACGTCTGGAACAATGAACGTTTGGAACGTTTGGAACAATTCTTGCGTGAGCACTTTGAAACTTCAAACCCTTATTTCTAATACAGCGCTTTGATGAAGCCGCTGTCGTCCAGCGCTTTCACGAAACTAGGATCGACGAACGCATTCGGATCCGCACCCTTTGCTTTAGCATTGTCTTTGGCGAGAAATTCCAAAATGGTCTTAACGCCGGCGATGGACGGGTACGGTACGTTGTCGATATATTGCGCAGCGTAGAGTTGATACGATCTGACCAGATAGCCTTCGTTGCCCCGCTCGATGCGCATTTTTTCATCAATATTTTAATGCTCTCATCCTTGTTCTTCTTGTAGTAGGCGATTCCTTCAACGAAGCCCCTGATAAACCGGCCGGTCAAGTCGCGGTTCACGCGCAAATAGCCGCGCGTCGCAGCGATCACATTCTGCAGATAGTGAATATCCATGGCGGCGGGATCTCCCAGGGTTTTTGAATCCTGCGTCTTCGGCGACAAAAAACTCGGGTCCTGCAGCATTGCCCCATCGAGACCACCTTTCTGCAGGCTGATCACCATGACGGGCGAAGCACCTACCTGGAGGACCTGTATTTCTTCCGGAGCGATGCCCCACTTCCGCAGCATCAGCAGCAGCGCCAGATGACCGGAGGAGCCAAGCCCGGTAACCCCGATCCTTTTCGCCTTTGATGGCCTCCGGCGTTTTAATATCCGGTCTGACCATCAGTCGCTGCACCCCTTGTTGTTTCCGGCAGCGATCATCACCACGTCCGCTCCCCCAGCGCCGCGCTTATAGCCGCTCCTCCTCCCGTGGTCGCAAACTGGAGGTCACCAGCTAACAACGAGCTGACCGACCGGCTCGCGCCGCCGCCGACAAGAATGATTTCGGCCTCTATGCCATTTTTCTTGAAAAGTCCTCTTTCTTCCGCAACCCAGAGAGGGCTATTGGCGAGGCTCAACGCAGATAAGCCGACCCGGACTCGGTCCGCGGCACGCAATTGAGTAGCCATGGCGAGACAGATTACTGTGGAGACAAAGATTGGGAATAGTAGACTCATAGGTCTTGCTGCGATTTTGCAGATGCGTATCATCGACTCTCCTTAACCGAAATCTTGATTCCAAGGGGGACACTATCGATTTGGGCGGTGCTTTAGAACCGGCCGTCTTTCTCCAACTTCTTCACGATACTATCGTCGACCAAGTCCTCGGCCTTAAGACGGCGGATTTTTCGTTGGTCGTGCCCAGCAGGCGAATGACGTTGCGGATACCTTCGACGCTAGGATAAAGTTTTTTCATAGAGTCCAACCATGCTTTGATAACCCTCTTCGGCATCCTCGACACGCGGCAACCGCATTCCTTTGGCGAGGATTTTTATGACATCGCCTTTGTTCGCCGGGTTGCGAATGAAGGCCACCGCATCGATAAGGCCTCTGAGGACATGCTCCGCAGTCGCGGGCGACGAGGCCATGAAAGGTCGGCGCGATATGAGGCCGGTTCCTTGATACGGAATGGGTAGTTTTTCGACATCGGCTAGGACACGGTATCCCTTGTTTTGTAAGTTCTTGCCGTGCGCATATCCCACAAGCACCGCGTCCACAGTGCCGGCCATGAAGCCCTGCACCATGACTGACTGATCGCCGAGAGACCTGAACTGTATTTTGTCCCGCTCGGGTACAAGGCCCCAGTAGTCCAGAGTGAGCATGGTAAAAATCCATCCACCACCGCTCAGACTGTTAACGCCGATACTTTTACCTTTGAGTTCCATTGGGCCGCTTATTTTAGGATTGGAGACGAACATGCCGGTCAGTCTATTGATGAAACCGGCGACGAAGACGAGATCGGCTCCCTCCGCAATCGCCCCGAGATTGGCCCCTGACACCGATCCCCAGTGAAGCTGTGTCTCCCCTGAGCTGAGCGCGGCCATGCCGACAGGACCGTTCCGCACTTGGACGAACGAGACGTCGACGCCGTACTTGCGAAAAAACCCACGTTCCTGGGCGACGTAGCACCGCCCCTTCTCGCTCGCTGATAGATCCGGTGGTCATGATCACTTTCGCAAGCGGCGCCGCCGCGCGGGCGGGCTGGTAGCCGAAACTGAAAACGGCACAAAACAGCATCAATGCAACAGTCGATGGAGGATTCATTTTCGAGAGTCTCCTTAAAAGCAAAAACAGTAAAAGGCTTTACTTTGCGAGCACGCCAATCACGAAGACGCCGTAATTGAATTCACACTCTTATCTGGGCAAACCAGGGCAATCGTAGCCACCGGTCCGGGCACTGACCACTGGTAACCGCTCAAACTTCCCGAACCAGATCAAAAGCTACCGTGAGACGAGTAAGTTTTGGTTTTACAGAGAAAGATGCGAGTCGTAGCCGGGCTACGCTGGAATTCCTTCGCCGATTCGCGCGACGCTCACTCCAATGAAACGTTTTCCAGCTTACACCGCTCGAATACCTTGAACTTTGAACCTGGAACATTGACCGGCCCGATGAAGCGAACGACTGAAACGTTTGGAACGTCTTGAACGATTGGAACGGCCTGGTATTTAAGTATCCTCACCGACAGTGGGTTCGGGTGTTGCGAAGAATGAACCTACTGTCTGGGTGTAACCTCGACGGTGCGCCTGTCTTTCCGGCGGAATGATGATGCGTAGCGCAGTCGATGGAAGGAGGCACGCTTCTCGATCTATCGAAATGCCGCCGTTACATTGCAACGTCAAACCCCACCGGACTCAATTCCATCTCTCAGTTTGTTTTTCAGTTTGTTTTTCAGTTTGCTTGTCTTATGCGTCCCCACAGTTACCCTATTTTTCCGTCACTAAGCTCAGGCCGGGTGAAATCCGAAGTTTCAGCAGCAACCATCTCTCGATCGCCACGCTCTTGCGTCTAACGGACGGGAATGGCGCGTAAGGCCTGCGCCCGCGAGGCTCTTTAGCTGCACAGATCGTAACAATGGCGTGAACGGTTGCAAACTGACGAGGCCTCATGGCGCATCCTTGGAGCGGCATATGAGAAACCAGGAGCACTGGCGATCCGGACGCGTTGGCACGGCCAATCCATGGCAGAGTTCATATTGTTTCCAGTCTGTTAGCTCTTTTGTGGCGTACCACAGGTGCCCCGTGATTACCGGCTGCGCCACGGCTAGTTTTTCCGGTCCTGGGAATTCGCCCTGATCATCCTAATCCTGTGCCAAGTGAGGATGCCAGAGGATCATGTGTGGGAACGGGGGCCGCTACAGGCAGTTGGCTGCGCGGCGCTACTGTTACCTTAGTATGCCGCTCTCTCTCTGGGGCGTACCGCTCTAGAGCCACATTAACGAATGGGGGCTATATTTTGCGGGACTACTCGTCGGCCTCTCTGGATTGACGGCAACCGCAGGACTCGCTGCACGTCAACGCTGGAATTCAGAGCATGAGAATCGTTCTGGTAACCGGATTCGTGGCTGGAGCGTCAACGCTCCTCGAAAACAAAGAAAAGCCGCTAGCTACACCAAAAGCGGCTAACCGTATAGACACGGCGATTGCTAACGCAGAGCAAAGGTAATACTCAAAAAGACTACACGAACGCCGCTAGCGATCTCATTCGAGAGGTGAACGAAGCGAAACGACCTCGAGAATACGAGAGTCGGTTGGCAGTCAGGGATAAACAACTTGACGACATCGCTAAGAAGATCGAGGAAAGTCTCCCAAAGCCTTTAAGAGTCAGAGAGGAGGACATTGACCTTCCGCTGGCTACCTTTCCCGTGAAGGTGGAGGATGGGGATAGCGTTGATCCGCAGAACGACTAACTCGAGGGCAGGGGTGGTAGATCTTACCTATCACGGCGCTAACGGTCAGCTTATAGCATCACTGGGCGGAAGCCGGGACAAACGACGATTAAGTTCAGGGACAAGGAAGGGTATCAGCGCCGCGGTGAACGTGGAAGTGTTGTGACAACACCGATTGCTGGGCGCCCTGAAAGGGGCGAAACGAGCGTACCTGCTGCCCGATGGGGCAACCAGCGACGATGTTAATTCAAACGCTTCTAATATGCATACAGGCGGCTCTTTGGGGGCGGAAAATTTATTATCGGTTGAGGCAGTTGATGCGTCGCACTCATGACAGGATTGTGACGGTTTTTAAACAACAAGCCGTCATGACAATGACCATAACCGTGAAGCCAGCTGCTACGCCGCCGGCTGACGGTTACGATGGGTGATCCGAAGAAACCGTAGATATCGATGCCGTCATGGAAGAACTGGCAAACCGGAATCGGACAAACGAAGCACCGGTTGCAGCTTGCGACTTTCGAGCCAGCGCTCTTGGCGTGCCCGCGCGATCCTGAATGAACGAAGGAGACCATGACACTCGAAGACATCGCGTCCGATTGCCCCGCCGAGTACCGCTTGCCGTGATCGGCGGCGATAAGATACTGGCCCACATAAGATGCAGGAGAGTCTCGGTGCTCATCCATGGATACAAAATAGATCTCTCGTTTTCCTTGGATAAGGTCAGGACCGCCATCACCAACGGTGGAACGGCGTTATCGGAAGACTGTGTCTCCGCGTTTGCAAAGGCCGGCGCGAACGTTGTGGTTGCTTCCGCCACCGGATTCGATTCCTGGTACAGGAAGTAGAATCGCTGGGGGTGGTGGGGCTCGGACTGGCCATCGACGTTTCGATACCGAGCAGGTAAATTCCATGGTGAACCGAACCTTTTAAAGTTTGGCCGTGTGGATGTCTGGTTAACGTGGCCGGAGGTTCTTATAGCGAAACCCGTAC
>ERZ1370068.8603-contig-7444_pt1 | contig 62087 bp, 71 predicted proteins | sample MGYA00561227_ERZ1370068 | MGnify/ENA primary metagenome ERZ1370068 (study PRJEB38410, sample SAMEA6850437) | metagenome | study: Metagenomic assessment of the ecological functions of the soil: analysis of the soil microbiota associated with the...
GCCCGGCGTCCTCGCGGCGCTCGTCGGGACCTCCTGGAGTCGGCGCCCGGGTATTGGCGCTGGCTTTCCCGCCGGTACGAGCAGAGTCGTCTGGACGCGGGGCCTTCTTCACGACGATGACGAACGTCGGCGACCACGGTCCGACGGCACGCGTCAGGCGCGGCCGCAGCCCGGCGAAGGGCAGGAAGCCCTCCAGCTCGGCGTCGGGGAAGACGCGCTGGATCTGGATCTCGTCGAAGAAGTGCAGGTGATCCCCGCGCTGGATCCGCTGCGGCGTCAGGCCGAGGACAGCGCGAGAGCGCGCAGAAGTAGACGGGGAAGCTGTTGGGCGTGGTCAGCACCAGGTCCCCGGGCCGGGCACGCGCCGGAGCTCTGCGGCGGCAGGCGGGGATCGATGAGATGCTCGATGACCTCGCTCGACCAGACGTAGTCGAAGGACGCGTCGGCGAAGGGTAGCGGCTGGTTGCAGTCGGCGACCTGGCGGAGCTCCCACACCGTGTGGATGTCGATCAGAGCTACATCGTAGCCCAGCCCGCGAAGATGCGCACTGCGTGCCCTCGCGGCACCCGACGTCGAGCAGCGTCATCCCTTCCGTGGCGCTCTCGGAATATGCCCATCGCAAGCTGCTTTGCCCTGGTGATGGAGCGCTGGCTGCCTTGGCCCAGATCGATCGGCAACTGCTTCACCAGCGTGACGAGATCCCCAGCTGCGCGCCCCGTTGTTTGCCACACCTGAGATCGGATTGACGGGAGTATACGGGCAGCTTCACAAGATTGGAAGAGAAAGACAGCCAAACGGCGGTGGAAAGTGCGAGGCTCCACAGTGCACGAAGAGCCCGCTGGCCACCGCTTGCGCGAGGGCCGTGCGATGAGGCGCATCCCGAGCGTCCACCCCACTTCCACTGTTCCCAGGCCGGCAACGCCGTGGATCAGGAGCAGGTAGGTGGCCTCGCCGAACGTGGCGCCATGATCACCGCGGGCAAGGTCAGTGGAATACCAATCGCGCGCAGCGTCACCCAGTAATAAGCGTGGCGCGTCAGGATCATCGCAAGCGTCATCGCGCCCGCCGCGAGAAGCTTGCGCGACGATGTCATGGCGATCAGGTCGGCTTCCAGGCTCTTTCCCAGCTCGAGGATGGAGCGGCGGCCCGGGAACGCGCGTTCCCATCGCCGCGTGCGCCCGGGAATACAGAGGTCCGGCCTGGATCAAGACGACGAGGCGAACCGGCTGCCAGCGCGGCCGCCACGAGACCGAGCGCCGTGGTCAGCGGTTACTGCTCCGAAGTGCAAGAGAGCTCACGACAAACAGAAATGCGAGCACGGCAACGTCGAGCACGCGGGCCACCAGGAACATCGTGATCGAGCGTGGAGTTGCAGTGAGGCATGGCTGCGCATGAGGATCGGGAAAGCCAGCTCGCCGAGCCGCGCCGGCACCAGACTGTTGACCATCGTGTGCACGCTGCTGATGGCATACAGCCTGGGGAAGGGCGTGGTCGCGGTGGGGAGGAGGAGATTCCAGCGGCACGCGCGGAGCGTATTGGAGATGAGGTAGACGAGGACGGACAGAGCGAGCCAGCTCCAGGACGCGTTTCGCGCCAGAACAAGCGTGCCGTCGATCCCTGGGCGCGGTGCAGCAGGTACCCCAGCAGACAGCACGCTGACTGCGCCGGCACCGGCCGGGCCCAGGGCGAGCTTGCGGCCGCGTTCCTGTGGTCGATGGCGCACCGGATTAGCCCTAGCGCGGTAACGCCAGGATGTTGGCATCTTCCCCAACCGGTGGGCAGTGCGTGCGTCGTCGGGATGCGACGCACGTTCCAAGATCCAGCTTCTGCCGCCTGAACTTCACGCACGCGTGCCGCCGTCGAGAGCACGCTGGCATCCGCGCGTGCCTATGCCCCCGTCGTCGCCAGCTCCGCATGACGCGGAACTCGGCGGCGGAAGTGAGGGGAGGACGCCATGAGAAGCATCGGTAGTGATCGCATTGGCCGCGCTGGTCACCTGTCGTTGCCGACGACCGCATCCGCGGCGCCGGTCGTGTTCGAGGCGGCGGGCGCGACGGCGAACGACATTCAGGCCGCCGTCGGCGACTTCCGGGATTTCCTCGGCCCCTGAACCCGAACGTCGCCGGCTCGTTCCAGAACGGCCGGCGCGAGATCAACTGGGACGGCGTCCCCGACGCCTTCGCCGCACCTAACCTTGCCGCCGGCCAACTTCTTCAACGCCAATTCCGCGCGCGCGGCGCTCGTCTTCTTCACGCCCGGCACCGGCTTCCAGGTCAGCGCCGACAGCGACAATCCCACGCACACCCCCATCCTCTTCGGGAACCTCAACCGCCGCGCTCCGCCACTCGCTTCCGCGCCTTCAGCCCGCAGAGGCTGTTCACCGCGCTGCGCAACCCCATCGTGGAAACGCTGCTTCTTCGAGCCTGAAGCGCCAGGCAGGCAACCGATCAACGGCTTCGGCGTCGTCTTCACCAACGTCAACCTTGCCGACAGCACTAAGATCGAGTTCTTCGACGTGAGCGGGCACCTGCTCTTCAGCAAGAACGTCCTGCGGGGAGCTGCACAGCTCGGAACCTTCTCCTTCCTGGGGTGGGATTCGACGCCGACGAGCAGGTCTTCCTGGTGCGGGTCACCAGCGGGAACCGACTCGCCGTGTCGCCGGCGCGGGACGTCGTGATGATGGACGACTTCATCTACGGCGAGCCCCAGCCCCTTCACTGATCCAGCCCCAGGAGGCGAAAGGAGGACCCCCTTATGAGCTCAGAGCCTCGATTGCCTTGCTGCCTGGGCCTCGCCTGGCAGGCTGCAGCAACGACTCCACGACGTGCCGCGCAGTTTGCGGCCAGCGCCGCACGCCCACGCCCGGCCTGCTGGAAGCTGGCGCAGGCGTCCGGTCTCGGGCACGCGTCGTGGTGGACGTCCTGCTGTTCGGTCGAGCCGGACCTGGACCTCACGGGTCAGTTCGGGATCAGGATCGCCCGACACCTCCGCCGTCCGTTTCGTCCCCCCGACGACGTACGTGCAGAGCGCTCTGGTCGCTCCGGGAAACGGCCAGACGATCCGGATCGATGTGGACGGAAACGACCGTCGTTGGTCAAGGTCGAGACCGGCGAAACAGGGTGGCGGCGCCCAAACGGCGAGTTCAGTCGCCGGCGGTGGTCGTGGTCGAGCTGACCTTCGAGGTCATGGGAGTCGGGCAGCTCCACGCTGTCCTTCACCGGTCTGGACGGAACCCGCCCCAGACGCTCGACTCACCGGGCGCCCCTCCAGAGCGTGCGCTTCGACACCCAGGGTGCCTCCGTGGCCGCCCCTGAGGACCGGCGGCGGCAGTTGCTGAGGTGGAAGATGGGCGCAGGACGGCGCTCAAGGGCAGACGCGCCAGGCAGGAGAAAGGGGTCGGGAGCAGACCATGCCCGACTCCTCTTCCTCCGCGGCCTAGGCTGTCTTTCGCCGCTCAGTGGTTTCTGCCGAATGCGGCGGCCAGTCGGGCCGGGTCCTCTCCGTCACAGATGCAGTTGCGATCGAGGTCGGAGGCGGCGGTGTAGTTGACTCTCCTCAGCACTGCCGGGCGAAGGCCCGGCCCAGCATCGCCAGATCCAGCCCGTCGACGCGGCCCGGAGCGATCGATGTCGGCCGCCACCGCACCCGTCTCGCAGGCGTCCCCGGTGGCGTCCCCGTCAGAAATCCGTCCTGGGCGAGGTTCGGGGTCTGAGGAGCGCAGTTGTCGGCGCAGTTCGGGACCCCGTCCGCGTCCGTGTCCACCTGCTGTTGCCCCTGGCAGGTCGGCGATGCAGTCGGGTCGCGCGCGTCGGTGAAGCCGTCGCAGTCCTCGTCCCCTCCCGCTCGCGCACAGCTCGGAAGTCGCCGACGCGTCGGCAATCGCAGGCCAGGTCCTCCTGGCGGCAGGCCAGGTGCCCGGCCACGCACGCGCCGACCTCCCCGTCTCGCAGGCGGGTCCGCCGCCGGATTCCCCTCGTCCTCGGTGCCGTCGCAGTCGTCGACTCCGTTGCAGCGCTCGCTTACCCCCGGGTGGGCGTTGGGGCTGCGCGTCGTTGCAGTCGCCGCAGGCGTCGCCCGGCGCAGGAGGCACGTGCCGCTCCCGCAGAGCGCGAAGCCGTCGCCGTCCGCATCGGGGCAGACGGGCTGGCAGTCCGGGATCCTGGGGATCGGCGCTCCCGTCGCAGTCGTCGTCGCTGCCGTTGCCGCACACCTCCGTCCTCCGGCTGCTGCAGGGCTTCGCAGATCAGCTCCCCGACCCGGCAGGATGTTCGACCGGCGGCGCAGATCCCGGGTTTCCCGTCTGGCAGGAGGCGTTCCCGCCGGGATTTCCCTCGTCCTGGCCCCCCTCGCAGTCGTCGTCCCGCCCGTTGCAGGTCTCGGTGGCACCGGGATGCACACTCGCCCGGGCATCGTCGCAATCGCCGCACACCGCGCCTGTCGGCACCCGCGCAGCCCGCAACGCAGGCGAAGAATCCGTCGCCGTCCTGGTCGACGCAGGTGGCTGCGCAGTTGGCGTCCTGGGCATCGCGCTGTGGCCGTCGCAATCGTCGTCCACGGCCATTCGCGCAGTTCTCCGGGAAGCGGTCCCGCGTTGCGGATGCAGCTCAGGCCCGAGGGTGTGCAGTGACGCGTGCCCGCGTCGCAGATCCCGCTCTCCCGCTGGTATGGCACGACGCGCCCCGCCCGGGTCGCCCTCGTCGGTGCTGCCGTCGCAGTCGTCATCCCGCCCGTTGCAGGCCTCGGTCGCCGCCGGGATGCACGCCGGCGCGCGTGTCGTCGCAGTCGCCACACTGGTCGCCGCCGCCAGGCGGCAGGTGGCCGCGCAGATCGGCGTAGTGATCGCCGTCGCCATCGGGACAGGGAGGAAGCAGTCGGGGTCGGCCGCGTCCTGCGTCCCGTCGCAATCGTCGTCCACTCCGTTGGTGCAGACGCTCCTGCTCGGGGTCGCCGTCCTCACGCAGACGAGCTGCTCCGCCCACGCAGTGCCGCGTCCCCGCATCGCAGGCGCCCTGCTCCCCGTCGAGCAGCAGGAAGCCGCCGCCGGGATCTCCCTCGTCGGTCTGGCCGTCGCAGTCGTCGTCGCGGTCGTTGCAGGCCTCGATGGCGCCGGATGCGCACGCCGGCCGGGTGTCGTCGCAGTCGCCGCATTGACGGCCCGGGCCCGGCCTGGCAGTCGCCGCGCGTGCACACGGCGTAGAAGTCGAGGTCGGCGTCGGCGCAAAGCGGCGCGCAGTCGGGCATCGTCGGCGTCGCACTGCAGCCGTCGCAATCCTCGTCGAGCCCGCCCGATGCAGACTCGGGGAGCGGCGAGACGTTGGGCTGACACAGGAGCCCGGTCCCCACGCAGGTCAGGGTCCCCGCCGCGCAGAGCCCGAGCTGCCCGGTCGAGGCAGGCCTCGCCGCCTCCGCGCGTTCCCTTCGTTGTTCTGGCCGTCGCAGTCGTCGTCGACGGCCGTTGCACACCTCGGTGGCACCCGGGTGTACGTCGGGTCGCGATCGTCGCAGTCGCCGCAGCTCGTCCCGGTGGGCGGCTGGCAGCTACCGGCGCACGCCGCGTAGCCGTCGTCGTCGCGGTCGGCGACAGACCGCGGGAGCAGTCCGTGTCGCGCCGTCGACCTTGTCCGTCGCAGTCCTCGTCCAGGCCGCCCGTGCACACCTCGGCGGAGGGCGCCTGGTTCCGCACGCAGGCCAGCGCGCCGCTGACGCAGGTGCGCGTCCCGGCGGCGCACACCCCTGCTGACCGGTGCCGCAGGCGGCCCCGCCGCCGGGTTCCCGTCGTCGGTCTGGCCGTCGCAGTCGTCGTCGCGGCCGTTGCAGGCCTCGGCGGCCCCGGGATGCACGCCGGACCGCGTGTCGTCGCAGTCGCCGCACTGCTTGCCCGGCCGGCAGCCTGGCAGTCCCGCTGCAGACCGCGATAGCCGTCGTCGTCGCGGTCGAGCACAGCGGGCATGCAGTCGGTGTCGGCGGCGTCGACCGCGCCGTCGCAGTCCTCGTCCAGGCCGCCCGTGCACACCTCGGCGGACGGGCGCCTGATTCCGCACGCAGGCCAGCGACCCGCTCACGCAGGTGCAGCGTCCCGGCCGCGCACACGCCCTGCTGGCCGGTGCCGCAGGCTGGCCCCGCCGCCGGGATTCCCATCGTCGGTCTGGCCGTCGCAATCGTCGTCGCGGCCGTTGCACGCCTCGGCGGCCCCGGGTGCACGCCGGACCGGTGTCGTCGCAGTCGCCGCACGGTCTTCCCGGCGCGGCAGCTGGCAGTCCCGCTGCAGGCCGCGTAGCCGTCGTCGTCGTGGTCGAGCACAGGGGCGCGCAGTCCGCGTCCGGCGGCGTCGACCTTGTCCGTCGCAGTCCTCGTCCAGGCCGCCCGTGCACACCTCGGCGGAGGGCGCCTGATTGCGCACGCAGGCCAGCGCGCCGTCGACGCAGGTGCGCGTCCCGGCGGCGCACACCCCTGCTGACCGGTGCTGCAGCTCGCCCCTCCGCCCGGGTTCCCGTCGTCGATCTGGCCGTCGCAATCGTCGTCGCGCCGTTGCACGCCTCGGCGCCGCCCGGCCGTACGCTGGACCGGTCAGTCGTCGCAGTCGCCGCAGGTCTTCCCGGCGGGCAGCTGGCAGGGTGCCGTTGCACACCGCGTAGCCGTCGTTGTCGTGGTCCAGACAGGGCGCTGCCGGTTTGGGCGAGCGCCGGTAGCGCGACGAAGAGGCCAATCGCCCAACAAGAAGAAGTACGGGCGGCACTCGCCTTCGGGTCAAGCGCTGCACCCCGGTATCGTCGACCCGCGAATGCGACAGATTGTAGGACGATCTACGTCGTGAACGCATCACTCTGCGGCGAAAATCGAGTGCCCGGGGCCACCGTTCGGTGCGTTTTCCGGCCAAGGCCACCTACTGGGCATCAACGAATACGAATTCGGCAGCGGATCGGACGACCCCTTCCCCGATTCACTCCCATGTCGAAAAGAGCAAACTCGCCGCCAGGCGGCGAAACAAGGAGACGGCAGGAGGGGCGTTGGATACTTCCGCCTTTGAGGGGTCAAGCATGGCGAGAGGAATACGGACCCGACGATGTCGAACTCCAGCCCGCGCTCGGTGGGCCGGCAGCGGGCAGCGGCGACCGAGGCACCACGGCCCATCCGCACTTTCAGACCGGGCTGACCTGGGGCGCTTGATGACGCTCGCTCGATTCCGCAGCCAGCCTTTGGTATGCGCATGCACCGGAGCCGGTCCTGCTGAGCACCGAGATGCGGAGACGGGTTCCAGCAGCGACTTCAGTCAGGATGGCGGGTGGTGTGTTCGATGTCGTCTGCTGAGCGAGGCGGCCAGCCGCCCGCCAGAGTTACCGGGCCGATCGTTCTTGAATAGCGCGCGGCGGGCGCGGAAGGCTGGGCTCTGGACGTCAAGGCGCGAGGTCGTGCTTTTGGCGGTGTCGTGTCCAGACTCACGAAGGGCCGCCTCGGCGGCCGACGCGCCTAACCCGCCTGAAGCCGGAGCGGGAGAGCCCGGAGGCGCACGCTGGCGAAAACGGACCGCCTCCTGCTGAGCCCCGCCCGCCGACTCACTGGGCGTGGATGCCTGCTTACTGAATCAGGGGCAGCTGCCTCCGGATGTTCCGGAACACGTTGCCGCACTGACCCGGAGGCGATCCCGCGCCTCTGCGCGGGGGCGCCTCCGGGCCCGTCACCACCAGGAGGCCCTCGTCCCCGCGCCGTCGCTTCCACCCACCACCACGAACCAGAGGGTCCCCCGTGGGCGCACCCCACTCCAGGATGTGGATCCCCGAGGCTCCAGATCCGCAGACGCTCCCGTCCACCGGTGTGGCTACTCGGAACGCGAGGCTGCCGTAGAGGATCTCGTTCTGGCGAAGAGCCGCAGCCCGCGCTCCAGGTCACGTCGATGCGCTCAGTCCGCGGCGGCACGCGAGGCCTCGCAGTCCCGCCACCACGGGGGGCCGCCGGCGCGCACACAGGCGGTCATCGTGCAGTCCGGTCGCGCTGGCGTCCACGCGGACGTTGTCCACGCTGCCACCACCACTCGTTGGAGCCCGAAGGTAGCGGAAGCGAACCTGCACGTTCGTGCGGCGCCCCCGCCCGGGCCGAGATGTTGATCGTCTCGGTGGTCTGGGAGTGCCGGCGCCGTTGAAGCGCTGGCACGTTCACCCACTCGTTCCCGGTGGCGGAGGAGCGGACGTCCACGTCCGCGTGCTCCGGCTGGTTCCCGTTCAACCAGCGGAAGTAATGGTCGAACTCGGAGGGTCACCAGGTTGTAGGCGGACAGGTTCATGGATCGGCGTGATCAGCTGCTCGTCCTGCGAGTTCGAGAAGCCGGCGGCATTGCTGTCCACGATGGCCACGGGATTCGGAGAGCGGCGGCGTGGCAGGTGCGGCTCGCCGGGGTTGGCGGTCGTCCAGGTGGAGGCTGGCCCGGTGCCGAAGCCGCTGTCCACCACCGTCCAGGTGGCGGGGATGCCGGCCGAGAAGTTTTCGTTGAGCGGCGTCGCCGACCGTGCCTGTGCTGCCGCCCACCTTCTGGGAGAAGAAGCCCGTCCCAGCTCCCGCCCGCCGCCGTCATCTGCACGTCGAAGGGGATCACGGCGCCACAGGCCACGCCGGGCGGCAAAGCGCAGGGCGTGAAGTAGGGCGCCAGCGCCCCCGCCGTCCCGCCGGCGGGGATGTCGGGGTAGACGGCGGTGCCGTCCAGGATCTCCACGCCGGGTAGCTCGTGCTGATCGTGGCCTGCAGGCTGGTCAGCGCCTCCGTTCCCGGGTTCGAGATGGAGAAGGTCAGGCGGACCGTCTCTCCGCGCATCCCAGATCCTGTCGCCGCCAGCTGCCGCCGGCCGCGCAGGCGTCGACCACGAGCTGCTGTGTCCCCGAGACGGCATAGGGCCCGACGATGTGCGGCGTCACGGGAGCGCAGGCCGAGACCGGGTTCGCAGGCCGGGTTCGTCCCCACCGCCTGCACCCGATAGAACTCCTGGAAGTCGTTGGCCAGGCCCGTGTCCAGGTCAGCTCGGTGGCGGGGGCGGCCGCGGTGCTGAATCGTGTACGCGTGGTCGCAGGCGGACGTCGTTGCGCAGCACACGGTAGCTGCGTGGCCCGAGGCACCGCGGACCAGTTGAGCTGGACCTGGCTCTGCAACCGCCTCCGCGGTCAGGGCCGGCGGCCGCCAGCGCGGGGCACGGTGCTGCTCTGGTTGCTGGTGTCGCCGCCAGCCCGCAGGCGATCCCGTGGCGGTTGCAGGCGGCGAAGATGGCGGCGGCGTGCGGGGTGCCGTTGTTCACGGGTTCGTCGTCGTCGTCATCGGCCGCGCGCATGCGGCGTGAACAGGGTCGTGGCCCGCATCCGCTCGCGTCGGGGAGCGCGCAGGTGTACATGTTGCCGCCCGACCCCGGGCGGGAGCAGTACCAGAGTCGGTCCGTGAGCTGCCAGGCGGCTGGCCTGGTCGAGCCCGGAAGCGGGCAAGTCGCGGGTGGCGAGGTCCCAGATCGTCTCGCCGGCGACGTAGGCCTCGCAGTGCTCCTCGCTTGCCGCAGGGTCCGCTGCCGCTGGGGCAGCGCTGGGTGAAGCCCGCCGGTGTGGCCGGCGTATTCGAGGACGCGCGCCGCCCAGTCCATGTCGCGGATCCCGGTGCAGGTCAGGCAGGTGTCGCCGTACCCGCTGCAGGCGCCGGACCGGAAGAAGCCGCGGCCGACGCAGGAGGTGTGGTCGGTGAGGAACTCCGAGATGTCGCCGTAGGCCTCGGAGGAGTTGTCGAAGCCGCCACCGTCGTTCTGGTCCATGCCGTGGCCCCACTCGTGGGAAGCCGCGCCACCGCCTCGCAGGTGTTGGCGCAATCCGATCCCGGCCCGGTACATGTTGAGAGAGCTACCGTCCCAGGTGGCGTTACAGGTGGAGTTGACGTTTGTGTTCACCGTGGTCTGGACGTTGTTGAGCCCAGTTGTTGCTGGTGAGCCACCAGGCCGCGCGTGCTCTTTCAGGCGATTGACGGCGTAAAAGCAGGAGCGGCTGGCCTTCGTGTTGCCAGCGCTGGCGCCCGGTCCCACCGAGCAATTGGAGCCCGCGTTAGCGCCAGGTCGATCGTTGGCATCGCAGGTGACGGCTCTCGCTGATGGCCCCGCAGAGAGTCGCTGATGCGGACGGTGGGACTCGTCAGCTCGGTGGTGGCGGTCAGCCCGGCGGGTGGCAGGTGAAACAGGCCCATGTTGTTGGCAATGACCGAGGCTCCCGTTGACCGTGACCCGCGCGTAAGGGCATGGGATAGTTCGGCTGCTGGCAGCCGCTCGAGGGTACATGCCAGTCGTCCCGACTCCGGCTGGATCCGCCCTTGACCCGCGCGTAGCGGCTGTCGTCGAAGGCCCGCACCTCGCCATCGTGCGCATCCACCAGGCCGACCCAGGTGCCGCGCTCTCCGGGAAAGGACAGCACGAGGGCTCAGACCAGTGCCGAGCTCCTCCCGCCCCGCGCGCGGGACCAGCTCCAGGTGGGGCGGGACGAGCAGCTCCACCTCTGCGCGCGTGGCCCACGCTCCTCCGTAGGCCGCGAGCACCTCGAGTGCGGCATCGGCGTCGAGCGTGGGCACGGTGCCGGCGTCCACCGGCGTCCAGCGGAGACGCTCCGAACGCCCACCAGGTTCTCGTGCCCGAAGGAAGACATAACGGTCGCCCCGCACGGGCACGCCCCGCCGCGCGCCCGAGAAACGACCTGGAGGTGTCCGGTCCCAGCGGTACGGTCGCCCGCGTCCAGGACGCAGCTCGGCGTCGTCCGCCCCGAGCAGGTCGCGGTGCCCGGCCGCGAACGTCGCGCGGGAGTGCTCGAGTGCCGGGGCGTCTCCGAGGGAGGGGCCGGACCGACCAGGGGATGCCGCGTCCCCTCGGCCCAGGAGGGCACGCCGGCTGGGGCCGTCCAGCATGGCGCGCACGCTCCCAGCCCTCTCCGCCCGGAAGCCGGTCCCAGCCGACCACGCGCACCACTGGCGCGTGGCCGGGGTGTCCCGATCCACGAGGGCATGGGGGAGGATCAGGGAGGGTCGGGGATGGCGCGCCGGTCGAGGGCGCTCTCCTCGGGAATCTGAAGCGCAAAGGCGCCGCCCGCGGCGGGCACGACCGCTCGCGAAAACACGCGCTTTTCGCCAGGCTCCCCCGTGCCCCCAAGCGAGCCGCGTCTATTACTCTCGGACAGCCTGCCCGACAAGGGGGATTCGAACGCGCCAGCCGGGAGAGGTTCGGCGCGGCGCTCCGCCTGGTGTTCCAGAAACGTGCAGGTCCGCCCGATCGGGGACCACGCTGTGGGAGGCTGCACTGTGGAGTGCTCGCACCGCGAGGGTCGGATTTGACGCTCGACGCGCGATTTAATGCTCTTGCACGGTGCATGCGAAGAGGTTAGGTTCGGGCGAAACGCACAAGTCTCTAGCGTCCTCATTGGGGTCTGTGCATGAGGGACTTCGACATCGAGTCACCTCGGTGTTCCGATCAGCCCGGCACTCTCAGCTCCCGCGCGCGCCGCCGACGGCATCCTGCCAGTGACCTGAAACAATCTCAGCCTGTCATGCGGTTCGTTGTCGTCCCAGGAAACGGGCAAGGGGACGGTAAATGCGAACAAATCATGCAAGTCATTTGGTCTTGGCTGGCTTCCTGCTGTCAGCTGGTTTCGGCGCCGGCATTATCGGCGCTCTCCTACTCCTACCTATCAACTGACCGACCTCGGCACACTGAGCGACTTCGATATCGGCAGCCTGGGCTCTGCCATCAACGACAAGGGGCAGGCGACGGGCGTTGTCAATGAGTTCGAGGTCGTCCCAGGCCTTCCTGTGGAACGGCAGAGCGATGCAGGACCTCGGCAGGTTGCCGGGCAGCAACTTCAGCTAGGGGCTTGCCATCAACAACAAGGGGCAGGTGACGGGCAATTCTTCCCGGCTCGTGGGCGGTGATTTCTGGATCCGCGCCTTCCTGTGGGACGGCAGCGCGATGCGGGACCTCGGCACGCTGGGCGGCATCTTTAGCAACGGCTCTGCCATCAACGACAAGGGGCAGGTGACGGGCTCGGCCAGCACGGCCGACGCTGCGGAGCAGCACGCCTTCTATGGAACGGCACTAGCGATGCAGGACCTCGGCACGCTGGGCGGCACGTTGGGCGACGGCGTTGCCATCAACGCCATCGGGGCACGTGACGGGCTCGGCCAGACGGCCGGCGATGCGGACAGCACGCCTTCCTGTGGAACGGCACTAGCGATGCAGGACCTCGGCACGCTGGGCGGCACCTCTAGCCACGGCGTTGCCATCAACGACAAGGGGCAGGTGACGGGCTCGGCCAGCACGGCCGACGATGCGGCCGCACGCCTTCCCAGTGGAACGGCAGCGCGATGCAGGACCCTCAACTGACCTCATTCACCCGCTGCAGCCGAATGTCACGCTGACAGGAGGCGTTGCGATCAACGATCGTGGGCAGATCTTGGCCAATGGTTTCGACAGCAACCTCCACCAGGAACATGCCTACCTCCTTTCACCCGCGCCCGCACGGGCACGGACGATGACGGACGGGTGTCTCGGCCGTATGGCCGTGGAGACTCTCGGGGGCTCATCATTTGATTTCCGTGCGCGCCACAACCACGTAGACTTCGGCCATGAGGCGACGCCCTGGCCCCTGGCTCCTCCTCGTGGTGCTCGTGCCCATCGTCGAAAGGCTGGACGGCGCAAGAAACCGGCGCCGCCGGCAAAGACACAGGACTGGCAGAACGTATCCGAGCGACTGGTCGACACATTCCTGACGTCCGACGACGAGGACAAGAACGCCGCGGTGCTCTCCGATGCGCGGGCCATCTTCGAACAGCGAAGGCATCCCCAGCCTGGCGAAAGTGGGCGATACCGCTGCCTACGGATTCGTGCTCATCAACATGCTCGCGCAACCGCCGGATTTTCGGCTGCGGTTCCTGGCGAGGTGCGGGAGGCGGCCACTCGTCACGAAGCTGCCCGACGACGCACTCGCCTTCGCGGAGGCGCGCCAGCGCCAGACAGAAGTCGAGCAGCGCTACAGAACACACACCCCGTCCCACCCCGAGCTACGGGATCAGATCTCACGCCTCGCCAAAGACGATCAGGCGGCCTCGAGAGAGGAAGGGATTCGACCTCAAGAAAATGGAGGAGGTGGACCGGCGAACTGCTGGCCCGCTCCAAGCCATCTTCGATCGATACGGCGTACCGACCTACGACATGGTGGGTGTGCAGGCGGCGACGGACTTTGTGGTCATGGTGCAGCATCAGCCGCCAGAAGTTTCGTCGTCGCGGTGCTGCCGGAAGCTGAAGGCCAATGTCGATGCGGGCCAGGCCGAGCCGGGAACGCACGCCATGGTCGTACGACCGGACTCAACGAGACCAGGGCAAGAATCAGCTTCTACGGCTCAGCAACTCGAGTGCACGAGCGGGAAGGCACTCGACGTGGCACCGATTGACGACGCGAAGAACGTCAATGTTCGACGCGCCGCGTTGGGGTTGATGCGCTTAGCGGCTATACGCACGGCTCGTTCGCCTCAATTCGCCGGACTGTGCGGGTACCAGACCCAGTAGATTCTGCTGGGCCAGCCTTTGGTAGCGCATGCGCCGGAGCCGGTCCTGCTGAGCACCGAGATGCGAGACCGCTTCCAGAAGCAACTTCAGTCAGATGGCGGGTGGAGTTTTCGATGCCGTCTGCGAGCGGGCGGCGGCCAGCCGCCCGACCGGGATGCCTGATCTGCGTCGAGGCGCACCACCTCAAGGTTCGGTTGCTTCTGCTTTCACGGGTGCTGCCATTTCAACTGTCCCTAGGCCCGCAGGCCTGGACGCCTTGCACAACTCAGGCGGGGGTCCCGTCCGAGAACGGGACTTCACGTCGGTGGGCTCGAGACGGACGCGGAGCGTGCGCGGCCGCCAGGTCCCGAAGCGCACGATGGCCCGGGTCGCGAACGGGCGGTATCCGTCACGGCGGGGGTCCTATTTGCGCTCGCACCCGGCGGCCGGGAGTAGCATCGGGCAATGCACCCTTACCAGCGCGTAGCGGTGGTGCTCATCAAGCCCACCCATTACGACGATGCCGGTTTCCCCTACCGCTACTGGCGTGGCGTGCTGCCCTCGAACAGCCTGGCCGCGATGAACGCGCTGACGCGAGGCCAGCCTGACGCGGCTGCTGCCGCGACGTTCCTTTCGAGGTCCACACCCTGGAGGACGGCATCCACGGCCAAGCCCGGCAGCTCCAGCGCCTGGCGCGCCGCTTCCCGGAGCCGGGCACCAAACTGCTGCTCGTCGGCCTGGTGGCCGTTGCAGACCGCACGCAGTTCCCTCAGGCCTGCGACCTGATCGCGCAGTGGCAGCGCCTGGGCGCCACCTGCGCCTGGGCGGCTTCCACGTCTCGGGCTCCATCTCCACCCTCCTCGACGGCATCCACGACGCCACCCGCAAGGACGTGCCCTGCCCCAGACGATGCCCCCCGAGATCGCCGCCCTCATGGAGCGCGGCACACCGTCTTCCACGGGGAGGCCGAGGATCTGCTGGGCGTCGGTGCTCGAGGATCTCCTGCACGATCGTGCGCAGCCGCTCTACCGCGGCGGCAAGCCTGACCTCGTGTCGGCCCCTCTCCCGACTTACCCGGACAGCTACTTCGACGGCAGCTTCGTGACCGAGATGGGGACCTTCGACACCGGGCGCGGCTGCCCCTTCGCCTGCAGCTTCTGCTCCATCATCAACGTCCAGGGCCGGAAGTCCCGCTACCGCGCGCCCGCCGAGATCGTGGCCAAGGTCAGAGGAGACCCGCCAGCTGGCGGGGGTGGCGCGTTCTTCTTCACCGGACGACAACTTCGCCCGCAACCCTCTCTGGGGAAGAGCTCGCTGGACGGCCTCATCGAGCTTCGCGCGCGCCGGCCTGACGCTCAGCTTCATGGTGGAGGCCGACCTCGCCTGCCACAAGATCCCGCGCTTCCTGGAGAAGCTGGCCGGCGGCGGGTGCGCCAGATCTTCATGGGCGTCGAGTCCATGAACCCCGACAACCTGGCCGACGCCCGCAAGAACCAGAACAAGGTGAGCCAGTACCGGCTGCTCTGGGATCGCTGCCACGAGCTGGGCATCCTGGTGCATGCGGGATACATCGTGGGCTTCCCCACGACACGCCGGAGTCCGTGAAGGCCGACGTCGAGCATCTATTCCAGGAGGGCGCCGACCAGGCCTCGTTCTTCATCCTGTCTCCCTGTCCCGGGAGCGAGGACCACGTCCGCGCGGTGGTCGCCGGCGTGCCCATGGATCGCGACCTCAGCCGCTACGACACCTTCCATCCCGTGGTGGACCACCCGCGCATGACCCGCCGGGAATGGCTCGACACCTACCTTCGCGCCTGGCGCCAGTTCTACCGGGTGCCCAACATGTCCGCGGCGATGCGCCGCCGCAGTGAGCCGCACCGCCCGCTTCAACCCTGCTGCGCAACTACATCTGCGTATCGCTGGTCGTTCGCCACCGAGCGCACCCACCCCATGATCGCGGGCTTCTACCGGTTCCGGCCCCTGGCGCGAGCGGCGCCGGGAGGCGCCGCCCCTGTCCTTTGCCACCTACCTGGGACAAGAGGCCTGGCGCCACCTGCGCTACGGCCTGCGCCTGGTCTCCGAGTTCTACCGCTTCCAGCAGGTGGTGTTCGAGGCCGAGTTCGCTCCCCTCCTGGCCGAGAAGAAGGACGAGATCGGGAACCACCTGCAGAGTCTGCGCGGCTGGATGCGGCTGACCTTCGGGCGTGCCGCCCCGGTTAATGGCTGGACCGCTTCTGGGCGGAGTATGGACTGGCGCTGGTACCAGGTGTGGCGTCCACAGCCTACCGCTTGCACCTGCGCGTGCCGCTCTACGCGCTGACCGAGCTCGTGTACACCTTCAGGTTCGCGGCGATGCTGCCCCGCATCGTGCGCACGTCCTGAGGCTCCCACGCCTCCGCGGCAGGCGAAGCGGCGCTGAGCAGCGGCAGCGGACCGACGATCCACGGGTTGGTCACTCTTGTGGGTACCGGCGTGGAAGGAAAGGCGTATCTTCGCCGCATCGCCGGGGGTGTCAGCGATGCTGGCGAGACTCCGTCCGTTCACGCGGCTGTCCTGCTGGGCCTCTGGTGCTTGCTGCTGGCGGGCGAAGCTGCAGCCGCGCTCGTGCCCGGGCAAACCTGGCCGTCCAGGGCCTCCGCCTCGTGGACAACGGGGACAACGACGGGTTCGCCGATCCCAACGAGACCATCCAGGTCTTCGTAACGCTGCGCAACCCGGAGCGGCAGCGATCGGCAAGGGATCGTGGTCGGACATGGCCAGCACCGATCCCGAGGTGGCACGCATTCCACTCCCGTCGTCGCTTTCGGTTGCGCTGCTCGCCGGAGAAGTTCGTGAAGCCTCCGTTCCTGGCGCTTCGGGTGGCGGACGTGACGCGCCTCGACCCCTTTCAGGATCTCTCGCTGAGCCTCGAGTTCGTGATCTCGGGAGACGACTTCGCAACACCGCAACCTATTCCCAAACGATCACGCTCGACCTGGACCTGAACGCGAGCGGCGGCTTTCTTCCACACGAACTACACGGAGGGGTTCGAGGCGCCGGCTTCGGCACCTTCACCACCATGTCCCTGGACGTCGGCAAGGCGTCCAACGCGCTGTCCGACGGACACCGCTGCCAGTACAACGATCCCGATTTCGTGAACTCGAACAGCTGCAGGAACAAGTTCTGCTACCTCCAGTTCACCACCCCCGCGAACAGCGCATTCGACTGGCACGTGCACGGCCTGGCCTCCCCGGACGGGGGCGCGCTTCCACCTGGGAGCAACTCCCTCCACTGGGGCGTGCACCGGCCCGGCCTCAGCGTGGACACCACGCGATTGGCGCAACTCGACGCCATCCGCGCCAACCTCCTGTGAACCTGGGCTGGAACGGCGTCTCGCTCGGTGCTCAGCTTCAAGCACCAGGTGGGATTGAGCGACTACGCGACTGTGTGGAGTAGCGCCACCGGGCACGGTGGACCGAGGGTCGTAGGAGCTTCAGCTCGCCAACTCCGCGGGGGTGGCGGTGGGAAACTGGCGCAAGATCAGCCCCTATCAGAATCTCTACGATTCCCAGACGGTCGACTACTACTGGGAATGCCTCTTCGATCCCACGGACGACGGGAACACGGAGGACGACTACGATCCCACCGATCCCGAGCGCAGGCTCGGGCCGTCCTCCACCTGCCATCCCGAGTTCGTGTTCTCCCGCGTGGGCGCGATCTTCTTCAGCGACACGTTCGATGCTCAGGACATCCACCACGCCAGCGCGGCCGGCCCGGGCCTGCAGGGCTCGCTCGGCCCGGGGACCTGGGTGGAGAGTAGTTCGACCTCTCCCGCTACCGCGGGCGGCGCCTGCGCATCCGCTTTCTCGCCACTTCCATCGTGGTGTCGCAGTTCTCAAAGTCGTGGTCGCCATGCAGCAGGCGCTGAACTGGAACCCCATCGAGGCTGACGGCGGCTGGTACATCGACGACGTCCAGGTCAGCGACCACGCTCGTCAGTGCCGCGACGGTCACCGTGGACATGGCGGGATCGCTCTGGGCTGCCCGCCTGCGGTCCTGTGTGCCGGACGTGACACCTTCGCTGGTCGCCACGCCGCCGATCGCCCAGTGCGGGAGGCGTTCACGCTGGACGCCTCGGCATCCGCGGCGGATCGGTGCCCCCGGCGGAGCGCTCCAGTCCGTTTCTGGTGGATCTGGCCGGACCTGTTCCCGGAAGGAGGCGTGAACGAGGGACATGCCCTCTGCTCCAGGACTGGAACGAGAACGGGATCCTCTCCCTGGCAGCTGAACCGAGGGGCCGGTGCTGCGGTACCGAGGTGGACGTCCGCTGCTCGACCCTTCCCGCCTGCGAGGCGAGTACGACGGTGGTGATCCCGGAGGATCCCTCGAGGCTACGTGCCTCTGGCCTTCCCCGACACGATCACGCTTCGAGAACAAGTCCCTCATCACCTGGGGAACGATCGTTGCTGTTCGTTGCCGTGCGCGGAGACCTGGGGCGCTGCGCGCTGGCGGGAGGCGACTTCCACGGCAGTGTCCAGACCTGCCTCACGCCCGGCAGCTCCGGACGCATGCTCAGCGACACCTCCTCCCCGGACCCGGGGAGGGGATGTACCTACCTGCTCCGCCGCTATGGCCACGGCGAGTGCACCATCAATTCGTGGTCCACCGGGAGCCCGCCGAGCTGCCTGGAGCCGGGAACCCGCGACCGGGACCTCGGGTGACCTGAACAGCTGTCCACTCTGATCCGGAAGGCGTCCCGGATGGCTGTCGGAGGCGGGTCGCATGCGATCGCCTGATCCCGATGCCAACGACTGAGGGCCCCTTCGGGGCCCTCAAGAACCTTCCAGCTTGTTTGTTTTGGTAGCGGGGGCAGGATTTGAACCTGCGACCTTTGGGTTATGAGCCCAACGAGCTACCGGGCTGCTCCACCCGCGTCGAATGCAGGCGCATCCTATCAGGCCCACCGCGGGCCGTGCCAGCCCCGCCACGCTAGAGCAGCTCCGGGGTCGCCGGCGGGGGCTCCGGCGTGGGCTCCGCTGCCGTGGGCGCCGGCTCCTCCCGCGGCAGCAGGAAGCGTGATCTCGCCGGGCTTGACGCAGGCCCGGGTCCTCGCGCGCGATGCGCTCGATGGCCGCGGGGGGTCGGTCTCCAGGCGCTTCACATGGTCCTCGAGGGCGGCCAGCTCCGCCTTGCGGCGCTCGACCGGCTTCTTCAGCCTCCTGCGATCTCGCGGCGGCAGCGGCGCTGGAGGTCCAGGGAAGCCGCTATCGCCGAACAGCTGCGGCGGCAGGCTGCTGCCCACGAACACGATGGACAGGAACAGGGACCAGCGCGGCCTGACGGCGCAGGCGGCGGCGCCGCTCCGCTCTCCGGGTCGGGCGTGCGGGCGGACGTGGGGGTGGTCGAGGCGCTTGGCGTCGGAGGGCCAGAAGCGGTCAGGCGCGCGTCGCGTGGCGGCGCTCCGCCAGTGGGAACCTGACTCGCAGCGGGAGCCGGGAGCTTGCCCATCGGCGGCCCGGCCCCTACGAGCGCGCCTGAACGCGCGGGTAGACCGACTTCCCATCCCGACTTCGCCTGCGTCCTCGCCGGGCTCTTCCTCGATGCCGGAGGAGCTGGTTGTACTTCGCGGTGCGCTCGCCGCGCGCCGGGAGCACCGGTCTTGATCTGGCCCGAGGTTCGAGCGCCACGGCGCCAGGTCGGAGATCGAAGGTGTCCTCGGTCTCCCCGGAGCGGTGCGACACGACGCAGGTGTAGCCGGCGCGGTGCGCCATCTGGATGCAGTCGAGCGTCTCGGTCACGGTCCCGATCTGGTTGAGCTTGATCAGCACGCTGTTGGCGACGCCCTGCTGCGATGCCGCGGGCCAGGATGCGCGGTGTTGGTCACGAAGAGGTCGTCCCGACCAGCTGGCACTGCCGCCCAGCGACTCTGTCGGCAGCATCGCCCAGCCGTCCCAGTCCCCCTCCGCCATCCCGTCCTCGATGGAGACGATGGGGTAGCGGTCCTGCACCAGTCGGTCGTAGAGCGCGATCAGCTCGTCGCCGCGTCTTCTTGGGCTTGGCCTCGGCGGCGAGCATGTAGTGCCCTTCTCGTACGAGCTCCGAAGCGGCCACGTCGAGCGCCAGCGCCACGTCGCTGGCCGGCGTGGTAACCGGCCTTGCTCGATGGCCTCGGTCGAGCGCCTCGAGCGCCTCCTCGTTGCTCCGTCAGGTTCGGCGCGAAGCCGCCCTCGTCCCCCACGCGCCGTGGAGAGCTTTCGCTCTGCAGCACCGCCTTCAAGGCGTGGTAGCACTCGACCCGCCAGCGCGAGCGCCTCGCGGAACGGGTCGACGCCCACGCGGGACGACCATGAACTCCTGGACGTCCACGTTGTTGTCGGCGTGGGCGCCGCCGTTCAGCACGTTGAGCATGGGGACGGGCAGCACCTTGCGTGTTGGTGCCGCCGAGGTAGCGGTAGAGCAGCATCCCCATGGTCTCGGCGGCGGCGCGCGCCACCGCCATCGGAGACGCCCAGCATGGCGTTGGCGCCCAGCTTGGACTTATTCTCGGTGGCGTCGATCTCGATCATGGCGCGGTCGATCGCCACCTGGGCGAGGACGTCCCGGCCGAGGATGCCGGGGGCGATCGTGGGTCTGGACGTGGGCGATCGCCGCTCTGCACGCCCTTCCCCGGGTAGCGGCCTCGTGTCCTGTCCCGCAGCTCCAGCGCTTCACGGGCCCCGGTGGAGGCGCTCCCGAGGGAACCGCCGCGCGCCAGGACTCCGTCCGGTGAGACGATGTCCACCTCGATGGTGGGGTTGCCGCGCGAGTCGAGGACCTCGCGCGCCTTGACCTCTCTCGATGATCCCGGAGCCCACGGTGCCGCCCGACGGTGCCGACCACGATCAGAGCCACATCTGCTGGCGGTCGCCCATCGCCCATCGTCCCCCAAAGAGGGCTTACTCTAGCGCAACTTACGCGAGGAGTTCCACCCCTTTCCGGGGTCTTTTGGAGTGGCATGTCCGAGGCTCCCGCCGACTTCGCGCTGATCCTGACCACCACCTGCCTCCGGAGAGGAGGCCCTCACCGTGGCGCGCGCTGGTCGAGAGGGGCTGGCGGCCTGCGTCAGCGTCGTCCAAGCATCACCTCGGTCTATCGCTGGAAGGGAGAGTGTGACGGTGGACGGCGAGGCACCTGCTGGTGATCAAGACGCGGGCCTCGCTGTTCCCGTGCGTGGGTGAGGCGGTGCGCCGCCTGCACTCCTACCAGCTGCCCGAGCGATCACTGGTCCCGCTGGGCGGCACGGGGAGGCCGGAGTGCTGCGCTGGCTGGCCGAGGGACGCGGGGCTAGATCGGCTTTGCCAGGGCCTGCGCAGGTCGGCCTGGAGGGTCCTCCGTCCTCCGAGCCCCACCGAGATCCGCACCCGGAGTCGGGGAGCACGCCGATGCGCTTTCGCTCCGCCAGGTGGGACGGCGCGCCGTGGGTCCCATACTTCGCGGGATGGCTGATCGGGGTCTCCACGCCGCCCAGGCTCTCCGCCAGCGTGCACAGGCGCAGAGCGGGGAGAGGAACTTCTTGGCCTTGGCCGAGGTGCCGAAGCTCGGAAGGCGATCATCCGCCGAAGCCGCCCTGCTGGCGCGGCGGGCCAGCGCGTGCCTGCGGGTGGGAGCGCAGAGCCGGTTTGATGGACCGCTCGCCACCTTGCGGTGCCGGTCGAGAGTAGGCGGCGATCTTCCGGGCCGGGCCTCGTGCCGCGCCATGCGCGAGCAGAGTCTTCAGGCCGCGCAGCACGAAGAAGCTTTGTCCATGGGGAAGGATCGCGCCCACCGCGTTCCTGGAGGGTAGGCCAGTGTCTCCGCGTCCTCGGTGCGTGTGTGGAGATCACGGCCCCGCGACGCTCATCGCTGTGGCCGTTCAGGTGCCCGGTGGTGGAGTGGATCACCAGGTCCGCGCCCAGCGCAGATCGGCATCTGCAGCATCGGGAGAGGAAGGTGTTGTCCACCACCAGGCGGGCGCCCCGCGCGTGGGCCAGGCGGGCCAGGCGCGCAGGTCGGTCACGGAGAGCGTGGGGTTGGCCGGGTCTCGACGTAGAGGAAGCCGCGTGTCTTCTTGCAGGCCGCCGCATGGCCTCCATGTCAGTGGTGTCCACCCAGGAGAAGTCGAGGCCGAACTTCCGGTACACGCCCTCGAAGAGGCGATAGGTTCCCCGCTAGACGTTGCGCGAGACCACCAGGTGGTCGCCCGACTGGAGGCAGCAGGCAGCACGGCCTGGATGGCCGACATCCCCGAGGCGAAGCAGCGGGCGTCGAGCCCGCCCTCCAGAGCAGCCAGCGCCCGCTCCAGCGCGCGCGCGGTGGAGGTTGATGGTGCGTGCGTAGTCGTAAGGCCATCCCGGTGCCCACGCCGGGCTGGCGGTAGGTGGAGGTGAAGCAGACCGGCTGCATGACGGCGCCGGTGGTGGGGTCGGGCTCCTGACCTGCGTGGATGGCCGCGGTGTGCGGCCCCATGGGAATCGGTGGCCATGGCGGCTACGGCTCCTCGAGCCGCCGGCGCGAAAAGAGGCGCCCCGCGGGGGCCGGAGTGTACCAGCCGGGACCGCGGGCGACCTCTCCCCTAGCGCGTCACTTGTGGGACTTCTTCTCCTTGTGGCCGCCGTTCCCGTGGTCGGAGACTTCCTGGAACTGCTCGTGCTGCCTTGCCCTTGCCGGCCCGGTCGTCCCGCCGCCCTTGCCGTGGCGGGTGCGGTACCCGTCGCCCACGAGACGGTCGATCCGGCGCCCGTCGCGGCGCATGTCCATGGCACGGTCCACGGGGATGCCGTAGTACTCGTGCATCACGCGCACGGCCACGAGGTCCCGGCAGGTCCGGTCGTCCACCCGGTAGGCGCGATTGTCGCGGCCGTGCTTCTCCAGTGGCCGTAGGCCTTGCCGTAGGGCGGGCCCGGGCTGGCGGGACACGGGGCACGAACCACACGTCGGCGGGAACGCCCAGGCGGGATGGAGGCACGTCCCACCAGGAGAGTCCGGCCCGCCGCAGCGCGAAGCACGGCGTCGGGGTTCGCGCCCCGAGCGCGTGGAGAGAGGAACATCAGCACCGAGAGCTCGTCGGGATTGGGCACGCGCTGCGACCACGTCTCGACGACGCGGGCTCCCGATCGAAGTAGCGCGACGACACGCCGAAGAAAGGGACGTGTTGTCGTTGACGTTGACGGCCGCACCGAACGCTACGTCGAGGCCGGCCTTGGCCTGCAGGCGCGGCAGCAGCACCGCCACCAGCACAACCAGCAGAACCTTGCAGCGGACAGTCATCTCCACCCTCCACACGGCCCCGAGCCGCCCTCGGTCCTGGGAGTGCAAGCAGGGGCCGCCGGCAAGGGGCGGCCGAGGTGGACGCTGGAGGAGAAGGTAACGGGATGGGGATGGGGCTGACGATCCTGAAACTAGGGCTTGGTCTCCAGCTCACCTGGAAGGTGGCGGCCTTGGCCATCTCGCCGTTCACGTAGTCGAACTTCAGGAATAGCCGACCTGGCGGTAGGCGCGGATGCCGCGATGGCGCTGCCGCCGCTGGCCACCCCGATCAGGCGCCCCTCCCTCGTCGTAGACGGCGACCGCGATCCCCACCTTGACGCTCGTCCTGGCTCATGTTGGAGACGGCCACCACCGCCCGGGCACACCGCCGGTGCGCAGGATGCTCGCCGAGGCGGCGGGGATCACGAACTGCACGCTGTCCAGGCGCATGCCGAGCCCACCGACTCCCACCTCCAGCGTCTTGTCGGAGACGAACCGGCTTACCTTTGGAAGTATCGGCCGCGGCGGGAGCCGTCGCCAGAGCGAAGTGGTGACGAAGGCGGAGATGACGGACAGGCGCATGGCGAACCTCCGGCGCGCAGTATACCGGCCGGCTCAGTCCGGCCGCCTCCAGCGCCCCGAGCGCCCCGCCGTTTCTCCAGGAGGCGGACGCCCGCCGGATCTCGATCCCGCGGTCGACCCCTTGGCCATGTCGTAGAGGGGCCAGGCAGGCCGCCGATACCGCCACCAGCGCCTCCATCTCCACCCCGGTGGACCAGCGCGCCGACGCCGTGGCCCGCACCTCGGCCTCCCGCGCCGCGGGGCCGGAGCTCGATCTCGACCTCCAGGCAGGTCGAGCGGCACCATGCGTGCGGGGATCCACTCCGAGGTGCGCTTCCCGGCCTGGATGCCGGCCAGCGCGCCACGGCCAGGGCGTCTCCTTGGCCAGGCGCTGCTCCTCGAGGAGCCGGAAGGCCTGCTCGGCAGCAGCACGCGTCCCGCCGCCTCGGCGCGCCGCGCCGTGATCGGCTTGTCACCCACGTCCACCATGCGCGCGCGGCCGCCGCGTCGAGGTGCGTGAGCGCTTGCCTCCTCCCCCTGGGGTAGCGTCCTTTCCGTTTTCGAGCCCATCGTCGCCGGAGGATACACGCATGCCCGAGGTCCTGAAGGCACTCGAGCCCCGCTCCCGTATGGCAGCACTTCGAGGCCTTGACCGCGCATCCCGCGCCCCTCCGGCCGCGAGGAGTGCGCCGCCGCCTACGTGCGCCAGGGGAGGCGGCGCACGGCTCCGCCGTGGACGCGCCGACGCGGTGGGGAACGTGGTGGTCCGCGTCCCGGGGAGCGCCGGCAAGGAGGGGCGCCCGTGGTGGCGCTGCAGGGCATCCTCGACATGGTCTGCGAGAGAAGAACCGCGACGTGGCCCTCGACTTCGAGCGCGACCCCATCCTCCCCGAGATCCGCGGCGAGTGGTGCACGCCACGGGCACCACCCTGGGGCGCGGACAACGGGATCGGGGTCGCCGCCGCGCTGGCCGCCGCCACCGAGCCGGGGTGGTACGCCGCCGCTCGAGCTCGCTGCTCACCGTGGACGAGAGGCGGGGCTGACGGGCGCGCAGGGCCTGGACGGCTCGCTCCTGCGCGCGCGCACGCTCTTGAACCTTGACTCCGAGGAGACGGCGTCCCCTTCGTGGCTGCGCGGGCGGAACCGACACCACGCTCACGCTTCCCGCCGGGCGCGTGGGCGCACGAGCGGGCGACCGCCCCTACACGCTCGAGGTGGTGGGGCTGCGCGGCGGGCACTCCGGCCTCAGCATCGTGGAGAACCGCGGAATGCGATCAGTCGCCGCCCATGCGCTCTTCACCGCGCTCGGAGCGCGGCATCGGTTCCAGGTCGCCTCCTTCCAGGGCGGCGGCAAACACAACGCCATCCCCCGGAGGCCCGACGTCGTGCTGTACGGCCCCGGGCGAGAGCGGCGCCTGAGGCGGTGGTGTAGGAGACGCTGCGCGGCTTCAGGACGTGCTCTCCGGTGTGGACGACGGGCCTGGCGGTGCGCCCGACCCCCCACCAGCGACAGCGCGCGCGTGCTGCAGCCGCCCACGGTGGAGCGCCTGCTGCGCTCTCTGGTGTCGCTCCCATGGGGTGCTGGCCATGAGCCGCGCCATTCCCGGTCTCGTCGAGACGTCAGCAACCTGGCGGTGGTGGACGCACACGAGCGACGTGGTGCGCATCGTCACCAGCAGCCGGAGCAGCGTGGCGCCGTCACTGGACGCGGTGCTGGCCCAGATCCGCGCCCAGGCGACCTGGCGGGCGCCGACAGCCGAGCTGACCAACGCCTACCCGGGCTGGAAGCCCAACCTGGCCTCCCCGTGCTGGGGCGTGGTGCAGCGGGTGTACGCAGAGGTTTCGGCCGGGCGCCGCATGGTGACGCGCGATCCACGCCGGCCTGGAGTGCGGCCTCCTGGGAGAAGGTCCCGGGGATGGACATGGTCCCCTTCGGCCCTCAGCTCGAAGGCGTCCACTCCCCGACGAGCGCGTGCACGTCCCCTCGGTGGGCCGCTTCTGGCACGCCCTCCGCCGCATCCTGGAGGAGCTGGCGGGGTAGAGGGTCAGGTATTTCCTGTTTCCTTCTTTCGTCGATCTTCAAAGGGAAGAAAAAAGGAAATAAAGTACCTGACCCGCGTTCCTACAACTCCGACGGTGCGTTCGGCGTTGCGCAGCTCGGCGCGTAGGTCGAAGCCGGGTAGCTCCCGCCGGGTGGACGCGGTGGATGGGCAGGCCGGCGCAGGATCGCCCGCACCTTGTAGATGCGGCTGGCCAGCGACGCCTCGATCTCGTCCAGCGCCGCGGCGCCACAGGCCCACCAGGGGATGGTCGCGCCCCCGCGGATCGGTGGGAAACACCAGGACGGCATCCTCCGGGCGCCTTCGCCAGCACCGCGCGCGAGCAGCTCGGCGGTGAGCCGGATGTCGCAGGCCAGCACCACCAGGTCGGCGTTGCCTGGTAGGCGAGAAACGCCGCCTGCAGCCCGGGCCAGGGCCCGCGCCCGCCGGGCGGCGCGTCCTCCACCGCCGTCCACTGGCGCGGCCGGGTTGACGGCACCCGGCGCACGCTGATCGAGGACCGAGGCGCACACGGGGGCGAGCGTGCGCGCCGCGCTCTCGGCGAGCGTGCGGCCGTCGTGCACCAGGTCCCCCTGTGGGCCGGCCCATGCGCCGTCCCGCCCCGCCCGCCAGCACCACTCCCATGCGCTGCGCCACCTCCGAGCCTCCTTCCGCGAATGCCGCCTCAACACTACACCGCGCGCCTGGACTCGCCGGACCTCGACGTGCTATAAACGCGGGCCGCAAAGGGACTTTCTCCCCGCCGTAAAGGGCCGACGCCGGTCTTCACACTCCGAGCGCCGCATCCGAGGGAGGCATTCATGTCGGAAGGTCGCATGCGCGTGCCGTCGCGGAGGCGGCGACCGTGGAGAGTCGCAGGAGCACGGGGACCGCCGCGCGCGCCCGCGGTGGCACAGCGGGGAATTCCCGATCCGCCGGAGGCGCTTCGGCCGCAGGCACGCTGCTGGTACACCGGCGCCGGCGAGGTGGCGGTCGCCGACGTCGTGCTGCCCGCCGACGCCGACCTCGACGCGCCCCTCCCGCCTCGGCGCCCGGCCAGGCCGAGCACCGGCAGCCGGTGGACCTGAACTCCCTTTACCGGATGACCAACCAGGAGCTGCTGACCGCCGCCCAGCGCCTGAACGTCGAGAACGCCAGCTCCATGCGCAAGCAGGACCTCGATCTTCGAGGTCATGAAGGCGCAGTCGGAGCGGAGCGGCCTGGTCTTCGCCGAGGGCGTGCTGCAGGTGCTCCAGGACGGCTACGGCTTCCTGCGCCATCCCGACTACAACTACCTGCCCGGCCCCGACGACATCTACGTCTCCCCCTCCCAGATCAAGCGCTTCGGCCTCATCACCGGCGACACCGTCTCCGGGCAGGTGCGCCCGCCCAAAGGACGAGGAGAACTACTTCGCGCTGATCAAGGTGCTGGCCGTCAACTTCGACGACCCGGAGAGGATCCGCGAGCGCATCTTCTTCGACAACCTGACGCCCGCTCTATCCGCTGGAGCGTCTGAAGCTGGAGACGGTCAGCGACGCCCAACCTGCCGGGCCGGATCATGGACTTGCTCACGCCCATCGGGAAGGGGCAGCGCGGCCTCGATCGTCGCCCCGCCCCGCACCGGCAAGACCATGCTCCTGCAGGCCCTCGGCCAACTCCGTCACCCAGAACCACCCCGAGGTCTATCCTCATCGTGCTCCTCATCGACGAGCGGCCCGGAGGAGGTCACCGACATGCAGCGCTCGGTGCAGCGGCGAGGTCGTGGCCTCGACCTTCGACGAGCCGGCGCAGCAGCACGTGCACGTGGCCGAGATGGTGATGGAGAAGGCCAAGCGCCTGGTCGAGCACAAGAAGGACGTCGTGATCCTGCTCGACTCGATCACGCGCCTGGCGCGCGCCTACAACACCGTGCAGCCGCCCTCGGGGAAGGTGCTCTCCGGGCGGCATGGACGCCAACGCCCTGCAGCGCCCCAAGCGCTTCTTCGGCGCCGCGCGCAACATCGAGGAGGGGCGGCTCGCTGACCATCATGGCCACGGCCCTCATCGACACCGGCTCCCGCATGGACGACGTGATCTTCGAGGAGTTCAAGGGCACCGGCAACATGGAGCTCCACCTCGACCGCAAGCTCACCGACCGCCGCGTCTTCCCTGCGATCGACATCGAGCGCTTCGGGCACGCGCAAGGAAGAGCTGCTCATGCCCAAGGACCAGCTCAACAAGGTCTGGATCCTCAGGAAGATCCTCAACCAGATGTCGCCGGTCGAGGCGATGGAGCTGCTCATCGACAAGATGTCGAAGAGCAAGGCCAACGAGGAGTTCCTGATGATGATGCAGGGCGGGTAATTGGGGACGGAAGCGCCAATAAGAACTAGCGGCTCATCGCCACGACGCGGAGAGCACCTCGTCGCCGTCCGTTCGCGACCCATCGCCAGTCGGCCGGTTCCAGCCGAACGGACCTCGCTCGGGCAGCGAGCCCTCGTAGGGCCTCGACCAGCGAGCCCAGGCGTGCGTCCCAGGCGGTGAACGCGCCGCCGCGAGCGCAGGCATCTCGGGCAGCAGAACCTCTCCCAGTCGGTCCGGAACTCGGGCGAAGGCAGAACTCGCGAAACGCCGGGTCCGACCATCGGTCGATGCCGCGCGTGAGCGGATCGAACACTCGCCGGCTTCGTGCCGGGCCGAGGCGCTCGATCGCGACCGGCTTGTAGACCTGCTCCGACTTCCAGAGGTGGCCGCGCTGTTCGCAGGCCACGGTGGGAAACGGCGCTGGCCAATCGTTGAGACCGCCCGGATCGAGCCTCCCGAACAAGAGCGGGATCGAGTGCTGCGCCCAGTCCGCGTAGGAGAAGAGGATGTCGGGGCCGAACCGAAGCTGCCGCGGAGGCCCGGTTTCCACAGCGCAGGCACCGCAGCCAGGTCCACTCGGCAAAGCCGCAGGTCAGGCCCGCCATCAGGAGGGCACGCCAAACGCGACGCCTGCCACCACCTTCATGCGGGCGCTTTACGGCGCCGGCTCCGCCTTGGCCACTTCGCCACCGCATCCCGTGCTGCGGTGGCCCCGCGGACCGCCACGGACAGACCGCGCTCGTGCTGCAGGAGCCATCGCATCTGGATGCCGTGCTTCTGGATGCCGTGCTTGCGGAGGCGGCTGGATGGCCAGCATCATCCGCACGGTGCCGTAGAGCGAAGGTGCAGAGCGAGCGGATCTGCTGCCCCCGAGCAATCACCCATCGCGACGCCGACCCGATCCGGCGCGGGAGCGCCGCCCGGAATCTGCAGCACCATGACAATCATCATCGGTATCGAGAGACCGCCAGGAGGTGCCGGTAGATGGCGATCCGCGACTCCGGGTCGGTGCAGGATCTCGAGGACCTCACGCCGCCCCCGCCGGCTTGCGGAACAGGGTGCCAGAACGCCGCGGCGGCCGACGTGCTCCCAGCCCGCGTCGTGGAACAGGCCCAGGGGTGGTCCCGGTGGCGATCTGCCGCCCGGGCGGGACCGAACTGTCGAGCCGATAGGCGACGTCTGCCGGCGCGCCACTCCGACCCAGGGTGTAGCCGACCAGCCCCATCCGCTCCACGTGCCAGCCCGCCGGGCCTGATCGGAGAGCCAGGCCCGCTCTTTCTCGTCGTTCCACGCCAGCATCACCGGAACACTCTCTTCCTCTGCTCGCTCATCGCACCTCTCCCAGACGCCTCGAGATCTGGATCACGCGACCTTCGACAACGTTGCCAGCCTCTCCCTCCAGCAGCAGCACCCGTTCCCCAGCGGCGTGAGCGCGTAGACTGGCGGCGCTCGCTGTTCGGTGCCGGTCTCTCCGGTGCGGCGGATGAGCTTCTGCCTGAGCAGGTTGTTGAGCGCGCCGTAGAGCGTCGGCCCCAGCTTCACGCGCCCGTCGCTCAGCGTCTCCACATGCTGCATGATCCCGTAGCCGTGGCGCGGTCGAACCAGCGCCGCTAGCACCAGGTACGCGTCGACTCGGTCCGGAGGAAGGCTCCGCGCCCGTCCATCCAGGGTTGGCCATCTTCTGCCAATCCCTCGGCCGCCGCTACCAGCGGCGACTCGGTATATCGGCGCGATATAAAGTGAGGCTCGGCGCCGGCGAGGGGCGTCAGGGCCTGCGGACTTTCTACGGGCAGGCTCCGAGCTGCTGCGCGACGCAGGCCGCGGCGGCGGACGCGCTCGACCCCGGCCCCGTTCTTCCGTAGGAGCCTTCCTTGCCGTTCCCCAGCGGCACGATCAGGAGAGTAGCGGTTGCCCGCGGGCATCGAGGCGAGGATGACCAGGCTGTTCCCTCCGGTGCTGCAGCTGCTAGGGCGTAGCTCGTGAAGTTTCCCAGGGTCCCCTCGTAGGTTGCGTAGTCCGTGTCCCCGGCGAGGCACGGGAAAGATCCCAGAACACGAAGAAGCTGCGAGAACGGCGGGTGCGGTCTTGCTGATCCGCAGGCCGGACACCTCCGCCGCCAGAGGCGCCACCTTCGTCCGCACCATGGCCTCGTTCCACCCGCCCCAGGGGACGGTGAGCCAGGCGTCCGCGGGAAGGAACGGCGTCGTCACCGGATCGTGGCGCAGACGCACGCGCCAGTGATAGCTCGTCCCCGCCGCCAGCCCCGAGAACGGCTGCTCCACGGAAGAACCCGCCGGGTGCTCGTGTCCAACTCCGCGCCAAGGAACGGCGTCCCCGTTCCGTCGAGACGGCGTTCCCCGCGGCTTGACCTCCATTCCGGCCGCACGGTCCCGCGCCCGAAGGGCGAGCGCGCCAGGACCGCGAGACGGAAGCCGTCGAGGGCGTCGAGGCCGCGTAGCGCGCGAGCGGCGTCCCGGCGGACAAGCGCCACTGACCGGGCCGCACGCTCCGCCCGTAGCCACCGCAGAGAGTTTCCGTTCCCGTGTGTGCAGCACGACGCGGCCGTCCCGCGGCCTGGCCGTTGGCGTAGCCGGGCGTCCGCCCACCAGCACGTCCGCGTACCCGTCCGCGTCCACGTCGCCGGCGGCCGCGACCAGGAGCCGGCGTTCTCCAGCGACGCGCCGCTCCGCCGTCCAGACGGCGGTCGAGGACAGGCCGCCGCTGACCCCAGATAGACCAGAGCGCGGCCAGGCGCGCCGCTCCTCCACGATCACGTCGGCGAACCCGTCGCCGTTGACGTCCCCTGCTCCGGCCACGGCATAGCCGACGAAGGCGCCGGCGACGTTGATCTCCGCAGTCCATGCCGGGGAAGCGCCGAGGTCCAGCCGCGGAGCCCCGGTAGAGAAAGCGCGCCCCTCGTCGGCCTGACCGTTGTCGTAGAGGTAGGCACCCACGACGACGTCGGCGTAGCCGTCTCCGTCCACGTCCCCGCGCCCCGCGACCGACCAGCCGAAGAGCGCGGACGTCTGGTTCGACTCCCCCGTCCACGCAGGGCTCGCCAGCGGCCCCGCCGCGCTGCCGAGGTAAAGAAACGCGCGGCCCTCGTTGGACCTGGCCGTTGCTGCCGTTGAAGGCGCCGACGACGACATCGCCGCAGCGTCTCCGTTCACGTCCCCCACCGAGGCGATGGCGGCGCCGAACGCCTCGTTCGGCTGCGGGCCCAGCACCGACCAGGCCGGGGTCGCCCGGCAGGCCGGAAGGCGAGCCAGAAGTAGGCGACGCACGCGTCCGACGCCTGGAGTACACCGGTGTCCCCGAGAACGTCGGAGAAACCGTCGCGCCGTTCAGCGTCGCCCCCGCCCGCCACGCTGGACCGAACTGTGCGGAGAACTGGTCCCCTCCGCCGTCCAGGCCGGGGTGGGCGCGAGCCCCGACGCCGGGCCGAGGTAGAGGAAGACCCGCCCCTCCTGGGTCGTGTCCGCGGTGTGTTGGCGCGCGCTCGCGATCACGCTCGCCGAAAGCCGTGCGCCGTTCATATCCCCTGCTCCGGCCACGCCGAACCCGGAACAGCGCGTCCGCCTGATTCCTTCCCACGACCGTCCACGCGGGAGTCGGGCTCAGCCCGTTCCCGAGCCGAGGTAGAGGAGCGCCTTCCCCGGCGTTGTTCAGCCCGTTGTCGAACCGCGGCACGCCGACGATCACGATCGCCGTAGCCGTCGCCGTTGACGTCGCCGGCGGAGGCGTGCATGGACCCCATCTGCGCGTTCGCCTGCTCGCCTTCCACCGCCCAGCCGGCATTGAAAAGGTTCAGTCCGCCCGCCGCCCCGAGGTAGACGAAGGCGCGACCCTCGGCCGACTGGCCGTTGGTGCCAGTGCGGCGCCCCCACCGGGACGTCGGCGTAGCCGTCGCCGTTCACGTCACCGGCGGTCGCCACCGCGGCGCCGAACTCGCTCCCGGAAAACTGGTGTAGTCCGCGGTCCAGCCGCCAGGCGCTGACGCCCGTGCCGGAGCCGAAGTACACGCTGGCGCGGCCGGTGACCTGCCCCATCTGCCCAGCAGGTTGATGTACTCGGGGACCCGCGATGATCACGCTCCGGCGTAGCCGTCGCCGTTGACGTCCCCTGCCGTTCCCACGGACTGGCCGTACTCCGATCCCTGGCTGCGATCCCCCTGCCGCGGTGAACGCGACGGAAGAGGCAGCCCCAGCGCGGAGCAAGCGTGGTACACGAAGGCATTGCCCCGTTCCGCCCCCACCAGCGCCCAGGGCTCCCACGATGACGTCGGCGAAGCCGTCGCCGTTCACGTCCCCGGCGGTCCCCACCGAGGGTTCCGAACCTGGCGATGGTCTGGTCGACCTCGGCCGTCCAGGCTCGGACTCGCTCACCAGGCCGCCCGCGGACCCGTGGTAGACGTAGGCACGGCCCTCCTCGCTGTGACCGTTGTCGAAGTCGGGGAGCGCCCACGATGAGGTCGGCGAATCCGTCGCCGTTCGATCTCCCGCGGTCCCCACCGAGGTCCCGTAGTGCGCCATGGCCTGTCCGCCGAACCTTGCTCCAGGCGGCGACACGTGGGAGATGGTTGAGGCCGAGCCCGGGAAGACGCAGGCGAGGCCCTCTTCGGCGAAGCTGCAAGGGTTCCACAGAGGGCGCGCCCGCGACGAACGTCGAGAAGCCGTCGCCGTTGACGTCGCCCGCGGTCCCCACCGAGGATCCGAACGCCCCGCCCTCGTCCCCGCCGTACATGGACCAGGCCGGCTCGATGCTGAGACCGGTAGCGGAGCCGAGATACAGGAAGGCGCGCCCCTCGTCGGCACGAGGTGTCGAAGCCGGGCGCGCCCACGATCCGTCAGTACCCGTCGCCGTTGCAGCGTCCCCGGCGGTGCGCCGGCGGCGCCACGTAGCGCCGGGCTGGTCGACCTCCCGGACCCAGGCCGGCGCCGTTGCGAGGCCGGAGGGCGAGCCGAGGTAAGCCACGGCACGGCCCTGCCCGCTGTCCCAGTTGGGCGCGCCCACGATCACGTCCGAGTAGCCGTCGCCATTCACGTCGCCGGCGCTGGCGACCACGGCGCCCAGATTGGCCCCACCTGATCGACTCTCCGCGGTTGGGCGGGACTCGTGACCAGCGGGTCACGACGACGGGATAGACGGCGTCGTGATCGTCGAGACAGGCGGACACCACCCCAGAACAGCTCCATGTGGGCGCGGAGCATCGCCCCGGGCATCGCGCACGACAGAGCTGGGCGTAGTGGAAGCACCGCGCGCGCCGTCGAGGGCGGCAGGTAATCGATCGCTTGCCATCGTCGGAGAGGATCGGACGGAGCAGGCCCGACAGGTGCGAGCTCAGGTGTACCGCGCTCCCTCCACGTCGGGCGGACGCGCCAGCGTGAAGCCTGCTCGAGGCCGCGGGGCTCGTTCACCGTACCACTCGACGAGCGCGCCGCGCTCGTAGGTGACGCGCGAGGCCCTCGGCGCGGAGCTCCGCCGCCTCCACCGGAGCGATTGCCGTCCGGGGCGGCCCCAGCCGGTCAGGGCCAGTCCCCACTCCCAGGTGTGGCACCGTCGGACGACTCGCGCGGGACCACGCGGATCCCGGACGGGGTGGAGTGCGGCCGCAGGCCGTGCGCGTGGTTGGGGGGCCTGCAAGGCCGGCTCCTGCCAGCTGACGTGGTACTCGCGCGGCTGCGATCTCGCAGGTGAGGCGAGGCTTCCGCGGCGGAGCGGGCGCAAGCGACAGTCCCGGCGGCACTGCCCAGGTGGTCACGCGACTCATCGGCCCCCGACCTGGAGTGATCCCCAGCGCCGGAACGTGTCGGGGAAAGGACGGTTCCTACTCCAGCTTGAAGCCGATCTCCACCATCACCTGGTACTCGAGAGATCTTCCCCTTCTGAATGCGGCCCCGCATCTCCCTTGACCTCGAACCAGCCCGAGGCCCGCAGGCTCTTGGACGCCGACTTGACCGCCGTCTCCGCCGCCTTGGCGGGCACGAATCCGGGCTCGTCCCCGCCACCGTGATCAGCTTGTAGGTCGCCACCGCCCTCCCTTGCTTGCAAAGGCCTGATTTTACCCGGATTTGCCGTCGCCCCATCCCTGCCTGAGATTTTCCCCTGACGGAGGGAGTCCATGTTGCTGATTCCGGTCGGGCACGAGCCTGCCTCCTCGCGGCGGATCCCTTGGGTGACCTGCGCGCTCCTGGTGGTCACCGTGGCCACCTTCGCCCTCGCGGCTTCGGCGCTGGAACACGCCCTACAAGGCCGCGCAGCCGGAGCAGGAAGGCCTGGGCTACTTCATGGAGCACCCCTACCTCACCCTGCGGCCCGAGGTGGAGAAGGCGCTGCTCGGCGACGACTAAGGCCACCAACCGCACCGTGATCGACAGGCTCAAGGCCAGCCACCCCACCCCAGAGTCCGGCGTGGTGGCGCGGGAGCGACGGCGCTCGACCGCATCATGGCGGGGGCCTTCAACGCGACCCCAAGGTGGACCCCTACCAGCGCTTCGGCCTGGTGCCAGCGCACCGCAGGCGGTGGCCTGGATCACCCACGTGTTCCTCCACTCGGGGTGGCTGGCGCTCCTCGCCAACCTCTTTCTGCTGTCACCTCATCGCGCCGCTCCTCGAGGCTGTCTGGGGCCGCCCGCTGTTCACGGGCCTTTACCTCCATCGCCGGGATCGTGGCCGCCGGCGCCCTTCGTGGCGACGCTACAAGTCCTCCGATGTCCCGCTGGTCGGTGCCGCCGGAGCGATGGCGGGCTGCTTCCGGTGCGTTTGCCGCCACACCGGCTCTCAAGGTGCCGTTCTTCTGCTGGGCGGTGATCCGCCAGGGCACGTTCGAGATGCCGGCCTGGCTGCTGCTGGCGGTGTGGGTCGGCATCCAGGCCTTCGTGGTTCGCCTGACCGGTGCCGCCCCCCTCGGCCTGGTGGCGGGGTTCGCCGTGAGCGCCCTGGCCGGAGTTCGCTCTTTCCTGGGGACGGGCGGAGAAGCGCCGCGCCCCGCGATGGAGGGCAAGGCCGGGAGCCGTGCGGTCGTCCCCGTCCGTCCGCCGTCTTCGACCAGGCGCGCAAGGCGCGGGAGAGCGGCGACCTCCGAGATCGCATCTCCCTCCCGCCAGCACCTGGCCGAGGAACCCCGGCGACAAGGACACCGTGCTCGCGCTCTGGGACGTGTGCGTGGAGCGCGGCAGCGCCACCGAGGTGGCCGCGGCCATGAAGGGCGTGGTCAAGACCGAGCTGCAGAACAACCAGGTGGACCTGGCGGCGCAGCACTGGGTGGAGCTGGTCAAGGTGGCGCCCACCATGACGCTCGACACCGCCTCGCTCCTCAGATGGTGCCGCCTCTGACCGCGCTGGGGCGCAAGGAGGACGCGGCAGCCGTGCTGCGGCGAGGCGCTGCTCGGCGGGGACGAATCTCCCCTTCGCCAGCGCTCCGCATCGCGTCCCTGGGCGCCTCGCTCGACCCGCCGGCTCTCCGCTCGGTGCTGCAGCTCGTTGCTCTCGCGCGGGAACCTCGATCCCAACGAGCGCAACCAGGCGGAGAAGCTGATGGCGGTACTCGCGGACGCTCCGCCGGCCCAGCCCGGGAGGCGGTGCACCGACGGAGGCACCCACGCGATGAGCTGGCTCGACGAGCTGCGGTGGAACTGGGATCGGATCGCCGTGATCCTGATCGCGGTGCTGCGCTGCTGCAGCGCCGGCTAGCCCACCTGGGCCAGCGACGGCCTCCGCTTCCGGGAAGCCCGGAGTCCCTGGAGCAAGCGGTCAGCGTACGTCCGTGCGGGAGGTTTCCGCGAAGCGCTGCGCATCCGATGCGCGCCTCCTCGAGGAGCGCGGGGTCCTTCAGCGCCAGCTGCAGGAACTGCTGGGTCGGTCAGGCCGTGCTGCTGGGTGCCGAAGGCGGCGCCCGGCCCGCGCAGCTTCGAGGTCGCGCTCGGCGATGACGGAAGCCGTCTGTGGCTCTCTCCGTCGCAGCCGACTTGCAGGCGCTCGCCGCCTCCAGCGAGGCACGTCGCTCGTCGCCCACCTGGAGCACGCAGTGCGGAGCTGGCGCTGCCGCGGCCCACGCGGCCGCGCGGCTGGTGCAGCTGGGCAGGCCGAAGCGCTCCGGCGTGCTCCGACCACCATCACCGTGGCGTTGCGGCACGTCCACGCCGACCTCGACCACGGTGCGTGGCCACCAGACGTCAGCTCCGTGGCCGGCGAACGCGTGCATGACCGGCGTCCTTGTCGGCGCCGGCTGGCATCCGCCCGTGGAGCACTGCCCACCTCCAAGCCCGGACGAGCGCCTCGCGCCGCAGGTCGGCGGCGTGGGCGGTGGCGGCCTTGAGGTCGCTGCTGCTCGGTCTCCTCGACCAGCGGCACGACCACGTGAGACCTACCGCGCCCACGGGCTACGGCCTCGTTGCATGCCCACGGCCTAGCACCCGGACGCGGTCGGCCTCGCGCACGGATCGACGGTGCGCACCGGGGTGCGTCGCCCGAGGGCAGCTCGTCGAGGACCGACAGCTCGAGGTCGCCGTAGACGGTCAGCGCGAGCGAGCGCGGGATCGGGAGTGGCCGTCATCACCAGCACGTCGGGCGTCGTACCCTCTCTGCGCGAGGTGCCGCCGCGCTGCAGGACACCGAAGCGGTGCTGCTCGTCCACCACGACCAGGCCCAAGCCGCGGAAGCGACGCCGTCCTCGAACAGGCGCGTGCGTGCCGATCAGCGATGTCGAGCGTCCCGGCCTGCGAGCGCGCTGCGCGGCACGGCGCCGCTCGGCGGCGCGCAGCGCACCAGCGAGCGTCCCGACGCGCGTTCTGGACACCGCTGGCGCGAGCACGGCGCCGAAGCTGCGGACGTGCTGCTCGGCCAGGATCTCGGTGGGGCCATCCAGCGCGCCCTGGCGGCCACTTCTCCACCGCCAGGCAGCAGCGCCATCAAGGGCCACGATCGTCTTCCCGAGCCCACGTCCCTGCGGCGAGAGGCGGTTCATGGGGCTGCGCTTCCCGCAGGTCGTCGGCGATCTCCCGCAGCGCGCTTCTGCGCCCCGGTGAGGGAAGGGAAGGACCCGTCCCACTTCCGGCGCACGGCGTCGTCCACGCGCCAGGGCGCGTCCCGCGTCTGCGCCTTGACCCCCTGCCGCCGCAGCGCCAGCGCCGGCTGGAGCAGGAGAGATCTCCTCGAAGGACCAGCGTGCGATGGGCGGGGGTGCGCCGCTCCTGGATCTGGCGCAGGTCCGTCCCGGGAGGAGGGAAATGCACCTGCCGGAGCGAACCTGGCAGGCGCGGCGACGGGCAGCCTGCGCCGGCGCTCCACCTCCGCTGGGGCTTGCACCTCCGGGAGCGTGGCCTCCTCGGTCGGCTCGGAGAGCGCGCGCCAGAGGAGGCGCGCGAGGCCGCGGGCCGAAGTCGCCCGGTGCGGCGGTAAGACGGGGACGACGCGGCCGGTGTGGACGCCCTCGGCGTCGCCCGGCTCGGGAGCCTCGTAGTCCGGGCTCTCCAGCACGAGCGCGCGGCCCGTAGCGGTCGAGGACCAGGCTTGCCGAAGAGCACGGCCCGGCACGACCGCCCGCTGATCACGCGCGCTCAGGTGGGGCTGGTTGTGCCAGACCACAGCTGCGGGCGCGCCGGCGAGGGGGTCCGTCACCTCCGGCGCGGAAGAGATCCCGTGAAGCCGGCGCACGCGTGCGGATGAGGCGGGTGGACTCCACGGTGACGTCGAGGCGTGGTCTCCGGGCCCCCGCCCGCGATCAGCTCGCCGATGCGGGCGAAGCGCGGCCGGTCCTCATGTGGAAGGGCAGGAGGTAGAGGAGGTCCTCGACGGTGACGATGGAGGTGCGCGGCGAGGCGGCTGCGCCGCGCGCCGGGCCCACGCCGCGAGGTAGCGCAGCTGCTCGGTGTCGAGCCGCAAGTCCGGGGTCACGTGGCGAACGCGGCGGCGAGACCGGCAGCCTGGGATACGCCCGCGCCCGGGGATCCACATGGAAGCTTCGACACGCGGGCCTTGGCGGCCGAGGAGGTCGCCCCGCGAAGACGGCGCCCGCCTGCCGGTGCAAAGGTGGCCCCTCCTCCGGCATAGCCGTAGCGCGGGCGCGGTGCGTCCGCGCGCAGCGCGGCAACCGGCGACCACCACCGGGACCGCCGGCGGCGACCGCCTGGCGGATGGCGGGGAGCATATGGCGGGCCCGGGACGTTCCCGCGACCCAAGCGCCTCCAGCACGATGCCCGCGCGCCGCCGTCCCGGGCGCGTAGCGGACGGTCGGTCGGCCGTCCGTCCCCGGGGCCGCCGCCACACGGGCGCGACCTCACGGCCTCGATCGCGCGGGCAGCACGGCGGGGCCGAGCCGCGCTCCAGGCGCGCCGCGCCAGGCGCCACGCCGTCGTGCTCCACCTCGCCCACCCGGCGCCGTGGCGCGGGCCGCCAGAGCGCCGAAGGCGTCGGTGTGCGGAGCTTGGTGGCGCCACGGCGCGGTGTAGACGGCCGCGCCGTCCATCACCGCCAGGACGCCCTGGCCGGCGGCTTCCGGGCAGGCGGCGCTGGCGCGGCACGCCAGCAGGATGGCCGGCCCGTCCGGAAGGGGATCGTCGGCGGTCTTCATGGCTCCGGTGAGGACGACGGGCGCGGGGCGCCGGGTGAACCAGGTCAGGAAGTAGGCCGTCCTCACTCAGGGTGTCCGTGCCGTGCGTGCACCACGGCGCCGGCGAAGGCGCGGCCGGCGAGGCGGGCCCGCAGGTGCCGGGCCAGGTCCGAGCATGCGCGACGGGGGTCAGTGCGGTCCGGGAAGGCGGTCGAAGTCCTCGACCTGCAGGTCGGCCACGCCCGGAGAGGTGAGGCACGCGCCCAGGATCTCGCGACCGCTCCGGGCCGGGACCGCCCCACGCCGGGGAGCACCGCCATGGAGATCGTGCCGCCGGTGAACGGTGAGCAGGCGGGGACGGGTCATAGACAGGCGCGTACGGTGCCGCGGCCCAGCAGCGCGCAGACCGCCTCCGCCAGCTCGCCGTCGGGAGCGAGCTTCCATCCAGGACCTGCTGCAGCAGTCGGCCGTCGCGCAGGCGCGTGCCACCACCTCGGCCTCCGCCGCGGTCCCGCCCGCGCCGTCGCCGGCGACCTCCAGCCGGGCGGCGGGACGCGAGGAAGCTCGCCGCCAGCAGTTCCACTCGTCCAGGGAGACCAGGCCGTCCATGAGGACGTTGGTGGCGGGCTCGCACGTGCGCTCGAGGACGCCTCCAGGGGCAGGACGCGGAACTCGGCGCGGCCCCAGGAGAGGAGGCGGTGCACGCGCCTTCACGTCCGGTGACCGCCGCACCGCGGCGTGCACGATCATCCCGTCTCGATGACCGCAGGCCGCGCTGCCGTCCTGTTCCAGCTCCACCACCGTCCTGCCGTTCAGGGAGAGGATCTGCAGCAAGATCGGCCATCCCCAGGTGGCGCACGTTCCCCGTGAGCAGGAAAGTGCTGTCGCGTGGCCGCGGCGTGGCAGCGGGCGCTCTACCCGCGCGTGCAGCTCCTCCACGGCGAAGGGCTTGGTGACGTCGTCGGCGCCGGCGTTCAGGCCAGCGCAGGCGCTGGGGAGATCGGCCTCGGTGGTGAGAAAGATGAAGGCAGCTCGGGGCCCTGGGGACGGCGCCGGATCTCCTCCAGCGAGGGTCCAGCCGTCCGGTGCCGGGCATCAGGACGTCGCGCACCACCACGTCGGGCCGGGCTCTCCGCCAGAATCGCCGCAGCGCCGCCTGGCCGTCCTCCGCCTCGACAGCTCCCTCCCAGCCGTGCGGGGCGAAGAAGTCGTGCCACGCCAGCGGCGGAATGAGGCGGCTGTCGTCCACGATCAGTCGGCAGACGCTTGGCGGGTGCTGGGTGCGAGGATTGGGCGCTCATCGGATCTCTGCGATCAGCTCGTGGATGCGTGGGGGTGGTGGCGGAGAGTAGGCGTCGTGCAGTGGGTGCGCCGTTTGCCCGCGCCTCCTCCAGGAGGGCGATGCAGTAGGGATCGAACTGCACCCCGGCGAAGCGGCGGAACTCTCATGGCGCGGGCCATGGGCATGGCCTTGCGGTAGACGCGATCGGTGACGGCAGCGTCCGAGGGCGTCGCCCGATGAGGAGGATGCGGCCGGCGAGCGGAATGGCCTCGCCCGCCAGGCGCGCCGGGTAGCGGCTGCCGTCCCAGAACTCGTGGTGGTGCTTGATGCCGGGGATCGCCCGCCGCCAGGGCCGGATATGGAGCGGACATGCGGCCCCGATGGTGGCGTGCGACTTCATGACCTCGAACCTCCTCGCGTTGAGGCGCTCGGGCTCGCGAGGATGGTGTCGGGATCGCGATCTTGCCCACGTCGTGCAGGATAGCCGAGAGGAGCAGCGGCTCCATCTTGTCCCGAAAGACCCATCTGCTGGGCCAGCACCAGGCGGTGCGCGCCACCCGCAGCGAGTGCCCCATGGTTGTAGGCGTCCTTGGCGTCCACCGCACCCGCCATGGAGAGCGATGATGTTCAGGAACATGGAGCGGACGTCCCGCCCAACGCGCGTTCTGGATGAAGATCGCGGCCTGGCTGGCCACGTGAGCAGCAGCTTCTGATCGTTGGCGGAGAGCGGCCCCGTCGCGGCGCGAGAGGTCGAGCTCGATCCCGCCCACCAGGCGCTCCCGGCCACCATGGGACGAAGACGCGGTTCCCGTCAGCACGTGACGCGCGGTGGGGGAGCCCGCCTCGTGCTCGCCCAGCGCGAGCTTGTCGGCGAGCTGGACGCGCTCGCCGATCGCGCGGTCCCTCGCCCGTGGTAGAGCGCGCGCGGACCTCGAGCGTTCCCAGCTCCCCTCCACGGCAGGATGGTCCCCCGCGAAGCTCCCACGGCGTGCAGCGCCTGGCGCAGGATGACCTCCACCTCGTCCTCGACCTTGAAAGGGAGGTGATGGCGGAGGGCGATCCCGAACAGCATCTCCAGGTAGAACTGCCCGGACTGCCGGCTCGCGCTCGAGCTGCTGCTTGTCGCGCAGGCGCGTGCGCAGGCGGGCCACCAGCTCCTGGGTGAAGAACGGCGCTCTAGGTAGTCGTCGGCGCCGCCTCGAAGCCGGCCAGCTTGTCCTTCAGCCGTTGCGGGGGAGACCAGCAGCACGGGGATCACGGCCGGTGGCCGTGCCGCCTTCAGGCGCCGGCAGACCTCGACCTGGTCCAGCAGGATGCGACGTCGGGGCGCAGGTGCCATCGCGCCGTGGCCAGGGCGGTCTCCGGGTCGGCCGCCAGGTGGACGCGGTACCCCTCCGGCCTTCCAGCCTTCGCGCAGGATGTTCCGCAGCAGATCGGAATCGTCCGACCACCAGAACGGTGGCGTCTTCTGCGCGGTCAGGGTCGGCGGTGGACAGACACGACCCCTGGACGCATTGAGCCCCTGCGAATCGGGGACCGCCGGGGAGTCGGAAAGGGACTATTTCCAGACGTAGAGGACGGCCGCCGCCGCGGCCGCCCACAGACCCAGGTTGATCAGCAGGGGCGGTCCCGCCGGAGGAGAAGGGGTGGGATTTTCTCCCTGGCCCCGCCGGTGCACCAGGTAGAGTGCCACGAAGATTCCAAAGCAGAGACGAAGGGCACACGTGAGGCCCAGGTGCTCGGTCCCGAGCTTCCGCGCCACGTCGGGGTCGAAGGCGTACAGGGAGTAGGCCACCACGGTGGAGGCGGTCACCACCGAGATCATCTGGTCCAGGAAGTCGGCCGAGCACTCGCGGGATGGCGCGCCCCTCTCCCCCGTCGACTTCCCGCGCCCACCAGCTCCTGCCGGCGCTTGACGAAGCCCGGGAAGAGCGCCAGGAGGCCGGTGCAGCAGCACGAGCCAGCGGGAGAGGGCCACGTCGAGCGCCACCGCCCCCGCCCAGGCGGCAGGATGAACCCCGCCGCCACCGCCATCACGTCCACGATCTACCACCCGCTTCAGGACGAAGGAGTAGGCCGAGGTTCAAGACCAGGTAGCCAGGCGGCGACGAGAGCGAAGGCCGGTCCCCAGGAAGACGATGGCCGGCGAGGCCGGCCAGGGCCAGCACCAGCGCCATCACGGCGGCCGTTCCCTCGCGAGAGCTCCCCGAGGCGATGGGGCGGTAGCGCTTGTCGGGGTGCAGGCGGTCGCTCTCCGCGTCCACCAGGTCGTTGAGCACGTAGACCGACGACGACAGCACGCAGAAGAGCGCGAAGGCCAGGAGGCGGGTGAGCACCGCCTGGCGGTCGGCCAGCTCCTGCGCGAAGACCAGGGGGCGCAGGACGAAGACGTTCTTGACCCACTGGCGAGAGCGCAGCACCCGCCATGCGGGGGCGCCCACCCCGTCCCAGCGGAGTCGCTGCATGGGCGCGGACGTATAGCAGCAGCGCCGCTTCGTCCTTGTCGCTGGACGGTGCGCAGCCCCAGCACCTCGAAGCGGCGCTGGCCGGTGCGAGGGATCTCGATCAGACCTCGTCCCCGCGCGCTTCCCACCAGGCCCCGGCCGATGGGGAGGCGATGGAGATGAGACCACGCTCGAGATCGCGATCTCAGGGATCACCAGCTGCCCAGGTGATCTCCACGTCCTGGTCGAGGTCGAGCACGGTCAGGGACGATCCCAGCCCGGCCGCACGGTCCTCGGGACCTGCGCCATGTTCATCATCCCCAGCTCGGTGAGACGGACCCGGAGCTCCGTCCCATGCGCGCCTTGACGAAGCTCTGGCGGTCCCAGGGCGGCGTGGTATTCCGCGTTCTCCCGGAGGTCGCCCATGGCCAGCGCTCTTGATCTCCTGGGACAGCTCGATCCGCAGCTCGCGCTCGAGCTGGCGCAACTCCTCCTCGAGCCGCTGGCGTGCTCTGTCAGGGAATCCTCCCGGTCCCCGCAACTCCCGGCACCCGTCCCCACGCGCGTTGACCGGGCGGGCTGACCCCCTACTAGAATCGCCTTTCCCATGGACCGGCGACGCTTCAAGTTCGTGCTCCTGGTGAGTGGCGTCGTCGTGACCATGGCCTTCCTCGTGTGGGTGGGGCTCAAGGGCGAGGGCGGCTTCGCCTACTTCGTCACCGTGTCCGAGGAGTTCAAGCACGCGCCACACCTCCAGGGGCGTGCGCGTCAACGGCAGCAGGAGTGGCCGGGGGCTCCATCCAGCGCATGCCCTCGGGCCAGGACGTGGTCTTCGTCATGACCGACGGCCGTAATCCTCCGCTGCCCGTCTCGTACCACGGCATCATCCCCGACACCTGCGTGGAGGGGCCGACGTCGTGGTCAAGAGGGATCGCTCGATCCCGGGAGCGGCACCTTCCACGCCCACGAGCTGCTGGCGAAGAGTGCCCCTCCAAGTACGAGGCGGCCGCCCAGAGGCGGAGTCAGAAGCGCGCCCGCACGGGGACACTCCTCCGCCACGCGGCCCCGACGGAGAGCCCGACCCCGAAAGCCCATGAGCTCCTTCGGTCGCTTCGCCCCGCTGGCGTCCGCCGCTGCTCGCCTCCGGATGGGCCGCCGTGGGCGCGCTCCTGGGCGCGGTGGGCGCCACCCGCGGGCTCCAGCGCAGCGCCGGCGCGCGCTGCTGCTGCTGCACGGGGTTCGTGGCCTGCGCCGTGTTCGCGCTGGAGTGGGGGCTCGTCACCGACGACTTCTCGCTGGACTGCGGTCTACCACTACTCGAGCGTCAGCCAGCCCTCCCCTACAAGATCGGCGCGCTCTGGGGCGGCCAGGCGGGAAGCCTCCTGCTCTGGGCGCTCATCCTCGTCCGTCGATGTCGGCGATCGTCGTGCCGACGAATCGCAACAAGAACCGCGCGCTGATGCCCGTCGGTCGTCCACGGTGCTCGGGATCGTGATCGACCTTCTTCCTGGTGCCTGATCAACTTCATCGCGAGCCCGTTCGAGACCGGCGCCGCTGCGAGCCGACGGCGTGGGGCTGAACCCGCAGCTCAAGAACTACTGGATGATGATCCACCCGCCTGACGCTCTACCTGGGCTACGTCGGGTTCACCGATCCCCTTCGCCTTCGGCATCGCGGCGCTCGTGACGCGCCGCACCGGCGACATCTGGTTCCGGACGACGCGCCGCTGGACGCTGTTCGCGCTGGTTCTTCCTGGGCATCGGGATCCTGATGGGCTCGCTACTGGGCCTACATCGAGCTGGGCTGGGGCGGCTACTGGGCCTGGGACCCGGTCGGAGAACGCCTCGCTCATGCCCTGGCTCACGGGGACGGCGTTCCTCGCACTCGGTGATGCTCCAGGAGAAGAAGGGGATGCTGAAGGTCTGGAACATGACGCTCGATCATCCTCACCTTCTGCCTGTCGATCTTCGGCACGTTCCTGACGCGGAGCGGCATCATCTCGTCGGTCCACTCGTTCGCGACCTCCGAACATCGGCCCGGCGTTCGCGTGGTTCCTCGGGCATCGCCTTCTTCGGCTCGCTCATCGCTGCTGGTCCTCGCGCCTCGGACGACCTGAGCTCGGAGGCGCGCATGGAGTCGGTCCTCTCGCGCGAGGCGAGCTTCCTCTTCAACAACATGATGCTCGTCGGGATCGCGGCGACCGTCCTGCTCCTGACGACCTTCCCGCTGATCTCCGAGGCCGCCACCGGGCCGCAAGGTGACGATGGGGCCGCCGATCTTCAACCTGGTCAACATCCCGTGGGCGCTCGTGCCTCCTCTTCCTGGTCGGCGTCGGCCCGCTCATCGCCTGGCGCAAGGCCACGCGCGGAACAACCTCCGGCGGAACTCACCGTCCCCGCCCTCACCGGTCTCTGGATGCTGGCCGCGCCCCTCGGTCGTCTCGAGCCTCGCCGCCTACTGGAAGCCGGCTTCGGAGTCGGCGGCCGCGGTCCCCGCCCTCGACCTTTCCGCCGTCTTCGGCGCTGCGCAAGGCGCTTCTACCCCGCGCTGCACTTCTCCATCGGCGCCTTCGTCCTGGGGACGTCTCGCTCGAGTTTTACCGCGGCGCAGCGCGCGGCGGCACCAGACGGCGGAGATCTTCGCCTGGCCGCCTCGCGCATGATGTGGCGCAACAAGCGGCGCTGGGGCGGCGCTACGTATCGTCCACCCGGGCGGTGTTCGCCGGCATCGCCGGCTCCTCCTCCTACCAGAAGGAAACGGTGCGCGAGATGGCCCCCGGCGACAGCCTCGGCCCTGGACGGCTAGCCCGCCTGACTGCCGGGGCACCAGGTGGAGGTGGTGGACGGTCACCTGGGGGCGATCACCCTCTTCGACGTCCACCAGGACGGCCGCCCGCTGGGGCGCCTGGCGGCGCCGAGCAGCGCGCCCACGTGAACTCCGGTCTTCCCTGCGCTCAAGGAGGCGTTCACGCTCGCCAAGTCCGTGCCTCGGAGGGAGCGAGAACCGCCAGCGCGCCGCCCTGGCCGTGTACGCGGCCATCGCCGAGAGTCTCGAGGCGCCAGGCGCCGGGGCGCGAGGTGAAGACGCCCTCCACCGAGGTGCGGGGATCCTCGCCTCCCTGAACCCGCTCCACCCCACCCGCTTCGGCGAGGACCTCTTACGTGATCCCGCTGGGCGTGACCCCAGTGTCGGGGCGCGCCAGCGTGCGCGTGTTCGTGAACCCCATGGTCATAACTTCATCTTGGCTGGGGGCTCATCCTGGCGCCGGGGCGCACCTCTCCGTGTAGCTTCCCGACGCCGCCGAGCGCAAGCGCCTGAAGGCGGCCATGGACCCCGAGGAGCGGGCCGTTGCTCAGCGGGGCGCCGCCTTTGGCGCTCCTGACGCCGCTCTTTCGCGGCCGCCCCGGCGCACGCCGCCGGGGAGATCCTCCCGGCGTCGACCCCCAGGCCTACCCGCAGGTGGCGACGACGATCCTCTCGCGACCGCGGCCTTCGCCACCCGCAGGCCGTGCACGCCTGCGCCTGCGGGCGCGCCGCCGAGATGCGGGACGAGATCGCGGCCGCGCGCTTCAGGGGTGGTCCCGGCGGCACGGCGCAGACCGCCGAGCAGGTCATCGCGGAGTACGTTTCCCGCTACGGCGAGAAGTATCCGCATCGCACCCACCGCCCGGCGGCTTCAACCCGTGGCACTGGCTCGGCCCCTCCATCGGGTTTCTGCTCGCCGGTGCCGCCGCTGTCCTCCTCGCGCCGCGCCGCTGGCGAGGGGGACCGGGATCGCAGCCGGCCGGTGGGGGCGCTGCGGCCGCGCTCGACCTGCCGCCTACCTGGCAGAGCGCCTGCAGAGATTGCAGCGCGATCTGAAGACGAGCACGCGATGGGGGCTCCTGTGCGCGCGCTGGCGCTGGCCGGCCTGGCCGCGGCCTGGATCGTGGCGCCCCTCCTGCGCGCGCCGACGCCGCCCAGCAGGAGCGCGCGACCAACCTCCTGGGCAAGCTCGCGGACCCTCCAGAGCGCGAGCGCGAGACTGGCGCTCTCCGCCCTGCGCGACCTGAGTGACGACCAGGCCACGGGCAAGATCTCGGTGGAGAGCGACTACTTTCAGAGCTTGAAGGCGCGCTTCACCGAGCGTGCGATGGACGTCATGAAGAGGCTCTGACAGTGGCGGAAGCCGCGCTCGCGCGGCCCCCGCCCCAGTGCCCCGCGAGGGGATGCCCTCTGACCCCTTCATCCTCGAGGCCTCGGCCTTGACGCGACGTTGCTTCGGCGCCAGGCTGGTCCCTGACCGGCTCGACCTGGTGGTGCAGGCAGGTGAGTCGCCGGCCGTGTTCGGCCGGAACGTCGGCGCCGGCAAGTCCACGCTCTGCCGCCTACTCACCTCGGACGCTCAAGCCCACCTCGGCAGGAGCCTGCGCGCAGGCCGGGCTCGATCCGCGCCGGCAGGAGCTGCTGGTCAAGCGCCTGTTCGGGGTCGTCTCCACCACACCTTCTCTACGACGCCCTCTCCGCCTCGAGTAGTCCTGAAGGGGGGCCTCTTCTCGCCCGCCTGTGGGGGTGAAGGCTCCGGACGCGCGCGCGCAGGCGCCGCTCTCCGCGGTGGGCGCTGGCGGACCGCGCCGACGATCCCGTGGGAGTGGCTCTCGGCGCGGGATGCAGCAGCGGGTCAGCGCGCTGGCGCGCGCGCCCTGCACGAGCCGTGATCCTTGATCCCGGACGAGCCGTTCACCGGGCTCGACCAGGAGGCCGCGCACTGGCTGGCTCGACGACAATCGCCGCCCTGCACGCGCGGCGACCACCGTCCTCCTCCCCGTGGGCCATGACCCGGCGCGCGGCCTGGCCCTCTCCGACCGCTGGATCCCGCTGGCGCGCGGTCGCCTCCACGCCTCCGGTGACCCCGCGCCACCGCGCGGGAGAGTCGGAGGGCCGCGCTCTCGTGAGCCTCCAGTGCGCGCCTCCTGACCGTCCTCGCTCAAGGACCTCCTGCTGGAGTGGCGCACGCTGGACGCGCTCTCCGCCATGGGCCTCTTCTCGCTCGTGGTCCTTCTGGTCTTCAGCTTCTCGCCTTCGACCGCGAGCTCCAGCAGCAGGTGGCGCGGCGGCGCGCCTGGTCCCGGGAGTGCTGCGGGCCACGATCGCTCTTCGCCTCCGTCGTCGGCCTCAAGCACCTGCCTCCTTCCAGCTCGAGCACCGGCGCGCGACTCCATCACCAAGTCTCCTGGCCCTGGCGCCGGCGGACCGCGGCGCCGTGTTCGCCGGGAAGGCGGCCGCCAAACCTGGTGCAGTGTCCCGGCGCTGGAGCTCGCTCTCTCCTGCCCCTCTCCGCCGTGCTGTTCGACTACGACCTGGTGGCGGTGGCGGGGGAGATGGTGCTCCCGGTGGTCCTGCACACGGTGGCGCTGCGTGGAGATGGGGGTAACCCTCTTCGCCGCCATCGCCGCCCGCCTGGGACGCGGCGAGGCGCTGCTGGCCATCCTGCTCCTCCCCGCCTCCACCCCGCCAGCGCTCCTCTCCGCGGTAACTGCCTTACCCCAGCACGTGCTGGCCGGTGAGGGCTTGGCACCGGCGCGTCCCTGGCTGCTCGTCACGGCCGGGCTCGATGTGCTCTACTTCCCTTCTCGCCATGCTGACCTTCGAGCCTGTCGCGCTCGCTGAAAATAGAGGGAGCAGGACCACTTACCCGCTGCTGGCCGTGACGGCGCCGCTGATGGCAGGGCGCCCTCTCCACCTGATCTTCCACTACGCGCCTGACGAGCTGGTGATGGGCGCGGTGCAGCGCGTCTTCTACTCTCCACGTTCCCGCGGCCATGGTCAGCCTTCTCTACCTCCACCTTCGGCGCATGCCGGCGGGCTCCGTCGGCTGCCTCGTGGACCGCGCGCCGCGGATTCGACCACCTGGCCCCGGCCGCCACCGAGCTGGCCTCGTGTTCTGCACGCTGGTCCTCGTCACCGGTCCCATCTGGGCCAAGCCGGCCCGGGGTCATGGTGGACGTGGGAGGCGAAGGCACCACGACGCTGGTGCTGCGGCTCTTGCTGGCGGCGTCGCTCATGGTGCGCGGCCAGGCAGCCAGCCGCGAGCAGGGCAGCGCGCTTTCGGCGCCGTAGCGCTGGGCGTGGTGGCCGTCGCGCTGACGTCCCCGTCATCTATGGCAGGAAATTGCGGCGGATCGGTGGCAGCACCCCGTGGTCTTCGGGCCCGCCGGGACGGCGCTCGATCCCCGCATGCGGACGGCGTTCGGTGGGCCATGGGCACCTTCGTCGTCCTGTACGCCCCAAGCTGCTGGTGCCGCGCTGCCGCGTGGCCGCCGTCGAAGACCGGGTGGGTGCGCGACCTCGACGAGCGCCTCGCCTGACGCCGGGAGGAGCGATGAAGTCGTACTGGTTCCTGTTCTGGGCCTACAACGTGGTCTGGGCGGGGCTCGTCCTCTATCTCCCGTTCCCGGCGGGACGGCCTCACGCGCGCCTGCGGCGGCTGGATCAGCCGGAGCGCCGGATCGAACAGCGCGGGAGAGGTAGAAGCCCCGGCGCCCACATCGGGGGACGAGAGGAACGCGCCGGGGCGCTGCCGGAGCAGCCCCGGCACCGTACCGGCTGGGCGCGCAAAGCCGCCAGAGCCACTCCGGCGTTGCAGCGGATTCACTTGGGCGCGGGCGGGTCGGGCATGGCGGGAACCACCTCGCGGGTGGCGGTGGCGCGTGCCGGTCGCCCTGGCAAGTGCGAGCGCAGCCTGCCGGGCCAGCATCAGCGCCACGCGCCGCCATGGCGCGACCAGGCCCATCACCAGGCAGGATGACGACCGTGCGCAGGGGCCGGCTCACGCCCCGGCGCCCGGCCGCGGGAGCAGCTCGCGGATCTCTGGGCTCGAGCTTCGCGCGCGGCACCAGACCGGGACCGAACTGTCGCCACCAACCTTCCCCTCTCCCCGTCCAGGAGGAAGGCCATAGTAGGCGCTCGAGCGACGCCGCCAGAACTGCTCGGGCGACCTTCCCCCCCGTCGACCAGGTTGGTCCAGGGGATCGCTTCCTCGTCCACTTGAAGGTGGCGCGCGCGGTGGCGGCGTCCTCGTCGGAGATGGCGAGCAGCGTGGAACCCTCTGTGGTTGCGCGTAGGTCGCGTGGAGCCCTTGAACATCGGGATCTCCTCGCGACAGGGAGCGCACCACGTCGCCCAGAAGTCCACCAGCCTCACCTTCCCGCCGGATCCGAGATCGACAGACGCGGTGTCTCCTCGCATCGCCGGGGATCGCGAAGTCCGCGATCGATGCTGCGGCGGTGTGGAGGCCGGGGCGGAGCGGCCGGGCGACGAGGCAGGACACGAGCAGGACGGCGAGCGTGATCGACGGCGACGACGGGGCGCACGAGCATGGCGTTCCTCCAGCGCGCCGATCATAAAGCTCGTGCTAGGGGCTCCAGGGCAGATTCTGCCGGTTCCCCCATGGAGTGAGATTGCGTCTGGCTCGGTCGGTCCTGGTCTCCGCAGCTGCGCTCGTCGCGAGCCTGACCCGCCGCGCGCCGCCTCTCCCCGGCTCAAGGACCTGAGCCTGGAGGAGCTGGCCAACATCGAGGTCACCACCCCCGGCAAGGCGCCCGAGTCCGCGTTCCGCGCGCCGGCCGCCGTCTACGTGCTGACCCAGGACGAGATCCGGCGCTCCGGTGCGACGAACATTCCCGAGGCCCTGCGCCTGGTTCCGGGGTCGAAGTCTCGCGCATCGACTCCTACAAAGTGGGCGATCGGCATCCGCGGCTTCGCCACCCGCCTGTCCAAGGGCGTCCTGGTCCCATCATCGACGGGCGCAGCGTCGCGCACGCCGCTCTTCGCCGGCGTGTACTGGGAAGCCCAGGACGTCCGGCTCCAGACGTCGAGCGCGTGGAGGTCATCCGCGGACCCGGCGCCACCATCATCGGGGCTCGAACGCGCTGGAACGGCGTGATCAACATCGTGACGCGCTCGGCCAAGCAGACGCAGGGCTTCCGGCCACCGTGCTGGCCGGCAACGTGGACGAGGCTCTGGTGACGGCGCGCTACGGCGGCAGGCCATGCCAGACGGGACGTTCCATTACCGCGCCTACCTGAAGGGATAAAGCGCGGGCTCCAGTGGCACCCGACGACAGCCGCTTCGACCAGGGCGAAATGGGGGGCGCCGTGGCTTCCGCGCCGACTGGGACCGCTCCCCACCGACACCATCAGCCTGGAGCACGGAGGTCTACACGGGCCGATCGGGAACCGGATCGCCATCACCACCTTCACCCCGCCCGCCAGCACCGAGGTGGAAGGAAAGGCGCGCCTGGCCGGCGGCCACGTGCTGGCGCACTGGAACCGCGAGATGGACGGCGGCTCCGAGCTGCGCATGCAGGCCTACTACGACCGCGCCCAGCGCCACGACCTGAACTTCGCCGAGGACCGCGACACCTGGGACGTGGACTCGTGCACCTGGTGCCGCTGGGCCGGCACCGCCTGACCTGGGGCCTGGGGGCGCGCGCCAGCCAGGGCGACACCACGGCCGTGGTTCCCACCGTGCTCTTTCGTGCCCGAGGACGCCACCGATCACGCACTTACAGCGCCTTCCTGCAGGACGAGCTTCCCCTGGCGATCACTTCGCGCTCACCGCGGGGTGAAGCTGCTCGACCACAACCTGTCGGGCTTCGACGCCCAGCCCAGCTGCGGCTGGCCTTCACCCGTCCCACCAGACGTTCTGGGCGGCGGTGACCCGCGCCGTGCGCACGCCGTCCCGGGTGGACACCGACCTGCAGCTCACGGCGCTGCTGAACCCGGCCGTCCCCCTGTTCCTGCGCCTCTCGGGCCAGCGATCCTCCCAGCCCCGAGGAGGTGCGTCGGCTACGAGGCCGGCTACAACCAGGTCCTGGGAGAGACCCTCTCCTGGAGCGCGGCCGCCTTCTACAGCGGATACGACGACGTGCTGGGGATCCAGGTCAGCCCCGCGGCGTCTCGAGGCGGAGCCGCCGCCTCCGCACCTGCTGGTTCCCGTGCTGTTCGGCAACGAGCTGCGAGGACGGAGCAAGGGATTCGAGATCGCGCCCACCTGGGACGCCGCCTCCTGGCTCCGCTTCAAGGCCGCCTACTCGTACCTGGCCATCGAGATGGTGAGCAAGCCCGGGCACAACGATCCCACCACGATCGCGCAGATCGAGGGCAGCAGCCCCAAAGCACCGCGTCGTGGTCCAGTCCCTCCTGACCTGCCGCACGGGATGGAGGTGGACCTCACCTATCGGCGCGTCGCGGCGCTCGCCTCCCAGCAGGCCAAAGCCTATGACACCGCCGACCTCCGGGTTCACCTGGGGCGCGGAGCTATCTCTCCTTCGCCGTGGTGGCGCGGAACCTGTTCGACGCGCACCAGCAGGAGTTCGGCAGCGACGGCGGGCCGGATGGAGGTGCGCCGCGCGTACACACGCGCGCCTCACTTACCGCCGCTGAGATTCTCCCCTGTGTTAGGGTCCACAGCGCCGGTGACGGGACGCCCACCGCGCCGCGCGCTTCAAGCACTTCCTTCTCGCGCCTCGCCTCGGGCGTCGAGGCCGCCAGCCGCCCGGCGCTGCGCGGTCCGCGTGGCATCGTGGTCTCCCCGAGCGCCACGCCACCGCGGTGGGGGTTAGGTCCTGGCGCGCGGCGGGAACGCGGTGGACGCGGCGGTGGCGACGGCGGTCGCGCTCACCGTCACCTATCCGCGGGCCGGAAACCTGACCGGCGGCGGCTTCCTCCTCTACCGCGAGCCTCGGGGGCCGCGTGCACGCGCTGGACTTCCGGGAGACGGCTCCGCCGGCCTCACCGCCGCCATGCCTCGACGCCAGCGGCTCGGCCTGACCCCGCGCGCACGCGCCGCAGCGGCCTGGCCGTGGCCGTCCCCGCCTCCCTGGCCGGGCTCGCGCACGCGCAGGCGCGCTGGGGACGCGTCCCTTGGCCGAGATGGTGCGCCCCGCCATCCCTCGCCGAGCGCGGCGTCGCCGTCTCCCGGGCGAGGCCGTCATCTTCCAGGGAGTGGAGAGGGAGAAGCTCCTGGCCGATCCCGCGGCCGCCACGATCTTCGCGCCTCGGGGGACGGCTGCTGCGCGAGGAGAGCGCTCGTGCAGCGACCTCGCGAAGACGCTGCGCGCGGTGGCGCGCAGCGGGTTGCCGCTGCTTCACTTCCGGCCCCATCGCCCAGTCCATCGTGGAGAGCGCGCGGCGGCGGGACGGCGTCTTGACCCTGGCTGACATCGCCGGCTACCGGCCCCCGGAGCGCGTGCCCCTGGTGGGGACCTACCGCGGGCTCCGGTCACGACCTTCCCGCCCCCAGCGCGGGGGATCGCGGTGCTGCAGGTGCTGACGCAGCTCGCGCGCTTCGACCTCAAGGCGTCGGGCCCCGGCGCCCGCTCACCCTGCACCGCCTGGCCGAGGCCGAGCGGCGCGCGTTCGCGGACCGCAGCTTCTGGGCGGGCGATCCCGGCTTCGTCACGGTGCCGGTGGCCGCCCCGCTCGACCCCGCCTACCTGGCCTCCCGCTCCGACACGATCCGCGACGACGCCGCCACCCCGTCGGTGGCGGTGAAGCCGGGCGAGCTCCCGGCAAGAGCGCGGCGGCGAGACGCTGCACCTGGTCACCGCCGATGCCTGGGGGCGGCCTCGTCACCCTGACCACCACGCTCAACTCCCACTACGGCTCGGGGATCGTGGCCGCGGGGACCGGGCTCCTGCTCAACGACGAGATCGACGACTTCCTGCGGTGGCCCCCGGCGTCCCCAACCAGTTCGGCCTGGCGGGGGCGCCGCCAACGCCGTGGCCCCCGGCAAGCGGCCGGTGTCTTCCATGTGCCCGACCATCGTGGAGCGGCCGGGGGCCGCCCGTCCCCTGCTCGCCCTGGGCTCCCCAGCGCGCTCGCGCATCGTGAGCGCCGTGGTGCAGACGATCCTGAACGCGGTGGACTTCGGCATGGAGCCGCAGGAGGCGGTGGATGCGCCCGCATCCACCACCAGTGGATCCCCGACGTGCTCTACCACGAGCCGCGCGCGCTCCCCGCCGACGGAGCGGACGCTGCGCGCGCGGGGGCACGTCCTGGAGACCAAGACCTACACCTGAGTTCGTCGCCGCCGTGGGAACGGCGAGGACGGGACGTGGATCGGCGCTGCCGACGCCCGCGGCGAAGGGCACGGCGGGGGCGCCGTGACTGCTCCCGGGCGCGGTCGCCGTGTTCGGCTCGCTCGAGGCCCACCCGGGCCAGGCCATCTATCGAGGAGGCGCCGCCTGGGGCAGCTGCTGGCGCAGCGCGCCTCACGGTGGTCAGCGGCGGCTACGGCGGGGTCATGGAGGCCGCCAGCCGCGGGGCGCGGGAGGCGGGAGGGCAGGCGGTGGGGTGGTGTGCGACGGCTGGAGCGAGCGCGGGCGCACCCCCAACCCCTACCTGTCGGAGCGCGTGGGGACGGCCGATCTCCACGAGCGCACGCGGCGCCTGGTCGAGCGCGCCGACGGCTACATCGTCTTGCCGGGGAAGGCCGGCACCCGGCCGAGCTGACGACGCTGCTGTGGGCCCTGCACCGGGCGGGAGCCCTGGGCGACCGGCCCATCGTGCTCCTGGGGAAGCCGTGGCCGCCGCTATTGCGCCATCTCGGTCGAGTGGAACATGCTGGAGCTCGCTCAGCTTCGGGTGACCCGGGTCGTGGACACGCCGAGGACGCGGTCGCACTGCTGCGGCCCCTCTAGGAGAGGCTCAGAGCGGCCGGAGGAGGCTCCCTTGGGATCCGAGGACGGGGTATTCTGACGCGCGTCACCGAGGGGAACCCCTCCTCCGCAGAAAGGAGTGCTGCGCGACTACACGGAGACCATCCTGGTCTGCGTGATCTTCGTGATCTTCACGCGCGCCTTCGTCTTCCAGCAATCGAAGATCCTCGACGGGGTCGATGGAGGACACGCTGCTCATCGGCGACTACATCATGGTGAACCGCTTCGTGTACGCCCCTGACCAGCGTCCGAGCTGGGAGAAGATGCTCCCTCCCGGTCCGCGAGGTGCGGCGGGGCGACGTCGTGGTGTTCAGGTACCCGAGCGAGTCCCGAGGTGGACTACATCAAGCGCGTGATCGGGCTTCCCGGCGAGCGTGGTGGAGGTGCGCGACGGGCGTACGCCTACGTCAACGGCGAGACGCTCGACGAGCCCTACGTCAAGGCCTCCTACCGGAACCAGGAGAACGACTCCGCGCCCCAGCGGGTGGAGCCCGCCAGCCACTACTTCATGATGGGCGACCACCGGAACAAGTCCTCGGACAGCCGGTCCTGGGGCCAGGTCCCCGCGACCTGGTCAAGGGGCGCGCCCTCCTGATCTGGTGGTCGTACCGGGAGGGGACCGAGGAGATGGAGCGCACCGGCATGGACCAGGCCAAGTCGGTCCTTCTGCCGTTGCTCCACGTGTTCTCGGGATCCCGCTGGTCGCGTTGCTTCACCATCATCCGCTGAGGGAACCAAGCGGCCCTATATTGCTTGCGGCATGAGCAAGGGAGAGGCAAGAGAGCCGACGCCGCGGGACCCCAAGGCCCTGATGTCTGCGGGCGGGCTGCTCGCCGCGGTGGCCGCCGTGTTCGTCCTGGGCGCCGTGCTCCACGGCGAGAAACCGGCACCGGCACCCAGCCCGCCGCCGCTCCACTTCCCGAGCCGATGGACGTGCCGGCCGCGGAGCCGGAGCTGGAGCCGGCCCCCTTCGAGATCTGGACGCGCGCAGCCGCCGTGACCTGGCGCGCCTCTCCGACGACCCCGGCGCGTGGACCCTCCAGCTCGTGGTGGCGTGCAAGGAAGAGGGTGTCGCGAGCCTCCTCGAGCGGGCGGGCGACGACCGCCTCTTCGTGCTGCCCAAGAAGGTGAACGGGACGCGCCTGCTGGGCCGTCACCTGGGGCACCTTCGCCTCCGGCGCGCCGAGTGCGTCGCCGCCACCGCTCCGCCTCGAGAGCTTCCGCTGGGCGAGAGACACCGCGCCCGCGGCCCGTGACGGCGTTCGCCCCATGAGCGCACGCGCCTTCTGTGTCGCCGCCGCCGCGCTTTGGGCCGCGGCCTCCCCGGCCTGGGCCGACCGCCTGCACCTCGCGGGTGGAGGCGTCCTCGAGGTCGAGCGCTGGTGGATCGAGGGCGACACCCTCGTCTCACGAGGGTGCTGCGGGCACGGTGGGGCCCCCGCAGCGCGGTGGTGAAGATCGAGCAGACCGCGGCCGCCGCCACCCCGGCACCGCCGGCCCCCCAAGCCAAGCCGGCTCCCGTGCGCCCGCGCCCGGCCGCCCCCGACCGCGAGGCCGAGGCCGCGGTGAAGCGAAGGGCGTCCGCCCTCGTGCGGCGCGACGTGGAGACCGCGGCCGACCGGTGTTCACGGCCGCCCTCCGCCTCGACGCTTCTGACCGGAACGACGCCCGCCTGGGTCTGGCGGTGGCGAGCCTGGCCCCGGGGCGCGATGCCGACGCGCTGGCGCAGACGTCCTGGACGGGCTCGTGCGCGAGCCGGGGAGTGCGCTCGTCTTCCACTGAGCCGCGTTGGGCGACCTGAGGGACCGCGAGAGGCAGCAGACGAGGACGCGCTCGCCGCCCGGCGTGTAGCTTTCCTTCCGCCTCGCTCCCTCCGGACCGCCGTCTGGCGCGACAAGATCCCGAAGGCGGAACGCGCGAGCGGACGGCCTCCAGCGCGTACGCGTTCTCTGCCGCTCCCCACTTCAACCTGCGCTTCGACGGAAGCGCGGACGACGCGCTGGCCGACGGCAGGATCCGGAGACTTCCTGAGGGGGCCTGGCGCCAGCCTGGCCGAAGGCTGTACCGGCACGCACGCCCGAGCAGCCGATCACGGTGTTGCTCTACCCGTCGCGAGGCAGCCTTCCGCGGTCACGCAGACGCGCTGCGCCGACGTGGCCGGCCTGTTCCTGGCACAGGAAGATCCCGCGCGTGCCCCTGGGCGGGCTGTCGCGCCTGAAACCCGTCGGCGCGGAGCGGTGGCTCGTGCACGAGCTGGGCCACGCCGTCGTCCATGCCAAGACGCGCGGGAACCGCTCCGCGCTGGCTGCAGGAGGGCCTGGCGCAGCGGGCCGAGGGCCGCCACGCCACCCCCACCGACCGCCGCGAGTGAGCGCCGGCGCCTGGGCGAGGGCGAGCCCGCGCGCTGGCGGAGGAGGCCGGCTTCTCCTATCCCTCGGCTCCTCCCTCGTCCGCTTCCCTAGAGGAGGAGCGCGGCTTCCACGCCCTGCTCGGCGATGCCGGAGCGCCCGGGGCGCGACGCCTCGCTGGAGCAAGGGGCTGACCGAGGTCTACGGCGACGGTTACGTCCCGCTGTGCCGGCGCTGGGCGGAGCGGGTGCGCGAGGGGAGCGGCGCCGTGCAGGCGCGCCCGCCGGCGGGAAGCCCGTGGGCGCGATCCTGGTGCGTCGGGCCGCCGAGGGCACCTCGAGGGGATCGTCACCGCGGCGGCGCGGCCGCCTGCGCCGGGTCTTCGTCCTCGAGCGGGGATGCCGGGCTCGTGCACGCGACCTCGAACCTCGTGGAGGAGCAGGCTCGCGGAGCACCTCCGTCCACCGCCAGGTCCTGTCCCCCGCCGCCAAGACGCACCTGCTCAGAGGAGGCGCAGCGCCGGGGCCGCAAGCTCTTCGAGGTCGCGCTGGAGCAGGGCACCCCTTCACCCGCGGCCTTCCGCGAGAAGCGGAAGAGGCGATCGTCGGGAGACCTCCTGTCCTCCACGCTGGAGTGGCGAAAGCTGGCCGGAAGGCGGCGCCCGGTGGCGGGCGGGCAAAGGGTGGACCTGACGGGCGAGCCCACCGTGCGCTTGTCCGCGCTCGCTCTCGTAAGCTGGGCCACGCGCGCCGCTACCCGAAGGACAGCCGATGCCGTGCGCGCGCGCATCGGCCCCCTGCACCAAGCCGGTCACGGCGGAGGGGATCGAGCGCCTGCTGGGCGCCGCCGAGCTGGTCGCGCTCGGCCGCTACGCGCTGGAGACCTGCGACGGGACCAAGACCGTCGGCAACCTGCGCGCGTCCTCGCCGCGACCGCGACGAGCTTCCGACGCTACGTGCCATCTACGGCCTGCTGCTTTTTGGCGGGCCTCCTGGGAGCGCGCGGGGTACCCGCTCTCGCCGAGGGTCGCGACCTGCCGCTGACCCGCGAGGAGTGCCGTAGCTGCGCCTGTCGCCCTCCACTCCGACCTCGACCACTACGGAATCCTGGGCGTGGACCGGAAAGTGATACTGGCCCCCGCCATCCGCGTGACTCCTACTACCGTGGCTTGCCTGGCCGCTGGGCTCACCCCGACCGCTTCCGCTCGGTCCGCCCGGGAGGTGCGAGTTCCTGGGCACGGCCGAGGCCTTCTTCTCGCGCGCGACCGAGGCGTACTGGCGCCCTGATCCGGCCCGAGGCACGCTCTGGAGTACGACCGCCAGCAGGCCGAGCCGCAGTCGGCGGCCGACGGCGCCAAGTCCCGACACGCAGTACCTGGCCCGCCAGAACTTCGTGCGCGCCAAGGCCCTGCTCGAGCGCCGGGTCAATACTACGCCCGAAAGCGGTCCGCTTCCTGGAGAACGGGGCGCGCCTGGACGGGAACGTGGCCGAGTACAGGCTGGAGCTAGGGAGTTATCACTGCTCCCGCAACCCGCGCCAGCGCGAGGACGCCGAGCGCCACCTGCTGCGCTTGCGCGAGCTCGGGCCCGCACTCGCCCACCGCCGCCTACCTGGCGCTGGGGCAGGTGATCTGCGGCGCGCGCCGGGCGCCACACTCCACGCCGCCGCGACATGTTCCGCGAAGTATTGCGCTGGGACCCGGGGGAGCGCGCAGGCCTCGCGCCTCCTGTCCGAGCTGGGGCCGGTGGGCGGCCTGGACGCCAGCGAGCGCGGCCGGGCCGGTCTTCGCCGGCGGCTAGCCATGCCGCGCATCGTGGACGGCGACAACCTGCTGGGCGGCTGGCTCACGGTCGTACCCGCGGCGAGTAGCCGACAAGCGCCAGCTCTCCCACGAGCTCGCCCGCCTGGCGCGCCGGGAGGGGCGCGACCTCCTGCTGGTCTTCGACGGCCCGGCAGCCGCTGGCGGCGGCCTTTCGGCCCCGGCCGCACTGCGTGTCTTCGCGGGCCGGGGCAAGACCGCCGACGACCTGATCCTCGAGCATTTTGCGCGGTCAGCGGGACCCCGCACGGCTGGATCGTGGTCTCGGACTGACCGCCGGCTGGGCGACCAGGCGCGCTGGGTGGGTGCGCGCGTCGAGCGCTGCGGTGCGACGACCCTCGCGCCGGCGCCTGGCGAGCAGTGCCGCGGAGAAGCCCTCCGGGGGCCGACGACCTCGGCTACTGGAAGGACGTGTTCGGGGTCGACATCAACTGCGCGCGCAGGGTTTGACCACCGGTGGCGCCGTCGCCACTTTCGTTGGGCGCGCCCGCGCGCGCTTCCAGCCACCAGCGTGTGCTTCTGCAGGTGGGCGCGGATCGCCGCGCGCAGGCGCCAGTGGTGCCGTGGCCGTGCACGACGCGCACTCGTCGCGGCCGGCCAGGGGATCGAGGCGTCGAAGGAACCGGTCCACCGCCTCCAGCGCCTCCTCCGCCGCATCTCCCCAGGAGCATCCATTTCCGCGGGGAGCTCTATCGGCGATCCATCTCGCTCGCCGGCGTAGGCCTGCTCGCGCCTCTTCTGCAGCAGGCAGCGCAACGGCGCCGCGCGCGCTCTTCTCGGAGGGCGGCGGAGCGGATCGGCGCACCCGCCGGCGCTGCAGGTCGGCGCGCTCCACCGCGAAGGTCACGTCGTCCCCGGCGCACGATCACCTTGCGGTCGTCGCGCGCCCCACCACGGTCCGCTCGCGCCCGAGCGAGCGCACGAACACCGCGAGGCCGGGCGGCAGGAGCTCGTAGGAAGCTTCTTCGTCGGCGACGACGGCAGCGCGCACCGGTGCACCGCGCGCGGCGCTAGCTGGGCTGCGGGCGCTGGCCGTGAGCCGCATCTCGGCCTTGGCCTGCTTTCAGCGCTCCCATGCATTTGCACGCAGCGGTCTTTGTCCTTGATGGCCGCCACAGCTCGCGTGGCTCCCCGTGCTCCCCCAGCTCGCGCATCTCGCGAGGGCCCGTCTCGGCCTGGCGGCGGCGCGCGGCGGCCTCGTCCTCGGCCCGCGAGGCGAGCCGCCACGCTCACTCTCTCGGCTGCAGCGCCGCCTCGCGCCCACCAGGGCGTCCCGGCGAGGCCTCCACCTCGCCGGTCAGCGCTACACCGGACGATCCATGTAGCCTTCCGGAGCGGCCGGCTTCGGGCCCGAGATTGGCCCGGGCCGACGCGAGGACGCTCCGCCACCGGAACGCCCCATGCAGCTCCCGCGATCTCCAGTCCCGCGCCGAGACCCGACGCCACCGGTGGAGCACCCGGTAGGTCCGGACGCAGGCGCTCGGTGTCGAACTCCGCTGGCCGCCGAGCCACGCCGGGGTGGACGGGGCCCAGGTCTTGAGCGGCCCCGGTGTGCGTGGGTGGTGGCGAAGGTCGTCGCGGACGCATCGAGCGCTCGCAGCTCTGCCTGGCGCGCGCGATGGCAGCGCCCTCGTTGGGCTCGGTGCCGGTGCGCGATCTCGTCGAAAGAGCAACGAGGCAAGCGGCGGCGCCGCCTGCTCTCCCGGGAAGCGGGCCACCGCCTGCGTGGGCGGAGAGGAGCGACAAGAGGTGCAGCCTCGATCGACTGGTGAGAATTACGATGTCGGCCCACCCGCGCGAACGCGCGACGCCTCAGGCCAGGACGGGAATCACCTGCGCCGCCAGCACCGCCAGGCCCACCGCCTTGAGCGCGACCGTCTTGCCGCCGGCGTTGGGCCCCGACAGCACCAGCACACGGTCGCGCTCCCCTCGATGGCCAGCGTGAGCGGCACCGGACCCTGACCCGCCTCGCGCAGGTGTCAGGAGCGGATGGCGGAGTCCAGAGGTGAGGGGGCGAAAGCCCCTCCCCCTCGGCCACGAAGACGGGCTCGACGGCGTGGAGCTCCGCCCAGTGCGCGCGCCTGCGGGGTGTCCATGCGCACGACGGCCTCAGGGCCGCGCGCACCTCGGGAAGGCGAGCGCGGAAGCGGTCGGCCCGGCCACAGCACGCGGCTCCCTGCTCCTCGATCTCCTGCTCGACCAGGCGGACCAGCTCGTTGTTGGGCTCCACCGACTCCATCGGCTCCACGAACAGCGTCGCTCTCCCGAGGAGGAGAGGCTCCATGCACGATGCCGCGCGCACCTGGCGGGGCGCAGTGGTGCGGGGGACGACGAGGCGGCCGTTCCACTGGGTGACGAGGCGTCGCGCACCATCGTGGCCGCCGCCGGATCGTGAACGAACGACTCGAGCTGGCGGCGCAGGCGCTCGCCCACCCCGGGCCATGGTGTGGCGGAGGCGCTTCAGCTCGGGACACAGCGTCGTCATTCAGGCGTCGTCGGGGGCGACGTGGCGGAGAGGACGGCCGCCGCATCCGCGCGCAGGTCGGGGACGGCGGCCATCACCTCGCAGCCGCGGCCGCGCCTCCGAGGCGGGACCACGGCGCTGGAGTCGACCGCCGCCACCAGCACGGCCGCCAGGTCCCGGAGCGGCGAGGCGGGTCCACCATCCCCTCCATGGCTTAAGGCGGCCAGAGCCGGCTGGCGTCCGGCACCCCGGCGGGGAGGCGGCCGTCGCCGCCAGCTCGGCCCCATCTCGGCCACGGCGCCCTGCTCGTTGGCGACCAGGTCAGGGTCCACCTGGACGGGCAGGGCGTAACGGATCGCGCCCCTCCGCGGTCACCGCCCGGGCGGCCACGTGCTCGAGCACACGGCGTCCAGCTCAAGGGCGCGCCGGGAGGCGGGTCGAGGGTCCATCAATCTCGAGTTTTTCATGGGGTCGCGGGGTTACCGCCCTCCCTCGCCGGCTCGCAAGTGACGGAGGCTGCTCAGTTTGACACCCCACCTCTCAAAACCCTATGTTCGCCCCGTGTCCGAAACGGCGGGGAGATCTCGGCTGCGAAGATCGAGGACCTGCTCCGATTCATGTGGCGCAGCAGGCCTCCGACCTGCACCTGAAGCCGATGCGACCGCCGCTGATCCCGCCTGAAAGGAAGCTCCTTCCCTGAAAGCCGGAAACCATCTCAGCCCGACCTCATCCGCGAGATGCTGGCCTCCCGTGCTCACAGGCCGAGAAGACGCTGGAGGAGAAGCAGTCGGCCGACCTGGCTACGCAGCCTTCCCGGCGTGTCAGCACCGCGCCTCGATTCGTGCAGCGGGGCACGCTCTCCGCCGTCTTCCGGCGCGTCCCCTTCGAGTTCCCCTCCCTGGACGACTGGGGAATGCCTCCCGTCCTGTCCAGGTTCGCCACGCTCCCCAGGGCCTGTGATCCTCACCGGTCCCACGGGATCGGGAAGTCCTCCCACCATGGCCTGCTGCGCGTGGTAGTAACGCCTCGTGCACGCGTCACCATCGAAGACCCCATCGAGTTCCTCCTCAAGGACGGCCTGGGTGCGCTGACCCAGCGCGGGTGAGGACGAGCACCCCCAGCTTCGCCAGAGGGCACTGCGCAACGCCTGCGCCAGGACCCGACGTGATCATGGTGGGCGAGATGCGCGACCAGACCACCATGCAGACGAGTGCTTTCGGCGGCGGAGACCGGGCACCTGGTCTTCTCCACGCTGCACACCAACAGCGCCGCGCACCAGACGATCGACCGCATCATCGACGGCTTCCCGGAAGGGCAGCACCCGCCAGATCCGCCAGCAGCTGTCGCAGGTGCTGCGAAGGGGTCGTGTCGCTGCGCCTGGTGGAGAAGGCCGACGGGACGGGCCTCGTCGCCGCCGTGGAGATCCTGCGAACCTCCCCGCGCGTGCAGAAGCTGATCATGGAAGGAACGCTGGAGGCCCTCGAGGAGGGTCAGAATTCCGTCTCCTACTACCGCATGCAGACCATGAACCAGTCCCTGGCCGCGCTGGTACTGAACCGCGCCGTCACCCGCGAGACCGCCATGGGGGCCAGCGTGAACCCAACGACCTCGACCTCATGCTGCGGAGGTTCCTCTACGCCGCCGAGCACGGGGATGCGCCCGAAGGGGCGGCGACATGGCGCCCACCGAGCCACTTTCCGACTTCTCTCCGTATCGTCGAGCTGCAGGAGATCCAAGAAGCTCTACGAGCAATACGTAAC
>ERZ1370068.6690-contig-5659_pt1 | contig 62082 bp, 73 predicted proteins | sample MGYA00561227_ERZ1370068 | MGnify/ENA primary metagenome ERZ1370068 (study PRJEB38410, sample SAMEA6850437) | metagenome | study: Metagenomic assessment of the ecological functions of the soil: analysis of the soil microbiota associated with the...
CCAGTTACGTATTGTTCTTGACGTTACTACGTCGTGCCAGAGCCACGCCTTTCACGCCTGGGCCGGGGAGTGTGGCAGCTCGACGTCGCGGTTGGCGGCGTGGATCCACGCCACGCCTGGCGGCGTGGCACTCCGGCGCGCAGCCGCGCCAGCGAGCCGCAAACTCGAGGCGCGTAACCCGGTCTCATGGCGGGGCGCCCGCGAACGGTGAGCCCCGGGTTGCTGGGCCGTGCAATTGCGCGACGGCTGGGGAGGCGCTGAACAACCACCGTGAATCCCATAATGGTGCCGAACTGACTTCGCAGCGCGCGCAGCAGTTCTGACCTGCCGCTGCGGCGAGCTGGGTTCTTTCAATCGCCCGGTTGGTACCGGTACGCTTCGGGTTTGACGTGTCCCAGCCTGACGGTATGCGCTGCCGCGCTGGCACGGGCGTGGCCTGGGCTCTCGTTGGACCGCCAATCGCCGGGATCCATGGCAACGCTTCCACGGCGGCGAGTCAGCGACGCCCCGGCCCCGCCGGTCGTGATGGCGCGCCCACACGATCCACCGCGTTGCGGCCGCGCCGGCGCGCGATTGCTGGCCGGCTCCATCAGCTTTGCTCACCGCGGCGATCTGTTGGCCTGCAGAACTCGGTGCGCGGGATCGCGCCCGCTACGGGCGCGCGCGCGGCGTCGCCCCGACGCGGCGTTGCGTGGCAACGCGTCTCTTCGAGGCGGCGCGGTTGCCGGCGGCGCGATTGGGCGCGCGCTGCCGCGCGCGTCGGCATCGAGCTGGCCGTCGACAATCGCTCCGATGCCCGGGCACGGCGATCATGCCGCTGACGCAGCCGCTTTATGCGGTCGCCGCTCGCCGGCGTGGTCGGCTGGCGGTGGCGTCCAATGCCGCGCGGTGCGCGAAAGAATGCATTTTCGTCCAGCAAGGCCTACCGCGGCCCGGCGCGACGACGTGCTGGCCGCCGCGCAGTATCGATCGCCACGCCAGAGCAGATCGCTGGATGCACCGGCATCGGTGCGAAGCGACGCGCGTTGGCGCACTGCGCGCGTTGCCCCAGCGTGGCCCACCATCGCCATGCCGCAGCGCGGCTTGCTGGCGCTACCATCCGGGAAACGCGTACTCGCGCGCGATTCGATCGAGGCGCGCCGCGGTGCCGTAGCGCGCGGTGGCGGCGCTGACAAACGACGGCTGGCTCGCGCTGGCCGAAGAGCGCCTCGGCGCGCCGTCCAGAGCGCCCGTGGCAGGGGACCAGTCAAAGGCGTCCGGGGGCCTACTACGAGCCGCAACACCGGCAGCGGCCGGCGTGCTCGATGCGCTGGCCACGCTGGCGTTTGACTTTCCGCGGGCTGGCGCAGCGACCGCAGCGGCTTCTTCCGCTCCGAGCTGGGCCAGTTCCCTACCTGAAGCGCATGCGTCGCGAGAGGCTTGGGACGCGACCGCCGTGCTGGCGCTCGTACTGCCGGGCGCGAGCGGGGCTGCCGCAGTTCATGCCGAGCAGCGTGCTGAACTACGCGCTCGATTTCGATCGACGACGGCCGCATCGACCCAGCCAACAGCAGCGCTGACGTGGTCGGCAGCGTGGCGCACTTCCTGTCCGAGCACGGCTGGCGGCGCGGCATGGCGCACGCACTATGCGATCGACCCGCCTGTCGAGATCATCACCGAGCGCGCGCTGCTGCTGGTGCCCGACTATCGTGCCGAGCTTCAGCCCGGCGCAGTATGGCCGAACGCGGAGCGCGGTCGATCGAGGCTGCGCTCCAGCACGAGGGTTCGCTGGCGCTGGATCGAGGCTGCTGAACGCCGAGCCGCCACAAGCCTATGCTGGCCGGCGACGCAGAATTTCTATGCGCTGACTCGCTACAACGCGCGTCGAGCTACTACGCGCTGGCGGTGATCGAACTCGGCCGCGCGGTGGCCGCGGCGCATTGAGCCCAGGCCGCGTGCCAGGCCGCCCGACGAGCTGGCAGCGCCCTCTCAGGGGCAGCGAACGCGCAGCTGGGTGCACTACAACCCGCTCACACCGCCTCGACCGTCACCGCGACCTGCGGGCGTGCCGCCAGTGCCGCCACGAATCGACGCCGCGCAGCGTGCGCTACGTCGGCATAGTCGCGGCCCCAGCGCGCAGCGTCACGCTGCATCGAGCGCCGGCCGCACGTTGTTGGTGGGATCGAAGTCGAGCCCAGCCGTTGAGCGGACACCACACCGCGATCCAGGCATGCGACGCGTCGCTGCCCACCAGGCGCGGCTGGCCCGCGCGGCGAGTGGGTCGACAGGTAGCCGCTCGACGTAGCGCGCGGCCAGCCCAGCGAGCGGCACGTCGCGATCATCACCGTGCGCGAAATCCTGACAGACGCCCGCGGCGCAAGCGCAGGGCTTGCAGCGCATCGGTGGCCACGTCGGTGCTGTTGGCGCGATATTCGAACTGCGTCGTGCAGCGCGGCTGCATCAGCGCGTCAACCGCATCGAGCAGCGGGCCGAGTTCAGGCGCGAACAGGTCGCCGGCGCATATTGCGCGAACACTGCCGGCGCGCGTGGCGCATGGGGCGCATCCGAGCGCAGAACTCGCTGGCCTCGTGGCATCAGTGCTGCCGGCGCGATAGCGCAGCCAGATGCGCCGCCACCTGCTCCCACGGCGGGCTGGCTGCGTCAGCTACCGGTAGCGAGCGCTGCAGCAAAGCGGCCACGAACGACGACACCACCTCGAGCCGGTCGTGCACGCGCGCGTGGCTGAAGCAATGGCGCCAGTTGCCGAGACGCGTCGACGCTGCGCATCGATGGCGTGTGACACCGGCATCGGGCTCGGGCTGCACGTCGATCGCCCAGTCGTTCACACGTTTGCCACGGCGTTTGGCGCGGCCACAGATGGGCCAGGTGGTGCGCGATCTCGACCGCGGCGTCGTAGTCGTAGCGTCGTCAGGTGACGCACGCGCAGCGCCGGCGGCCAGCATCGGCCGCGGCAGGGGCGTGCATCGTCGTCGTGAACTGCCATCGGCGTCACTGCCACACCGAGCGGTCGGCACCCACCACGTGCGCGAACAGGTGGTTGCCGATTGCATCGGACAGCTCGCGCACTGCGCATGCGACCATGCGATGCAGTGCGGCGATCAGCTCGATGCAGGCCGCCCGTTCGCATCGAGCTCGGCCATCTGCTCGATCGACCAGGTGCTCGGGTGTCGGCAGCGGATCGGTCACCTCGCAGGCCCAGGCGCCATCGTGTCGCACGCGAGCTTGCGCAACCGATCGCGCAGCGTGCGCACCACCGAAGCAAGCGCAGCGCGTGCTGTCGGTATCGAACACCAGCAGATCCAGCAGCGGCAGCATCTCGCGCCGCCCCTGGAAGCGAGCGCGGTACGTGATGATGCTGTCGAACAAGTCGAGCAGCAGATTGAAGCCCTCGTCGCTGTCAGACCAGGCCGGCCTCGAGGCCACAGGCGAGCGCATGCGCATAACGTGTCGAGGCGCTCGGATCTGGCGCGCCCACCGACAACAATCGCCAGCCGTCGTCGCGCACCATGCGATCAGTCTGCGCCGGTCACCGCGCTCAGGTGCGTGGCGGTGCGTCCGAGCACACCTACCACGTCGGCCACCGGCGCCACGCCGCCCGCCGTCAGAGCCGAGCGCCGACGCGATGCAGCTGCTCGAAGTGATCGTCCAGCTCCTGGATCAACCGCCAGTGGTCTGGCGACAAGCGCTCGCGCAACGACTGCGCGCACGCGACCAGCGCGCGGCAGGTTGAAGCCTACGCTGTTCGACACCCGCGGAAGCCGGCAGCCCATGCGCGAGCGCACGCTCGAGCACCCGCAGAGACTGCACGGGCGTCGGCGTCCCTTCGGGCACCAGCGCATGGCGCTGCACCACCTGGCCCGAGCCATTCGCGCACCGCTGTGCGTCGGCCGAGCGCAACGTCTCCAGCGCGAGCCGCACGACGCCCACCACGAACTCGGCGCGCTCCGTGTAGCGACCGGAGCCAGAACAGGTTCTCCGCGGCGCGGCTGGTCACGGTGCGCTGCTGATCCTGCAAGGTCGGCCGCCGACAGCGGTGGCCGCAGCAGCGGCGATGCGATCGACCTCGCCGCGCGTGATCACCCCACAGGTCGGCGCCGGCGCTGCCGTGCTGCATCGACAGCCACGGGTCAGGCCGCGTTCTCGAGTCATCGTGGCTTTGCCACTGGACTCGACCACCTCGGAGCGCGCGGCGGTGGTCTGCAGCCAGGGGTCATGTCTGCGCGCTGCCACCGCGCCATGCCACCGGGCACCTGCCAGCCGCCGTCCCGTCAGGCCAGCGCAAACACGCGCAACACGGCCGCTCGCAGGTCGACCGCGCCAGCGCGATCCCACACCGGCGTGATGCGATGGCAACACCTGCGGGCCTGCAGCGTGAATGCCGCCGCGTCGCCGTCGACGCGGGCACTCAATGCCGCGTACCGGGCGGCATCAAGGTCCGTCGGCGATCGACCGGCCCGAAAGCCCTGGGTCGTGGCGCTGGCCGGGAACGTCGCGGCCACCACGAACTCCGACAGTCGCGCGCGTTGCGCCTGCCAGACGGAGTCTTCACCGCACCACCAGTGGGTGGAGGCCGGCAGCAACAGGTCTTCGTCCAACAGCCGTTCGGCGACACCGGGCCAGAACGCGGCCAGCGCCAGGGCTCTCGAGCACACCGGCACCCGGCGCGTTGGACACACCACCACCTCGCCGGCGCGCAGCGCGCCTGCAACAAGCCCGGCACTCCGAGCGCGGAGTCGGGGCGCAACTCCAGTGGGTCGAGCCATTCGTCGTCGACACGCCGCAACACGATGTGCACGCGTTCGAGTCCTTGCATGGTCTTCAGGAACAACTGGCGGTCGCGCACCGTGAGGTCACTGCCCTCGACCAGCGAAATGCCCAGGTAACGCGCCAGGAATACCTGCTCGAAATAAGTCTCGTGCAGACGGGCCAGGCGTCAGCAGCACGATGCGCGCACGCTCGCCGGCCGGGCTGAGCGCGCGCAAGGCGCTTCAGCAACCGCCGAAGGCGGCGGCCACCCGCTGCACGCGCAGTTCGGTGAACGCCTCGGGAAACTCCTGCGCCACGAGCAGGCGGTTCTCCAGCAGATAGCCCAGCCCCGACGGCGCCTGCAAGCCGCTGCGACAACACCCACCAGCGGCCCTCGGGGCCGCGCGCGATGTCGAATGCGGCCACGTGCAGGTGCACGCCGCCCGGCGGCACCACGCCGTGCGCCGGCCGCAAGTACTGTGGATGCGCGAACACCAGCGACGGCGGCAGCACCGCCTCGCGCAGCAGGGTTTGCGGGCCGTACGACGTCGGCCAGCGTGGCGTTGAGCAGGCGCGCGCGCTGCGTCACGCCGCGCTCGATGGCAGCCCACTGATCGGCGTCGATGATGAACGGCAGCAGTTGCAGCGGCCACTCGCGACTGGCCTCGGTGCCTTCTTGTGCGTGCACGTTGTAGGTGACGCCGTCCTCGCGCACACGACGCTGCACGCGCGCGGCGCGCGACAGCCAGCTCGCCGGCGGCATCGCGCGGTCCATTCGGGCCCGAGCGCATCGAAGAACGGTCGACCAATGCGCCGCCGGCTCTGTCGGCGCAGCATCCGGCGTCAGCAAGCGTCGGCGCAACTCGTCATAGGCCTTCGAGCGCGCTGACAGCTGGCCCAAGGGCGCTGATCGCGCCGGCTGACGACACCGGCGACGACTCGTCGGCGGTGAGGCTCGCTCATGTTGGCATCATGCCCCGGCTGCACCGCGCCGTGTGGCCCCCGGGTCTCAGGTGTCAAGGCCGCCGCAGATCGAGCGTGAATGGGAACTCGACGCTGCGCTGCGCTGGCAGCTCGACAGCGCTCGGCGAAGCCGCCGTCGGGCGTGTGGCCGATTGCGAAGTAGCGGCGCCAGGCGGCGGCTCTCGGCCTCGAAGGCGTTGACCGGGAAGGTGTCGTAGTTGCGCCCGCCCGGATGGGCCACGTGATATTGGCAGCCGCCCAGCGAGCGCTTGCATCCAGCGTGTCGACCAGGTCGATGGTGAGCGGCGCATGCACGCCGATCGTCGGATGCAGCGACGACGGCGGCTGCCAGGCGCGGTAGCGCACGCCGGCGACGAACTCGCCCACGCGGCCGGTGGGCTGCAGCGGCAGCGACGCGGCCGTTGACGGTGACGACGTGGCGCGGTATCGATCAGCCCGGTGACGCGCACCTCGAGCCGCTCGAGCGACGAATCGACATAGCGCACCGTGCTGCCGGCCGCGCCTTCCTCGCCCATCACGTGCCAGGGTTCCAGCGCGTTGCGCAGCGACCAGGCTCGACGCCGCGCGCGTTGACCTCGCCGACCTTGCGGAAAGCGGAACTCGAAATGCGGCGCGAACCAGCGCCGGGTCGAAGGCGAAGCCGGCGCTGGCGCATCTCGTCGATCACGTCTTCGAAGTCCATCCAGACGAAGCTCGGCAGCAGGAAGCGGTCGTGCAGCTCGGTGCCCCAGCGCGTCAGCGGCGCCGCGATAGGGCTCGCCCAGAAGCGCGCGACCAGCGCGCGCAGCAGCAGCTGCTGCGCGATGCTCATGCGCGCATGCGGCGGCATCTCGAAGGCGCGCAGCTCCAGCAGGCCCAGCCGGCCGGTGCGGCGAGTCGGGCGAGTACAGCTTGTCGATGCAGAACTCGCTGCGGTGGGTGTTGCCGGTGACGTCGATCAGCGATGTTGCGCAGCGTGCGGTCGACCAGCCACGGCGGCATGCGTCTGGCCGTAGATGCTCGCGTTTGCGCGTCGATCTCGGTCAGCGCGATCTCGAGCTCGTAGAGCTGGTCGTTGCGCGCCTCGTCGACGCGCGGCGCCTGGCTGGTCGGGCCGATGAACATGCCCGAGAACAGGTAGCTCAGCGACGGGTGGTTGTGCCAGTAGGCCAGCAGCGCTGCCCAGCAGATCGGGCCGGCGCAGGAACGGGCTGTCGGCCGGCGTGGCGCCGCCGAGCACGAAGTGGTTGCCGCCGCCGGTGCCGGTGTGGCGGCCGTCGAGCATGAACTTCTCGGCTCGACAGGCGCGTCTGCGCAGGCGGCGTCGTAGAGGAACTCGGTGTGCTCGACCAGCTCGCGCCAGTTGTGCGCCGGGTGGATGTTGACTTCGATCACGCCGGGGTCGGGCGTCACCTGCAGCAGCTTCAGGCGCGGATCGCGCGGCGGCGGATAGCCTTCGATGCACGATCTTCACGCCGAGCTGGCGGCGGTGGCTTCCACCGCGGCGAGCAGTTCGAGGTAGTCCTCCAGACGCTGCAGCGGCGGCATGAAGACGTACAGCACGCCGCTCGGCCTGGCCGCTGGCTTCGGCCTTCGGGCCGTTGGCGCGGCGCGGGTCGCGCACCTCGACCACCAGCGCGGTGCGGGTGATCCAGTGCGCCGACTCGAAGCGCTGCGGCGAGCGGGCAGTGCTCGCGGTGTCAGCGCTGGCGTCCGGAGGCCGCGCTGGACCCTCGCGCGCCGGGCTGCCGGCCGCCGCATCGGCGCCCGCGTCGGCTGCGCCACGCACGCGCAGGCGATCGGGCGATGCCGCGCCGGTCGTGCCGCTTGTCTGCGACACCTGCCGGCATGCGGCGTGACGGTCGCGGATCGTCGGCCGCGCTCGGCAGCGCGCCGCGCGGCGCAAACGGGTCGGCGCTCGACCAGGTAGGGGTAGTCGCCCTTCGAGACCCAAGGCAGCGAGTCGAGCGGCAGGCGGTAGCCCATCGGCGAGTCGCCCGGGAACAGGTACATGCGCTCGTCGCGAAAGAACCACGGGCCGGTGATCCAGCGCGGGCCGCCGAGCGCGGGGCCCTCGCTCGCGCTTGAGCGGCAGCACGTAGCCCACTCGCGGCGTCGAGGCCCTGACTCGAACAGGCGCCGCAGGCGCGTGCGCTCCAGCTCGTCGTCGAGCCGCGAGTCGAACGGGTCGACGTTCACCGGCAGACGGCGCTCGCGCCACAGGTAGTACCAGGTGTCTTCGTAGCCGGGCTGCACGGTGTCGCCGGTCGAGCCCCAGGCTGCGTGCGTCAACGCGATGGATGAAGCGCTTGGCGTCGGCGCTGGTGTAGCGCGTGCGGCTCGCGTTCGTCGGCGAACAGCGACGGGTCGTGCCAGCACGGTTGCCCGTCGGCGCGCCAGCAGACGCTCAGCGCCCAGCGCGGCAATTGCTCGCCCGGGTACCACTTGCCCTGGCCGAAGTGCAGGAAGCCGCCGGCGCCGTAGTGCGCGCGCAGGCGTTGCACCAGGTCTTGCGCGTAGCACGCGCTTGGTGGGCCCCAGCGCATCGGTGTTCCATTCGGCGCGCGTCGCGGTCGTCCGACCGACACGAAGGTCGGCTCGCCACCCATCGTCAGCCGCACGTCGCCGGCGACGAGCTGTTGGTCCACGCGCTCGCCGAGCGCCAGCACGGTCTGCCACTGCTCTTCGGTGTAGGGCTTGGTGACGCGCGGCGATTCCCAGACGCGCGTGATGCGCATCGCGTGGCGCGAACTCGACCTCGCATTCGTCGACCGCGCCGCTCGACCGGCGCCGCGCTCGACGGCTGCGGCGTGCAGGCCAGCGGGATGTGGCCCTCGCCGGCCAGCAGCCCCGAGGTGGGATCGAGCCCGACCCAGCCCGCGCCGGGCAGGTAGACCTCGCACCAGGCGTGCAGGTCGGTGAAGTCGACCTCGCTGCCGCTGGGGCCGTCGAGCGCCTTGACGTCGGGCTTGAGCTGGATCAGGTAGCCCGACACGAAGCGCGCCGCCAGTCCGAGGTGGCGCAGCGTCTGCACCAGCAGCCAGCCGCGTGTCGCGGCAGGAGCCCGCACGCAGTTGCAGCGTCTGCTCGGGCGTCTGCACGCCGGGCTCCATGCGGATCAGGTATCGGATGTCGTCGTTGCAGCCGCTGGTTGAGTCGCGACCAGGAAGTCGATGGTGCGCTGTTCGCGTGCGGTCCGACCGTGTCAGAGAAGCTGCGTGAAGCGCGCGGTCGCTGGTCGGCTTCACCAGGTACGGCGCCAGCTCGTGCGCGCAGCGCGTCGTCGTAGCCGAACGGAAACTTCTCGGCGCTCGGCCTCGAGGAAGAAGTCGAACGGGTTGTAGACCGCCATCTCGGCCACCAGGTCGACGGTGACCTTGAACTCGGTGGTCGGCTCCGGGAACACCAGGCGCGCCAGGTAGTTGGCGAACGGATCCTGCTGCCAGTTGATGAAGTGGCCGGCTGGCTCGATGCGCAGCGAGTAACTCAGGATCGGCGTGCGGCAATGCGGCGCCGGCCGCAGCCGCACCACCTGCGGCGACAAGGCCGACGCGGCGGTCGTAGCGGTAGTGCGTGACGTGGTTCAGTGCGACATGAATGCTCATGAGTGCACCCTTCGCGCTGAGCGCGGCCCGCCCGTAGAGGGCCCAGGCATTCACAGGCGCAGCGCGTCCGCAGGACGAGCCTGCGTCCGGGCTCAGTCCCGCCGAGCGGACTGAGCCCCTTCAGCAGCCGGGCGGCTCATGCCGGCACCAGGAAGTCGCGGCTGATGCCCGCTCCGATGTCGTTGACTCGGTCGAGGAAGTGCGTCAGGTAGGCGTGCATGCCGGTGGCCAGGATCTCGTCGATGCGGCCGTATTCGAGGTCGGAGCGCAGGCGGCCGGCTCTGCGCTGCGTGTCGGCGCTTTGCTCGTTGGCCACCAAGCCGCAAGTTGTCGACGACGCCGTTCATGCAACTGGCCAGCGAGCGCGGCATGTCGGGCCGCAGGATCAACAACTCGGCCACCTTCTCGGGCACGATCACGTTGCGATAGACCTTGCGGTAGATCTCGAAGCCCGACACCGAGCGCAGAGATGGCCGACCAGTGGTAGAAGTCGACCTCGGGCGCCTCGTCGGTTTGCTCGCGGCCGAAGTAGTCGCCGGCCAGCGCGTGGAACTTCACGTCGAGCAGCCGCGCGCGTGTTGTCGGCGCGCTCGAGGAAGGTGCCGATGCGGATGAAGTGCATCGACTCGTCCTGCAGCATCGTGCCCACCGTGACGCCGCGCGACAGGTGCGAGCGGAACTTCACCCACTCGAACACGGCGCTCGGGTCGCGCTCGAAATCGAGTTGACGCAGCATGCGGTTGAACTCCGAGCCACGTCTGGTTGGTGGTCTCCCACAGCTCGGTGGTGATGCTGCCGCGCACGCGCGCGCGTTCTCGCGCGCGGCGCGCAGGCACGACACGATGCTCGACGCATGGGTCTCGTCGTGCACCATGAAACCCATCACTCGCGCGCGTCGATCTTGGCCCGTGGCGCTGCTCGTAGGCGCTGGTCAGCTCGCTGATGCCGAGCATGCCGCGCCAGCCCTGCTCGGCGTGATCGGCCGACTGCGGCAGCAGCGACGTCTGGTAGTTGATGTCGAGCATGCGGCGCGGTGTTCTCGGCGCGCTCCATGTAACGCGCCATCCAGAACAGAGTGATCCGCGGTTCGCGACAGCATCGCTCACACCTCCAGCACCCAGGTGTCCTTGGTGCCGCCGCCCTGCGACGAATTGACCACCAGCGAGCCCTCCTTCAGCGCCACGCGCGTCAGGCCGCCGGGCACCATCTGCACGGTCTTGCCCGACAGGACAAACGGCCGCAGGTCGATGTGGCGCGGCGCGATGCCCGATTCGACATACGTCGGGCAGGTGGACAGCGCCAGCGTCGGCTGTGCGATGTAGTTGGTCGGGTTGGCCACGCAGTTGCGCGCGAAACGCCTCGATCTCGGCCTTCGTGGCGGCGGGCCCGACCAGCATGCCGTAGCCGCCGGCGCCGTGCACCTCCTTGACCACCAGGTCGGGCAGATGGCCGAGCACGTACTTCAGGTCCTTGTCATCGCGGCACAGATAGGTCGGCACGTTCTGCAGCAGCGGCTTTTCGCCGAGGTAGAACTCGATCATCTTCGGCACGTAGGGATAGATCGACTTGTCGTCGGCCACGCCCGGTGCCGATGGCGTTGGCCAGCGTGATGTTGCCGCGGCGATAGACGTCGAGCAGGCCGGCGCAGCCGAGCGTCGAGTTTGGCCTGGAAGCGCCTGCGGATCGAGGAAATCGTCGTCGACGCGGCGGTAGATCACGTCCACGCGGTGCGGGCCTTGCGTGGTGCGCATGTAGACGAAGCCGTCCTTGACGAACAGGTCTTTGCCCTCGACCAGCTCCACGCCCATCTGCTGCGCGAGGAAGGCGTGCTCGAAGTAGGCGCTGTTGTACATGCCGGGCGTCAACACCACGACACTCGGCTCGTTGACGCCGCGCGGGCGCCACCGCGCGCAGCGATTCGAGCAGCAGGTCGGGGTAGTGGGCCACCGGCGCCACGCGGTGCAGCGAGAACAGCTCGGGGAACAGGCGCATCGTCATCTTGCGGTTCTCGAGCATGTAGCTCACGCCGCTGGGCACGCGCAGGTTGTCTTCGAGCACGTAGTAGGTGCCGCTGCCGTCGGGGTTGGCGGCGCGCACGATGTCGATGCCGGCGATGTGCGAGTAGACGCCGCCCGGCACGTCGACGCCCACCATCTCGGGCCGGAACTGCGCGTTCTTCAGCACCTGCTCTTGCGGGCACCACGCCGGCGCTTGCACGATCTCCTGCCCGTGGTAGACGTCGTGCACGAAGCGGTTGAGCGCATTGACGCGCTGGCGCAGGCCCGGCCTCGAGCTGCTGCCACTCGCGCTTGGGGATGATGCGCGGGATGACGTCGAACGGAATCAGCCGCTCGGTGCCCGCGCCGTCTTCGTCCTTGGTGCCGTAGACCGCGAAGCGTGATGCCGACGCGCCGAAACACCAGCTCGGCCTCGTCGCGGCGAGCCTGCATCGACACGGCTGGCTGCGCGTCGAGCCAGCGGCTGTACTCGCCATAGTGCGACCGCACCGCCGAGGCGCTGTTCATCTCGTCGAAGCTCGCCTTCATGGCCGCTTTTCTCCTGCATCGCGCGGGAAGCAACTTCCGCACCCAAGGCCGCGTCCGTCCAGTGCCAGTATCGCCGCCGCGTGTCGCGCGCGCACTGGAATGCGCCATCGCTCCACGTCCACGCACCGCAACGGTCGCTGCGCACCAGCATGATGCCTCTGGCCTCGTAGCGCGCCAACACCTCCGGCGCCGGATGGCCGAAGCGGCTGCGATAGCCGGCCTGCACCATCGCCACCTGCGGCTGAACGGCGTCGAGGAAGCGGTCGCTCGACGAGCGTGCGGCTGCCGTGGTGCGGCACCAGCAGCAGCGTGCTGCGCAACGCTCGCCCAGCCGCGCCGCCAGCGCCGCCTCTTGCGGCGCTTCGATGTCGCCGGTCAGCAGCACGCTGCGGCCGGCGGCGTCGCGCACGCGCAGCACGCACGACAGCGCGTTGGGCTTGGTCTCTCTGGCGTGGTCGGCGGCGGTCGGATGCAGCACGTCGAACGACACGCCATCCCACTGCCACTGCTGGCCGGCGTCGCAGCGGCGGTGTTCGCGGGCCAGCGCCAGCAGCGGATGATCCGGCGGCCAGCGAGCTGCTCCAGCGCTCGATCGGCAACGCCGAGTGCAGCGAGGCGGCACCGCCGACGTGATCGCTGTCGCGGTGGCTGAGCATCAGCAGGTCCACCTGCCGTTCGCCGCGCGCCCGCAGCAGCGGCACGATGATCGCGCTGGCCGGCGTCGGCATCGCGGGCGTAGGCCGGCCCGGTGTCGTAGACCAGCAGCTTGGAATGCGTGCGCACCAGCGCCGCCGTGCCCTGCCCGATGTCGAGCACCACCAGCTCGAACCGGCCCGGCAGCGGATGCGGCACCGCCGGCCACAGCATTGGCAGCGCCAGCGGGCACAGCCAGCACGCGCAGCCGCCACGGCAGCGGCAGCAGGCCGAGCAGCAGCGCGCAGCCAGGCCGGCGGCCACCGCCCAAGCCGGCGCCGCGGGCACGCTCCACACCGCGGCCGGCCACGAGCGTCAACCACTGCAGCAGCGCGATCAGTGCCGCCATCGCCACTGCTGCGGCCTGCCACAGCCACGGCAGCACCACACCGGCCAGCGCCAGCGGCGTCACCACGAGCGTGACCCACGGAATGGCGACCAGGTTGGCGACGAAGCCGACCAGCGACACCTGTTGGAAGAATGCCAGCGACAACGGCGCCAGCCCGAGCGTGGCGATGGCCTGCGTGCGCAGCATCGCGCGCAGTGCGCGCCAGCGCGCCGTGCGCGGCAACGTGCTGCCTGCAGCGGGTCGCTGGCCATCAGCAGTCCGACGGCGGCGAACGACAGCCAGAACCCGGCCTGCAGCAGGGCCCAGGGATCGAACACCGTCACCACCGCCGCGGCGGCGATCAGCACCAGCGGCCACGGGCCAGCGCGTGCCCGTGGCGCGCAGCGCCACCGCGGCCGCCAGCATCAGCAACGTGCGCTGCGACGGCACGCCGAAGCCCGCGATCAGCGCGTACAGCGCGGCGATCAGCAGTCCGCCCGAGCCGCCCCGCCTGCGGCGACGGCAGCCACAGGCAGGCGCGCGGCGCTGCGCCGCCACAACCAGGCGACACAGCCGCCCGCCAGCCACGCGAACATCGTGACGTGCAGCCCGCTGATGCTCATCAGGTGCGCGACGCCGGCGTCACGGAACAGATCCCAATCGCTGCGCGCGATCGCCGCCTGGTCGCCCACGGCCAGCGCCGCCAGCACGCCGCCGACGCGGGCATCGGCCACGCGCAACAGCACAGCATCGCGCACGGCACTGGCGCGCGCGCTCGATCGGCCGCGAAGTCGGTGTCGCCGAACAGCCGCGGGCGCGGCCCGCGCCGCGGTGTTGCGCACCGTGCCGGTGGCGCCGAGGCCCTTGTTCGAACAGCCACAGCTCGCCGTCGAAACCGTGCGGATTCATCGCCGCATGCGGCCGGCCGCAGCCGCACCGGCAACTGCCAGCGCTGCCCGGCGCGCAGATCCGATCTGCGGCGCGGCCAGCGCACCGCCGTCGTCACCGCCGCGTGACCACGACAGCGACAGCAGCGGCGGCAATGCCACCGCGCGCCCGTCGGCCCACGCGGCTTGCACCGCGAGCACGAAGCGCACGCCGTCGGGCGCCACCTGCGGCATGCGATCGACGATGCCCGATCACCACCAGGTCGCGCCCTTCGAGCATCGGGCGCCAGACGCTCGGCCAGACGCAGCGCTCGGCGCGCCACGCCGTGATGCCGAACGCTGCGCCGGCGAGCGCAGCGCACAGCAGCCAGTGGCCGATGCGGCTGCCGACGCCACGCGCACCGCCAGTGCCGCGCCGCCACGCCGCGCGGCGATCAGCGCAGCGTTGGCCTGCCACGGCCACAGTGCGGGCTGCTGCAGCTGCAGCGCCGTGCCGCCGAGCCAGGCCAGCATCGCCGTGGCCCATCGAAGCCCTGGGTCACCGCGCCACGGTCGCATCGGCGGGAGTGTAGGATGCCCTCCCGCTTTTCCAGGGATCCGCCATGTCCGTCTACGATCGCCTGAGCGCGCTGGGCATCACCCTGCCGCCGCTGGCCACGCCGGCCGCGGCCTACGTGCCGTTCGTGCGCACCGGCGCGCTGGTGTTCGTGTCGGGCCACGTCGCCAAGCGCGAAGGCAAGGCGTGGGTCGGCCAGCTCGGCAACGGCATGGCCACCGCCGAGGGCAAAGCGGCCGCGCGCGCGGTGGCGATCGACCTGATGGGCACGCTGCACGCCGCGGCCGGCGACCTGAACCAGGTCAAGCGCATCGTCAAGCTGCTGGGCCTGGTCAACAGCGCACCCACCTTCACCGAGCACCACCTGGTGATCAACGGCGCCTCGGGTTGTTGGGCGAAGTGTTCGGCGCCGCCGGGCCGCACGCGCGCTCGGCGTTCGGCGTGGCGCAGATTCCGATGGGCGCGTGCGTCGAGATCGAGCTGATCGCCGAGCTGGCGTGAGCGCCAGCTGGATGCTGACGCTGGCGCGGCCGCCGCCTGTCTGGCTTCGCTGCGGCGCTGGCCTTGCTCGCCGTTGGCTGCGGCGCTGGTCACGCAGCACGCGTTCGACATGCGCCCGTGCCCGTGGTGCGTGCTGCAGCGTGTCGAGTTCGTGGCCATCGGCGCTGGCCGCGGTGTTGTCGCTGCGTGTGGCGCAACCGTGGCAGGATTGCTGGTCAGCGCGCGCTGGTGATCGCACGTTGCGCCAACCTGGGCGTGCTGTCGGCGCTGTGGCAGCATTCTCGTGGCAGCCGCATCGGCGTCGTGCAACCGCACGTTGGCCGACCGCATCGTCGGCGCGTTGCAGCTCGGACAGCGTGCTGCCCGATGTCTTTGCCGCCACCGCCTCGTGCGCGGAGGCCAAGGCGGCGCTTGTTCGGCGTGCCCTACGAGTTCTGGAGCCTGGCGCTGTTCGTCGTGCTGGTGCACTGGCCGTCTGGGCGGTGCGTGGGCGCGCTGATGCCGCTCGAGCGCGCACCGCGATCGGTCTCGCAGGCTCGCTGCCGGGCCTCAGCGCAGCGACGCGTTGATCTTCGCCAGCGTCGCCGGCGCCCGGGCACAGCTGCGGCTTCGTTCAAGCGCGTTGAGCGGCTTGCCGCACGGTGTTCAACGCTGCGTGCAGGTCGCTGGCCTTGCGGGTCGATGTAGATCAGCCCGGTCACCACCTCGCCGCGCGCCTGCGTGCAGCTGCAGGTGGTTCATCGCGCCGAGACGGTCGGTGGCGTCGTAGTCGGCGTGCAGCTTGCGCAGGCGCATGATGCGAGCCGTCGGCGTTGGGCAGATCGAGCAGTCTCGCCGGGCGCGGGCTCGGCCTTGATCTCTGGCGCCAGCGCGATGAAGTCGATGCGGTTCACCGCCTCGTTGTGCTGGCGCACGTAGTCGTAGCTGCTTGGTGCTGCCGGCGTGGTTGTTGAAGGCGCACGCAGGGGCTGATGACGTCGATGAAGGCCGCGCCGCCGTGGCCGATGGCGCCCTTGATCAGCGGCACCAGCTGCGCCTTGTCGCCTGAGAAGCCGCGCGCCGACGTAGGTGGCGCCCAGCTGCAGCGCCATGCCGACCAGGTCGACCGGGGCGTCGTTGTTGACCGCGCCCTTCTTGCTCTGGCTGCCGCGGTCGGCGGTGGCCGAGAACTGGCCCTTGGTGAGGCCGTAGACGCCGTTGTTCTCGACGATGTAGACCATGCGCACGCCGCGGCGCATCGCGTGCGCGAACTGGCCCGAGGCCGATCGAGGCCGAGTCGCCGTCGCCCGAGACGCCGAGGTACAGCAGGTCGCGGTTGGCCAGGTTGGCGCCGGTCAGCACCGCTGGGCATGCGGCCGTGCACGGTGTTGAAGCCGTGCGACTGGCGCCGAGAAAGTAGTCCGGCGTCTTGGAGCTGCAGCCGATGCCCGACAGCTTGGCCACGCGGTGCGGCTCGATGTCGAGCTCCCAGCAGGCCTCGCATGATGGCCGCCGAGATCGAGTCGTGCGCCGCAGCCGGCGCACAGCGTGGAGACCTTGCCCTCGTAGTCGCGCCGCGTGTAGCCGACCTTGTTCGTGCGCCAGCGTCGGATGGTGCAGCCTGGGCTTGGTGATGGTAGGTCATGCTGCACTCTTCGCGCCGCGGTGCCACGCCAGCGCGTGCACGTGCTTGGTGATGCTGTCGGTGATGAAGCGCGCGGTGATCGGCGTGCCGTCGTAGTGCAGCACGCGCGATCAGCCACGACGGGATCGATCTCGAGCTCGTTGATCAGCAGCGTGCGCATCTGCGCGTCGCGGTTCTGCTCGACCACGAACACCTGGTCGTGCGTGGCGATGAACTCGCGCACGCTGTCGGGGAACGGGAAGGCGCGCAGCCGCATCGCGTCGAGGTGGATGCCTCTCGCCGGCCAGCGCGTCCAGCGCCTCGTCCATCGCCGGCGCGGTGGAGCCGAAGTAGATCACGCCCAGGCGCGGTCTTCTTCGGCGGCGCGCGCACCATGCGGCTGCGGCACCAGCGCTGGCCGCGGTGTCGAACTTCTTCAGCAGCCGCTGCACGTTGTAGATGTAGTCGGGCCCGGCCTCGGAGTAGCGCGGCATAGGCGTCGCGCGTGGTGCCGCGCGTGAAGTACGCGCCCTTGGTCGGGTGCGTGCCGCGGCAGCGTGCGCCACGGGATGCCGTCGCCGTCGACGTCCTTGTAGCGGCCGAAGTCCTTGCCGGCCTCGAGCTCCTCGGCGGTCATCACCTTGCCGCGGTCGTAGCGGCGGCCGTCGTCCCACGCGCAGCGGCTCGCACAGGCGCTGGTTCATGCCGATGTCGAGATCGGTCATCACGAACACCGGCGTCTGCAGCCGGTCGGCCAGGTCGAGCGCCGCGGCGGCGTGCTCGAAGCACTCGGCCGGGTCCTGCGGCAACAGCATCACGTGCTTGGTGTCGCCGTGCGACGCGTAGGCGCAGCGAGATCGAGGTCGGCCTGCTGCGTGCGCGTGGGCATGCCGGTGGAGGGCCCGCCGCGCTGCACGTCGATGATCGTCGAGCGGGATCTCGGCGAAGTAGGCCAGCGCCGATGAACTCGGTCATCAGCGAGACGCCGGGGCCCGACGTCGCGGTGAAGGCGCGCGCGCCGTTCCAGCCGGCGCCGGTGACGATGCCGATCGAGGCGATCTCGTCCTCGGCCTGGATGATGGCGAAGCGGTTCTCGCCGCGTGGTCGGGTCGACGCGGTACTTGCGGCAGTAGCGCTCGAACGCCTCGGCCACCGACGACGACGGCGTGATCGGATACCAGGCGCACGACCGTGGCGCCGCCGTAGACGCAGCCCAGCGCGGCGGCCGCTGTTGCCGTCGACGAAGATGCGCTCGCCCACCAGGTCGGCGCGCCGCACCTGCAGGCCCATGCCGGCGTCTGCGGCGGCCGCAGGTGATCGCGTGGCGAAGCCGCGGCCCGGCGTGCAGCGCGCGCACGTTGCGTCTCCAGCAGGCGCTCTCCTTGCCCTTGTACTGCTCGCCGAACAGGCTCTCGATCACCGCGGCGTCGACATCCATCAGCACCGACAGCGCGCCCGAGCACCATGATGTTCTTGAACAGCTGTGCGCTGGCGCGGGTCGTCGTAGGCGGCGTTGCAGATCGCGGTCACCGGCATGCCGATGACGTTGATGTCGTCGCGGAACTGCGATCGGCGGCAGCGGCTGCGTGCTGTCGTAGAACAGGTAGCCGCCGGGCTCGACCTCGGCTCGACGTCGGCGTCCCAGGTCTGCGGGTTCATCGCCACCATCATGTCGATGCCGCCGCGCCGGCCAGCGTAGCCCGTGCTCGCTGACGCGCACCTCGTACCAGGTGGGCAGGCCCTGGATGTTGCTCGGGAAGATGTTGCGCGGGCTCACCGGCACGCCCATGCGCAGGATCGGCCTTGGCGAACAGCTCGTTGGCCGACGGCCGAGCCCGAGCCGTTGACGTTGGCGAACTTGACGACGAAGTCGTTGACCGCTTCGATGCGCTTGCATCAGCGCTCATGCGGCGCCCGCCCGCTTCACCGCGGGCTGCTGTCGCGGCAGCCGGGCCGGCCATGGCGTCTGCAGCAGGAACTTCTGCATGTCCCAGGCGCCGGTCGGGCAGCGCTCGGCGCACAGGCCGCAGTGCAGGCAGACGTCCTCGTCCTTGACCATCACGCGGCCGGTCTTGAGCGGCGCGCCGGACGTAGCAGGTCCTGCGTCGGTGTTGGTCGCCGGCGCGCTCAGCCGCGTGCGCAGATCGGCCTCGTCGCCGTTGGCGGTGAAGCGTGATGCAGTCCATCGGGCAGATGTCGACGCAGGCGTCGCACTCGATGCACGGCGTTGTCGGTGAACACCGTCTGCACGTCGCAGTTGAGGCAGCGCTGCGCCTCCTTGAACGCGGTGGCGGCAGGTCGAAGCCCAGCTCGACCTCGACCCTGATGCTGCGCCAGCGCCTTCTCGGCCTTGGCCCAGCGGCACCTTGAAGCGCAGGTCGTCGCTGAGGCGTCGTTGTCGTAGCTCCACTCGTGGATGCCCATCTTCTGCGACATCAGGTTCATCGATCGGCGCCGGGCGCGCGCGCGACGTCTTCGCCGTGCAGCAGGCGGTCGATCGACACCGCCGCCTCGTGGCCGTGGCGCCACCGCGGTGATGATGTTCTTGGGCCCGAAGCGCCGCGTCGCCGCCGAAGAACACGTCGCGGCAGCCGAGGACTGGAACGTGACCTCGTCGAGCACCGGGCAGGCCCCACTGGTCGAACGTCGATGCCGCAGTCGCGCTCGATCCACGGGAACGGCGTTCTCCTGGCCCACCGCCACCAGCACCTCGTCGCACGGGAAGTCGACGTCGGGCTCGCCGGTGGGCACCAGCGTGCGCTTGCCCTTGTCGTCGTACACCGCGCTCGACGATCTCGAAGCGCATGCCGGCGAGCCTGCCGTCCTCGTGCACGAAGGCCTTGCGGCACGTGGCAAGTTGCAGGATCGGGATGCCTTCGTGCTGCGCGTCCTCCTTCTCCCACGGCGAGGCCTTCATCTCCTCGAAGCGCGCAGCGCACGATCACCTTCACGTCGTCGGCGCCCAGGCGGCGCGCCGAGCGGCAGCAGTCCATCGCGGTGTTGCCGCCGCCGAGCACGATGACGCGCTGTGCCGATCGCCGTCACGTGGCCGAAGGAACACCGAGGCGAGCCAGTCGATGCCGATGTGGATGCTTGCCGCCGGCCTCCTGGCGGCCGGGCATGTCGAGGTCGCGCCCGCGCGGCGCGCCGCAGCCGACGAACACGCGTCGTAGTCCTGCGCCAGCAGCGCCTTCATCGAGTCGATGCGCTCGCCGCCGCGGAAGTCGACGCCCGAGGTCGAGGATGTAGCCGATCTCCTCGTCGATCACCGATTCGGGCAGCCGGAAGCGCGGGACCTGCGTGCGGATGAAGCCGCCGGCCTTGGCGTCGCCGTCGAAGCACCGTGACCGCGTAGCCCAGCGGCGCCGAGGTCGCGCGCGACCGTCGAGCGCAGGCCCGGCGCCGACGCCACGCAGGCGATGCGCTTGCCGTTCCTGCGGCGCCGGCCGCGGCAGCATCGCGCGGATCGTCGCCTCTTCATGTCGGCCGCCACGCGCTCGAGCCGGCAGATCGCCACCGGCTCCGGGCTTCTCGCATTGTTCTCCTCGACGCGCCCGCGGCGGCAGGCCGGCTCGCAGGGGCGGTCGCAGGTGCGGCCGAGGATGCCGGGAAAGGCGACGTTGCTCTCCCAGTTCACCATAGGCGTCGTCGTAGCGGCCCTGCGCGAATCAGACGGATTAGTCGGGCACGGTGGTGGGGCCGGCAGGCCCATTGGCAATCGACGACCTTGTGGAAATAGGTCGGTTCCGCCACGTCAGTGGGGTGCACTCAGGTCGTCTCCTGCGAGCCCGTCTCGACGAACGACCGCCACTCTCGGCGATCTTCGATCGGACCCGCGAAATCGGTAACGCGTACAGTCTACGCCCGTTGCGTGAAGCAGGCCTGAGCGGCAGCCCGGAATTACCAGCCACAGTTTGCGGTATCTCAAGCTTCAAGCCGCCACGACGCGCACGCCGGATTTCATGCCGGGCGCGAGCTTGCCCTTGCGCGCGCTTGCCGACATAGCCGGCCAGGGCGGCGCCGCGCAGCGTCTCCTCCGGGTTTGCCGCTGCGTCCCGCACCGAGCACGGTGATCGCATCGCGGCAGGTGGCCACCGACAGCAGCGGATCCTTCGCGTCAACGTGCCATCAGCGTCAAGCCGCGGCCGCCGTTGGATTGCAGCTTCAGCCTCTGAGCGGGAAACAGCAGCAGATGGCCCGACAGCGACAGAGCAGGCCACACTGGTCGTGGTCCGGCGCCACGCGCCACCGGCGGCAGCAGGTTGTCGCCGGCTCCAGCGTGACAGGAACGCTTTGCCGCCGCGCTGGCGGCTTTGACATGTCGCCGGCCTTGCGCCAGCAGACCGAAGCCGCCGGTGTTGGCCAGCATCAGCGTCGCTCACGCGTGGCCGGCGCAGTAGTGCGCGGCTGGCTGCCGCTTTCGAGCTCGATCAGCGAGGTGATCGGCTGGCCGTCGCCGCGCCCGCCCGGCAGACCCGACACCGCCACGCTGTAGACGCGCCCGTCGGAGCCGAACACCAGCAACGTGTCGACGCTGCGGCAGGCGAACGTGCCGTACAGGCCGTCGCCGGCCTTGAATGCGAGCGCTCGTCGCCATCGACTTCATGGCCCTGCATGCGCCGCACCCAGCCCTTGCAGGCTCACTGCCACGCGTAACCGGCTCGTCGACCACGCGGATCTCGGCCACCGCCTTCTTTCTCTCCTGAATCAGCGTGCGGCGCTCGTCGCCGATGCGCGCTTCGCATCGGCCTCGATCTCCTTGATCACCGTGCGCTTGAGCGCCGTGGCGCTGCCGAGGATGTCTTGCAGCTTGCCCTGCTCGCTCGCGCAGCTCCTTGAGCTCCTGCTCGATCTTGATCGCCTCCAGCCGCGCCAGCTGGCGCAGCGCAGATTCGAGGATGTCGTCGGCCTGGCGCTCGCTGAGCTTGAAGCGCGCGATCAGCGCCGGCTTGGGCTCGTCGGCTGTTGCGGATGATGCGGATCACCTCGTCGATGTTCAGCAGCACCAGCTGCCGGCCCTCGAGGATGTGGATGCGATCGAGCACCTTGCTGCAGCCGGTGCTGCGAGCGGCGCTGCACCGTGGCTCGGCGGAAGGCCACCCACTCGGCCAGCATCTGGCGCAGGCCCTTCTGCGTCGGGCCGGCCGTCGCGGCCGACCATCGTGAGGTTGATCGGCGCGCTGGTCTCCAGGCTGGTGTGCGCGAGCAGCGTGGTGCTGAGCTCCGGCCGGCTCGATCGTGCGGGTCTTGGGCTCGAACACCAGCCGCACCGGCGCGTCCTTGCTCGACTCGTCGCGCACCGCGTCGAGCACCGCCAGCACCGTTTGCTTCAGCTGCGACCTGCTCCTGGCGTGAGCGCCTTCTTGCCGGCCTTGACCTTCGGGTTGGTGAGCTCCTCGATCTCCTCGAGCACCTTCTGCGCGCTGGTGTACGGCGGCAGCTCGGTGACCACCATCTGCCACTGGCCGCGCGCCAGGTCTTCGGTCTTCCAGCGCGCGCGCACCTTCAGGCAGCCGCGGCCACCCGCGTAGGCCGCGCGGATCTCGTCCTCGCTGCTGATGATCTGGCCGCCACCGGGGTAGTCGGGGCCGGGCAGCAGCGCGAGCAGATCGTCGTCGCTCAGCTTGTCGTTGCGCAGCAGCGCCACCGCGGCGGCGGCCACCTCGCGCAGGTTGTGGCTCGGCACCTCGGTGGCCAGGCCCACCGCGATGCCCGACTGCGCCGTTGAGCAGCACGAACGGCAAGCGCGCCGGCAGCAGCGACGGCTCTTCGGTCGAGCCGTCGTAGTTGGGCACGAAGTCGACCGTGCCTTCGTCGATCTCGTCGAGCAGCAGCCGCGCGATCGGCGTCAGCCGCGCCTCGGTGTAGCGCATCGCCGCCGCGCCGTCGCCGTCGCGGCTGCCGAAGTTGCCCTGGCCGTCGACCAGCGGATAGCGCTGCGAAAAGTCCTGCGCCATGCGCACCAGCGCGTCGTAGGCCGCGGTGTCGCTGTGCGGGTGGAACTTGCCGAGCACGTCGCCCACCACGCGCGCGCTCTTCACCGGCTTGGCGCCGCCGCTGCCGCTGTAGCTCAGGCCCATGCGGTGCATCGAGTACAGGATGCGCCGCTGCACTGGCTTGCTGCCGTCGCAGACGTCGGGCAGCGCGCGGCCCTTGACCACGCGACAGCGCGTACTCGAGGTAGGCGCGCTCGGCGTACTGCGGCGAGCGAGACGGCATCCAGTGCCGTCTGCGGGCGGCATCAATGACAGTTGTTCAGGCATGAAGGCAGCTTCGAGGTCAGCGCGGAAAGCGTTCGCGCAGTTTGAGCTTCCAGAACTTGCCGGTCGAGGTGCGCGGGATCGCGTCGATCACCTCGTAGCGATCGGGCAACTGCCACTTGGCGAAGCCGTGCTGCAGCAGGTGCTCGCCCAATTCGGCGCAGCGGCGCTGCGGCCCGGTTTGAACGCCACGCACGCCAATGGCCGCTCGCCCCATTTCTCGTGCGGGATGCGCGATCACCGCCGCCTCGGCGACAGCCGGATGCGCCATCAGCGCGTTCTCGAGGTCGACCGACGAGATCCACTCGCCGCCGGACTTGATCAGATCCTTGGTGCGGTCGGTGATGCGCAGATAGCCCAGCGCATCGAGCGTGGCCGACGTCGCCGGTGCGCAGCCAGCCGTCGGCGGTGAACTTGTCGGGCGGCGAGCCCACGCGATGGTAGGCGCCGGTGATGAAGGGCCGCGCACCTGCACCTCGCCCATCGTCTTGCCGTCCCACGGCGCGCAGCGAGCCGTCGTCCGGTGCGCAGTCGCAACGACACCAGCGGCACCACGATGCCGCCGGTGGCGGCGCGTCGGAAGCTGCTCGTCGTCGCCCGGCGTCGCGCAGCTCGGCTGCGCGGGTAGACCACAGTGGCCAGCGGCGAGGTCTCGGTCATGCCCCAGCCTTGCTGGATCGTGATGCCCCTGGCGCGCGAAGGCGCGGATCAGCGACTCGGGCACCGCAGCGCCGCCGACCAGCGAGCGCATGCCGGTGGGCAGCTTCCAGCCGCGTCGAGCCTTCGGCCAGCGCACGCTCATAGGTCTGGATCAGGCTCAGCCAGATCGTGGGCACGCCGAGCGACATGGTCGGCGGCTCCAGCGTCATCAGGTCGAGCAGGTCGTCGGGATGCAGGTGCGGCCCGGGAAACACCAGCTTGGCGCCGTGCATCACCACGCCGTACGGGATGCCCCAGCAGTTGGCATGGAACATCGGCGTCGCCGGCATCACGACGTCGGTGTTGCGCAGCGCCCCAGTAGTCGCCGAGCGCTGGCCACCAGCGTGTGCAGCATCGTCGAGCGGTGCGAATAGACCACGCCCTTCGGTCGCCCGGTGGTGCCCGAGGTGTAGCACATCGCCACCGGGTCGTTCTCGTCGTGATCGACGTAGTCGAATCCCGACGCGTCGGCTGTCGCCGAGCAGTGCCTCGTAGTCGATGAATTCCGCGTCGACCTTGGCGCCGGAGAACGGAAACACGATCACCTTCTCGAACCGGTGCAGCGGCGCGAACTGCCGGTACAGCGGCAGCAGGATGTCGTCGACGATCAGGAAGCGGTCTTGCGCGTCGGCGGCGATCCAGCCGAGTCTCGTCGGGCGACAGCCTGCAGGTTCAGCGTGTGCATCACGCCGCCCGCAGCCGGAATGCCGAGTAGCACTCAGATGCGCATGGTGGTTCCAGCTCAGCGTGGCCACGCGGTCGCCGCGCTGCAGGCCCAGCTTCAGCAGGGCCGCGGCGAGCCGGCGCGTGCGCTCGGCATACTCGCCGTAGGTGTGACGGCGCAGCGACTTGTCGGGCAAGCCGCGAGACGATCTGGTTGCCAGCGAAGATCGTGCGCGCGCGCTCCAGCACGTCGTTCAGCGACAGGCGGACATTCATCATCGTGGCCTGCATGAGCCTGCCTCCTGGTTCAGCGATGAAGCTTGCATCTGTTGCGCGCCGCGCGACTGGCGTCGCTGCAGCAGCGCCCAGTACAGTTCGAGCACCTGGTGCACGTGCGCCCGCGTCTCGTCGATCGCGGGCATCTGCCCACCGCTGCGCCGCACGGTTTCTTCGCCGGCGCTCCACGCGGCCAGCGCGATGTCGATGCGGCCATGACGGCTTGAGCAGTTCGGCCATCCAGCGCGTGCCCAGGCCGATGTTGGTGCGCGGCTCGGCGAGGCGCTCGGCGATGTCGCGCGGGCTCTGATCGCCTCGGCCATGTAGCGCGCCGCAGTGGTCGGCATCAACTGCATGAGGCCGACCGCGCCGCGCGGCGACACCGGCCCGCTCGTCGAAGCCGGACTCCACGGCGATCAGCGCGTTGATCAGTTCAGCGTCCACGCCGTTGCGCGTGGCCGCCTCGCGCACCCAGGGCTGCACGCGCTTGACCTCTGGGGCAATTTCCAGCCAGGTGAGCATGGCCGCCGGCGGCGTGGTCTTGCCCGGCACCTTGTCGATCACGCGGCGCCGACGCCGCGCTGTCGGCCAGCACCAGGCTGTAGCGTGAGTCAATCTGCCGCTCGGCGAAATGCGCCACACCCTCGCCGTCGACATAGCCCCACAGCGCGGCGTGCACGAGCGCGCTGCTGCCGAGCAGGCTCAGGGCGACCACGGCGCGGTTCACCGGAAACCTTTGGCGTCCGCGGCGCCCGTCTCCCTCGAGGGAGCGGGCCGTGTTAGGCGCGGCCGACGGCTGACTGGGCTCCTTGGCCCAGCGCGCCACCGCGCGGCCGCGTACTCGCGGTCGAGCATGCTCATCACGATCAACGAGTCGTAGCCCGCGACGCCGCCCGGTGGTGCCGTCGGGGCCCACGCCCTCGATCACCACGCGCACGCTCTCGCGCAGGCGCCCTTCTTCGACGAAGCCTTCGCTCTGGTACAGCGCCAGCGCGCGCGTGTTGAGCTGCTTCACGTCGAGCCAGAAGCGGTGCGCGCGCAGATCGCGAAACGCCATGCGCTTGAGTTGGCGAACGCACTCGCGGCCAAGGCCCTGCCCTTTGGGCTGGAGCACCACGCGCTTCAGCTCCACGCTGCCGTGCGGATTGCGGCAGCCCTGGAGAATCACGAAGCCTGCCGACTCGTAACCCTCGCCCGCCTCGACGATGAAATGGCGGAAGTCCGGAAAGCGCACGGCCCCTTCGTGCTGCGTGCGCTCCCAGGGCGTGATGAACGGCAGGTTCTGCGCATCGGTCTCGACCGAGATCACGAAATCAAGGTCCGACAGCATCGTCGGGCGCAGGCGCATGCGCGGACCCAGTTCGTGCCTCTCGTGGTGAGACTCTCCCATCGCAGCCGCACTTGTCAAGCGAACGCCGCGGATCCGGCTTTGCCGGGCCGCTGGCGTTGCCCTTGGGAGGCCGCCAGAGCCGCATCGGGGAGTGGGCCACGTCTACACATCGAGCTCCACCGTGTCGGCCTTGAGCTTCCATCAGCTCGCGGCGCGCCTGCGCCTCGCCCTTGCCCATCAGGCGCGTCAGCGACTAGCGCCGTGGCGTGCGGCGCCGAGTTCACTGAACGCCACCTGCAGCAGGCGCCGCGTGTCGGGATTCAGCGTCGTCTCCCACAACTGCTCGGCGCTCATTTCGCCCGAGCCCTTGAAGCGGCTGATGGTCCAGCTCGTTGTCGCGCGCGCCTTCCTTGCGCAGCTTGTCGAGCGTGGCGGTCGAGCTCGCCCTCGTCGAGCGCATAGATCTTGGCCGCCGGCTTCTTGCCGCGCGCCGGCGCGTCGACGCGGTACAGCGGCGGCTTGGCCGCGTGCACGTGGCCGCGTTCGATCAGCTTGGGAAAGTGGCGGAAGAACAGCGTCAGCAGCAGCACCTGGATGTGCGAGCCGTCGACGTCGGCGTCCGACAGGATGCACACCTTGCCGTAGCGCAGGCCGCTGAAGTCGGGATCGTCGTCGGGGCCGTGCGGGTCGATGCCGACGGCCACCGCGATGTCGTGGATCTCGGTGTTGGCGAACAAGCGGTCGCGCTCGACCTCCCACGCGTTGAGCACCTTGCCGCGCAGCGGCAGGATGGCCTGCGTCTCCTTGTCGCGGCCCGCCTTGGCCGAGCCGCCGGCCGAATCGCCCTTCGACCAGGAACAGCTCGTTGAGCATCAGGTCGCGGCTCTCGCAATCGGTGAGCTTGCCGGGCAGCACGGCCACGCCCGAGCCCTTGCGCTTCTCGACCTTCTGGCTGGCGCGCTGGCGCGTCTGCGCCTGGCGGATCACCAGCTCGGCGAGCTTGCGCCCGTGCTCGACATGCTGGTTCAGCCACAGCTCGAACGCCGGCTTGACGTATTGCGCGACCAGCCGCAGCGCATCGCGGCTGTTCAGCCGCTCCTTGATCTGGCCCTGGAACTGCGGGTCGAGCACCTTGGCCGCTCAGCACGAAGCTGGCGCGCGAGAACACGTCTTCGGGCATCAGCTTCACGCCCTTGGGCAGCAGCGCGTGCAAGTCGACGAAGCGCGCGCACCGCAGCCGAACAGCCCTCCGCGCAGCCCCGCCTCGTGCGTGCCGCCGGCCACCGTGGGAATCAGGTTGACGTAGCTCTCGCGCAGCGGCTGGCCCTCTTCGGTGAAGGCCACGCACCAGGCGGCGCCCTCGCCTTCGGCGACGTTTTCGGTCTCGGCCTCGGAGGCGAACTGCTCGCCCTCGAACAGCGGGATCACCGGGTCGCCGGTGAGCGACTGCATCAGATAGTCGCGCAGGCCGCCCTTGAACAGCCAGGTCTGCGTGTCGCCGCTCTTCTCGTAGTCGAGGCTGACCGTCACGCCGGGCATCAGCACCGCCTTGCTGCGCAGCAGGTGCATCAGGTCGCTCGCGCGGCAGGTCGGCTGCTCTCGAAATACTTGGGGTCGGGCCACACGCGCACCGTGGTGCCCTGCGCGCGGTCGTCGGCCTTGGCCTTGCGCAGGCGCAGCTTGTCGACCACGTCGCCGCCGGCGAACGCCATCGTCGCCACCTGGCCCGTCGCGCACGACGGTGACCTCGAGCCGCTTGGCCAGCGCGTTGGTGACGCTGACGCCGACGCCGTGCAGGCCGCCCGAGAAGCTGTAGGCGCCGCCGGCACCCTTGTCGAACTTGCCGCCCGCGTGCAGGCGCGCGAACACGATCTCGAGCACCGGCACCTTCTCTTCGGGGTGCAGGCCGAACGGGGATGCCGCGGCCGTCGTCGAGCACGGACACCGAGCCGTCGCCGTGCACCGTGACCGCGATGCGCTTGCCGTAACCGGCCGAGCGCCTCGTCGGCCGCGTTGTCGATCACCTCCTGGATCACGTGCAGCGGGTTGTCGGTGCGCGTGTACATGCCCGGCCGCTGCTTGACCGGCTCGAGCCCCTTGAGCACGCGGATCGATTCCTCGGCGTACTTGCCTTGCTTGGTTGCCATGGCGCGCGATTGTAGGGAGCGCGCGTCGCTGCTGCCGCGCACACGGATCGGCGCGAAAGCGTGCGCGCAACGTCTCAATATCGTCGCCATCGTCAGCCCGTCGAGGTCGATCTCGGGCTTGCGTCCGGAGATCAGGTCGGCGATCACGCGGCCGGTGCCGGCGGCCATCGTCCAGCCGAGCGTGCCGTGGCCGGTGGCCAGGTACAGAGTTGGGCAGCGGCGTGGGCCCGATGATCGGCGTGCCGTCGGGCGTCATCGGCCGCAGGCCGCACCAGAACTCGGCGCGCGCCAGGTCGCCGCCACCGCGGGAACAGGTCGCTCACCACGTGGACCAGCGTGGCGCGGCGCGCCTCGCGCAGCGCTCAGGCTGTAGCCCGCCAGCTCGGCCGTGCCGCCGACGCGGATGCGTCGCCCAGCCGCGTGACCGCGACCTTGTGCGTCTCGTCCATGATGGTCGACTCCGGCGCGCGCGCGGCGTCGATGATCGGCAGCGTGATCGAGTAGCCCTTGACCGGGTACACCGGGATGCGCAGCTTCAGCGGCGTCAGCATCAGCGGCGAGTAGCTGCCCAGCGCCATCACCACGGCGTCGGCCGTCAGCGTGCCAGCGCGTGGTGCGCACGCCGGTGATGCGATCGCCGCGCGCCGTCGAGCCGAGGATCGTCGTGTCGAAGCGCAGCCGCGCGCCGCGTGTCGGCGGCCATCGCGGCCAGCCGCTGCGTGAACAGGTGGCAGTCGCCGGTCTCGTCGCCCGGCAGGCGCAGCGCGCCGACGAACTTGTGCTGCGTGTCGCGCAGCGCCGGCTCGACGGCGACGAAGCCGGCACGGTCGAGCACCTCGAAGGGCACGCCGTACTGGCGCAGCACGGCGATGTCCTTGGCCGTGCCGTCGAGCTGCTTCTGCGTGCGAAACAGCTGCAGCGTGCCCTGCGTGCGTTCGTCATAGCGCGATGCCGGTGGCGGCGCGCAGCGCCTTCAGGCAGTCGCGGCTGTATTCGGCGATCGGCACCATGCGGCTCTTGTTGACCGCGTAGGCGCGCGCCGTGCAGTTGGCGAGCATCATCGCGCCCCAGCGCCACATCGCCGGGTCGAGCAGCGGCCAGATGACGAGCGGACTGTGCTGCATCAGCATCCAGTGGATCGCCTTGATCGGCACGCCGGGCCCGGCCCACGGCGCCGAATAGCCGGGCGACACCTCGCCGGCGTTGGCGAAGCTGGTCTCCATCGCCGCCGCGGCGCGGCGCTCGACCAGCTCGACCTCGTGGCCGGCTTACGGTCAGGTAGTACGCCACCGACACGCCGATCACGCCGCCGCCGAGAACGAGTACCCGCATCGCCTCGTTCTTCCTGTTCGCGGCCGCACCCGCGCGCCCGCAACTGTACCGATGGCCGCCGTGTCGCACCGGGCCATCGTGCTTTGGGCTAGATTGCTCGCATGCCTGCGCTGAGTCGCCACGTCCCACGCCACCCGGAGGTCGATTCGACCCACCGGCTGTGGGTCTGCTTTGAGGGATCTTGCCCGTGCCCGACGCGCCCTCGCCGTGGATCGTGCGCTGGGCTAGCGCCATCACGCCGCACGGCACGGTGCTCGACCTGGCGATGCGGCTCGGGACGCCACGTGCGCTACCTTTGCTGCGCGCGGTCTGCGCGGTGACCGCGGTCGATCGCGATCGCGACGCACTCGCGCCGCTCGCACGGTCTGGCAGCCGAAGTGATCGCAGCCGATCATCGAAGCGCGGCGCCGTGGCCGCCTGCCTGGGCGACGCTTCGACGCGGTGATCGTCACCAACTACCTGTGGCGCGCATTGATGCCCGCCATCGTGGGCAGCGTAGCCGACGGCGGCCTGTTGCTGTACGAAACCGTTTCGCGCTCGGGCAAGAGAAGCTTCGGCCGTCCGACGAACCCCGAATTTCTGCTGCGGCCTGGGGAACTGCTCAGCGCCGCGCAGGCATCTGCGCGTGATCGCATACGAAGATCGGCATCGCGCCGTGGCCCTGAACGACGCGTGCAGCGGCTCGCCGCGTGGCGCCCTGGCCTGCCGATGCGACGCCGCCCTCGATCTGAGCCTGCTGCGACAGGCTCTAGAATTGCAACCCTAAGTAGGACCCACCATGAAACCCATCGTAGGCAGCATCGTCGCCCTGGTCACGCCGATGCTCGACGACGGCAGACGATCGACTACGCCGGCCTGCGCCGCCTGATCGACTGGCACATCGCCGAAGGCACCGACTGCATCGGCGTGGTCGGCACCACCGGCGAGTCGCCGACGGTCACGGTCGAGGAGCATTGCGAAATCATCCGCGTCGCGGTCGAGCACGCGCCGGGCCGCGTGCCGATCATGGCCGGCGCCGGCGGCAACTCCACGCACGAAGCGATCGAGCTGTCGCGCTATCGCCAAGAAGGTCGGCGCCGACTGCACGCTGCAGGTCGTGCCCTACTACAACCGGCCGTCGCAGGAAGGCATCTACCAGCACTTCCAGCGCCATCGCCGAGGCCGTGGACATCTCCGATGGTGCTGCTACAACGTGCCCGGCCGCACGGTGGCCGACATGCAGCACGACACGGTGCTGCAGGCTGGCGCAGGTGCCGCGGCATCGTCGGCATCAAGGAGGCCACCGGCAACATCGAGCGTGCGGCCTGGCTGATCAAGCAGGCGCCGCGCGAGCTTTTCCGATCTACTCCGGCGACGACGGCACCGCCGTCGCGCTGATGCTGCTGGGCGGCCACGGCAACGTCAGCGTCACGGCCAACGTGGCGCCGCGGCTGATGCACGAGCTGTGCATGGCGGCTGTCGAGGGCCAGGCGCGGCGCGCCGCCGAGATTCACTTGAAGCCTGCTGCCGGTGACCGGCAGTTGTTCTGCGAACTGAGCCCCGCGCCCGCCAAATGGGGCGATGGCGCGCCTGGGCTCGTGCGGACCACGCTGCGGCTGCCGATGGTCGCGCTGCGTGCTGCCGGCCAGGCGCAGTGTGGAGCAGGCGCTGCGCGAGGCCGGCCTGGTTTGACCGCGTCGAGCGCGGCGTCACGCGGCGCGGTGTCGCGCCCGGTGTTTCTGAGACCCCTTGTGATGGTTCGTTCTGCTGTGAAGCGCTGGGCTGTGTTCGGCTGCGTGGCCATCGTCGTCGGCCAGCTGCTCGAGCTTTGAATCGTTCGTCTCCGGCGACAAGGTCGACTACAAGAGCGGGCGAGCGCAGACGGCGCCGCTGGGAGTGCCGCGGACCTGAGCCAACTCGCCCGCGAGACGCGCTACCAGCCGCAGGGCGGCGTGGTCAACGCGAGTGGATGCCAGTCCAGCGTCGCCACGGCCGGCGGCCTCAGCGCCTCGTGGATGGCACCGAGCTGCGCGTGGCGAAATGCGCATCGAGCGCGATGGCAACCAGCGCTGGCTGGTGACCCGCAAACACCGGAGCAGCCAGCAGCCGCAGGTGCGCTCTTTCTGGACCGAACCGGCTTCAAGTCACCGACGACCCGCAGACCGGTGTGATGGAAACCGATTGGGCGAGAACCGCGCCAAGATCCTGATGGACGGCCTGCGAAAGCTGTTTGGTGGCTTCCTGGAGCCGTTTTATTCCACGGGCGAAGCGCGATCGCTACCGCACGCGGGTGGAACGCACGCCGACGGGCAGCGAGATCATATCGGCCAGCGCGGCATCGAGGATTACGTGTCGGCGCATGACCCGACGTTCCGGTGTTGGCGCAACCGGCCGAGCGATCCCCAACTCGAGGCGGGCGATGCTGGTGCGCCTGATGGCGAAGTTGGGCAGCAGAGTCCCGAAACGCGGCGCGCAGTCAGGCCGCCGCGGCGCCCGCCCTGCCTCCCGTGGGACGCGGCGCGTGTGATGGCCGGCGAGCCCGGGGCCACTTCTGGAGATCGATGAGGCTTCGACCGCGCCTGGCGCCGTGTCGCCCGGCACTGGACCGCAGTGGCTTTACAGTCGAAGACCGTGATCGCGCGGGCGGGCTTTACTTCGTGCGCTACGTCGATCCCAAGTACGCGGGCCGAGAAGAACCCAACTTCTTTTCCAAACTGTTCAGTTCCGACAAGAACGCCGGTGCCCCGCAGCGCTACCGCATCGCGGTCAAGCGGACGGGCGACAAGACCATGGTCGCGGTGCAGTCCTCCGCAAGGGGCGCCGGAGAACGGCGAGACCGGCCAGCGCATCGTGGCACTGCTGGTCGACGAGTTGAAGTAAAGCAAGAGCGGCGACCGCGGGCGCGCGCCGCTGCAGCGAGCAATCTCATAAACGAACACGCCGCCCGCGGGCGGCTTGTTGCGTTCATGCAGGCCCGTTTACTTCTTCATCGCGGAGGCGGCAGCCTCGGCAGCCTTGGCAGCCGCGTCGGCGGCGGCGGTCGCCGCCGCGTTGGCCGCAGCATTGGTGGCGCTATAGCCGCGGCGTCGGGGGCCGGCGCGGTGGCAGGGCACGCCACCGAGGCTGCTTCGGCGTGGTGGCCGGTGCGGCAGTGTTGCCGCGGCAGCGGGCGCCGCGGCGGGTTCAGTCTTGCCGCAGGCGGCCAACGCGACAGCGGCCACCAGGGATGCCAGCAAACAGCGACTTGTTCATCTTTTGTCCTTGATCGAATGGGATAAACCGGTTTGTTGGATGGATCTCACCGGCACGTGATGTGGTGCGCGCCTGGGCGGTGTTCCGGATACACATTTGCCAGGTGCCGCGGTGTCCAACTCAAGATTATATTCGATGCGCCTATCCTCTTTAGGAGTCCCAGCACGGTCACCGGCCACGCCGATTCGCAGCGTTGAATGAGCGCGTCAATGCGCTCGCGCTGTAGCACCCAAGCACGCCGATCAAGCGTCCAGCGAGCCTGCCAGCAGTTCGCGGTCCAACAACTCCAGGTAGCCGGCCTCCAGCAACAACACCGCGGGCATCTCGGACGGCGTCGAGATCGACCGTGAGTCATGCACTGCACGGCATGCGAGAACGGCTTGCGCCACGCTGCGAAGCGCGGCTGCCCGCGTTCGAGCAGAGGTCAAAGCGCCTGCCCACCAGGCGCAGGCACCGTCCAGGTAGCTGGATCCAGCGCGTTAGTGCCTCGACGACCGTGGCGTCGTCGAGCGGCCAGACCGAGAAATCGACATCGACCAGCGTGATGTCCCGGCCCGATGTCTTGTCCAGGGGCCGACAGCACTCCGCGCGCCAACGCGATGAATTCGCTGCGCGATTCCGCGCTCCGGCGTTGTGTCCTGCCTCATCGTTCATGGATCCATCCCGACGACAACCACTGTTGGACGATCTTGCGCGCCGGTTTGCTCAAACGGCGCACATCAGCGGCAGCCAGTGCGCACGTGTCGGCGAGCTGTCGCAGGCATTGCGTCGCGCCCGGCCGCATGCAGCGACTCGCCATTGATGTAGACGTGATCTGCGTCATAGAGCATGCGGGTGCGGCGGTCCAGCTCGAGCATGCGGGTGCCAAGCACAGGCACTCGTGGGCTCGACTCGAACCCACACGCGCGCCTTCGGCTCGCTCAGCCATTGCCCAAGCGCACGCTGCAGCGTCTGCGGATCACGCGTCGCGCGCTGCCACGTTGCCCGCGCAAACGACGCCATGGCCGGCGGTATGAGTGCAGGCGTTGCAGTCGCCGCGCTCGCGCGATCGCCGTACAGAACGCTCTCCTCGCGCGCGTCGGCCACCGCATCAGCGATGCCGACCAGCAACGCGTGGGCCAGCTCGTCAGCACGCGGCGAGCGAAAGCCCACTGATGCAGTCATGCACTCGCCCACCGCCACGCCGTCATGGCCCCACCCCGGCGGCAGGTAGAGCATGTCACCGGCTTCGAGCAGCCATTCGTGGCTGGCCTTGAAGCGGCGCAGCAGCTTCAGCGGCGCGCCCGCGATCTCGGCGGTCGTCTTCGACACGCCCGATTCGCCAACGGCGGCGGCCTTGCAACTGCAACAGAAACACGTCATAGGCGTCGACATGGGGCCCCACGCCCCCGCCGTCGCTGGCGTACGAAATCATCAGGTCATCGAGGCGCGCATCGGGCACGAAGCGAAACGCGCGCAGCATCTGGTGTGCCGCGTCGTCGAACAGGTCGCGACACCTTGCACGAGCAAGGTCCAGCCCTTTGCCGCAACGGCGGCAGGTTGCGCCGCGTCAGCGGCCCGTGTCGCACGGCCCAGCGCGCGCCTGTGCGGCAGATCAGTCGAGATTCGACATCGGCATCACCCGCCAGGGCGAACAGCTGCGCGCGGGTCAGGCGGCGGGCTCAAGCGACGCCATGCGGCCGCACCAGCAACGGCTTGGATTGGCGCAGTGCCGGCGCATGAACTGTTCGGCGACAGGCCAGCGAGCAGCCGCTGGGGTGCGTTAAACCGATCGCCGCACTGTCGCCGCCTGCATCGGTGACTGCAGGGGCGTTGTGCGATCATTCCCCGATGGAAATCGTCGCGCCTTGCGTCGTCACGCTGACCTGGGTCCTGCACGATGCGCAGGGTGAGCCGATCGATGCGCTGAAGGAGCCGCTGGAGTTTTTCTTCGGTGGCGACGACCTGCTGGCCAAGGTCGAGGAGGCTCTGGCCGGCCAGGAAGAAGGCTTCGAGATCACGCTGCATCTGGAGCCCGAGCACGCGTTTGGCGACTACGATGCCGACAAGGTCTGCTTCGAGGATCGCGCGCTGTTTCCAGCCGAGCTCGAAGAAGGGATGCAGCTCGAGGGCCTGCCCGAGGGCGCGCGCACGCAGGGGATGCCCGCAGACACCGTGTTCACTGTGACCGAGATCTATCCATCGCACGTGGTGCTCGACGCCAACCACCCGTTGTCCGGCATCGCGCTGCGGCTGCAGCTGAAGGTCCACGACGTGCGCGGGGCCACCGAGTCCGAAATCGAGCAACGCAGTGTCACGGGCGAGCTGTTCTCGGTGGCCGACGAGCAGCCGGGTTCAGGAACGCTGCACTAACGGCGTCACAACGCGCCCGTGGAGCCGAAGCCGCCGGCACCGCGCGCGCTCTGATCGAACGCTTCGACGCGGCGAAACGGGCCTGCACCACCGGCACGATGACCATCTGCGCGATGCGCTCCAGCGGCTGCACGGTGTAGACCGCGCACGCCGCGGTTCCAGCAGCTCACCATCAGCGGCCCTGGTAGTCGCTGTCGATCAGGCCCACCAGGTTGCCGAGCACGATGCCGTGCTTGTGGCCCAGGCCCGAACGCGGCAGCAGCATCGCCGCCAGCCCCGGGTCGCCGATGTGGATCGCCAGGCCCGTGGGGATCAACGCAGCCTGCCCCGGCTCGAGCACGAGCGGTGCATCGAGGCAGGCGCGCAGATCCAGGCCGGCGCTGCCGGGTGTGGCGTAGGCCGGCAGCTGCTCGGCCATGCGCGCGTCGAGCACCTTCACGTCGATCACGGTCATGCGGTGCGGCTGCAGTCGCGTCGCGATCTCGCGCACCAGCTGCGCGCGCCAGGCGTCAGCTTGTCGGCACTGCGGCAATTGCGCGCTCGCCGTGCGGCGTCGACCAGCAGCAGCGCGTTGTCGTCGCGGCCGAAGGTCGCCGGGCCGAGGTTGCCGACGATCAGCGGCACGTTCTTGCGCTCGAGCTTCGCGCGCGCATGCTCGGCAGGTCGTGGCTCTCGGCAGCGAAGCCGACGCAGTACGGGCCGCTGCGGCAGGCGCGCCGACCGCGGCCAGGATGTCGGGGTTCTCGGTGCAGCTCGAGCGCCGGCGCGGCTGTGCGTGCCGTCCTTCTTGATCTTGCGCTCGCGCAGCGTGCGCCGGGCGCCAGTCGGCCACCGCAGCGGTGGCGACGAACACGTCGTGCCGCGCGGCCAGCGGCAGCACGGCGTCGTACATCTGCTGCGCGCTGCGCGACGTCGATGCGGCGCACGCCGCGCGGCGTCGGCAGGTGCACCGGGCCGGCGACCAGCGTGCACGTCGGCGCCCGCCTCGGCGCGGCGCGCGCGATCGCGAAGCCCATCTTGCCGCTGGACAGGTTGGTGATGCCGCGCACCGGATCGATCGGCTCGAAGGTGGGGCCGGCGGTGATCAGCACGCGCTGTGCCCGGCCAGCAGCCTTGGGCTGGAAGAACGCGATCGACCTCGTCGCGCAGCTCGCTGCGCCTCGAGCATGCGGCCGTCGCCGATCTCGCCGCAGGCCTGGTCGCCGCTGCCCGGCGCCGAGCACCAGCGCGCCGTCGGCGCGCATGCTGCGCCACGTTGCGCTGCGTGGCCGGGTGGGCCCACATCTCGCGGTTCATCGCCGGCGCCACCAGCAGCGGGCAGCGCTCGATCGGCCGCGCCAGGCACAGCAGGCTCAGCAGGTCGTCGGCGCGGCCGTTGGCGAGCTTGGCGATGAAGTCGGCGCTGACGCCGGCGCCACGATCAGACGCATCGGCCGCGCGCGTGAGGTCGATGTGCGCCATGTTGTTGCGGCTCGCGCGTATCCCACTGGCTGGTGAACACCGGGCGCCCGCTCAGCGCCTGCATCGTGACCGCGCGTGATGAACTGCGTCCGCCGGCTGCGGTCATCACCACTTGCACGGTGGCGCCGGCCTTGACGAGCTCGCGCGTCGAATTCGGCGACCTTGTAGCAGGCGATGCCGCCGCTCAAGCCCAGCACGATGTGGCGGCCGTCGAGGTGCAGCGCTTCCGGACATGGCGCGCAATGTAGCAGTGTGAGATGGCGCCGCAGCGTCAGCGTGCAGGCGCCGTGGCACTTCTTGAATTTCAATCCGCTGCCACAGTGGCATGAGTTCGTTGCGGCCTGGCTGCGCCTCGAACATGTCGCGTCGAGGGCTTTGGTGCGTGATCGACCCAATACAGGCGCAGGCGCTGTGCGGCCAGGCAGGCGGCGTCGATCTGCGCGTCGCGATCGGTTGCTGCTGATGCGTCCGCGCTCGCATGCCGGAGTTGCAGATCGCGAATGCATTGCATGGCGTCGTGAAAACGCTGCGCATCGTCGGCTTCGTGGCAGCGGCGCGACCCAGTCGCTCCGCAAAGCACTCGACGGCTGCCATGAAGCCGCGCGACCAGGCGCTACTCCAGGACGCAACTCGTTGGCAGCCTGCTGCGGCGTTGCCATGACCCTGCGCCACGAAGGCCTCGCGGTCATGATCTTCGTAGGCCACGATCCACGGCGCGAGGTAGACGCCGTTGGGATCGTCGACCAACACTCGGCGTCGAGTTGCTGCGCCAACTCGCTCCAACGCGACGACAGCGCACGCTGCGCCTGGCGAGCATCGAGGGGTCGGCGAAGACCCGCGCGAAACTATCACCAAGCATCGCAGGCAGCGCACTGATCGATCGGCAATGGCGCGCGGCCCCGCCAACACGCCGGTCAGAAAGCCGTCGATCCACTCCCGGCGAGACGTGGCCGTCGAAACCCGCGAGCCGCCAGCACACCCGCTCGTAGTCGCTATCCACCGCCTCCGCCGCGGCAGCCTCCACATTCATTGGTCTTTGGTCTTTCGCGATTGGTTGTCTGGATGAACAACGACTCAGCTGCGCGTCGCACCGGATGTCAGCAGGTCATGAACCCATTGCCGCGCCTCGTCACCCGGTCCAGTTCACCGCGCCGACGATCTGATGCCGCGGCTGGCCGCTGCGATCGATCAACACGGTGGTTGGAAATACACGTGGCGTCCATGCCTTGGTGGCCGACCCGTCACGATCGAGCAACACGGGCAGCCGCAATGGTACGCGCTCGAGGAAGCGCCGGATGCCAGGCTCGGACTCTTGGTAGTTGATCGTCAGCACGACCACCGGGTCAGCGTGATGCGCGTTTGGCCAACGCCTCGAGCGAGGGCATCTCCTCGCGGCACGGTTCGCACCAGGTGGCCCAGAAGTTGAGCAGCACCGCGCGGCCCTGCAATGCCGACAGATCCCAAGTCTTGCCGTCGAGGTCGATCAACGACAGCGGCGGTGCCGACGCGTCGCCACCCACGGCCGCAGCTGATGTGCCTGCGCACCGGCAGCGAGGCCCAGCAGCAGCGCACATCAGCGCGCGGCGGTCGAACGATTGAATGCAACGCATGCGCAACCTGCTGGCGTGCACTGGTACGCCATGGCCATCGACCTGGTGCTCGACGGGTCAAGGCCGCTCGTGCGAGCATGCGGGCAAGAGGCGAACGAGATGCCGATCCGGCGCGCCTGAGCGTCAAGGCGTGATGCGCGGCGGGTCGGGGTGCAGCCGAGCCATGGCGAGCGTGTCGACATAGCGGCCGTCGCGCAACGCATAGGCGCGATGCGTGCCTTCGTGTTCGAGCCAAACTTGCGATACAGCGCGATCGCCGCCGCGTTGTCGGTATACACGTGCAGCTCGATGCGAAGGCAACCGAGCCAGCGGTCGGCCACGTCGAGCAGCGCAGCCATCAGCTGCGGAACCGACACCCCGACGCTGCCAATCCTTGGCCACCGAGATGCCCATGCCCAAGCGCATGCCGTCGCCGCACCGAGGGCGACGCAGGGTGCAAGCCCGCGCTGCCGATAATGCGCGACTCGCACCTCGGCCACCAGCATCAGGTCGCTGCGTCCCGGGGCCTCCCACTCGGCCAGGCGCGTACGCCATCCCTCGATGCTGGGGTACGGCAACTGGAGCAGACCGCCGAACACTTCAGGGTCCGACATCAGCAGAGCCAGGCTCTCGGCGTCGCTGGTGCGAACGCGGCGGATCGTGGATCTCGGTCACTGGGTGTCCTCCGGGCCGGGGTGTCCACCGATCGTTGTGCGCGAGGACGAGCAGGCTTGGCGCGCGACTGGACCACAGCGCGCATCACAACCGCTCGGCGACCCAGCCGTGCACCGAGGCCAGCGCTTGTGACAGCTTGCTGGCATCGCTGCCACCGGCCATCGCCAGATCGGCCTTGCCGCCACCCTTGCCGCCGACCTGCTGTGCCACGAAGTTGACCAGCTCGCCCGCCTTCAACCGCGCCACGCTGTCATTGGTGACGCCGGCGGCGAGCTGCACCTTGGCGCCATCGACCACGGCCAGCACGATGGCGGCGCTCTTGAGCTTGTCTTTGAGCTTGTCCATCGTCTCGCGCAGCGTCTTGGCGTCGGCACCCTGCAGCGTGGCCGCAAGCACTTTCAGCCCTTTGACGTCGATGGCCTGAGCCAGCAACTCGTCGCCTTGCGCCGATGCGAGCTTGCCCTTGAGCGCGGCAAGTTCCTTTTCCAGCCCGCGCACCTGATCGAGCACGGCCCCGACCCGGCCTTGCAGCTCCGCCGGCGTGACCTTCAAGCGTGCCGGCCATCTGTGACACGGTGGATTCGAGTTGCTGCAGCATAGGCCAGCGCGTTGTCGCCGGTCACCGCTTCGACGCGCCGCACGCCGGCGGCCACGCCGCCTTCGGAGACGATCTTGAACAGCCCGATGTCGCCGGTGCGCTGCACGTGCGTGCCGCCGCACAACTCGCGGCTCGAACCGATATCGAGCACACGCACGTCGGCGCCGTACTTTCGCCGAACAGCATCATCGCGCCGACCTTCTGTGCATCGTCCATGCTCATCACGCGCGCCTGCGTGGCGACGTTGGCGAGGATCTCGGCGTTGACCAGCGCCTCGACCTTGCGGATCTGCTCGTCGGTCATCGGCGCGTTGTGCGCAAAGTCGAAGCGTGTGTGCTCGGCATCGACCAGCGAACCCTTCTGCTGCACGTGGCCGCCCAGCACTTCGCGCAGCGCCTTGTGCATTAGGTGCGTCACGCTGTGGTTGCGCTGGGTCTTGACGCGCTTGTCGGCATCGACGCGTGCGCTGAGCGTGTCGCCGACCGCGATCGTGCCCTCCGCCACATGGACCTGATGGCCGAACACGTCGGCCTGGATCTTGGTGGTGTCTTCGACCACCGCGCGTGACGTGGCGTTGCGCAGCTCGCCGGTGTCGCCGACCTGGCCGCCGCTCTCGGCATAGAACGGCGTGTGGTCGAGCACGACCACCGCATCGTCGCCGGCCTTGATCTGTTTGACCGGAGCGCCATCGATGTACAGCGCGGTGACCTTCGCGTTCTCGCGCGCCAGGCCGTCGTAGCCGTGGAAGGTGGTCGGCGCGCCGCTGTAGGCCAGGCCCGCGGCCATCTTGAACTTGGCCGCCGCCCGGGCTTGCGCGCGCTGACGGTTCATCGCCGCATTGAAGCCCGCCTCGTCGACCGTGACGCCGCGCTCGCGGCATACGTCGGCCGTGAGGTCGAGCAGGAAAGCCAAAGGTGTCATGCAGCTTGAATGCGGTTTCACCATCGACTTGCCGCGTGCCGCCGGCCAATGCCGCTTCGAGAATCTCCATGCCGTTGGCGATGGTCTGGAAGAAGCGCTCTCTCCTCGACCCTGAGCACCTCGGTCACGCGCGCGGCTTCGCGCCGCAATTCGGGATACGCATCACCCATCTCGGCCGCCAGCGGCGCCACGAGCTTGTGGAAGAAGGGCTTGCTCGCGCCGAGCTTGTAGCCGTGGCGAATTGCGCGCCGCGCGATGCGGCGCAGCACGTAGCCGCGGCCTTCGTTGCCCGGAATCACGCCATCGGTCACCGTGAACGCGCAGGCGCGGATGTGATCGGCGATCACCTTCAGCGACGGCGTCTGCGAATCAGCGATCGGCTGCGCCGCCGGATGCCAGCACCGCCGTCACGCGTGGCCGCCAGCAACTTCGACGAACAGGTCGATCTCGTAGTTCGAATGCACGTGCTGCAGCACCGCCGTCAGCCGCTCCAGCCCCATGCCGGTGTCGACACTGGGCTTGGGCAGCTTGTGCATCACACCGTCTTCGGTGCGGTTGAACTGCATGAAGACGTTGTTCCAGATCTCGATGTAGCGGTCGCCGTCCTGCTCGGCGCTGCCCGGCGGGCCACCCGCCACCTCGGGACCATGGTCGTAGAAGATCTCGCTGCACGGGCCGCAGGGGCCGGTGTCGCCCATCATCCAGAAGTTGTCCGGAGCTGATAGCGGGCGCCCTTGTTGTCGCCGATGCGCACGATCCGCTCGGGCGGCAGGCCGATCTCCTTGATCCAGATGTCGAAGGCCTCGTCGTCCTCGGCATAGACCGTGGCCCACAACTTGTCGGCCGGCAGCTTGAAGCGCACGGTCAGCAGCTCCCACGCGAAGGCGATCGCATCCTTCTTGAAGTAGTCGCCGAAGCTGAAGTTGCCGAGCATCTCGAAGAACGTGTGGTGGCGCGCGGTGTAGCCCACGTTCTCGAGGTCGTTGTGCTTGCCGCCGGCGCGGATGCACTTCTGCGCGGTGGCCGCGCGCGTGTAGGGCCGCTTGTCGAAGCCGAGGAAGACGTCCTTGAACTGGTTCATGCCGGCGTTGGTGAACAGCAGCGTCGGGTCGTCGCCCGGCACCACCGGCGAGCTGGCCACCACCGGTGGCCCTTGGACTCGAAGAAGGTCAAAAACGTGGAGCGGATCTCGGCTGCTTTCATGCGCGGCTTTGCGATGGGACCGGTGATTTTAGGCGGTGCGCACGAGGTGGTTGTCGGCGCCGCCGGCAGTGCCGAACGGGACCAGCCCGGATCGGGCAGTTGGGCGGCTGCCTTGGCTTGGTGACTCGATCCGTGCGTGTCATTCCATTTCGCCGCCGGCATCCACGCCACTGTGCGGTTCGTGGCGAGTCTGGCACGTGGACTTTGTCGGCGGCCGTTTCCGCGACGGCATATCGAGATATTTGCCCGCTGTCTCTGGGTGCGACGTAGCATCCCTGTCGTGGCCTACTGAACCGGTACCGTGCCGAAGATCATGGACGTCGAAAAAATCGTGCCCGCGCCAAGCAGAGGCGACGAGGTTGCTGCGGTGGTTCTCGCAGTCCTGACTCTGCCCGATCGCCCCCGCCGCACAGGCGTGGGAGCCCACTGCCCCGGTGGAGTTGGTGGTGCCGGCCGGCACCGGGGGCGGTGCCGACCAGATGGCGCGCTTCATTCAGGAAATGGTGAAGAAGCACAACTTGATGGCGCAGCCGCTCAATGTGGTCAACAAAGCGGGCAACTCGGGCGCCGAGGGCCTGCTCGACGTCAAGGCGGCGCAGGGCAACCCGCACAAGCTGATCATCACGTTGTCCAACCTGTTCACCACGCCGATGGCTACCGGCACCAAATTCACCTGGCAGGACATCACGCCGGTGCAGATGCTGGCGCTCGACCAGTTCGTGCTGTGGGTGAACGCCAAGTCGCCCTATCAGTCGCCGAAAGACGTTCTCGGACCATGCGCGGCGCCCCGCCGGGCAGCATCAAGCTGGGCGGCACCGGCAGCAAGCAGGAAGATCAGCTGATCACCGTGTTGCTCAGAGACCGCGGCCGCGACCGGCTGACCTACGGTGCCGCTGAAGGGCGGCGGCGATGTCGCCGACAGGCGTTGGCCGCCGGCGAGGTCGACCTGACCGTCAACAACCCGATCGAGGCCGAGAAGCTGTGGCGGGAGGGCAGGTGCGGCCGCTGTGCGTATTCGACGGCAACCGGCTCGACTACCACGCCAAGGTGACCGGCTCCATGAGTTGGAACGACCTGCCGACCTGCATGTCGTTCGGCATCCCGGTGCAGTACCTGATGCTGCGCGGCATCTTCACCACGCCCGAAGCCACGCCCGATCACAGTGGCCTCACTACGTGCAACTGCTGGCCAAGGTGCGCGCACTGCCGGAGTGGAAGGAGTTCATGGCGCAAGGCGCGTTCAAGCAAGAGACCCTCGGCGGACGGCCGTTCGTCGACTGGCTCGAGCGCGCTGAAGCTTCACCGTGTGTTGATGCGCGAGGCAAAGTTCATGGCGCCCAACGCCAACACGCTCGCCGTGGCGCCGCCACCGGGCGCGACTGCGACCGCCAAGAAGTAGTCTGCTGGCTGGCGCGGTCGTAGCCGCGGGCCGAGTTAGGGATGATTCCGCTCGCCGGCTCTGTCGCCGGAGATTGCAGGGAACCTCCTATGTCCAGCGCCGCCAGATTCAGTTGGGAAGACCCGTTGCTGCTCGACGAGCAGCTCACCGACGACGAGCGCCAGGTGCGAAACGCCGCCCGCGAGTATTGCCAGGGCGCCTTGCGCCGCGCGTGCTCGAGGCGTTTCGCCACGAGAAGACCGACGTCTCGATCTTCCGCGAGATGGGGTCGCTCGGAATGCTCGGGCCGACCATCCCCGAGGCCTACGGCGGCGCGGGCCTGAACTACGTCTGCTACGGCCTGGTGGCGCGCGAGGTCGAACGCATCGACTCGGGCTACCGCTCGATGATGAGCGTGCAGACGTTCGCTGGTGATGGTGCCGATCAACGAGTTCGGCACCGAGGCGCACGAAGCGCGAAGTACCTGCCCAAGCTCGCCACCGGCGAATGGATCGGCTGCTTCGGCCTCACCGAGCCGAACCACGGGTCCGGACCCCGGCAGCATGGTGACGCGCGCGAAGAAGGTGCCGGGTGGCTACAGCCTGAGCGGCGCCAAGATGTGGATCACCAACTCGCCGATCGCCGACGTGTTCGTGATCTGGGCCAAGGACGACGGTGGTGCAGATCCGCGGCTTCATCCTCGACAAGGGCGCCAAGGGGCTGACGCGCGCCGGCGATTCACGGCAAGATCGGCCTGCGCGCCAGCATCACCGGCGAGGTGGTGATGGACGAGGTGTTCTGCCCCGAGGAGAACGCCTTTCCCGAGGTGCGCGGCCTGAAGGGCCCGTTCACCTGCCTGAACAGCGCGCGCTACGGCATCGCCTGGGGCGCGCTGGGCGCGGCCGAGGACTGCATGCACCGCGCGCGCCAGTACGTGCTCGATCGCAAGCAGTTCGGCCGCCCGCTGGCCGCCAACCAGCTGGTGCAGAAGAAGCTCGCCGACATGCTGACCGACATCACGCTCGGCCTGCAGGGCTGCCTGCGCCTGGGCCGCCTGAAGGACGAAGGCAAGGCTGCGGTCGAGACCACCAGCATCTTGAAGCGCAACAGCTGCGGCAAGGCGCTCGACATCGCGCGCGTGGCACGCGACATGATGGGCGGCAACGGCATCAGCGACGAGTTCGGCGTGGCGCGCCATCTGGTCAACCTCGAGGTGGTCAACACCTACGAAGGCACGCACGACATCCATGCGCTGATCCTCGGGCGCGCTATCACCGGCATCAAGCGTTTACTGCATGAGCCATCGCCGGGCCGCCCCAAGATGGCTCGCTCCCCTGTGGGGGACGGCGCGGCACGCGCCAAGGGAGTCCGGTGACGCGGCCCGCTCCGCTGCAAGGCGTGCGTTGTGCTCGACCTGAGCCGCGTGCTGGCCGGTCCGTGGTGCGGCCAACTGCTTGCCGACTACGGTGCCGACGTGATCAAGGTCGAGCGGCCCGGTGTCGGTGACGACACCGCGCGTGGGGCCCGCCGTGGTGGGGCGGCGCTGACGACCAGATGTCGGCCTACTACCTCGAGCGCCAACCGCGGCAAACGGTCGATCGCGATCGACATCGCCACCGACGAGGGCGCGGCGCTGGTGAGGCGGCTCGCCGAGCACGCCGACATCCTGCTCGAGAACTACAAGGTCGGTCAGCTCGCGAAATATGGGCTCGACCATGCCGCGCTGAGCCGGTTGAATCCGCGCCTGATCTATTGCTCGATCACCGGCTATGGACAGGACGGCCCCTACGCGCCCGCCGCCGGCTATGACTTCGCGATCCAGGCCACTGGCGGCCTGATGAGCGTGACCGGCGAGAAAGGACGGCACGCCGGGTGCCGAGCCGCAGAAAGTGGGTGTCGCGGTGGCCGACCTGTTCACCGCGCCTGTACGCCACCACCGCGATCCTGGCCGCGTTGCAAGAGCGGCACCACACCGGCCGCGGCCGCTGGATCGACGCCGCGCTGCTCGACACGCAACTCGCGATGCTGGCCAACCAGGCCAGCAACTACCTGGTGGGCGGCAAGACGCCCAAGCGCATGGGCAACGCGCACGTCAACGTCGTGCCGTACCAGGTGTTCAAGACGCAGGATGGCCACATCGTGCTGGCGGTCGGGCAACGACGGCCAGTTCCAGCGCTTTTGCAAGCTGGCCGGCCGCGAGGCGATCGGCACTGACCGCGCTGTTGCGCGACCAACGCGCTGCGCATCGAGCACCGCGACGCGCTACGCGCCGCTGATTGCTGGTCTGGATGCGCGAACGCACCACCGCGCAGTGGACCGCGCTGCTCCGAACCCAACGCGGTGCCGTGCGCGCCGATTCTCGAGCTGCCCGAGGTCTTCAACCACCCGCAGGTGGTGGCCCGCGGCATGAAGATCCACAACGCGCGGCATGCCCATGGTGGCCGCGCCGATGCGCCTGGACGGCCAGCGTGCAGTATCGGAGGCACCGGCACCCCGGCTCGACGAGCACGGGCGCGCGCCATCCGCGATGCGCTGGGCCGAGTCGATGCCTGGCCCGACGCCGACTGACACGAATTCGGAGTTCACGATGGACATGAAAACCTCGCCGCTGGCGACGCTGCAGGATGCGACGCTGCTGCGCACCAACGCGCTGATCGACGGCCACTGGGTGGCCGGCAACGACTCGCTTCGCGGTGCACGATCCCGCCACCGGGCACAAGCTGGTCGACGTGGCCAACCTCGGCGCCGCCGAGACCGACCGCGCGATCGCCGCCGCCAACGCCGCCTGGCCGGCTTGGCGCGGCAAGACCGCCAAGGAGCGGCAGGCCATCCTGATGAAGTGGTTCGCAGCTGCTGAACCAGCATGCCGACGACCTGGCCCGCATCATGACCGCCGAGCAAGGCAAGCCGCTGGCCGAGGCGCGTGGCGAGGTGATCTACGGCGCCAGCTTCATCGAATGGTTCGCCGAAGAAGGCAAGCGCGTCTACGGCGAGACGATCCCGACCACCGACTCCAGCAAGCGCGACGGTCGTCATCAAGCAGTCGATCGGCGTGTGCGCGGCGATCACGCCGTGGAACTTTCCGATCGCGATGATCACGCGCAAGGTGGCGCCGGCGTTGGCCGCCGGCTGTCCGGTGGTGATCAAGCCGGCCGAAGCGACACCGCTGTCGGCGCTGGCCTGCGCCGAGCTCGCGCAGCGCGCCGGCATGCCGGCCGGCGTGCTCAACGTGCGTGACCGCCGATGCGCAGCAATCGATCGCCGTCGGCAAGGCGCTGTGCGCGTCGCGACGCTGGTGCGCCACCTGTCGTTCACCGGCTCCACCGAGGTCGGCCGCATCCTGATGCAGCAATGTGCGCCGACGATCAAGAAGATGTCGCTCGAACTCGGCGGCAACGCGCCGTTCATCGTGTTCGACGATGCCGACCTCGACAGCGCGGTCGACGGCGCGATGGTCAGCAAGTACCGCAACGCCGGCCAGACCTGCGTGTGCGCCAACCGCCTGTACGTGCAGGATGACGTCGTACGACGCCTTCGTGGCCAAGCTGGCCGAAAAATCCAAGGGCATCCAGCGTCGGCAACGGCTTCGAGGCCGGTGTCAACCAGGGCCCGCTGATCGACGGCCAGGCGATGGCCAAGGTCGAGGCGCACGTGGCCGACGCGCTGGCCAAGGGCGCCCGGCTCGTGGCCGGCGGCACGCGCATCGGCGAGCGCTTCTACACGCCCACCGTGCTGGCCGAAGCGACCTCCGAGATGCTGTGCGCGCGCGAGGAGACCTTCGGCCCGGTGGCGCCGGTGTTCCGCTTCAAGACCGAGGCCGAGGCGATCGCAACTGGCCAACGCCACCGAGTTCGGCTTGGCGAGCTACTTCTACAGCCGCGACGTCGGCCGCATCTTCCGTGTGGCCGAGGCACTCGAGTACGGCATGGTGGGCATCAACACCGGGCTGATCTCGGTGGCCGAGGTGCCATTCGGCGGCGTCAAGCAATCCGGCCTCGGCCGCGAGGGCTCGCACCACGGCATCGATGACTACGTCGAAATCAAATACCTCTGCCTGGGCGACTTGAACAAGTAGACCGGCGGGCGCGGCGCACGGCGGCGTGGCGGCCGGGCGCGTGGTCAGAGCTGTGTTGGCACCTCGTCGTTGGCCGCCGGGTCGCCCCGCTCGAGGCGATTGAAAAACCCGCGCGGCCTTGCGCGTTGTTCTGCGAGGCCTGGCTTGCAGCCAGCCGCAACAGCGTGGCTGCGTCGCGCCCGTCACCGGGATAGCGGGCCACGCCCGCGCCTACGGCCACCACGAGATCCTGCCCGGCCACGCTAAGCGGCCGCTGCAGGCTCTGCGACAACTTGGCGAGCACACGATCGCCGTCGTCAGCGCCTTCGATCCAGGCCAGCAACACGGCGAAGCGGTCGGCACCGATCGCCGCCACCACGTCACTGGCCCTCAGGCCCGAACGCAAGCGCACGGCGATCTTCCTGCGCAGCACGTTGGCCGCTTCGACGCCGAGTTTGGCCTCGGCCGCGGCGAGACCCTCGACGCGCAGCGCCAGCAGCGCCATCGGCGCGGGCTCGCGCTCGCGCAACGCGAGCAGGTGTGTCATGTGCTCCATCAACTGCGCGTGATTGGGCAGGCCGGTTCCTAGGTCAGTTGCATAGGCGCGCCGCGCGGTCATTTCCATGCCTCTTGCGCTCGACGCCCTGCCGCAGCGCCAGCGCCAGCCGGGCCGGCCTGCGCGTCACGCGCCGGCACCACCTCTTGCACGCCCAGCTGCAACAGCCGGGCAAGGTCGGCAGCCGCCGGCTCTGGCGTGACCAGCACCAAAGCCATGTCGAGCACCACGTGCGACAGCGCGCTCCAGTGAACGAGCGCATGCAGCTCGTCCGTCGTCGCCAGGTCGAGCAGCAGCGCGTCGTAGTGATTGATCCGCAGTTGCTCGCTCGCGCTGGCGAGGCTGCCGCAGGCCTGCACGATGAACGGCCCGAATGACGACGTCGCCAGGTCCGGCGGCGAAGGGCGCTTGGAATAGCACGTGAATCGGAGCGCTCATCGCCCGGCGATCGTGCGCCAAGCCGCGCTACGCTGGGCAGACTCGAAAACACCGAGCGTCGGTGGCCACATCTTGGGGCAACCACCGGCCAAAGCGGCCAATCAGCCCGTCATGTGCGATGTGGAGCGGGTGAAGGGAATCGAACCCTCGTATGAAGCTTGGGAAGCTGCCGTTCTGCCATTGAACTACACCCGCAATCGGCGTCATTCTAGTCGTGCCCGTGTCGCGCAGGCGGCACCGCCGGGCGCGGGGTAGCCCTCTCGATGCGCGCCGCTCGCGCGTGCCAGAGTGGTGCCACGCCGAATCCGTTGAACCGTGAATCGATTCGCCCTTTCAGACCCGCTTGACGAAGCGCGCACCGCGATCTCGCGCCGCATCCTCTTCGTCGCCACCGCGGTGTTCGGGCTTGGCGCGCTGCTGATGGCGACCGGGCCGTTTCCGATACCCCATCGCGCGGCGTTGGTGACCAGCTTCACGCAGGCGGCAGCTGCTCTCCTTGCTGGCCACGCGCTGGCGCGGCGAGGCGACGCAGTGGGCAGTGTTGGGCATCACGCGTCGCGGCATTGACCCTGGTCGCCCTGTATGCTGGGTTCAGCGGCTTGGGACTGAATGCGCCCGCGATCGGCTTCGCGACGCTGTTGCCGATGGCGATCTGCGCGGCTGTCGGCATGCGCTCCGGCGTCATCACGGCGGTGGCCAGCGTGGCATCGCTGCTGGTGCTGGCATGGGCCGAACACCGCGGCCTGATTAGCGGCGCCGGCTTGCTGGCCGACTTGGGCCTCGAGCGCCGACTGGCCAATCACATGCTGCTGCTGGGCGCCGGCCTGGCTTGCGGTGCGATGGTCGCCCAGGTGCTGTTGATTCACCGCCGCGCCGGCGCCGAACGCGAGGCCCGCTTTGTCGGGCTGCTCGGCATCGCGGTGGACACCTACTGGGAGCTCGACGCGACGCTGAGCGCCACCACGATCTGGCGCCGCGACAAGGACAACCGCTTCGTGCAGCTCGAGCAGGTGCTCCCTGCACCTTGGGACCAAGCAGACAGCCGGTTCGAGGCGGCCGATCTGGCTGCGCACAAGGCAGACCTGGCGGCGCGCCGGCCGTTTCGCGACTTGCACGCGCGGTGGGTCTTGCCCGATGGCCGCATTCGCCACGACCACGTGAGTGGCGAGCCGCGCTTCGACGCGCAGGGCGCTTTGCTGGCTATTGGGGCGTGACGCGCGACACCACGGCCAACGTGGAGATGCAACAAGCGATGCGCGCCACCGAGTCGCTACCGCGACCTCTTTGAGTTGTCGCCGCTGGCGTTGGTGATCCACTGCGATTGGCAGGTGGTCGATGCCAATGCGGCAGCGCTCGCGTTGTTCGGCTACGCCGATGTCGCGGCGATGGCGCGCGAGCCCTTCGCAGCATCTGGGCTCACCCGAGCAGCAGGGGCTCGCTCAGCGAGCGATTGCGCGTGGCAGAACAAGGGGGCCCGTCTGGCGGCGGTGATCTACCACACCGTCACGCGCGATGGACGGCGACTGATCCTGCGCGCCAGTGCCACGCGCCTGGATCACGAGAGCGACCCCAGCGTGCTGTCGATCTTTGACGACATCACCGAGCTGCACGAAGCACAGGAGGGCCTGCGCCGCTCGGAAACCACGCTATCGCATCTGGTCGCGACCAGCCCCGACCTGATCACGCTGACCGATCTCGAAGCGGCCAATACGTGATGGTCAACGACACGTTCACGCGCTTCACCGGCTATTCGCGCGAACAGGTGATCGGCCACACCGCGCTGGAGCTGGGCATCTGGGGCGATCCGAAGCAGCGGGCCGCGTTCGTCGAGGCGCTGCGCAGCCGGGGGCACGGTGGCCGACTGGCCGCAGGAGTTCGTGTCGCGCACCGGCGAGCGATTCCTGCTGCTGCTGTCGGCCGCACAGTTCGAGCTCGAGGGCCGGCGCTACCTGGTCCTCAACGGACGCGACATCTCGGAGTCGAGCGCACGCGGCTGGCCCACGAAGCGGTGCTACAAAACGCGTCGTTGGGCATCGCCTTCACGCGCGAAATGGTCTTCGTGCAGGCCAATCCGGCACTCGAGCAGATGCTGGGCCGGGATCGCGGCTCACTGACCGGCCAGTCCGGGCGCGTGGTCTGGCGCAGCGACGCGCTGAGTACTGCGCAGGTCGGCGCGTTGATCAACGCAGCGCCTCGCTCGCGGTGAACCGGTCGAGTTCGTGCACGAGCTGACGCGACGCGACGGCTCGCGCTTCTGGGGGCCGCATGCTGGCCAGGTGCTGGACCCGACGCACCCTTTGCGCGGCGGCACGATCTGGATCGTCGAGGACATCACCGAGCGCCGGCGCACCGAGCGAAGCCTGGCCAAGGCGCGCGACGACGCCGAGGCCGCCAGCCGCGCCAAGAGTGCGTTCCTGGCCAACACCAGTCACGAAATCCGCACGCCGTTGAACGGCCTGGTCGGGTTGGCGCGGCTGGCGCGCCGGCCCGAAGTCGACGAGCCGCGCCGCCGCCAATACCTCGATCAGATCGGCGACAGCGCCGAGACCGCTGACTGCGGTGATCTCCGACGTGCTCGATTTGTCAAGATCGAGGCCGGCAAGCTGCTGATCGACCACATCCCGTTCGACCTTGGCTCGCTGTTCGACTCGCTGGGCCGTGTCTACGGCACGCTGGCCGACGCGCGGGACTCGTGCTACGAGCAGACGATCGACCCCGCGCTGCCGCGCCGCGCTGACCGGCGATCCGGTGCGGCTTGCGGCAGATTCTCACCAACTACCTGAACAACGCCCTGAAGTTCACCCACCACGGTCGCATCGGCCTGGCCGCGTCGGCGGCGCGCGACGGCCGGTTGCGTGTCGAGGTCAGCGACACCGGACCGGGCATCGACCCAGCCGTGCCAGCAGCAGCTGTTCACCCCATTCACCGCAGGCCGACCAGTCGACCACGCGCCGCTTCGGCGGCACCGGCCTCGGGCTGTCGATTTGCCGCGAACTGGCCAGCCTGATGCACGGCAGCGTCGGCGTTCACAGCGCGGTCGGCCACGGCAGCCGCTTCTGGGTCGAGCTGCCGCTGGACAGTGCGCCGGCCTATTCACCCGACACCAGGCTTCGGCGAGGAGAAGACGGCACCGCGCGCTGGCCGGCGCACGCGTGCTGATGGCCGAAGACAACGCGGTCAACATGACGATTGCCGTGGCGATGCTCGAGCAATGGGGCGTGATCGTCTCGCAGGCCAGCGACGGCGCGCAGGCGCTCGAGGCGGTGGCACAGGCAGAGCGCTCGGGCCAACCATTCGATGTCGTGCTGATGGACGTGCAGATGCCGGCGATGAGCGGCTACGAGGCCACGCGCCTGCTGCGCGAGCGGCACGATGCGCAGACGCTGCCGATCATCGCGTTGACGGCCGCCGCGTTGACCTCCGAGCGCGAGCTGGCAGCTGGCGGCAGGCATGAAGCGACTTTCTCACCAAGCCGATCGATGCCCAGCGCCTGCACGATACGCTGAGTGCCACGCTCGACGCACGGCGCGCGGCGCGCAACGCCAAGCCTGAGCGAGCCATGCAGGCGTGATTTTCGAAGCCCTGCTGTAGTGGCGCCACCGCATCGTCGATCGTGCCAGGGCCGTGCGCAGCTACGTGCTGCGCGGCGGGCGCATGGGCAGCGGCCAGCAGCGCGCGCTTGCGCGAGCTCGCGCCGCGCTTCGTGCTGCCGTTTCCGCGAACAGCCGCTCGACTGGGTCAGCCGCCTTCGGACGCGATGCACCTCGCGTGCTCGAGATCGGCTTCGGCATGGGCGACGCCACGGCGCACGATCGCCGCCGCGTCGCCCGGCGATCGACTTCATCGGCGTCGAGGTGCATCCGCCGGGCGTGGGCGCGCTGCTGCAGCAGCATCGAGGCGCGCGCGCCTGCGCAACGTGCGCATCGTGCAGCACGACGCGGTGGCGGTGCTGACCCACATGATCGCGCCGTGCGTCGCTGGCCGGCGCGCATGGTGTTCTTTCCCGATCCGTGGCCCAAGAAGCGTCATCACAAGCGGCGCCTGATCCAGCCGCCGCTCGGTGTCGCTGTTGGCCTCGCGCTGGCTGCAGGCGCGCACGCTGCACCTGCGCCGACCGACTGGGAGCCGTACGCGCGGCAGATGCTCGCAAGTGCTGAGCGCCGAGCCGCCGTTGCGCAACACCGCCGCACGGCTTCGCGCCGCGGCCCGCCTATCGGCCGCTGACCAAGTTCGAGCAGCGCGGCGAGCGCTCGGACACGCGAGCCGCGACCTGGTGTTCCGCAAGCGACTGAGCCTGATCGCTTCAGTCGGCCCACTGACAGGCCGCTCCAGGCGGTCGCCAGCACCACGACGCCGAAGCGCGATGCGATACCACGCGAACGGCACGAAGTGTGGGTGGAGATGTAGCGCAGCAGCCAGCGCACGCAGCAGCCAGGCGCTGAGATGAACGACGACCAGCATGCCCGACCGGCGAACAGCGGCACAGTCGGCCAGCGCGAGCAGCGCGCGCTCCTTGCACAAGCTGAATAGGCGCCGGCGCCGATCAGCGTCGGGATCGCGAGGTAGAAGCTGAACTCGGTCGCCGCCTCGCGCGACAAGCCCGAACAGCATGCCGCCGATGATGGTGGCGCCCGAGCGGCTGGTGCCCGGGATCAGCGCCAGCGCACTGCGCGAGGCCCACCTTCAGCGCGTCGAGCGCGCGTCATGTCGTCGACCGAATCGATGCGCGCGCCATGGTCGTGCGCCGCTCGGCCCACAGGATGATGAAGTCCGCCGACGATGAAAGTGCGTCGCCACCACCGGCGCGTGTGAACAGCTGCGCCTTGATCAGCCTTGCCGAACGACCAGGCCGAGCACCACCGCCGGCGCGAAGGCGATCGCCACGTTGACCAGCGAAGGCGCCGTGCCGCGCGCTCGAGCCGAGCTCGAGCACGGTGTCGCGCAGGCGCTGCGCGGTACTGACCACGATCACGGCGAGCGATCGCGCCGATCTGGATCGACGATCTCGAACACCTTGCCGCGTTCTCGTCGACGAAGCCGAGCAGCGACGCCGGCGAGGATCAGGTGCCCGGTGGACGAGATCGGCAGGAACTCGGTCAGGCCTTCGACGACGCCCATCACCGCGGCCTTGGCCAGCAACACCAGTCCAACATCCACCCTCCCGCGTGCAGCCGCGCGGATGATACGAGCGGGCTCGGCGCCACGCTGCGTTCGGTGCGCCACCTCGGTTGAATCCCTCTTGTGCGTGTGGCGCTGCTCGCGTCGCAATCTGCACTGTCGCGCAAGCAATGTCGCCGCTCGGCGCATGGTTGACCCTCCTGCAGCGCGTCGATTACATTACTGACCGGTCAGTCATTAAGACATGAACGAAATCGTCACTCCAATCCGCCGTCGCCAGAAGGAGGCGCGGCCGCAGCACTGCTCGACGCCGCGCTTGATGCTGTTCGTCGAAAAGGGCTTCGCCGCCACCCGCGCCGAGGAGGTGGCGCAGCGCGCGGGTGTCCAAGGGCACGCTGTACCTGTACTACCCGAGCGAAGAAGAGTTGCTCAAGGCCGTGATCCGCGAACACCTGTCGTCGCGCATCGCCGCCGGCGCAGCCGAGGCCGAGAAGCACCGTGGCACCGCGGCCGATCTGCTGCGCGAGGTGTTCAGCCGCTGGTGGCTCGAGGTGTTCGACAGCCCGACCTCGGGCGTGTTCAAGCTGATCATCACCGAGGTGCGCAACTTTCCCGACCTCGCCGAGTTCTACAGCCGCGAGGTCGTGCTACCTGGCGAACAACTGATCGCGCGCATCGTGCAGCGTGGCATCGACAGCGGCGAGTTCGATGAGCCTCGACGTGGCCGGCGTCGTGCACTCGCTGGTGCTGCCGATGGTGATGCTGTGCCTGCACAAGCATTCGCTGGGCGCGTGCGCCGCCCATCACGAGGATTTCTGACGCGCACGCGTTCATCCACTCGCACATCGACCTCGTGATCCGCGGCTTGCTGCACAACAGTGCCGATGCGCAGCGCCTGGCGCGACGCGCCGGCCGCGCGCACTGACGCGCCCGTAAAATTTGCGGTTTCGGCTGCCGACCAGCCCGAGCCCGCCTCTACCACGCCATGAACCTCGAACTCGCCCGCTTCAACATGATCGAGCAGCAGATCCGGCCCGTGGAGCGTGCTCGACCCGGCCGTGCTCAGCCTGTTGGCGGTGGTGCGCCGCGAGGACTTCGTGCCGACCGCCTACCGCGCCCTCGCCTTCGTCGACAGCGAGGTGCCGCTTGCCCGAAGGCCAATGCATGCTGGCGCCCAAGGTCGAGGCGCGGCTGCTGCAGGAGGCCGGCGTGCAGCGGCACGAGCGAGTGCTCGAAGTCGGCGCCGGATCGGGTTTCATGGCGGCGTTGTTGGCGCATCGCGCGCGCTCGGTGTTGACGCGCTGGAGTTGCACGCGGCGCTGGCGACGATGGCCGCCGCGCAATCCTGCAGCGCGCCGGCATCGCCAACTGCAAGGTGCGCGTGCACGATGGCGCGCGCGGCATGCCCGACGAAGCGCCGTTCGACGTCATCGTGCTGTCGGGTTCGGTCAACACGGTGCCGCCGGCGCTGCTGCAGCAGCTGGCGCCCGGCGGGCCGACTTGATGGCCATCGTCGGCGACGAGCCGATGATGCGCGCCGTGCGCGTGCAGCGGCTGTCGGACTCGCGCTTCGAGACCCGCGACCTGTTCGACACGGTGGCGCCGCGGCTGCGCGGCTTCGACGAGCCGAGCCGGTTCCACTTCTGACCCCGCGTGGCAGCGCCCGTCATCCAGGCCGCCGGCCATCGACCACTTCATCGCTGCGCGCGCACCGGCCGGCACCTGCAATCGGCGGCGCATCGCAAACAGCATTGCCGCCGCGACGGCGGCTCGCCTACAAAGCCGGCTGCCGCTTGCCCGCTCTCGCCACACGCCCGTTCACAGGACGATCAGCTATGACTTTTGCGCCGTCGCGCCCGACCCTCTACCCTGTTCGGCCCGCTGCCCTCGCCGTGGCCTGCGCACTGGCGCTGCTGCCGGCCTGGGCCAGTGCCCAGAGCCTGCGCGAGTTGTATGACGCGGCGCACGCGCCTACGACGCCACCTACCTGGCTGCGCGCGCGCTGGCCGATTCGGCGCAACTACCGGGCCGCGCAGGCCGACGCGTTGAACCGTCCCAACGTCGGCTTGTCGGCCAGCGCCACGCGCACCGATGCCGACGTGCCGTCCACCGTGACGGGGCCCAACCGAACGGCGATCCCGTTTACCAGCGGCCACTTCTTCAACAACCGCGTCGACGGCACGCGTCAGCGCCATCCAGCCGCTGTACAACCGCAGCAACGACGCCATCATCACGCAGGCGCAGCGCGGGCTCGATGTGGCGATGGCCGACCTCGAAAGTGCCGAGCAGGACCTGATCATTCGAGTCGCGCAGGCCTACTTCGACGTGCTGGCGGCCTACGATGCGCTGGTCACCTCGCAGACCGGCAAGACGGCGATCGCCGAGCAGCTCGCCTCGGCCAAGCGCAATTTCGAAGTCGGCACCGCCACCATCACCGACACCCGCGAAGCGCAAGCGCGCTTCGATCTGGCCATCACGCAGGAGATCGCGGCCGAGAACGACCTGCGCACCAAACGCGTCGCGCTCGATACGGCTGGTGGGCCGCACCAACGCGTGATCCCAAGCCGCTGGCCGAGCCGGTGACGCTGCCCGGCCCGGCGCCTGACGACGTCGACGCTGTGGGTCAACACTGCCGATCAGGTGCATCCGCTGATCCGCAAGGCTCGCCTGGGGCTGGATGATCGCGCAGGCTGGAGACCGAACGCGCACGCGCCGCCGAGGAGCGCGACGGTCGACCTGGTGGGATCCGGTGGGCGCCAATCGCCTGCGCCGGCACCTGCGCCACGCGCGCCGGGCACCTCCACCATCAGGCGTGATCGGTCTGCAGATGAAGATGCCGCTGTACACCGGCGGTGCTGACCAGAACCGCATCAAGGAAACGCTGTCGCTGGAGGACAAGGCGCGCAACGACCTCGAGGCCGCGCGGCGCGGCGTCGCGCAAGGCACGCGGGTGGCGTTCCTCGGCCTGAAGTCCGGGCGCGCGCAGGTCAATGCGCTGGAGGCGCTGAGTCGTCGAGCAAGCTCGCGCTGGAGCCACCCAACTGGGCTACAAGGTCGGCGTGCGCGTCAGACATCGACGTGCTCAATGCGCAGACCCAGCTCAATCCTGACGCAGCGCGACCTGGCGCGCTCGCGCTACGACGTCGTCGTCAACGGCTTGCAGCTGCGCCAGGCGGCCGGCGAATTGCGCCCCGACGACGTCAACAGCGGTCAACGCGCTGTTGGCGCCCTGAGCGACTCGGCGCAGTACGCGCGTTAGCTTTACGCAACTTTTCGCGGACAGTCGGAGCGCTCGCGCAAACACGCGGCGAACGCGGCGCGCCGGATACTCGCGCGCCATGTCGTCGTCGACCCACGCCGCGCATCGCGGCTCACCGCGGCTCGGGACTCGGCGAGCCCGATCTTGGCGGTCGTCGGCGGCGATGACGCAGGGCTGGCTGCTCGCGCAGGATCAGGCGCTGCCGATCCCAACGCGGCGAGGCGTTGCCCAGCGCGCGCCGATGGCTTGCGCCGCCACTGACGCCTACCTGCGTCGCTTGCAGGCGCGCGCCACCGATGCGTGCTGCGCCGAGGCCAAACCGTTCGAACAACAGTTCGCCGATCACTTTCGCGAGCTGGTGCAGGCCGACCCTGCGGCGCGCGCCTGAGCACCGCCGCCACGCACGCAGCGTCCGTTCAGCGAACGGCTGGCGCTGTTCTGGGCCAACCACGCTTCACGGTGTCGATGGCCAAGGGCGCAGCGCGCGGGCTGGTCGGCTCGTTCGAAACGCGAAGCGATCCGGCCCCAGATCGCCGGCCACTTCGACCAATTGCTGATGGCGTCGGCGGCTCAGCACGCGGCGATGCTGCGCTACCCTCGACAACGCGCTCTCCGGCCGGGCGCGCACTCGCGCATCGTGGCGCGCCTGGCGCGGCAACACGCGCGACGACGGCGTCGTGCCTCAGCATCACCGGGCTGAACGAAAACCTCGGCGCGCGAGGTGCTCGAAGCTGCACACGCTGGGCGTCGACGGCGGCTACACCGCAGGCCGCAGACGTCGCCGCGTTCGCCGTGCTCGTGCACGAGCTGGCGCGCGCTGCCGCGCCTGCCGCGTGGCGAATGCCAGCTTCTTCGATGCCGCCTGGCACGAGCCCGGCGCCGAAGACCGTGCTCGGCAAGCGCTACTGAAGAGGGTCCGCAGGCGCTTGACGGAGTTGCTGCGCGACCTAGCTCGCCATCCGTCGACCGCGCGCTTTGTCTCGCCACCGAAGCTGGCGCGCCATCTTCGTCGGCCGACGAGCCGCCCGCCGCGCTGGTCGATCGTCTGGCGTCGCAGCTTCCTCGACAGCGCCGGCCACCTGCCCACGGTCTCGCTATGCCCAATTGGTGCGCTCGCCCGAAGCACTGGCGACGCGCAAGCCACCAAGCTCGAGACGCCGGAAGAGTTGGTCATCTCCAGCGCGCGCGCGTTGCGCGTCGGCGATGCGATGCTGGCGCGCGGGCGCGATGCCGGGGCCGGGCTTCAGCGGGGCCAGCGCGTGCGAGGCACGCGCCGGTCCGCCGGCTGGACTGCGACGCTGAAGGAGTGGCTGGGCCCCGATGCCGTGTGGAAGCGCCTCGAATGGGCGACTCGCGTCGGCGATCGCCTGGGCGGCAAGTCGATGCACGCGCCTCGCCGGTCGCGCTCGCTCCGGCTCCGCTGGCTGAGCGACACCAGCCGCGTGCAGATCGACGAGCGCCGCCGACGGTTCGCAGACTGCTTGGCCTGCTGCTGATGGCGCCGGAATTCCAGCGTCGCTGGAACTCGGAGGCCGACCGTGAACGCGCGCAGAGAATTCATCGGCACCCTGTTGAGCGGCGCTGCGCTGGCCCCTGAGCCGTGCCTCAGGCCTCGGCCGGCCAGGCTCGCGGCAACGACGCGCGCCTGTGCTGCTGATCCTGCGCGGCGGGCATGGACGGCTTGAGCGCGCGGTGCCGCTGCCACCGGATCGCAGCCGTTCATCGCAGCGCGCGGACGCCGCTCGCGACATGATGCCCGCCCGCGGCCGCTGCCAGTTGAGGTACGCCGTTGCGCTTGCATCCGTGGCTGGGCCGAGATGCACGCCATGTACCGCACGCCAGGATTGCCGCTGGTGCATGCCACCGGCCTGCCGTATCGCGAACGTCGCATTTCGATGCTCGGCAGCCGCTTCTCGAATCTGGCGCGCACGCGCCCGCATCGAGCGACCAGCGGCTGGCTTGACCGCGCGCTGGCTGTCGGCGGCCGCCGCGGCATGGCGCTGCAAACCGCGGTGCCGCTGTGTTGCGCGGCCCTGGCGAGTCGACACCTGGGCGCCCTCGGCGCTGCCCGATCCGTCGGTGGACATGGTGGCGCGGGTGCAGCGCATGTACGGCAGCCGATGCCGCGCTCGCCCAGGCGCTCGAGCGCGCCGCGCGCGTTGCGCGCCGAGCCGATGATGAACGATGCCATCGAAGCCAACGCGATGCCGGCGGCCTGGCGCCCGGCAGCCGTCGCGTTGGCGCGCCGCCGGTGAGTTCTTGTCGCTGCCCGACGGCCCGCAAGCGCGCCGTGCTCGAGATCGGCGGCTGGGACAGCCACGCCAGCCGGCGCGCAGCCGCAGGGGGCGCTGTCCAACAATGCCTGAAGCTGCTCGATGCCACGCTTCGCACTGCGCCAAGTCGCTGCAAGCGCGCGCAACCTGCGCCCGGCCACGCCGTCGTGCGGTGGTTCACCGAGTTCGACGCCAAGTGGCGGTCAAGTAGCGCACGCAGGGCACCGACCACGGCAGCGGCGGCGCGCCTTCAGCTCGGTGGTGCGGTGCGTGGCGGCCGCGTGATCGCCGATTGGTTCCGGGCACTGGCGCCCAAGGATCGCTTCGAAGGCCGCGACACTGCGCACCACCGACCGACCTGCGCGCGCTGTTCAAAGCCCGTGCTGCACGATCACTTGGGCGTCGCCGCACGGCGATTCGACGCCAGCGGGCTGCCCGCTGTGTTTCCGAGGCGTAAGTACGGCCGCTCGATCTGTCGCGCGCCTGAGCAGCTGCGCCTGCGCCTGGGGCTGGGGCGCGCGCGGGCTCATCACGCGCCACGATGCGTGCGGGCTGGCGACCGGGCGCGCGCCGCGTGTGCGGCTCGGCAAACGCCAGCGCGCGCTGGGACCATTGGTCGCGCGCTGCGGATCCACGCGCCAGCTCGATCGCTGCTGCGGCACGGCCTGTCCGATGTCAGACCGCGCGCAGGGCCGCACGCTCGCCCGGCTGCGCCGTCTGCGGCCTGCTCGAAGTTGAAGGTGTTGCGGGCCCCATGACCGCCGGGCACCCACGGGTACACGCTTTTTCTCTCGATCGAAGAGTTACCCACGCCAAACGGCTCAAGCCTCACACTGTTTCTTACTCCCACGTAGCGTTTGAGAAAGCGTAGTGGCGGCATCTTTGCCATGAAGATCGCCCACGAGCCCACATCGGCTGAGCCTCCAGGTGCGGTGGCGGACAATTAACCCGCTACGCGCCGCGAAGCGGGACCAAATCGCGCGCCAGTTAGCACTCGTCGGCTAACAGCGCCGCGGATGGCGGCACCGTAGCTAACAATGGTTGCAACTCGCGTTGGCTGCGCCTTGCCCGCAGCTGCGGCGGCTCTGCTCGCGCGACCATCTCGCCATCTTTCCACCGGTGCGCCAGCGCTGCCGCCAGGCGTCACCACCTACCTCAGCTCAAGGTCAGGAGAGTCATGTCGAACTTCGAATTACACTTTCGACTGCGTTGCTCATTTGCCATCGCACACCGATCGTCAGTGTTGTTGCGCGCTTCCAGCGTCAACTGCCTGTGGCGACCGGCGGCCGCATCAATGACGCAAGCATGGCCCTCACGCTGCCATCGCCTGAAGTTTTTCGCGTTGTGCCACACTATCGGCTGCCAGCGGCGACCGCTGCTGAAATCGGATGGAGTTGGGTACCTCGGTTTCACTCAGCTGCGATGATCTGAACGATGGCACGCCGCAAACGCGCACCACCCTGGGAAGCAATCGCGGGGCAACCAGCACTGGTGATCGCCGCCCTCGCGCCACCGACGGCGTCGCGCCAATTGGCGCGGTCGCGTCGGTGACGGTGCGCGATCGACCACGCAATTTGCGCAAGCATAGTCAGCGCGCGCTCACGTTTCATAAGCGAGCACGCGATCTGCCACGCACCAGGCAGAATCGACAGGTCGCTGAGGCATCGCGCGGAAGCTCAGCGATATCCGGCGCAACGCCGCCCGCGCCGCGCCACAGACAGCGCGAACGCCTGGCCAAAAGCGCCAGCCACTGCGCCGCTGGCGCGCGACGCTTACCTGACGCAGCGCGCAATCATCCATGACCGCTCCCAGCGTGCCGTCAAACCGCCCCACGACTGCCGCGCCTCGGAGAACCCGGTGGCGATCAGCGGCATGGTGCGCTCGGCGCTACCATTTAGGTGTGGCCTTCGAAGGGCGCGACACCAGCGCAAATCAGTCGGTGCTGGACGCCGCAGTCGAGTTGACCGTCTGAACAATCGCGGCGCGCAGGCCATCGATGGTGATCAGCTCGCGCGCGCAGCAGGAAGCGCTGAGCCGCCCGCGGCGTCGATCACGCGCGGCGGCTCGCGCCTAGCACGCACGGCGCGTTGACTCGCGCGTGCCTGAACCCCAGGAAGATGACGGCAACGTGTTCAACACGCGCTCTACGGATCGCTGCGGCGGATTACCAGCATCGCGCGTTGCAAATCCGTCGTCAGAAGCCGGCGCACCAGCGCTCGCTTCGGGAGGAAGGTGTGCGGCAGCTCATCTCTCTACCAGCGGCGGTCGGCTGCCACCTCTCTTTCGCGCCTGACGGCTTGCACCGTCAGCGGGAGTGAAGTGGGTCGCTCCACGCATCCGGCGACGCCGCCACCCCACCGGCTGCATGCGGATTAATGGTGCAAAGGCGCTGGGCTGCCTGTTGCTGCGGTAATCGCCAGATGATGGTTGCGCGCAAGGTTGCGCGAGCGCCGTCACGCGCCAACAATCAAGCTAACGATCAGGGGAAGATATTCTAGCCGTCGATACGCCTTTGACGACCCTAATGGAGATCATATCACTGATGTGGGGGATTCTCTCCTATCATTATAGAAGACCAGCTCACCATCGAAGTGGCACATCATACCGGCGTGCCAGTCTCAGGTCTCGCCGGGTTATCACACTGGCTGCCTCAGTTCCTGGAGTGGTGGTTCGGAAAATCGCTGTGATCGACCCACGGGTTCGGCGATCGATCACATCAGCATTGGCGCCAGATCTTTGGCGCCGACGCGCCGGATCACCATTGCCCAGTCACCGATGATCATGCCGCATCTGGCGATGACTGTTTGCTTTGCAATCGTTGACGATGCGCCGCGTGTAGCCCCGCACTCACGCCGAAGAAGGATCGATCATAACCCGACGCCCGGCGCACCTTTCGCGCCGGGATCCGCCAGCGCGCATGCGTTCGCGCAGGCGCTGGGATATCGCTCCACGCACGCCAGATCAGCGCATTACCTTCGCGCCATCGCGGCTCGTTTACTCTTGCGGGGTTGTGGCTGCACCATCACCTGATCACCGAAACAACTTTCAACTCCGGGAACTGCCACCGCGTAATCGCCGCCACATCTGGCGTACCGCAGCATCAGCGTGGTGACGGCGCCCAGATCAACCGTGTCAGATCCCGGTGGTGGAAGCGCCAGCCCGCGCATAGACACCGCGCAGCCAGGCCCCGGCGACGCCGTCTCACGTCCGATAGCCTGCGCGCGTTCGCCAGCGCCACCGCTTCGCTGCTGCAGCACCAGTGCTCGGCGAATATAAATCGAAAGGTGTCTGGCCCACGTGCGCGGATATCATGCCGAAAGATAACCAAACTTTTCACTGGTTACCGGATTCATGAGGCTGCTGCATGTTCTCGAGCGCGATTATGACGGCGTGCTGCGGCTCCAGCGCTGCGCGTCCGCGACCGATGACAGTGCGCTCAGACACACCGCCTTCTCACGCCCAGGTCCAGGCATAGGTCAGAAAACGGCACGGTGACATCAACGCCGCCTACCTCGCGTACACGACCACCATGATGACGCTGCGCATCAGCGCGATCAGAAGCGCACACGACCGCGTTTCGACGCAGCCGCGTTCGTCAGCGTGATACCACGCCGCGATCTTACCCGATGGTGGCGGCGTGCCGCGATGCGCCTACACGCCTGAAGTTCACCGCGCATGCTCTCTTCAAGCCGTAACCGCGCTACGCTGGGATGTGACTCGAGGCCACGCCTCGCCTGCGCTGCCTGATCCTGATGGATCAGCGCCGGACTTTCAGCTAGAATGGGTTCAAATCCGCGGCGCTCTGGCTCAGCGGCATTTACCACCACGCCATGCAATACGTA